>Ga0247825_10000124_pt1 | contig 43414 bp, 40 predicted proteins | sample 13C_Vanillin_Day_FD_194413 | JGI IMG/M metagenome (GOLD analysis project Ga0247825, IMG submission 194413) | Soil microbial communities from agricultural site in Penn Yan, New York, United States - 13C_Vanillin_Day48 | ecosystem: Environmental > Terrestrial > Soil > Agricultural land | place...
GTGCTCTCCACGACCTCGCGCACGTCGAGGATGAGAACCACCCGCTCGCCAAGCGTCGCCACACCGTTCAGATAGCTGCCACTCAGATTTCCGATCGCCTCATTCGGCGGATGAATCGACGCGTCAGCAATCGTGACGAACTCTTTGGCGTCATCGGCGAGCAGCCCGACATGTCGCGTCCCTTGCTGCACGACCAGCAGTCGCGTGCGTTGGTTGATCGCCGTTCGACTGAAGCCGAATCGTGCGCGGAGATTGATCACCGGGACGACCTGGCCACGCGAGAACACGACGCCCTCCACCGCGTGCGCGGCGTTTGGCACCGGCGTGATCTGCTCCACCATCTCGATGTGCTGGACCTGCGGGCTGGGCACCGCGTACGTCGTCCCCGCGACGCCGAACAGAATGTAGGTCTGCGCCTTCGCCGGCTCCGAGAGCGCTGCTTTCTCCGTCATGCTGATGCCCTCTCTCCCAGGTGTGGCCGTTCGCGAACGCCACGGCTCATGGCCGCGACGTCGAGGATCAACACCAACCTGCCGTCGCCCAGCTCAGTCGCCCCGGACACGCCGGCGACGTGAATCAACGGATCGACGATGGATTTCACGACAATCTCGCGATGCCCGGCCACGCGATCCACCACCAGGCCCACAGCGCTGAGGCCGGTTCCAACGACGATGGCGTGGAGCCGCGGCCGCGGCGCCGTCTCGAGGTGGAAGAGCCGTGCGAGGCGAACAATCGGAAGTGCACGCCCGCGGTGTGTCATCAGTTCGTTCTGCTCCAGCTGGCGGAGCTTGTCAGGATCGACCTCGATCACTTCCTGGACGGCGGACTGAGGCACGGCAAATGTCTGATCGCCGACATGCGCGATGATCGCGTCGATGATCGCCAGCGTCAGCGGCAGCATGATCGAGAACCGCGTGCCCAGGCCTGGCTCCGTGTTGACTTCAAGGGTGCCGCCCAACTCCTCGACAGTCGAGCGCACCACCGCCATCCCAACGCCGCGGCCACTGATGCGATCGGCTTCGTCGCGAGTCGAGAAGCCCGACTCACAAATCACGTCGAGCAGCAGTCGCGGATCCACCGTGCCGTCCTCGACGTGCACGCCTTTCGGCGAACGGCGCGCAACCGCAGCGAGGTCGATACCCGCGCCGTCGTCGGCGATCTCGATAACCACCGACTCCCCAACCGTCGACGCGCTGAGGCGTATGGTTCCCTCGGGTGGCTTCCCGGCAGCGACACGGCGGTCCACGGTCTCGATCCCGTGGCCCACGGCGTTTCGAACCAGATGGAGGATCGGATCCATCATTCGTTCGATGAGGAACTTGTCGATCTCCGTGCTCTGACCGTTGATCTCGAGGGTCACGCGTTTGCCGATGTCGCGCGCGAGGTCGCGGACGACGAACGGCATCCGGCGGAAGACCTCGCCGACGGGGACCAGCCGGACGCGCATGATGCCCTCGCGCAGATCCCGGAGTTGGCGTTCCATCAGCAGGTCGTGTTCCTGGAGCAACCGGAACTCGCGCGACGGCATCTGCCGCTCGGCGCGGCGCAGCGTATCGTCGAGACGCGATCGCGTGACCACCAGGTCACCAGCGAGGCGCATCAGATCGTCGAGACGAGCGAGGTCCACACGGACGAAGTTCCCAGGCGCCGCGGACGACACTTCCCAGGCTCGAGGCCCGGACGGCAACTCCATCGCGGCTGCGGCGTGCGGCACGAGCGCCGCCTCGACAGGCGAGAACGGTTCGTACGACACCCCATCGTCCTTCCAGGCCGCGAGACTTGTCTCGTTGTCGGTCTCGACCTTGAACGCGAAGGCGATGCCGCCGCCAGCAAGAACCTGCGGAGCGACCGAGACGATCTTCCCGATCTCCAGCAACCGTGCTCGAATCGTGTCCACCTTGATTCCGCGCGCGACGAGCTCCGGCGAGGGCACGAACCGGACGTTCCACGAACGAACCGACGTGACAGGCGTGCTTTCCGCAGATGGGAGGCGCTTGTCGTCGGCCTGAGTGGACGCCATGCCGCGAAGCCCGGCGATCACCTGTTCATCCGCCGGAAGTGGCTGTCCCTCCCGCCGCGCCACGATGACCGCTTCGAGCGCGTTGGCTCCGGCCAGAAGTGTCTCGAGGTTCGCCGGGTCGAGCGCCGCCTCCCCTTGGCGAACTGCCCGAAGACAACTCTCCATGTGATGGGCGAGCACTTCCGCTTCGTGCAGCTCGACCATCGCCGAGATGCCTTTCAGGGAATGGCAACTGCGAAACAGCTCTTCGAGGACCGCAGACGACGGGTCTGGCCGCTCGACGCCATCGAGCATCAGCAAACATCGCCGAATCGCGAGGAGATGCTCGTCCGCCTCGGCAAAGTAGTCGTCCATGAACGACGATTCGAATCGTGGGTCTGGTCCTGGCATGGGCTACCGCGAAGAATCCGGCACCGTATCGAGCAGCTCGCGGACCGATGAAACGAGGAAATTCGGGGAGAACGGCTTGGTCATGTAGGACGTGGCACCCGCTTCCAACACTTCTTCGCGACTCGACTCGTCGCCGCGCGTCGTGAGGACCATAACAGGAAGTGCTCGATACTGGCTGTGCGATCGTAAGAATTTCAAAACGTCCAGCCCGTGCATATCGGGCATGTTCAGATCGAGCACGACCATTCGTACTGGGTGCATGGCCAAAGTCTCAATGGCCTGAAGTCCTGTGCCTGCTTCAACAAACGCAACATCCTGCAATCCGCCGAGCGCTGCGCGCACCATCTTTCGAATCGTCGGCGAATCGTCAACAACAAGAATTGTGCGCATGACCAACTAGTGAAAAAGAGTTGAGAACGCCCGGATTTGAGGCGCTCGCGATGAGGGGTCTGCAGAAGAGGTGCCAGATCGAGGGGGCGGTCGTCAGGCGGGTGGGTGCTCGCCCCTACTCAGGTTCCTCGACTTCTTCGAAGAACAGCAGTTCGAGCGCCATCCGCCGCAATTCCCAGTCCGAGTACATCGCCTCGCCGACGACGAAGCGGCACATCCCGGAGGTATCGACGGTAACGATGGCTGTGAGATCCACGTCGATATCTTCACCCTGGATGTGAATGCGTCGACCCACTCGCTCGAACTGCACCACCGCGGCGACCTTGCCATTGCCAACGAGGCGAGACACCTCGAACACATCGGCATCGTCTTCTGCGTAGAACTCGAACTTCCAGCCGTCGGGGCGGCCGAGCAATCCGTTGCGTCGCCGCACATCCTCTTCGACATGAGTCTGAAGGCGCTCGAACGTCAATGCCGCGCTGCATTTCGCCTGCGCGCCAACCCAGTCGAAGTCGTCGGACATATGTTCTTGCGCCATCACCACTCCTCTAGCTGTTAGAGCGAACTCTTCACGAGCCGTCGCAACACGATTGCACGATCAGGCGGTCCGGCCAAGAGAGATCTCCACGGATGACCGCATGCGGTTTACTGGGCCGGTTTCTGAACGAGGCAGACTTGTTATAGTGATTCTTTGCACGCATGCCGACGTCCTTCACTGCGGCAACAACTCGCACGGCAGGGGCGGTTCGCAAAGGCGATCGCACCGAGCTGCTGCCGGTTGCGCATGTCATCACGAGCCCCGAAACTCAACTCAGTTATCAGATCGAGGGGCTGCTCGGTCAGGGCGGCTTCGGCCAGGTCTATCTGGCACGGCGACTCGGACGATCGAGCGCCGTGCCCGAGGTCGTGTGCATCAAGGTCAGCCAGCGCATCGACGGATGGCTGCGCGAGGCTTATTTCGGCCAGCTACTCGACGGTCACCCTCGCGCGATTCGCGTCTTCGACGCGTTTCCAGTCAGTGCCTCTGGGCGATCGATCCTGTACTGCCTTGCGCTCGAGTATGCGCAGTACGGAGACCTCAGCGCGTTCCTCAAGCGCAACGATCGCCCGTGGCCGGAATCAGTCGCGCGTCGTGAAATCGCCGGCATCCTCGAGGTGCTCGGGAAGCTGCACCGCGGGCAGATGCTCCACCGCGATCTGACGCCGATGAACGTGTTCGTCTGCGACAGCCGCCGCCTCAAGCTGGGTGATTTCGGCATCGTGCGACAGCAAAGCGATCGGCGAGGGATCACAGCGAGGACGATGAACACGCTGACCGCGCCGAGCGAGTTTCTTGCCGCGGCGGCACCAAAGTGGCAGGCGCGCGATGACGTTTATCAGGTCGGGCAACTGCTCGCGATGCTCATCAAAGGCAACGCGGCGCTGCGCATTCGAACGCCCGATGTTCGCGCGCTCGCGTGCAGCGATCACCTGAAGGAAATCATCTACCGGTGTATTGGCGAACGGCGAAAGCGATACGAGAGCGCCAACGAGTTGATCGACGCTCTGCGCACGCCGCCGGCGTCACTCAAGGTCGGCGTGCTTCGATCGCTGAAGCGCGTGCACATCACGTTCACAGGCATTCTGAGCAAGCGGCGCCGCGAGGCCGCGCTCGCCGCACGGAAGGCCGGGGCGATCGTTCACAGTGGACCGACCGCCCAGACGACCGTCGTCGTGCGTGGGCGGCCGAATCCGTTGCAGGCTGCCGGGCGTGATGGCGGCCTCAAGCTGATGGACATCAAACGTCTGCGCGAGAAGGGCCACAAAATCACGCTGCTCAACGAGACTCAGTTCTGGCGTCTCGTCGCGGCGAAGTAGCACACCTTACTGGTACTGGTGCATGTCCACGGTCTGCACCGGCTGAACCACTGACGGATCCATCCAGAGCACCTCCCAGTGATGGCCGTCGAGGTCGTAAAAGCTCCAGCCGTACATGAAGCTGTGATCCTGTGCGTCCATCGCGTGACGTCCGCCTGCCGCGATGGCCTTCTTCACGAGTTCGTCAACTTCAGCTCTGTTCTCGCATGACAGCGCGAACAGGCCTTCCGTGCTCGTCTTCGTATCGCAGAGCGCCTGCTTCGTGAACGTCTTGAAGAACGGCTCGCTGAGGAGCATCACGCACGCCTCGTCGCTGATCATCATGCAGGCGCCGTTCTCGTTGGTGAACTGCTTGTTGAACTCGAAGCCCAGCGTGGAGAAGAACCTCATCGACTTCTGCAGGTCGCGGACGGGCAGGTTCACGAACATCTTGCGATTGGTAGCCATGGTGCGGTCGCCTCCTGTGAAAACCATTTGGAGGGATAGACCGCCGGAGGCCGGCGGAATCATCGGTCGCGCAGCTCAGGCCGGAAGATGACCCGGAAGGCCGAACAATGGGAACAGATGCTCAGTGTCGAGGAACGAGTTCCACGCCGCGATGCCGTCGCGATCGAACTCGAGGACGATCAATGCCCAGGGCGCATGGCCCCCGCCCGGCGCGGGCCGATATTGCCCGAAGCCTCGTGTCCCTGAAGCGCTCGTTGGCAGGAGCCGCGATCCGCGACAACCTGCTCCCGGCCCAAGGAGCCACGACTTGATCGTCTCGTGCCCGCGCAGCCACAGCGTATAAGGCGGCATGGACAGCGTGGCATCTTCGCGAAGCAGTGCGACGAGCGCGTCAACGTCGTAGTTGTGAAATGCCTCGACGTACCTATTGAGTAGAGCGGACTGCTCGTCGGACAGCGGTTCGCTCGTCGTGGTGCCCTGACGGGCCGCCACCGTCGCGCGCGCCCGTTGTAACGCGCTATTTACGGCGGCGACCGAGATGTCCAGGCACTCGGCGACTTCGGCCGCGGACCATCCAAGCACTTCGCTCAGGAGGAGCGCCGCACGCTGACGCGGCGGGAGGTGCTGGAGCGCCGAGACGAAAGCGAGGCGAATGCTTTGACGAAGGGCCGCCAACTCGAACGGGCTCGCATCGGACGGCAGCACCCGGGCGTCAGGGACGGGCTCGAGCCAATACCGCCGCTCACGGACCTCGAGATGGTCTTCAATTGAGCCGTTCCGCCCTTCCTCCATGGGTCTGGCCCGCCGCGAGCGGGCCGAGAGCGCATCGAGACAGACGTTGGTCGCGATTCGGTATAACCACGTACGCAAGGAGGCGCGGCCCTCGAAGCGATCGAGGGCCTGCCACGCGCGCACCATGGTTTCCTGGACCGCGTCCTCGGCATCGAACGCCGACCCCAGCATGCGGTAACAGTGGCCCCTCAGCGGAACGCGGTGAGCTTCGAGCTGCGTGGCATCGACCTGCATGGCGATCTTCATACCATGGCCCTTGCTCAATGGGGAGCAATCTCGGCTACTCTATGCGTCCAACAACAAGGGACCGCGGCCTCGACGCCGCGGCTGGAGGAACGATGAAGCGATTCGGAGTGTTACTCCTCGGCTTGTGCCTGCTCGGAGCCGCCGGCTGTAGTGACGATTCGACGGCGCCGTCCAACCTGCCAATCGTCATGACGGCCAATCTGTCTCCGGCCAACGAAGTACCGCCAATCGCCAACGCCGAGAACACCGGCCATGGCGCTGTCCAGATCACCCTCAACGTGACACGCGACGGAACCGGCGCCATCTCCGGTGGAACAGCCGAGTTCCATTTTCAGCTGAGCGGCTTCCCGTCGAGTACGACCATCGTCGGCGCGCACATCCATCCAGGCGCTGCCGGTGTGAATGGCACTGTCATCGTCAACACCGGTGTCGTTGCCGGGTCTCCAGTTACCCAGTCGGACGGGGTGATGTCCTTCACCTCTGCCCCCGTCACGGTACCGGCGGCTACGCTCCAGAGCATCGTGAACAATCCGGCCGGCTTCTACTTCAACGTGCACTCGCCGACGAACGCCGGCGGGGTGGCGCGCGGACAACTCAGTCGCACGCAATAGCGCGACACCTCGCTCGCAAATGACTCGACGGGGTCCGAACATTGGGCCCCGCCCGCCTACACCGAAACGCCCACTTGAAACGTCGCGGCGTATCCAGCACTCACACTACCGCTCGGCGTGACGATCTCGGATGAAAGGCTGTCAGCAAAGATCCCGTCGGCGAGGTTCGACATGGGGTTCGTCCCACGCGACGCATACACGCCGCTCGCGTGCACCGTGTTGTTGAGCGATTCGGGAAATGCGATCTGCGTCACCTTCACCGATCGCCCGGCCATCGTCACCTCGACATGTATGTGCGTGGCGCGCCCCTGATACCACCCGGGATAAATCGTGGTGAACGTCACTTCACCGTTGCCGTTGGTCGTCTGAATGCCGCGCAGGAATGTCTGTGTCCTCTGCGTGCCGTATTGCGAGTAGTCTCCCGCGGCATCCACATGCCAGATCTCGACGTTCGCGTTCGGGATGGCCGCGCAGCCGCTGTTGACGTTGAGCAATCTTGAACCTTTCATTTCCTGTCGCCTCCGCCATCCAGTCTGATCGTTTCAGTTGTCACAAGACTGTGGCAGAGGCGTGCAGAGATCGTGACTCGTTACCAACCGGGCATCAGGTTGAACCCGAAGATCCAGCCATGGCCTGGTCTCTGGAACGCACGTGCGAAATCGAATTCGCCGACGGCAAAGCCCATCAGATTCACGCGCAGCGCCACGCCCGCCGAGGAGACCGCACTGCGCGATCCGCCGTTGAACGACGGCTGTTCGCCCTGATTCCAGGCGGTGCCGGAATCGGCAAAGAGCGCAACCTCGACCGGAAGCGGGCCGTACATATTGCCGGAGACACCGAATGGACGAAGCAGCGGGAAGCGCAGTTCGACGTTGCCCACCAGCATCCGGCTGCCCAGCAACCGATCGATCAACTCACAGCTGCCGGCCGGCGTCGGGATGCAGTCGTCCGAGCCGATGCTGTTGACGTCGTAGCCGCGCACGAGCCAGGGATATCCGACGTAGAGCGGTGAAATGCGAGTGTCCTGTGAGCCGCTGCCATATCGGCCGTAGTGCATCAGCCGGACAGCCAAGGTGTAGAACGGCGCCGGCATGAAGTAGCGGCGATAGTCGGCGAGGAGACCCGTGAAGTTGATCGTGCCGAACGTAGGCGACGCTTCGAATCGATACCGCTGCCCCTGCACCGGGCTCGTAGCACCGAACACCGACGAGTCGAGCACGTACGCGGCGGAGCTGGTGCCGAGGTTCAGCGTCTCCGCGAGTGGCGTCGTCACAGAGGTGTCCTCGAATACCGCGCCGCTGTTGAGCGAGAACGTCGTGGTCTGCACGGTCTGATCGAACGAGATATTGCTCACGCCGCCCTGAAACTCCAGGCGTCGCGCACGATCGAGCGGATACGACACCACGCCAGAGATATTGCGCTCCGTCTGCCGCAAGACAAAAAGCTGGTCCGACTGGACGAGATCGCCGTTCGGCAGGCGGCGGACAGCGCTCTGGAAGCCGCTACTGAGATAGGGAATCTGTCCGCCGACGAGTCCCCAGTTCCAGCGACGCGACAGATTCATGTAGGCGACCTGCGCGCCGATGTCTTTCACGCTGAAGCTGCCTGCAATGCCGGTATTGACCTGCAGAGCGGTGGCGAGCAGGTGATTGCCAAGCTGATCGCCGAACGTCAGCGCGATTCCCCCGCCGAACGACGTACCGAACCTGCTGACTCCGACTCCAACAACTGGTTGCGACACACCTTGAAGCGAGAGCTTCGTCTTGTACGGTTCAACCTCGTAGGTCGTCGGCTCTGGCAACCCGATTTCCGGTGCAGCCAGAAGTGATGCGACCTCGCTGGCATTCCTCGCGAGTGGCGGCAGCGTCGCCGCGGTCACCGATGCCGGAGGGAGCGGCGTACCCTGAGTCTCTGCGCTCGTCGTCCGAATGTCGTACTTGCTGTCCTGATACACGCTGAAGGCAACCGTTCCCGCCTTCGACGCCACGCTCATCGCCGGGCTCAGGTTCGTGATCCCGCTGATCCCGGTCGTCACGTGTGTGACCTGCGTCGTCTCAGCCGATTCGCCGACCGTCGTTCGATAGATGTTCGGAATGCCGTCGCGATCCGAAATGAAGTAGATCGATCGGCCATCCGGCGCCCATTGTGGGTTGATGTGCTTGCCTTCGGTCGGCGTCGCGATTTGCTGAACAGCGCCACTCTCGGGATCGATGCTGGCCAGCATATACGGGCCGAACGCGAGCGTCGTCAGATTGCTCGAGAATCGATCCGTCGAGAACGCGATGCGCCGGCCGTCCGGCGACCACGACGGCTGCAGATCGGCGTACGCATCCCTGGTGAGCTGTCGCAATCGGTTGACCTGCAGATCGTAGACGAAGAGATCGGTGATGCCCTGATGCATCCCAGTGAAGCAGAGGGCGTGGCCATCCGGCGCCCAGGTGGGATGCATGATCTCGTCGACGTCGGGGATCTCGATCTCGCGCGACACACCACCATTCAGCGCGTCGAAGATCGCGATCGCGGCGCGGCCCGACGTCACCGTTGCCACGGCGATCTTCTGACTGGCGCTGTCCCACGCTCCCGTTGACTGAATGAACTGGACGCTCGAGAAGTGCGGGTTGGTCGCCTGGCTGGTGAGTCGCCGGACGATCTTCCCGGTGGCAGCGTCGGCGACGTAGAGATCGACGGAGAAGAAGCTGCGCGTGGACAGAAATGCGATCCAGCGGCCATCGGGACTGATCGCCGGCCCGACGTTGAGGTCAGCGCCCAGTTCCTCCCCCTCGATCACCAGCGTGCCCGTCTCGCCGGAACCAGCCTTGAGAATCGGTTCATACGCGTTTCGAATGGCCACTTGCCAGTCCATCGACACCTGCTTCGTGGACACACCCAGAACTTCCTCGAACGCGGCATCGACGCCGCGTCTCGATGCGACCGTCAGCATGTTGCCGATCACCTCGTCGCCCCATCGGCCCCCGACATACGCCCAGAGCGCCTGACCCCATCGATAAGGGAAGTACTTCGGGTTGTCGAGGTCCTTGATGGAAGGGAGCCGTTCTCCGCGTGCGGCATCGCGAAGCCACATCGCGGTGTTGGGATCGACCGGTCCGAGCGAGAGATATTCCGCCATCCCCTCGATGAACCAGAGCGGCAGCCGCTCGGCGCCGTTCTCGCCAGGGGCGCTGTCGGGCTCCTTCGTCATGTCGTACTGAAACGCGTGCACCAACTCGTGACCGATTACGTGGTCCGTGTCGGCAAGTGGACCTGCGAGCGGGAGCACGATGCGACGGAGCAGTCCTTCAGTAACGCCGCCCGTGCCTTCCCCGATCTCGCCGCCAATGACGTTGGTCTGCTCGAACTCGACGTGCGAGCCGTAGAGGATCAGCGGCTGGCGGCCACGCAGTTCATGCTGAAGCAAGCGCTCGAGACGCGCATGCCACCGCTCGGCAAGGCGCGCGGCGATATCCACACCCGATTTCTCGCTCGGATAGAAATAGATATCGAAGTGCTCGGTCTTCAGGATTTGGAAATCAAAGGTTCGATACTGAACCTTGTTGCTGCCGAAGTACTGCGCCGACGCGGGCGCACTGAGACATGCGATCGCACAAAACGCAAGAGCTGCCGCGGCTCTGCGGAGTGTGTGTGTTCGAACCATCCAACACCCCCAGCGCACCGTGAGCAAGAGGCGGACCACGGCGGGGTTGCGTTGCGCGTGTTGGTTTCAGGTGTGAAGTCGCTCGGGTGAGGAGCAGTTGTTCGCGCGGCTGCGATCGAAATAGGACGCTGGCTCAGCGCTCTAGCACACCCTTCAGGATGTGGCCGCAGGGAACGAAGCCCGCCCGCTGCAGCGTCCGTTGTGATGCGACGTTGCCCGTATTGCATCGAGCGGCCGGCACGTGTCCACCTTCGTAGCAGGCACGCTTCAGTTCCTGCACGAGAAAAGAACCGACGCCGCGTCGCCTGAACGGCTCCTCGACGTCCAAGTAGATGTCGCCGTACGGGCGGTTGTAGTGAAAGAGCACTCCCCCGCTCGCGGCCACGCCGCCATCGATCTCAACGACGCGTCGCCATTGGCGCTCTTCGACGTCGGCATTGGACGCCTCTGACGCTGTCGGCTCACGCACCGTCGCTCCGGGCACAACGAGCGCGGTCGTCATCTTGTCGTGAAAGAGGATGGCTCCGCTGGTCACGTGCGAAGAGAACGCGTGCAGCATCACGGTGGCGAGTGCGTCGTTGCTCTGCACCTCGATGGTCGTCACACCACAGGCCGTGAGTAGCGCCCGAAACAACTCAAACAGCCGCTGGCGCTCGGTCGGGACGACGTAGAACTCGTAGAGCGCTGGCTGATTCGTCCACGGTCCGCCAATCGCGACCGAGCCATAGCCGACTGCCGTGTTGCCGATGTTCAACAGGTACTCCTGCGTCCAACCGCGGCGGATATGGATCGAGTCGTGGACGATCTGACACGCCATCTCCAGCCGATACATGTCTCGCCACAGGTGAATGTGCTGGAATGTGGTTGGTGTTGCAGTGATGTCCATACGGCGCTGCGGTCAGTCAGCCTTTCGAACCACGACCATCAGGCCCGATGCCCAGGCGAGTCTAACCGACACGAACTCAGAGCGCCGCTCGATATCGCTGATCAGCGCCGGCACCTTCGCCGCATGGCCGTCCGGCCAGTTCGGCTGCGGCAGCAGATCGTCGATGACGTACATCCCGCCCGGCCGGAGGAGTGCAAGCGCCTCGTCGAGGTGAATGAATTTTCCTGGCCAGGCGTCGGCATAGACGAGATCGAACTGGCTGGGCGATGCACGCTGAATGAACTCTGCACCGTCAACGACGTGGAACGTCACTCGCGCATCGCCGTCGAGATGACGCTTGGCGATCGCGACGGCGCTCGCGTCGGTGTCCACGGTATCCAGTCGCGATGACGCATCCATTCCAGACAGGAGCCACGCAGTCCCATGCCCGGTTCCGGTTCCCAGTTCGAGCAGGCGTCCGCCCGGCTTCGACGCCGCAAGCGCGGCAAGGAAGGCTCCCACTTTGGGCTCCGAGACCATCGTGAAGCCGAACGCCTCGGTGTCGCGCGCGATGGCGTCGAATGCTCCAGGAGTTCGTGTCAATTCGAGGTCGTTCATCATCCAAGCCAACTCAGCGACGAGCCTTCGCAGACGGCGCGCGCCTTCGAGGCCGCGGTTTCTTCGCGGTCGTCTCGATGACAAAGCGTCTCGCCATGCCGAGGAGATCGCGCAGTGAGTCGCGATGGATGCGCGACAGCCGCACCACGACGGACGGATAGTTCACGTAGTGATCGGTGAGGTAATACACGTCTGGCTGGGCTGCGATCAACTCGTCGCGCTGCTCGAACGGGAGCTTCACGACCAGAGAATTCGGCTCGGCGGATTTGTTGATCGCCTGACAGGCCACAAGCTTGCCCCGAACCTTGAACGACGTCGCGCCGTACGAGGTGCTCTCCTCGACGCCGGGCAGCGCCAGGGCGAGTTCGCGAACGGCAACAAGGCTGAGTGGCTGGCGTGGCATACGGGTTTGAAAGACGGCTCATGATCGCTCCGGCCATCAGTGCCTGCAAACATTTGTTAGCGCCGGTTGCGTCTGATGCTCAATTGGCACAACATTAGGGCGAACCGTCGAACGCAGGGAGCGAATCATGACGATACAGAGCACACGCCGGGGCCTCCTCAAGGGTGGATTGGCAGTGGCCGGGCTGAGCGCCTTCGATCTACCAGAGTGGGTGCTGCCGGTGATGGCCCAGGGCGAAACGGTCGTGCCGTTCACCGACCTCCCCGCGAACACGCCGGCGCCTGCCGCCGATCGCCGGCTGCTCGACGTCCGGACGATCGAAAGTCCACTCACCCCGCGAGATTCGTTCTTCACCACGCAGCACTACGGGCACCCGGACGTGGACCCTACGGCGTTTCGGCTGAAGGTGTCCGGCCTGGTGAACAAACCTCTGGCGCTCTCGCTCGACGATCTGAAGAAGATGAAGAGCACACAGATCACCTTCGGCTTCGAGTGCTCCGGCAATCGTCGTCCACTTCAGGGGCTGTGCAGCAACGGTCACTGGACGGGCGTGCCGCTGCGCACCGTGCTCGATCAGGCCGGCGTGAAGAGCGAAGTGAAAGAGTTCGTCTTCTTCGGTGCCGACCGCGGCGACGAGGAAGTCGAGTTCCGCACGCAGAAATTCACCGTCAACCAGCAGTTCGGCCGCAGCCTCTCGCGCGAGAAGGCGCTCTCGGCTGAACCGATCCTCGCGTATCTGATGAACGGCGAGCCGCTCACCAAGCATCAGGGCTTCCCACTCCGACTAATCGTGCCGGGCTGGTACGGGGTCGCTAATGTGAAGTGGCTGTCGGAGGTTCACGCGCAGGAGGATCAGTACCTCGGCAAGTATCAGGCGCGCTGGTACCGCACGCTTCGCGGCGAGATGATCAATGGCGAGATGAAGTGGACCGAGGCTGCGGTGACCAGCATGCAGCTCAAGTCGTTCGTCGCGCGCGTCTCGCGCTCGGGCGACAAGTTCACGGCCCGTGGCGTGATCCTGAACGACGGCACACCCATCAAGTCGGTCGAAGTCAAAGTGGACGACGGTCCGTGGCAGCAGGCGACGATCGACAAGGCCACCACCGACAAGTTCTCCTGGAAGCTGTTCTCCTATTCGTGGACCGGCACGGCACCCGGCGAGCACATCGTCGTTTCGCGCGTGACCGACGCGAACGGGCTCGTGCAGCCGACGGAAAAGGATTTGGAGAACAAGAAGACCTTCCTCGAGGACAACTCGCAGTACCCGCGGAAGATCATGGTGGCCTAAGGGTCAGTTAACCTTCATCACCACGAACGTCAGATCGTCGTACTGCTCGGCGTCCTTGATCCAATCCTTCAGCTCGCCCGAGATGCGCTCGCGGATGTCGTCCGCCGACAGGTGGGCGACCTCGCTCAGCAGCGCTTTCAATCGCTCCTCGCCGAATTCGACGCTCTCCGGGTTGTGCGCCTCGGTGACGCCGTCCGTATAGGCGAGCAGCACGTCGCCTGAGCACAGATCAACCGTCGCCTCCTCGTAACTCATGCCAGGCAGCATTCCGACGACCGCCCCACCGATCGTGAGTTCCTCCATCGGTTCGGGCGCGCCGGAGGCGTTGGCGCGGGCGCGCACGAGGTACGGCGGATTGTGTCCGGCGTTGACGTAGCGGAGCTGACGGCGATCGCCGTCCACCTGGGCGTAGAAGAACGTCGCGTATTTGTTGCCTGGCGTCGTGCGATACAGGAAGTCGTTCATGCGCGCGGCGAGACGCGGAAGCGAGATGTCGCCATCGGTTGCGATGATCCGCAGCGACGCCTGCACGACGGACATGATCAGGGCAGCAGCCACGCCCTTCCCGGACACATCGGCCAGTGCCAGCCCGATCTGTTGATCGCCGACCTGGATGAAGTCGTAGTAGTCGCCACCGATGCTCCGAGCCGGCATGCTGATCGCCGCGAATTCGGCGATGTTCGCCGATGGCGGCCCGGAGGGCAGCAAGCGCTTCTGCACTTCGGCCGCAAGCGCGAGATCCCGGCGGAGGGCCTCCTGCCCGACGACGCGATCCGTCAGCCGCGCGTTCTCCATCATCAGCGCAAATTGGTCGGCGCAATTCCGCAGCACCTGTCTTTCCATCGCGCCGAACTGAACATCGTTGCGCGATGGCCCGAGCAGCAGAATGCCCATGACCTCGGTTCGCGTTCGCAGAGGCACGGCGACGCGGACGTCGCGATGCGCCAGAGCACGGATCTCGTCAACGCGCTCGGGCCTGTTCACCGACGCCCATTCTGCCAGCGCACTGAGCTCGTCGCGATCGAACGGAAGCGGCATCGGATAGGCCGCGAGTCTGCCAGCGAGAAATCCCTCGACCGGCACGGTCCACTCGCCAGACGCGAACCCTCCGATCGCGATCCGCCCGCGATACGCATCGTCTACCTTCTCGAGCAGGACGGCCGATTCGACACCGAGCCGCTCGCACAAGGTGGACAGCGCGCTTCGCAACGCTTCGTCGAACGAATCCGCCGCTCGCGCCGCGGCAACGAACTCGGTCAGCAGCGTCGGCGGTGTCTGCGCAGAAGACCCGATCGTTACGGCTCCCTTGACGTCTTCAACCACGCGCCGGAAACGTCGGCGCACCGATTGCCATGCTGAACCCGACTCGTCGCGAATCGCGACCATCGGCGACAGGAGGCTCGCACGCCACGCCGGCACATACGACGCCGCAACGGAGATGAACGCAACGACGCCGACCGAAAGCGCAAACGGCACCCAGGTCACATCGCGAATGTCGAGGGCTCGAGAGAGCAACACCACGCTGCCCATCAGCGCCACCGCTCCGACGGCCATGCCGTTCGCCGCCATCCTGAGACCACCGCCAACCACCATTCTCATCAGATCGCGGCCCACCGCCCCCAGCGCCATGCGCGTGCCCAGTTCGACCGTCCGCTGGCGCACTCCATAGGAGACGACGCCGTAGATGCCGAGCGTCGCCATGAGCAGTGCTCCCAGCCCGAAGAAGGTCATTACGAGCGAGCTGACACGTTCGAGCTGCAGCGAGTCCTTGACGATGTCCGTCATCAGCCGCACGTCGTGAATGGCGAGTGTCCGATCGACGTTCTGCACGGCACGTCGAACGTCGGGAAGAATTCGATCGGAGGGGATTGAGGAGCGCACCACCAGAAACATGGGATTGACCGGGATCAGCGACGCCAGCAGATAGAGCTCGGCTTCGGGCACCTTGTTCAAGCCGTCGTTGTGAACGTCTCCGATCACACCGACCACTTGAAACCGATTCCCATCAGGCCGACTCAACCGTCCCATAGCGCCGACCGGATTCCGATCGGGCCAATACCGACGGACCGCCGTCTGGTTGACGACGGCATACAGGACGTCTTCGGCCGTGTCTGCCTCCGTAAGAAACCTGCCGGCACGCAGCGGAATGCCCATCGCCGGCAGGAAGCCAGGTGTGACGAAGAGAAAGCTGACGCGACGCCCTTCATCTCCCGGTGGCCGTCCTTCGACGTACACGGTGCCCCCCATGCAGCAGCCGTCGAGCGGCAACTGATTGACTACCGCTGCACTCGTCACACCGGGCACGGCTTCCAGTCCTTCGAGCAACCGTTTCTGAAACGGTCCGAGCAAACCTGGTCCCGCCACCCGCCCTGGTGCACTGAGTTGAAACGTCAGGAGGTTGCCTGGATCGAAGCCGGTGGGAACACGGCCTAGACTGCGAAGGTGCACGACCAGAATAGCCGACACCGTGAGCAGCGTGAACGCCAGTGCAATCTCCGCAACCACCAGCGCCTGGGAGATCCTGCGAACCGGACCGCCCGCCGACGCGCGCACGCCCTCAGTGAGGACCGCATTTGGCGGAGTGCGCACCGCCTGCCAGAGCGGCGCGAGGCTGGCGAGCGCGCTTGCGACAAAGGCCATCGCGATCGCAAACGCGAGGACCTTCCAATCAATGCTCAGTTCATCGGCGTACGGCACGTACTCCGAGCCAGCAACGACGATGAGGCGGACGAGGACGACGCTCAACCCGACGCCTGCCGCCGCGCCAATCAACGAGACGACGGCACCCTCGGCGAGATATCGAAGTGCCAGGTGCGCGCGACCGGCCCCGAGCGCGACTCGAATCGCCGTTTCGCGCGCTCGCGCGACAGACCGTGCGAGCAGCAACGTCGCAACGTTCGCACACGCAATCAGCAAAAGGAGGCCGGCAGCGCCGAACAGCAGCAGCAACGTCGACTGCAGGTCGGTGAGCGTCTGCCGTCTCAAGTCCATCGCTACTGCCGTGTACATGACGTGCGACACGGGTTCGGCACGCGCGATGTCTGCGGCAACGCGCGCCACATCCGCCTGTGCCTGTTGCAGAGAGACGCCCGGCTTGCGTCTGGCGTTCGCGAAATAGACTCCCTGGTCCGGACGCTGCCCCTTCCCCGTCGGATCGAGAGCGATCCAGATCTCGAACGGCAGGCGGCCGGTAGTGGTACCAAAAACAGGAAATTCGAATTCCCTGGACATCACGCCGGTAATCGTGAACTGACGATCGTCCAAGGTCAGCGGCTTCCCCACGATGTTCGGGTCGCTGCCAAGGCGCAACCAAAGCGTGTTGGAGATCACCGCACCCTGCTCGTCAGCGAACCATTGACCCAGACGCGGCACTCCAAGACTCCGCGCCAGCGACGGTGTCACCTCCGCTCCGGCGAGATACTGCGGCTCGCCAGGCGCGGTCAGATTGAAGTTCGCGAGGCGGAACCACCCGAACACGTCGAAGCTGGTTGTCCGGGCCTGATACTCGATGAGATCGGGAAACGAGCTGGAGGAGTAGCGGCCAGGCTCATCGATCCGAGCGCCGTAGATTGCAACGAAGCGCTCGCCTTGTGGGAACGGCAAGGGCTTCAGCATCACGCCGTTGATCACGGTGAAGATCGCGGTCGCCGACCCGATGCCGACGGTGAAGGCGACGATGGCGAGGAGCGCGACACCCTTGGCGCCCCTCCACGACCGCCACGCAGACAGGATCACGGCCGTTCCTCCGCGCCGATTCTCTCACGTAGGCCGGGGCTTGCCTTCTCTCTCGTAGGCCGGGTCTTGCCTTGTAGACCCGGCTCTCCGGCGGGTCCATCGAACAGGACCCGCCCCACCGGAGTAAGCTGAAGGTGATGCCGGACGTGCTCCAGTCACTGACGTCCGAGGCCGCGCGCCCCGGGTCGACGACGGTCATCGATTGCGCCGCCTACTGTGGCGGCGTGCGTGTGGCCGACGTTGGCATCGGGCAGATTCGTGGCGCACTCGAGGAAACGGATAAGTTCGTCTGGCTCGGACTCTACGAGCCGGAGAAGGACATCCTGCGCGCCGTGCAGCAGCAGTTCGGTTTGCACGACCTCGCGATCGAGGACGCCTACAACGCGCACCAGCGGCCCAAGCTCGAACTCTACGAGGACTCCGTGTTCGTGGTGCTGCGAACGGCGCACCTGGTTCCGTCGCCCCGTCATCTGGAGTTCGGCGAGACGCACATCTTCCTCGGCAAGAACTATCTCGTCACCGTGCGACACGGGTCGCTGCGCTCGCACATCGGTGTCCGGCAGCGTTGCGAGTCCACTCCCCACTTACTCGCCAAGGGTCCCGGGTACGTCCTCTACGCCCTGATGGACTTCGTCGTCGATCAGTACCTGCCGATCGTCCAGCAGATGGAAGAGGAGATCGAAGACCTCGAAGATACGATCTTCGGCGAGGGGGCGAATGGCCATGCGACGGCGCGCGTCTATCAGCTCAAAAGGGATCTGCTGTCGCTGCGGAAAACGATTTCGCCGCTCGTCGAGGTCTGCAATCGCCTGATGCGCTTCGATCTCCCTCATATTCCCGAGGACACTCGCGTCTACTTCCGCGACGTCTACGATCACATCGTCCGGCTCAACGAAACAATCGACGCGCAGCGCGAGTTGCTGACGACGGCGCTCGAAGCGCACCTGTCGATCATGTCGCACGCGCAGAACGAGCACATGAAGCGCATCACGGCGTGGGCCGCGATGATCGCCGTGCCGACCATGATTGCCGGTATCTACGGGATGAACTTCCGCAACATGCCCGAGCTGAACTGGGCCTACGGGTATCAAACGTCGATCGCGGTGATGGTGGGGGCATGCGTCGCACTGTACGTAGGGTTCAAGCGTTCGGGCTGGCTCTAGGTACGGCACGTGATCCTTGCGTGCCCTGTAATGCAAAAATTCAAAATGCAGAATGCAAAACTAACAGGCCGGATGCGAAACGCACCAGGAACGTCTTGGTTGCATTTTGCATTTCGCATTCTGCATTACACCGCGATCGCGACGGCAGTGTGGCTTGTAGCGCTGGGAGCGTCCATCGACGCTCAAGTGCGGCCGATCTACGACTCCGGCGCCGCCGGGCTCACGCACCTGCTAGGCCGGCTTCAAACGACGGCCAGCGTTCTTCACACCGGCGCACATCCAGACGACGAAGATTCGGCGTTTATCGCAAGGACGGCACGCGGCGATCACGCGCGGGTGGCGTATCTGTCGCTGACGCGCGGTGAAGGCGGCCAGAACATCATCGGCCCAGAGCTCTTCGATGCGCTTGGCGTCATTCGCACCGAAGAACTGCTGCAGGCCCGACGTCTCGACGGCGGCGAGCAGTTTTTCTCGCGCGCATTCGACTACGGTTTCTCGAAGACGCTGGCGGAGGCCAAGTCGAAGTGGAACGAACGCGAGGTGCTCGGCGACATGGTGCGCGTCATCCGCACGTTCCGGCCGCTCGTGATCCATTCGAGGTTTGCCGGCAACGAGAACGACGGGCACGGTCAGCATCAGTTTGCTGGATACCTCACGCCGCTGGCGTTCAAGGCGGCGGCGGATCCGGCGCAGTATCCCGAGCAGATCGCCGAAGGGCTTCGCCCGTGGCAGGCGCAGAAGCTGTATCGCGTGGGTGGCCGCGGCGCGAACAACGCCGTCACGACCGAGGTGCAGACCGGCGCTGTCGATCCGGTCATCGGTCGATCCTACGCAGCCATTGCCGCTGAAGGGCGGAGTCAGCACAAGTCACAGGAGATGGGCGGCATCGAGCCGCTCGGGCCTTCAGCCTCGGGGTTGCACCTGATCGAGGGCCGTGCGCCTGCGGCTGCCAACGAAACGTCCGTATTCGACGGGCTCGACACGAGCATTCCCGGGCTGGCCACACTCATGGGGCTTCCGGAGGGAACGCTGGCCGCAGAGCTGAAAGCTGTGGACAGCGCCGCCCGCGATGCGCTCCGCGATTTCCGGGCGCTCGAGCCGGAGCGTATCGTGCCGGTGCTCGCGAACGGTCTGACGGCGACTCGTGCCGCGCGTCAGGCACTGCAATCGGCCGCGGCTCCCGCCGATGCCCGCGCCGACGTGGACTTCGTCCTCGCGCACAAAGAAGCCGACTTCGCCGAAGCGCTCGCGCAAGCCGCCGGCATCGTCGTCGATCCGCTGTCAGATGAAGAGACAGTGGTTCCGGGCGGCGCGATCGATGTCAGCGTGCGCACGTTCCTCGAGCACGCCGATCTCGCCACCATCAGAAACGTCGCCCTGAATGCGCCGAAGGGATGGCAGGTGGCGATCGGTCAGGCTGGCGCGAATGCCGGAGGATTCCGCCGTGAGACACCGACGGCAACAGCGCGGTATCACGCAACGGCTCCTGCCGACGCGGCACTCACGGAACCGTACTTCCTGCTGAAACCCCGCAACGGCAGTCTCTATGACTGGCCTGCTGACGCGCCACAGGGAATGCCGTTCGCGCCGCAGCTGATGTCTGCAAGCGTCACATTCAACATCAGCGGCACCGAGCTCATGCTCGTGAGACCTGTGCGCTACCGCTATGCGGATCGCGTGCGCGGCGAATTGCGTCGCGATCTGAATGTCGTTCCCGAGTTGTCAGTCGGCTTCGATTCCGATCTGCTCGTCGTTCCCACGACAGGCGCTCCGCAGGACCAGCGGCTCGTCGTCACCGCCACGAGCTTCGTCGATCGATCGGTCACTGGCACATTGCGACTACGCCTTCCTGCCGGTTGGACATCGTCTCCTGTATCAGCTCCGTTCTCTGTAACGTCAGCGGGGGATTCGGCAACGGCGACGTTCGTGGTGACGCCACCGGCGCGCAGAACAGCTGGTGTCGTCATCGTTTCGGCCGAGGCCGCGGTTGGAAGCCGCGTCTTCTCGTCCACGGTCGAGACCGTCTCGTATCCACACATTCAGAATCACCGGCTGTACTCACCAGCAGTGGCGCGGGTCGAGGTGATCGACCTCGCGGTCGCACCGGTGCGCGTCGGCTACATCATGGGCAGTGGCGACGAAGTGCCGGACGCCCTGCGTCGTATGGGCGTTGACGTCACGATGATCGATCGCGAGATGCTCACCACCGGTGACCTCTCGCGATTCGACACGATCGTTGTCGGTGTGCGCGCGTCGGAGGCGAGGCCGGACTTCCTTGCGAACCAAGCGCGGCTGCGCACGTATATGGAGCGCGGCGGGACGCTCGTCGTGCAGTATCAGCAGACCGACTACGTCGATCGGAATCTGCCGCCGTACCCGGTGAAGTCTTCTGGCAACTCGCGCGTGACGGATGAAACGGCCGCGGTCCGCATCCTCGCGCCTACGCACCCGGTCTTCACGTTCCCGAATCGCATCAGTTCAGCGGACTTCGATGGCTGGGTGCAGGAGCGCAATCTGTATTCGTTCGGCAGCTTCGATGCGCGGTACACCGCGCTGTTGGAGTCTGCCGATCCGGGCGAGGCGCCACAGCGCGGAGGCGAAGTCATCGCGGATGTTGGCAAGGGGAAATACGTCTACACGTCCTACGCGTGGTTCCGACAGCTGCGCGCCGGAGTCCCGGGCGCGTACCGGCAGTTCGCGAATCTGATCAGCCTGCCGAAGGCGCCGTAGAGGACGCTTGTCGACATGGTAGCGTCGGCTTACCGGCCGCCTGGGCAAGGTGCGCCATCACGCCGCCCGATCGATTCGCCCCGGAACGCGACGTCGTCGCCTGCCAGTGGCATCGCCGAGCCCATCGCCCAGGCTCAGAAGCCAGTCCTGAAACGACTTCACCAGATCTTTCGCGCCCGCGCCTTCGACCACTTGCGTGTGCGCCAGCCTGTCTCCCAACCGCTGGCCCTGAGGGTCAGAGACGATCGTGCGCGCTTCGAGAAAGATCGCGACGATATTCGCTCCAGGAAGAAGCAGCAGCAGATTCCGCTTGGAGGAGCCAGAGACAGACGCGGCGCGACCCGTCGTGAGGTCAATCACCACGAGTCCGAGAAGGATCTTCCCGATGCTCTGCCCTCCTATCGCATCACGCAACAGAAGGTAGCCTGCACCAAGAGCGAGATAGAGCGGCGCTCGACCTATCCAACAGACAAGACACAGCGTGACGACGAGAAGGCCGTCGATGGAGGCGGCGAGCAATCGTTTGCGAACGTCGGCTTTCGCGTAATGCGAGATAAGCCCGCGCGAGACGTACATCACGATCGAGGAATATCCGAGCGCGAATGTCATCGCTGACAACAGGAGAACGCTGAGGAGCGTTGGGAGACCGATCTCTGTTGGCATCCGCGGCTTCACTCTAATCGACTTCGTGTGAGCAGACGGTGACCGGCGAATCCAGCCCACTGGGCCATCAGCTCGTCGTCGCCGGTCACCTGCTCCGAGCCCACACTGCCCGACTACGACACAGGACGCTTGAGGAACAACGTATGGGTTTTGACAGCGGAATCCAGGGTTCTTGCCGCGTCATCCGGGGCGGGATCCGGACTAGAGGTGCTCCCGCAGGAACCGCAACATCCGCGGCCACGCGTCCATCCGTGCGAGACGGTTTCCTTCGGACGTGCCTCCGAGTTGCAGCGATCCGATTCCTGACTTCAGCCAGTGAGGCTGGTAGTAGTGGTCGGCCGCCCACGGGTTCTCGATCGGCCCGACGCGATACGGCGGCATCAGGATCGCGTGGCCGGCATCCTCGTACCTCGCGTGATCGACCGGGAACGCGAAGCGATGCCGTCGCAGACGATCGATGGCGGCATCAGCCATCTCGCTGCACGGCCAGACGCCGTCCAGCGTGCCGCTGACAAACAAGACTGGGCCGTTGATTCGCTCGACGGGAATCTCCGCTTCCGGCGGCACTGTTCTGAGGCTGACATCGAACCACTCTCGCCACGTCGTGCCTCCGCCTCCGACGACGAGTGACGCATACGGCAGCTCTACACCAGCGCGCGTAAAGCTCGATGTCTTGATCGATGGGTCGGGATTCGTCCCCTGCCACACGACGTGGCTGGGGACACTGGCAACAACAGCCTTGATCGCCGGAAAGGTCGCAGCGACCAGGAGCGCTGCCTCGCCACCTCGCGACATCCCGAACACGGCAACACGCTCTGCGTCCACAGCCGGATGCGCGCGCAGCCAGCCGATGGCCTTCTCGAAGTACTCGAGCGGGATCTGCGAGAAGTTGCGCGGAAGGCCGTCCATCGCGAAGTACGCCAGGCACATCGTCACGAACCCCGACGCGGCGAGCGGCTCGCCAAACATGTTCGCGGTTGCGATGCCTCCGTCCGACCCGCTCAGCACGATCACCGCCGGACGACGCCCGCTTTCCCGAGGCCGATGGAGCGTCGCGACGAGGCCGCCGTCAATCACCTTCGTGACCTGGCTCATGTCACCCCGGACACCATCATCGCGCGGGGTCGGATGGCGCGGTAGACCGGCCAGGAGATCACGAGCAGTGCGATCGCCAGCATGCTGTTGGCGCGATCCCCGATCACCGCTCCGACGATGAAGGCGATCGACCCGGCCAGCGCAACGCCCGGGACAAACGGATAGCCCGGCACTCGAAACGGTCGCGCGGCCTGAGGAGCCCGCCGCCGCGACACGAAGAGTGCCGAGAACACGAGCGCGTAGTTTGCGACGAAAAGAAACGCCAGCATCGCGAGCAGCGTGTTGAACGTGTTCGTCGCGATGCACACCAGAGCGATGACGGTACTGGCGATGAGCGCCGGCACGGGGGTTCCGCCGTGGTTTACACGCTGAAAAACCGCCGGCAGCAGCCGATCCCGACTCATCGCGAACGGCACACGCGAGGCCATCAACTGAAGCGCGTTAATCGTCGCAACGAGCGACAGCAGCATTACCACACGGATGACGACGTCACCAGCCGACCCGAACAGCCGTGACGCGGCAGTCGCCGCGACGAACGGATCACCCGCCATCTCCCGTATGGGAACCACGCGGAGAAACGCAGCGTTGAGCGACAAGTAGATCGCGAGCACGAGCAGGACGCCGCCGATCATCGCGCGCGGGATGTCGCGTGGCGGATCGCGCAGCTCCTCGCCAAAGTAGATTGGGCCGGTCCAGCCGTCGTACGTGTAGATGGCGGATTGCAGCGCGATGACGATGGCTCCTGCGAACGCGAGACCAGTCGGCGTCGCCAATGGCGCGACTGGCGCCGTCAGCACGGGATCGATGGTCGTGACAAGTGCCACCACGGCAAGTCCGATCAGGGCGATGGACTTCAACAGGCTCGTGAGCTGTTGCGCCACGTCACCGATCCGGACACCGCGCCACTGGAGAACACCAAAAGTCACGATGACGGCAGACGCGGTCCCAGCTTCACGGCCCACACCGCCCGGCACGAGTGAGCCGACGTATTCGCCAAAGACCATGGCAACGGCCGCCATGCTCCCGCATGTCGCCAGCCAGTCTGTCCATCCGACGATGAATCCCGGGTATTCGCCGAGCGCATCATGCACCAGTGGGTACAGTCCGCCGGATCGAGGGCGCATCGCCGCGAGCTCGGCAACCGTCAGTGCACCAAGAAATGCGTAAACGGCGCCGAGGATCCACACCGCCATGAACAGCGGCACCGACGGGAGGCGGGCCGCGACCTCACCCGGAGTGCGCAGTATCCCCATGCCGATGGTGTTGCCGACAAGCACCGCGAGGCCGAACGCGACCCCGAGCACCCGCAGCAGGCTGCCTCTCGACGGCGGATCACCGTTTGCGACCCTGCGCGTCAACGCGCGGGCACCGTCGAGGTCCGATGAATCGATATCGCTATCAGAGTTTGACCGCCGTTCCGCTCACGCTCACCATCAGCATGCCGTTGTTGGCGCCGAGCACTTCGTAATCGAGGTCGACCCCAACGACGGCATCGGCGCCCAGTTGCTGCGCCGCCATCTTCAGCTCGTCGAGCGCGATCGTTCTGGCGCGCGCCAACTCCTGTTCATACGCCGCCGAACGCCCGCCGACGATGTCGCGGATGTTCGCGAAGAGATCACGGAAGATGTTTGCGCCGACAATCGCTTCGCCAGTCACGATCCCGAGATAGGTGCTAATCGTCTTGCCGTCGATGCCGGGCGTGGTCGTCAGAGTCATTATGTGCGTCCTGTATCAGAATCGGCGACAGTGCCGGATGAGATCGCACTGTAATACGACGCTCGGGAGGTCGCGGTTCGACCCGGCGAAGTCCTTCAGTTGCTTGCGATACCAATAGCCGATTCTCGAACTCGCGAAGGGTCATCGTCGCGGAGAGTGTGCCTCTCATGTCCGGTTCTTCCGGTAGGAGTTCTTGAGCGCAATCTTGCCGCCTCGAAACACAAACAGATCGCAACCATGAACTTCGACGCGCGTGCCGTCCGCGCGTGTTCCAGTGAACGTCCATTCGGAGACGCCTCTCGATCCGCACACGAAATGACGTGCATCACCCCAATGAGCATCGGGAAAGGCCGCCCAGACTCCGGCGAAACCAGCTCGCACCGCCTCGCGGCCGACACAACGAGTGCCGGCCACGTCAGGACCCGCAGACGCTTCGAAGACGCAGTCATCAGCCATGAAGGTCATGAGCGCATCGACATCGTGGCGATTCCAGGCATCGGCGAAATCCTGCAAGACTCCAACGGCGACCTGCTCAATCACATCCGACATGATTCGAACCTCCGTTGCGCTATCCTCGACCCTGCGGAGACTGCATGAAGAAGAAGACCAGCGGTTCCTCATCGAAAGGCGAATCTCCATCCAGGCTGATCGACGCCAGGATACAAGAACTCGATGACTGGCGAGGTGACATGCTATCCAGGCTGCGTGCGCTCATAAAACAAGCCGCGCCCGCCGTTGTCGAAGAATGGAAGTGGAGGGGAGTTCCCGTCTGGTATCACAACGGGATGATCTGCACGGGAGAGACATACAAGAGCGTCGTGAAGGTGACGTTCTTCAAAGGCGCGCAGATGAAGGATCCGAAACAAATCTTCAACTCAAGCCTCGAAGGCAACGCCAGGCGTGCCATCGACTTCCACGAGGGCGACAAAATCAACGAGGCCGCGTTCAAGGCACTGATCCGCGAAGCGGTCACTCTGAACACTCGGTAAGCCCGCCATTGAAAGCGGGCGGACGCGACGACCGGGTGTGGTTTCTGGCTGGCGTTGTTTCTTGCGACCGCCGAGCATTCAATTGGTGATCACGAGTCGGTAGCAGACATCGAGCGCGTCGAGCGATCGGATGTGGCCGAAGCGCCGCTCCCACGCACCCGATTCGAGATCGGACTCGAGCTGCGCAACCCCTCGAGCAACGATGTTTGGGTCGAGAAGCGTGAAGCCAGACATTCCCGCTCGTACCTTCGGATCGAGGTACGCCTCTGGTCGACGCCAGAAGGCTCCCAGGAATCCATCGCTACAATCGTGCGGTATGGCGACCCGATCGACTCTGCAGTCCCCGAGGTGGTACTCGATTTCGGCAGTGGAAGGACCTCGGCCTCGATCAATCGCGACGATCTCCGGAAAATACACCTCGGTGAGCCAGAAATTGGAAAGTTCGGTCGGCTCGATGGTCAAGACCACGAGGCAATTCGCCACTCTCTTCATTTCGTCGAGACCGCAGCGCCAATCGGTCCAGTGGTGCAGCGTGAGCACCGCGAGCGCGGCATCAAACGCCGCCGCTCGGAAGGGGAGAGCCTCAGCCGACGCCTGGACTACAAGCGATGCCTTACTCGATCGCTGCCGGATCATGTGCCGCGATGGTTCAACGGCTATTAGGAACCGGCCGACAGGTTCGTAGGCGCCAGCGCCAGCTCCGACGTTGACCACCGAGTCGGCATCGCCGAGTGCATCCAGAATCGCGGCGCCGATCCTGGGATCAGGATGCCGCGTCGATGTGTACCTCCGTCCAATCTGGTCGTACACCGCGTGAGTCATCCCATTGGATCGCTGTCCGCCCACGTCGGCGCGTCGGACGCGGCGGCCTGATGATCGCGCCGGCCGCCTCTGGCCGCAAGGCGCTTGTCAGGCTGCACCGATAGCGCCGTGCTGTCGAAGATGGCTGACGACTTCTGGCCATGCGACCGCGTGGGTACTTCTCGCACTCGCTGGGCTCCCTCCGAGATCGAATTGCATCGGCATCGCTGTACTCGACGCGGGAGCCTCGTACGAGGTCAGAACATGGCCAGCCTCTGGGAAATTGAGGTGCCGCACCAGAGTTTCGCGCCCGGCTCGTCTGGCGCGATCGACGACCATCACGCACATCCGCTCCGCGGGCCACATGCGGTCGTCACCGCCAGAGATGACAAGCACTGGACCCGTTGCGCGTTCGATCTGAATGGCCGCCTGCGCGACCGCGACCGCATTCTCGAGACCTCGGTCGTAAATCGGCAGCACGCTCAGGCCGCGCTCGCTCGACGACGGACCGACGCCCGCGGGGTAAGGCACGCAAGGAAGTGGTTCGCCGGCAAGGCTCCAACTCGACCTCGTCGACCCACGAGGCTGGCTGAAGTCGATTCCGGCCCAGACGACGGAACTGGGCGTATACGCCACCACGGGTCCCACGAGGTCCGGAAAGGTCGCGGCAGCGAGCAGGGACAATTCGCCACCCTTTGATCCACCGAGCACAGCGATGCGATCCCCCCGCGCTGTTACCTTCGGGTGAGCCTGCATCCATCGCAGTCCGCGTTCGATTCGCTCTAATGGAACTTCGACAAGCGCCGGCTGGGTATCAGGAGTGTTGAAGTACGCCAGCGCCAGACATGCGAACCCCTCAGGGACAAGTAGCCTGAGAAGGTAATCGGGGATCCCGCCGTCGGAACCACCGAGTGCGAGAACGCCGTCGAAGAGGCCTTCACCGTCGGGGCACCCGAAGGTGCCGACGAGATCGCCCTCACGAACTTCTGTTGTGACCATGACGCAAGATCTTCAGATAAGCCAAGCGATCCGCCACGCCTCAAACATCTGATAGCACGGCCGTCACGCCGTCACGCTTGCCGGCCGGCCGCCTCAGACGTGCGCGTTCCCCTCCCTGTCAGCAAGCCACGCGCGCGTGCGCGGCGCACGGACGGCACGCAGATCGTCTGGCGTGTCCACGTCGCGAAGCCAATCGATCAACTGCACGCGCAGGCCCTGGCGCTCCGCCACCGCTCGCGTCTGCGCCAGAACACGCGGACTTCCCCACTCGACGCCATCGAAGACGTTCGGCGTGGTTGTTGCCGCGATCAGATAGTAGCCGCCGTCGTGCGCGGGTCCGAGCACCAGCGATGCGGGTTCGCTGCGGAGCATCGCGATCGCGTCGCCGATCGTCGATGTCGTGATGTCAGGGAGATCCGATCCGACCAGCACGACGATCGACGCGCCCTCTGCGAAGAGGCTTGCCATCGCGTCGCGCATGCGCTCGCCTAACGAGCCCTCAGGCTGCGCGCGCACGTCGACGTCGCGTGGCACCAGCGCGCGCACGTCGTCGCACGCATCCGCAGGGTCGACGAAGACGACGCGCGTCGTGCCGGACAGTGTGACGCCGTCGAGTGTGTCGAGGAGAAGCGCCGAAAGAAGCGTCGCGTCGGGAGGGCAGCCGAGCGCAGCAAAGAGCCGGCTCTTGCCGCCGCGCGACGGCGCACGCGTCAGGACCGCAACGACAATCGCCCCCGGTACGCCCACCATATACGGAATAGCAGCAGCGAGCCGATCGCGAACGCCCAGCGTCGCGGCAGCGTGATGTCAGCCTTGACCAGCCACCAGAAGTGGATGACGGCAAGAATGCCGGCGACGTACACCAGACGATGCAGCGACTGCCATCGGCGACCGAGCTTCCTGATAGAGAAGCGGTTCGACGTGATGCCGAGAAGAAAGAGGATCGTCCACGTGGCCATGCCGACGGTGATGAACGGCCGCTTGCCGATGTCGTCGATCATCGTCGGGATGTCGAAGTAGTTGACAAAGACGATCCACGTGAGCAGGTGCAGCGTCCCGTAGAAGAACGCGAACAGCCCGAGCATGCGTCGGAGCTTGACGATCTCGTTCCAGCCGGTGATGCGTCTGAGCGGCGTGACCGCGAGCGCAATCGTGAGGAACGAGATCGTCCAGGTTCCGGTCTGGTCGGTGAGGTAGTCGCCCGGGTTGGCGGTGAGAGCGTTGAAGTCGCCGAGATAGATCGTGCGATAGAGGCCCCGGGCCAGCGCCGCGGCGGGGATGAGCGCCGCGGCGAAGCTCAGAACCTTGACAACAGTGATCGGCTTTAGAAGTTTTTGCGCAGATCCATGCCCTTGTACAGATACTCGACCTGCTCGGTGTACCCGTTGAACATCTCCGTCTTGTGGTTGGGGATGAAGCTCGGAAGCCGGCGCTCCCGTGCCTGGCTCCACCTCGGATGATCGACGTTCGGGTTCACGTTCGCGTAGAAGCCGTACTCTTGCGGCGCCATGATCTGCCACGTGTTCCTCGGCTGGTTCTCAACGAATCGGATTCGGACGATGGACTTGACACCCTTGAAGCCGTACTTCCAAGGCACCACGAGACGAATCGGCGCGCCGTTCTGCGCCGGGAGCACCTCTCCATAGAGTCCTACGGCCAGCAGCGTCAGAGGGTTTTGTGCTTCGTCGAGTCGCAGCCCTTCGGTGTACGGCCACTGCAGCACATCGGTGCGTTGCATCGGGAAGCGGCCCGTGTCGACCAGCGTGGTCATCTCGAGGAACTTCGCCTTCGCCGTCGGCTCCACGGCCTTGATGACGTCGGCCATCGGGATGCCAATCCACGGAATCACGAACGACCATGCCTCGACGCACCGCATGCGATACACGCGCTCCTCGAGCGCGTACGGCTTGATGAAGTCGTCGATGTCGTACTCGCCCGGCTTGTTCACGTTGCCGTCGATCTTGATCTTCCATGGCCGTGGTTTGAAGTTCTTGGAGTTGTTCTTCGGACCATCGCCGGCGCCGGGCGCGAACTCATAGAAGTTGTTGTAGCTGGTGATGTGCTCGTAGCGGCTCGGCGCTTCGGATGTGCTGAGCGGACTCTTCTTGAACGTCGGAATCTTCGCCAGGCCACCACCCTGAGCCGCGGCCTCATTGGCCAAGGAGGGGAAACCCGCCGCCACGAGAGCGGCGGCCGACGCCTGGATGAATTCCCGGCGACGCAAGTACACGCTCTTCGGTGTGATCTCTGACGAACGGATGTCTGGAGCCTTCTTGATCAGCATATGGCGATTATAGGACTGCTGACCCGTGAAACAGAACGTTTCCAGGTCAGCTTACAAAGTTAACAATTAGATGCCGGCATGACCCCATTGGTCTCAGTCATCGTCCCAATCCTGGCCGCCGACCGTGACAGCGCCCGCCAACTCATCGCCCGGATTCCGGTTGATTTGCAGGTGGAAACCATCGTCGCCGAGGCGGGGACCGAGCTCGGGCTGGAGTCGCTGAGCCAGGGCAGACCAGATGTCACAGTTGTTCACACGCAGCAGGGACGAGGCCAGCAGATGAACGCCGCCGCCGGGCTCGCGCGCGGCGAGTGGCTGCTCTTCCTGCATGCCGACTCTCAACTCCCCTCCGACTGGCTCGATCTCTTCGAGACAAGCGTTCGAGAACATGGAACCGGCCCCGGCCCCTTATACCCGCGGCCCGGCGACATCGTCGGTGGCTGGTTTCAGTTCGCCCTGGACGACCCGGCCTGGCAGGCACGGCTGATCGAGCGAGCAGTGGCCTGGAGGGTTCGTCTGCTGAGGCTGCCGTACGGCGATCAGGGGCTCTTCGTCCAGCGGCGCACGTTTGCGGCTTTGGGCGGTTATCGCGACATCGAGTTGATGGAAGACGTGGACTTCGTCCGCCGCATGATAAACGCGGGAGCCGTGATCGAACTGCCGTGCGCTCTCATCACGTCGGCGCGACGATGGCGGCGCGATGGCTGGTTCCGTCGCAGTACGCGGAACCTCACGCTGCTTGCTCTGTACTTCTGCGGCGTCCCACCGAGGGTATTGGCGAGGTGGTATTAGTCCTCGGTCCTCGGTCCACGGTCCACGGTGAACCGCGAACTGCGAACTGCCTACTGCCTACTGCCTACTGCTTTCCAGTCGCCCGTCTTCGCCAGTGCGCGCGCGAAGCACTTCACCGCGCGAGACTCGGCTTCACGCTGCGCGACGGCAGACAGCGCGAGCGTCAGCTCCGCATCGGCTGGGCACGATACGTTGGATGACGGGGTCTCCGGACGGGAGGCGCTCGCGAAATATCTGGCGCCGCCCACACGAACCCACGTCGGGCGATCGGCGAGCGTTGCGGACATCAGCAGCTCCGCCATCGCCGTCCGCACAGTGGCTTCGACCCCCTCGCGCTGCGCCAGCAGTGCCGCCGGTGCGAGGTCGATCGTCGAGCCCGTCACCGCGGCACTCACCCACCATGGACGCCGCACTTCCAGCCGGAACTGATCGAGCGTGTCGTGCAACTCCACGGTGACCGGCACGGCTGGCGTCCCTAACGTGCGCGTCAGCGACTCGCGCGCGTTGACCGTCATGCGTTCGAGCTCTCTCGCGCTGACTTTCGAATCACGAGGAACCGAGACGACCACGCCGGATGCGCTCACCGCGATGGGCGGCGGCGGCACCGGCTTCGGGGAGACCGACGCCGTGGCGAGATCGGTCAACCGGAGATTGGGGTAGTACTGCGTGAGGATGGCTTCGAGCGATTCACCGCGACGCGCGCGACGGCCGGCTCCGATCACGCACATGCCGACGCCATGCCCGTATCCGCGACCGGTGAATCGAACAACCTTTCCCTGGCGCGAGAGTGTGAACGCCGTGCTGCGAACCCTCGTCGTTCCGAGCGCATCGCGAAACGCGGGACCGCTAATTTCGTTGGGACGCATCCCCGGCACGCGCAACCGCTCGACTCTGCTCGACTGATTGACTCCGTCGATCTCGATCGAACGCAAGGGACCGCCGCCGAACCCCGCACGCGACAGCGCACTCCTCAGTTCGTCGAGCGTCAGCTCCAGCGTCCACGGCACATCCTCTTCATGCACGTCGTCGTCGCGAACAACCTGCATGTACGGGAAATTGGCGCCGGGCCAGACCTGTGCAGCGCCTTCGGATCGGCCGCCACACGACGCCGAGTAGAACACCTCAGCGGGTGCGCCGTTCACGGTCAGCACGCGATGCGCAGTCGCAAGCGCCGCGCGGCGGGAATTGTCGTTCGCCGCACGAAGCACCTGGCAGTGAACCGTGTCGCACAAGTCAAACCCTTCTCGTCGATGACGGCCCATTTGCACGAGTGTGTAGGTTCGGATCGCGACGGCCAGCGCCTGGCGTGCCGCATCGGGCGCGTTGGGTTCGCCTTCGCCCGCAAGGACGCGTGCGACGTACACCTCGAGAGGAATGCGTGTGATGCGCCCACCGTTGGGTGAGCCGATGGCCACCATGCGTCCGACGCTGACGGCTTCGAGCTGTTCTTCCGTGACCTCGGACTGCGCGGCAACCTCAGCCGGTCTCCAGGTCTCGAAACAGGCGGCGGCGATCGCGAGGATCAGAAGGAATCGAACAAGCAATCAGAGTCTCCGCTTGCACCCTGGGCGACAGTTGCACTGAATCACTTGCTCGCCGTCCGTGAAGTAGTCGTACGTGAGTTCCTCGCCCGGCTCGATGTTGCGACCGGCACGGATCCAGATGTCCTTCCCGATAATCTGGCTGTAGCAATTCGGCTTGCAGGCGTGATTGATGAAGCGGGCGACGTTGCCGCCGATGGTTGCGTCACGAACCCAGCGCCGATTCACCGTGAAGCACCAGATCTCCCCCCGTTCGAGGTACTTCGTTTCACGTTTGAAGCTCTCTTTGTGATCGATGAGCTCCCCGTCGTAGGTGATGATGCGCGTGTTCTTGTTGATCGGCTCAAGGGCAAAGACGCCCCAACCGTGAAGCTTTGACTTGCGCCGCGCGATGCGCGGCAGGTCCAGGGTACGGAGCATGTTCATGAAGAATAGACCATAATAGTCGCCATACCATGAGCGCTACCTCTGTTGGAGCCCCCGAGTTGGTTCAGGCTTGGGGCCGCATTCTCTCTGGACACCGTCCGAACCTTTCAATCGAGATCACGAAGGAGTGCCCCCTGCGATGTCCGGGTTGCTACGCTTACGGCGATGAGCACCTCGGTGGCGAAGTCACGCTCAGAGGGTTGTCCGATTACAAAGGCGATGAGTTGGTCGCGCGATTCATGGCGCTCATCGATCGCTTCCGGCCGCTGCATGTCTCGATCGTGGGAGGCGAGCCGCTGGTCCGATACAAGGAACTCAACCAGATTCTGCCGCGGATGGCCGAACGAGGCATCCACACGCAACTCGTGACCAGCGCCGTTCGACCCATTCCAAGCGAGTGGCAGGGGCTGAACCGGTTGCAGCTCGTCGTGTCGATCGATGGCCTCCAGCCCGAACACGATGTTCGCCGCACCCCCGCGACCTACGAGCGCATCCTCAAGCACATCGAAGGGCATCAGGTCACCGTCCATTGCACGGTGACACGGCAACAGGTGCGGCGGGACGGCTACCTTCAGGAGTTCATCGAGCACTGGCAGACCAATCCCAACACGCGCTTGATCTGGATCAGCCTCTACACGCCGCAGGTCGGCGAGCTGTCTACCGAGCGCCTGACCAAAGCGGACCGCGAGAAGGTCATCGCGGACCTGTCGCGCATGCGGAAGAACTACTCGAAGCTGCAGATGCTGGACGGCATGCTCAAGGTCTACGCGCAGCCGCCCCAATCGCCCGAGGAGTGCATCTTCGCGCAGACGACGGAATGCTACTCGTCGGATCTCGAGCGACGGATTATGCCGTGCCAGTTCGGTGGCAAGCCCGATTGCCAGAACTGCGGCTGCATCGCGTCAGCCGGACTCGAAGCCATCGGCCGTCATCGCCTGAAGGGTGGCATTCCTGTCGGCAAGATCTTCTACGCATCGCTTGCCCTCGGCCGCACAATCGCGAAGGTCAGACGCGCGTTCACGCCGCCGCCCACCGCGATGCCGCCGCGTCAGCCCGAACAGGCACAGTAGTCGCGCTCACGCGCGTCAACTCCCCAAACTCGAAATTCCCAACTTCAAACTGAACGACTTGGAAGTTGAGAGTTGGCGAATTGGGAGTTTGAGTGGACGTCTCTGCCGTTGGTAAGTTCTGCCGTAAAACTCGTCCCTTCCAGACCCCACGAGGAACTCCTTCAATACAAACGACTTCGCTCGCACGCGCCGCGCCCGGCTCATGCGCGATGCGACGGGTACATGCGTTGCACAAACAGGGTGTGGAGGAGGTGATGTCGATGAAGGCCATGTTGAAAGTGCGAGCTCTTACGGTAGCCACGGCGATCGCAGGTGTCGCGTGCGCCACCAGCGGCACGCCACGCGCGAGCGCGCCGGAGCGCACGTCTCAAGTCAGTTCACAGGCGCCGAACAGTCCAACCACCGTCAATGAATCCACGCCCGGAACCATTCCTGCCGGACAGGAGATTGACGTGCGACTGCGGAACACGCTGAGTTCCGAGACGGCCACCGTGGAGCAGCGCTTCGAGACGACGACCTTGGTAGATCTGGTGCAGAACGGCCGCGTACTCGTCCCCGCGGGCTCTGTCGTGCAGGGCGTCGTGAGCGATGTCGATAAGGCGGGCCGCATCGATCGTGATGGCGCGCTGACGCTGACGTTCGATCGCATGAACGTCAACGGACGCAACCGTGACATCCGCGGATCGGCGACGCAGATCTACGAGAGCAAGGGCATCCGCGAGGAAGGCACGGTAGCTGCGGCGGGTGCCGGCGTCGGCGGCATCGTCGGCGGCATCATCGGCGGCGTGAAGGGCGCGGTCCTCGGTGCAGTCATCGGCGCAGGCGGCGCGATTGCGGCGACCGACGGCAAGGACATCACCCTACCGGCAGGCTCGATCGTGCGTGTGCGTTTGGACTCGCCTGTCCGAGTCAGTTGACGGAGTGACGACGCATCGGCGAGGCGGCCTTGTGCTGCCTCGTCGCGCCCTCGCTGTGTATAAGCCCAACCGAGACGCAGTAAGAATTTCAAAAACCAACTCTTTGCTGGGCCAGAAGCTGATCTTTTCGTGGCACGTCGCTTGAATCATGGTGCGGCTGGGTCTGACTGGAAGACCCAAGGAGGTACGCATGGTGCGCGCGCTAGTCGTTCTGGGGTTCACGGTGTTCTCCATCGGCGTGGCGGCGCAGAAGCCCCCAGTCAATGCGGTCGCGCAGGAGATGGTGGACTTCCACAAGCGCATCGACGCGTACACAAAAGTGCGCGACGAGGCCACGAAGGATCTGCCCGACGTCAAAGAGACCGGAGATCCCGCCAAGATCAGCGCACGCGAGAAGGCGCTCGGCCAGGCGATCGCGAAAGCGCGAGCCACTGCGAAGCCGGGCGACGTCTTCGGCGCAGAGATGTCGCTGCACTTGAAGAAGGTGCTCGCCGAGGACTGGAAGTCACGGAGTCCCGCCGATCGGAAAGCGCTGTTCGAGGAACTGCCGAAGGGCATCAAACTCGCCGTCAACCAGCCATATCCCACAACGCTTCCGCTGGTCAGCGTACCCGCCAAGTTGCTGGCGAGACTTCCCACGCTTCCCGAGGCACTCGAGTACCGGCTGATCGATCGCTACTTTCTGCTCCGCGATCGCGACGCGAACTTGATCATCGACGTGCTTCCCGGCGTGTATCCCACACGAGACAGGTGATTGCGATGCGGGCTCCACACTTACTCCTCACCTCCACACTCTCGATCGCCACACTGGCGTACGTTGCAGGGAGTCCTGCGTCGCCCATCGCCGCCGCCGGTGCGTCGGCGATGCAACAGCCTGCAGCCGCACCATCGTCCGCTCAAGTCACGCCGCCGCGAGAGAAGGATTCGGTCCGCTTCGCGATCATCGGTGACACGGGGACCGGCACGTCATCGCAATACCAGGTCGGTGAACAACTGGCCATGTCGCGACAGATGTTTCCATTCGAGTTCGTGATCATGCTCGGCGACAACATCTACGGGAGCGAGCGGCCCCAGGATTTCGTCGCCAAGTTCGAGAAGCCCTACAAGCCGCTGCTCGACGCGAAGGTGCCCTTCTACGCCGCGCTGGGCAATCACGACGACCCGACGCAGCGCTACTACAAGCCGTTCAACATGAACGGCGAGCGCTACTACACGTTCTCGAAGGGGAGCGCGCGCTTCTTCGCGCTCGACAGCAACTACATGGACCAGGCGCAGCTCAAATGGCTGGAAGACGGACTTTCGAAAGCCAACGACCGCTGGAAGATCGCCTACTTCCACCACCCGCTCTACTCGTCCGGCGAAAAGCACGGATCCGAAGTGGACCTGCGCACGCAAGTCGAGCCGCTGTTCATCAAGTACGGCGTCGACGTCGTGTTCGCCGGACACGAACACTTCTACGAACGCATCAAGCCGCAGAACGGGATCTACTACTTCATCGAAGGCGGGTCGGCCAAGCTCCGCAAGGGCGACATCAAGAGAGGGGCTCTCACAGCCGCCGGATTCGATACCGACTTCACCTTCATGCTCGCCGAGCTCGGGAAAGACGCCATGCAGTTCCAGGTGCTCTCTCGCAACGGCAAGCCGATCGACTCCGGTTCCCTGCCTCTTGCCGAGGAACCGAAGAAAGCCGCCGAAAGCAAGCCCCCCTCTCGCTGACGGAGGCCCTATGAATCGTTCCTCAACCAGCACCATCGTCGTTTGCTTCGTCACCGTTGCGTGTTTCTCGACCGGGTGCGCGCGGCCCACGCTCGGCGGTTCGCAGGTCGAGCAGCCGGCGCCACAAGTCGCGCTCGTCGAACTGTGGAGCGAGCCAACCGACATCGCGCAACGAGATCTGTTCTGGGGTGGCAGCCGGCGCGCCGAAGCGCCGTCGACCAATGACGTCTACACAGTGCTCAATCTCGACAAGAGCGGATACAGCCGTGGCTACGACGTCAAAGGCGCGGACGGTCGCGAGTGGGCCGTCAAAGTCGGCGACGAGGTCCAGTCGGAGGTCGTGCTGTCCCGAATCTTCTGGGCGCTGGGCTACTACCAGCCGCAAACGTTCTACGTAACCGGCTGGCAGCTGGCGGGCGAATGGGAGAAAGAGGGCGAGCCCGCGAGGTTCCGCCTGCAATCCGATCATGAATCGGACGGAGAGTGGGCGTGGCTCGAGAACCCGTTCGCTGGAACACGGCCGCTGCAGGGCCTCGTGGCTATCAGCCTCGTGCTGAACAACTGGGATCTCAAGACGAGCAACAATCGCGTCTATCGTTTGCGCGATGACCACGCGGAACCTGCCAAGCGTTACGTCGTCCAGGATCTCGGCGCTTCACTCGGAAAGCCGCGCGGACTGCCTCACTACCGGGGCACACGCAACGACATCGAGGACTACGAGGATCCCACGCTCATCCGGAAGGTCGACGGATCGAAGGTCCAGCTCGATTACAAGGGGCAGCACACGGACATTCTGAAGAAGCTCTCCCCCGCTGACATCGTCTGGGGGTGCGAGTTACTGAACCGCCTGAGCGACGCGCAACTGGACGATGCCTTCAGGGCCGCAGACTATGCGCCTGACATTCGTCAGCGATACATCGCGAAGATCCGGAGCAAGATTCGCGAAGGGCTGGCGCTTCGCGCACCGGCATCTCAGGTGGCGGCGGAGGGGCAGTGAGAATCAGCTGCCGCCGCCGGTCTCGCTTCGCACGAGCCCGGCGCGCCCTGGCGATCGTCGTCCTTCTGCTGTGGGGAAGCGGTGTCGGCGCACAACAGCCCACGCCTCCGCGCGCTGAGCAGGCCGCGCGAGCGAACGAGGGCCTGCCGATGGAAGCGACCGATCTCATTGGGGATCTCAGATCGGGCCTCACGCAGGCGGCCATCCGCCTGCCGCTGGCGGCGTTGTTCGGCGCGGCGCTCGCGCTCCGCCCGCGTCGTCCGGGCTCGCCACCACGTGATCCCGCCGTTATCGAAACGCAGATCGTCCTCTCGATCGTTGGCGCGATGATCATGCTGATTGTCGGTGCCAGCCTCGCGCGCGCGTTTGGTATCGCCGGTGCGGCCAACCTGATTCGCTACCGCGCCAAGATCGAGGACCCGAAAGATGCGGTGGTCATGCTCTCGACACTCGCCGTCGGCCTTGCATCCGGCGTCGGCCTGTTCGGCATCGCGGCCGCATCCACGGTCTTCCTCGTCGTCACGCTGTGGTTCATCGAAGGGTTCGAGACACACGTACGCACCTTCCTGCTGACGGCGAAGCTCGGGCCGAAGACCTCCGCGCGGCGCGCGGACGTGGAGCGTCTGCTCAAGCGAGGCGGAACGCGCTTCGAGCTTCGCACGACTGCGGACGAAGAGCTGACCTATCTGGTGAACGCCGGCGAGTCGCTGAAGACAGAGCGCCTGTCGGCAGCACTGAGCGCACTTGCGCCGGACGGCAAGGCACAGATCGAGTGGAAAGAAGAAAAGAAGGCCCGGCCGCTGGCGGACGAGGAGAACGAGTGAATCTGATCATCCAACCCGAAGCCGGCCTGGCACCGGTGGTGCGAGCCATCCAGCAGGCGAAGCGCGCGGTTGACATCGCGATCTTCCGCCTCGATCAGGCGGAAATCGAGAAGGCGCTCGGCGCGGCAGTCCAGCGCGGCGTCAAGGTGCGCGTGCTCGTGGCGCACACCAACCGCGGTGGCGAGGCTCGTTTGCGCAAGCTCGAACAGCGTCTGCTCGAGGCCGGCGCGACAGTGACCCGCACGGGCGACGACTTCCCGCGCTACCACTACAAGTTCATGATCGCCGACGACACGCTGCACCTGTTCGGCTTCAATTTCACCAAGGTCGATGCGCTCAAGAGCCGCAGCTTCGGCGTATCGACGAGGGACGCGAGCGCCGTCCGCGAAGCGCGCGCGCTGTTCGAAGCCGACAGCAGCCGGCAACCATACGTTCCCAAGCGGACGCATCTGGTCGTCAGTCCTGAAAACGCGCGCGAGATGCTCACCGCCTTCGTCAAAGGTGCGAAGCGCCAGATCCTGATCTACGACGTCAACCTCCAGGACCCGCTGTTCATCAAGCTGCTCGAGGCACAGGCGGCTGCCGGCGTGGACGTGCGCGTGATCGGCAAGTGCAAGGGAGCGAAGAAAATCGATGTACGGCCGATCAAGTCGATGCGGCTGCACGTGCGCGCCCTCGTCCGTGACGGCGTGCGCGCGTTCGTCGGGAGTCAGAGCCTGCGGCGGATCGAGCTGGATCGACGTCGAGAGGTCGGGGTGCTGATCACGAACGCCGCCGTCACGAGGCAGATTCGCGACACCTTCGAAGCGGACTGGGCGGAGGCGGAGTCGTCCGTGGAGAAATCAACGAGTGCCGGTCGAGTCGTTGAGTTCGCGGCGCGGGAACTCGCCTGAATCGACAGGCTGGCCGAGCCGCGAGATCGTCTCGAAGAAGAGGTGATCGCCGACGATCTCGACGAGCGTGAACGATCGATCGGTATCGAATCCCTTCGCCGTCATCGCCGAATTGTCGCGGATGTTGCCTCGACGCAGTTTCGCGGCCCCGCCCTGGATCATGTAGACGATGCCCTTTTGGGGCTTCAGCCGCTCGTAGAAGTGCTCGTGACCGGAGAACACCACGTCCACACCGTTCTCGAGGAACAAGGGTTCCACGACGCGCTGCAGATCGAGCTCGGACCCATGCCGCTGGCCTGACGAGTAGATCGGATGGTGGAAGTACGGGATCTTCCACTTCGCGTCCGACCGCTTGAGCTCGTCGCGCAGCCAGTTAATCTGGGGCGGCGCCATGTACGTGCTATCCAGCGCGAAGAACTCGACGTCCTTCTTGCGGAAGTTGTAATAGCGCTTCCCGTCCATGTTGAATTTCTGGTAGAAGCGCTGCGACGGATCGTCGTGGTTGCCGAGCGAGGCGTAGAACTTGACGCCATCATCGAGCAGCGTCTTGTACGGCTTCTCGAATTTGTTGATGTAGTCGATCGGCCGCTCGCTGCCATACAGGTTGTCGCCCAGCATGATCGCGAACTCGAACGGGAACTGGGCGCGCGCCTCAACGATCTTCGCCGCGACGTCGTACTGATAGCGATCGCCCGTCCCGCTGTCGCCGATGACGAGGAACTTCACCGAGTCCGAGTCGTTGGGCAGCGTGGACCTGGGTGCCGCCGCCTGCACCTGAGGTGCCGCCGCGCGGGGCGCCTGGGCGCGCGCGTCGACACGCGACGACGGCGTCGCGCAGACGACGAACAACGTGAGGATCGCGGTCAGCAATAGTCGGGACACGAGGGTCTCCTCAATCCGGCGTCAGCACGGGTTCAGAACCATCGTAAGTCCGATCGAACTCCGGTGCGAAGCACTATCCGTCAGGCGGCGGGGGGCGCCTGCGACGGCTGCCGTGGCCCTGTCGTCGCCCAGATCTCGGCCGCCCGCTTCAACGCGCCGTCGACGTGCGGAAGGATGTTCTCCGCCCCGACGTGCCGATGGAATTCGGCCTTGTTCATCAGCCGCGATGGCTGCGGAAGTGCGCCACAGAGCAGCAATGTCCGGCCGGTTGCGCGCAGCGTATCGGAGAAATCCTGAATCGCGCGCAGGCCGGTTCCATCGAGTGCGGTCATGTTGCGGAGGCGCAAGACGACGATCGGCGCAAAGTCGGCAATGTCTTGCGTCTGCGCCGTGAGTTTGTCGGTGGCGCCAAAAAGAAACGGGCCGTGGATCCGGAGAATGGTGACGTATCCGGGAATGTCCTTACCCTGCAGGATGTGCTCGCGGCCGCGCTTCACGTAGTCCTGCGTGACGCGCGAAACCGTCGTGGTGGCTGTGACGCGGCGGATGAACATCAACGCCGCGATGATCATGCCGGCTTCGACGGCCACCGTGAGATCCGCGAGCACCGTCAACGCGAACGTCCACACCCACACGATGCGATCCGTCCAGCCGTGTTTCCAGAGCTCGGGGATCTCCTTCCACTCGCCCATGTTGTAGGCGACGACGAGCAGGATCGAGCCGAGGACGGCCATCGGCACGAGCGCCGCCAGCTTCGCCGCGAACAACAGGATCAACAGGAGCGTGCAGGCGTGAATAATTCCGGCGACCGGTGTGCGGCCGCCCGAGCGCACGTTGGTCGCCGTTCTCGCGATCGCTCCCGTCGCCGGCAGCCCGCCAAACATCGGCGACACGATGTTGGCGATCCCTTGCGCGAAGAGCTCGACGTTCGAGTTGTGCCGGCGGCCGCTCATCCTGTCTGCAACCACGGCCGACAACAGCGACTCGATGGCGCCAAGCATGGCGACCGTGAGCGTCGGCGACAGCAGCGACAGGATCAGATCCGGACGAAACCGTGGAATGTGCACCTGCGGCAGGCCAGACGGGATGCCGCCGAACCGTGAGCCGATCGTCTCGATCGGTAGCTGACCGACGGCCACGACGATCGTTCCCACCACCAGGGCGACGATGTAGCCGGGCACGCGCGGAACGAGCCGGTTCCACACGACGATCAACACGAGCACGCCGATGCCCACGACCGTCGTCGGGACGGACAGGTTGCCAAGATTGGTGACCAGGACATTGAGGCGGCCGAGGAAGTCGCCCGGCACCGGCACGTCGAGGCTGATGCCGAGCACGTCGCGCAGCTGTGTGCTGGCGATGACCAGTGCGATGCCGTTGGTGAAACCGATAACGACCGGACGCGGGATGAAGCGAACGGCGGTGCCGCTGCCGGTCAGGCCCATCACGACGAGCACGACGCCCGCCATCATCGTGCACATGAAGAGGCCATCGAGGCCGTGCTCGGCGATGATACCCGACACCACCACGACGAACGCTCCGGTCGGTCCGCCGATCTGTACGTAGGAGCCGCCGAAAGCGGAGATCACGAAGCCGGTGACGATCGCACAGTAGATGCCGGCTTGCGGCGTCATGCCAGAGGAAATCGCGAACGCCATCGCCAGCGGAAGCCCACCAGACCAACGGTGACGCCAGCGATCAGGTCGGACGTGAACGTACGAAGGGAGTAGTCGCGCAGCGCCAGAATCGAGGCGGGAAGGAATTCAGACTGGCGGGATCGTGTTTGGGACAATGAACTCGGTTTCGACTCGCCTTCTATGCTACGCCGCGCGGTCTCCGGTCCTCAGTCCACGGTCCTCGGTCTCCAGTTCTCTAACTTTTGACCTTCGACCTTTGACCTTCGACCTTTGACCTTTGACCTTCGACCTTCGACCTTCGACCTTCGACCTTCGACCTTTGACCTTTGACCTTCGACCTTGCCTACGGCCATAGCCACGCCGCACCCCGGACGCCACTGGCATCGCCATGACTGGCGCGTACGAGCTGCGTTCGGACATCGGGCGCGGAGCCGGTGGCGGCAAAGACCCACTCTGACCAGAGTCGCGGGACGTTGTCGTACAAACGGTCGATGTTCGACATCCCGCCGCCAAGGACAATCACGTCAGGATCGAGCACGTTGATGACGCTCGCGAGCGCTCGCGCCATCCGGCGCTCGTATCGCTTCATCGTGGATACTGCGGCTCGATCGCCACGATCGATGGCGAGCGCGATCTCGGCCGGCAACTCACGCCGCCCGGTGCTGCGCTCGTGATCTGCAGTCATACCGGGCCCGGACAGAAACGTCTCGACGCACCCACTCTTGCCGCAGTAACACGACGGGCCCGGGCGCTCATCGTCATCGGGCCACGGCAAGGGGTTGTGACCCCACTCGCCCGCAATGCCGTTGGCGCCGCTCAGTACCTGCCCGCGCACGACGATGCCTGCGCCGGTGCCGGTCCCGACGATGACGCCAAAGACGACGTCCGCACCCGAGGCCGCACCATCGGTCGCTTCCGACATTGCAAAGCAGTTGGCGTCGTTTGCGATTCGCACGCGGCGCCCGAGACGCGCCTCGAGATCGACCTGGAGCGGTCGGCCGATCAGCCACGTCGAGTTGGCGTTCTTGACGAGACCGGTGGTTGCGACGGTGCCAGGGATACCGATGCCGACAGTGGCCGCAGGCCCGGTGGTGTTCTGCAGATTGGCAACGAGTGCGACGATGGCATCAAGCGTCGCCGCGTAGTCGTCGCGCGGCGTGTCGATGCGAAGGCGCGCGCACTGACGACTCCCGTCGAGGGCAATGCCTTCGATCTTCGTGCCGCCGAGATCGATCCCTATGCGCACGTCCCCCAGCCCGTAGCCTGAGCTCACTTCCCCCGAGGCGGGTCCCATCCAGATGGCGTGCCGGCAGGCTCGACTTCGAGGATCGCTTCCGCCGCGTGGATCTTCCCTCCGTACACCTTGAATGCCTCGAAGGTGGAGAACATCACGTCGGCCTTGCCGCCGGGCACCGAGCCGCCGCCGAAGTCCTGGTGCAACCAGACAACGCCCATCTCCTCGTCAACAGCCGCCACCCGATACGTGACGCCAGGGAGTTTCGGGATCGCCTGGTTCTTCATGTCCTCGCAGCTCGGAGGGCGAAACATGCAGCCGGGCCCGGCCATCTTCTGTCCGTTCTCGAAGCGATACGCGTCGCTGGACATCGGCACGTCGGGCATGACGAAGCTTCCGGCGCGCAGACCCGCGGGATAGAGCGAGGCGATGCGAATCATCTCGTCCCGATCGTTCAGCTCCGACGGTTTCGGCACGTACGTCATACCCGCATTGGGTTTCGTGAACGCCTCGGGTTCAAAGAGCACACCTTCCTGCTTGTTTCTCACGACCATCGTTTCGACTTCGGAGATCGCGAGCCCGAAGACCTTCAGCCTCAAGGCGAGCAACACGGGCTTGCCGCTTTCTTCGACAACGGTGTGCGTGCCGGCCACGCCTTCGCGGACATCGAGGAAGTCCTGACGATACGGACGAAGCGCGGTTGCTGTCTTCCAGAGGCCGCCCTGGCCGAG
>Ga0247825_10000125_pt1 | contig 43298 bp, 38 predicted proteins | sample 13C_Vanillin_Day_FD_194413 | JGI IMG/M metagenome (GOLD analysis project Ga0247825, IMG submission 194413) | Soil microbial communities from agricultural site in Penn Yan, New York, United States - 13C_Vanillin_Day48 | ecosystem: Environmental > Terrestrial > Soil > Agricultural land | place...
TGAACTCCCTGCTAAATCGCCGCGCCTTCTTCTCGCCTTCGTCCATTGCCAATGACACCTCCCCGGGGCTATTTTTGCCCCAATTAAAGGTGTCCGGAGAACCCGGGTCAGCTCAGGGTCGTAATTATTCAAAACGCGCAGCTCAGGAATAATTACGACCCTGACCCCGAATTATTCGAATTCGATTAGGCGGTCTTACGCGCGGCGCCCTGCGCAACCGCCGCCTGGCTCGAGCGCCGGTTGATTTCGAGCTGCGCGTCGACCAGCGCCACGACCTCGTCGATCACCGCCGAGCGCATGCCTTTCTGTGCCGCGACGGCCTGCACCAGGCGGTCGACGCGTTCGATGTTCGGCGCGCCGGCGTAGAGCGCGCGTGCCGCCGAGGACGGGCTGGCGAGCCCGTTGGCCGCCGCGGCGTATTTCTCGAAGGGCACGAGGTCTTTTTCGTCCGCGCCGAGCGAGACGCACAGCTTCACAACCCAGTCGTACACGGCACGCGAGGCCTCGATGTCGGAGTGCACCGCTTCCTTGATCGGCCGGATTCCCTGCTTCGTCACGCAGCGGTAGTTGCCGGCCATCAGCATCGCCCATTTGGCGAGCGGAACGAACACCGACTCGTGCACCTTGAGCTTCACCGGCAGCTCCAGTCCCTGGAAGCGCGCGGCTTCGATGTCGGCCTCCAGCTTGCGCAAGATCGCGGTATGCGCATCCGACGGGAAGCGCGCCGACTTGAAGTTGGTCGGCAGACGAACCTGCAGCACGTTTACCTTTTCTTCAGGTGGCCGGAAAGCCTGCGGATCCGGGCTGCATAGCGTGATGAAGTCCGGATCGAAGCTGTCCCACACGCTGGGGTCGGTGTAGCAACCCCGGAGCTTGTCGATCGACAGGCCCGGGATGCGGGCGAGGTAGGGAAGCGGCGGCATGTTCATGATCGACATGCACGGCACCCGGGCCTTCGCCACGGCATCGAGCAGCTCGCGCACGCCGGGCGAGCGGTATTGCGGCTCCTGCATGGCGAGCACCGCCAGATCGTATTCCGAAGGGTTCACGCCCGACGCGCCGCCGGCGGACACTTTGCCGGGAAGCTTGCGCGTGTTCACCTCAACCAGGCCTTCGCGCCCTTTCACGGGCATCCGGACGATGGCGCCTTCGGTGTTGATCAGGTCGGCCTCGGCCGGCAGGCAGACAAGCCGCGCGTCATGCCCCCCGAGAGCCAGCTTGGTGGCGAGAAGGGAGCCGTAGGAAGCGCCGAGGATGAGGATCTTGTAAGGCATGGATTTCCCGTGGGAGCGATTGAGCGAGGTCAAAAGTACTCCTAATGGCCCCCCATTTCATGTTGCGGCGCCACATGCGGGTACATAGAATGCTGCTATGCACATGAGCGGGCCTCTTCCCCAAAGCGTTTCCATCTCGGGCCGCGTCCGCCCCGAGTTCGCCCAGATCCTGACGCCGGACGCCCTCGCGTTCCTGGCCTTGCTGCATCGCCAGTTCGAGCCGCGCCGCCAGCAGCTGCTCGCCGCCCGGGCCGAGCGGCAAAGGCGCTTCGACGCGGGCGCGCTGCCCGACTTTCTGCCGGAAACCAGGTCCGTCCGGGAGGGCGAATGGAAAGTCGCTGCGCAGCCGAAGGACCTGCTCGACCGGCGCGTCGAGATCACCGGGCCCACCGATCGCAAGATGGTCATCAACGCGCTCAACTGCGGCGCCTCGACCTTCATGGCGGACTTCGAGGACGCGAACTGCCCGACCTGGCAGAACATGGTCGAGGGCCAGATCAACCTGCGCGACGCGGTTCGCCGCAGCATTCGCCTCGAGCAGGGCGGCAGGCAATACCAGCTCAACGACAAGACAGCGGTGCTGATTCCGCGCCCCCGCGGGTGGCACCTCGACGAGCGCCACGTCACCATCGACGGCCGGCCGGTGTCCGGGGCGATCTTCGACTTCGCCCTGTTGTTCTTCCACAACGCGAAGGAGCTCGTTTCCCGCGGCTCCGGGCCCTACTTCTACCTGCCGAAAATGGAATCGCACCTCGAGGCGCGGCTGTGGAACGACATCTTCGTCGCCTCCCAGCGCCATCTCGGCCTGGCGATTGGCACCATCAAGGCGACGGCGCTCATCGAAACGGTGGTCGCGGCTTTCGAGATGGACGAGATCCTGTACGAGCTGCGCGAGCACTCCGCAGGGCTCAACATCGGCCGCTGGGATTACATCTTTTCCTGCATCAAGAAGTTTCGCGCCAACCGGGATTTCTGCCTCGCAGATCGCGCGCAGGTGACGATGACCGCGCCGTTCATGCGCGCGTACGCCCTGCTGCTGGTCAAGACCTGCCACCGTCGCGGCGCGCCGGCCATGGGAGGCATGGCGGCGCAGATCCCGATCAAGAACGATCCTCAGGCGAACGAGGCGGCGCTCGAGAAGGTGCGCCAGGACAAGCTGCGCGAGGTAACCGACGGCTGCGACGGCACCTGGGTAGCGCATCCGGCGCTGGTGCCGGTGGCGAAGGAAGTGTTCGACAAGCACATGCCGCAGCCCAATCAGTACGACCGGCAACGTCCCGATGTCCAGGTGTCGGCGCGCGACCTGCTGGAGTTCAAGCCGGAGAAGCCGATCACCGAAGCGGGGCTGCGCAACAACATCTCCGTGGGCATCCAGTACCTGGGCGCCTGGCTGGCCGGCAATGGCTGCGTGCCCGTGTTCAATCTGATGGAAGACGCCGCCACCGCCGAGATCTCGCGCTCGCAGATCTGGCAGTGGATTCGCTCGCCCAAGGGCGTGCTGGACGATGGCCGCAAGATCACGGTCGACCTGTTCAGGAGCCTGCTTGGGGAAGAGCTCGGCAAGGTCAAGTCGAGCATGGCGGACGGGCGCTACGACGAGGCGGCTCGGCTGTTCGATCGCATCACCGTCGATGACCAGTACGTGGAATTTGTCACGCTGCCCGCCTACCCGCTCGTAGATTGACGGTGCTAGCATCCGCCGGGTCCCCAAGGGAGGGGTCCCATGCAGTGCGTATGGCGAGGCGGACTTGTCGCGTGCTTCATTTTTCTCGCTTCGCACGCACTCGCGCAGGATGCGGTCCTTGAGCGCGCCCGGGCGCTGATTCAGGCAAGCCAGGGCGCCGCCGCGTACCGGCTGCTCGCTCCGCTCGAGCAGCAGCGCGCCGGAGAAGTCGAGTACGACTATCTGCTCGGCCTCGCCGGCCTCGACGCCGGACAATACACCCGCGCCGTATTCGCCCTCGAGCGCGTCCTCGCCATGCGGCCCGATCATCCGCAGGCGCGCGCCGAGATCGCCCGCGCCTATTTCCTCATGGGCGAGAACCGGGCGGCGCGGCACGAGTTCGAGGCGGTCAAGCGCGCCGGCCCACCGGAAGCAGTAGCGCTTACCATCGACCAGTTCCTCAACGCGCTCGATGCGCGCGAGCGCTCGCGCGGCGCGGGCTTCAGCGCATTTTTCGAAGCGGGCATCGGGATCGACAGCAACGTGAACTCGGCGAGCGCCACATCGTCATTCGCCATCCCGCTGTTCCCGGGCCTGCAGTTCAACCTCGCGCCGTCGGCGCGCAAGCAGGAAGACCAGTTCATCGCGCTTGCCGGCGGAGCGTTCGGCCGCTATGCCATGGGCAATACCTGGTCGCTGGTCAGCAACGTGTCCTTCGACCGGCGCATGAACGCGGAGCACGACGAATTCGATACGGGGGCCCTCAACGCCAGCGTCGGCGTAAGCCGCATCGACGAGCTGGACGAGCTCACGGTCGCGGCACAAGGTCAGCGTTATAGCGTCGACGGCGAGGCGCTGCGCGACGCCGTCGGGGGTGTGGTGCAATGGCGCCGCAACTTGACTCGCCGTGACCAGGGTACCGTCTACCTGCAGCATGCGCGGCTCGATTACCCCGACCAGCCGTCGCGCGATGCCGACCGCACGGTCATCGGCGGCGCCTGGGCGCACGCCTACGGCGGCCTGAACGCAGCCTTCGCTGGAATCTACGGAGGCCGCGAAAAGCCGCGCGGCGACAACGTTCCGCACTTCGGCCATGACCTGTGGGGCGTGCGCGTTGGCGGCCAGCTCGGCTTCGGCTCGCGCGTCATCCTGTCCACGACCGCGTCTTACGAGAACCGGGAGTACGGCGGCCCCGACCCGTTTTTTCTCGAAGAGCGGCACGACAAGGAGTTCCAGCTGCGGCTGGCGGCGCATTACCTCGTCGACCGCCGCTGGACGGCAATCGCGGCAGCCACTTTTATCGACGCGAGGTCGAACATCGTGGTGAACGACTATGAAAGGGCGATTTTCGCCCTGTCGCTGCGCTATGACTTCCGATGACCTGGTATCAGCGGAGCATCCCCATGCGTACAAATCCATATAGAAGCGTCGTACGGCTCATCGCCCTCGCCGCCTGCCTGCCCGCCGCCGGCTACGCCGCAGGGGTGGCACGCGTGGACTTCGCAGTCGGCGACGTCATTGCGGTTCGTGCCGACGGCAGCCGCAAGGCGCTTACGCGTGGCGCGGAGCTGGAGGTGGGCGACACGGTCGACACGCAACGCGGCCGCGCGCAGCTGCGCTTCCAGGACGGGGCGTACATGTCCTTGCAGCCGGACACGAGCTTCAGGATCGAAGAATTCCGCTTCGCCGAGAATGGCACCGGCAACGACGGCGTCGTCATGAGCCTGCTTAAGGGCGGGATGCGCACTGTCACCGGCCTGATCGGACGCGCGAACCGGCAGAACTACCGCCTGCGCACCGCCGTAGCGACCATCGGCATCCGTGGCACGGAGTACGCCGTGCGCTACACCCACTCCATGGAGGTGTTCTGCGCTGGTGGATCGATCGCGGTCGAGAACGAAGCAGGCACGCTGGTGCTCGCGGCCGGTCAGGGCGGGCTCGTAGCGGGCCCGCAGCAGCAGCCCCAGCGCACCGCGGAGCATCCGTTCCTCCCGCCCACGGCTGCCACCGCCGCCCAGGACCTGCCAGACAAGGTGGACGATCCGGTCAACCCGGTTCAGGAGGCGCTTCCCACGCCGCTTGCAGCCACGGTCCTTACGGGAACGGCGAGCTACAACATGGCCTTTTCCAATTTCTCGGGCCGGTCCAGCGGCACTGCGCAGATCCTCGGCAACGCCGGCACGCTCGACGCCGCCGGCCGTCTGGTGTCGTTCGACGACCCGCCCGGCAACACGACATCGGGCAGCACGGCGATAGCCGACTCGGGCAATGACGGCGTCATCGCCTGGGGTCGCTGGACCAACGGCACGACCTCCGGCACCGGCACGAACGCGTTGCGAACGTTATCGGGCAACGATAGCTTCCATTACATCGCCGGCATTCCCACTTCGGATGCCGACATGGCGGCTCTCGCGAGCGGCGGCGTGACTGCCACCTACTCGTCCGCGGGCGGAACGGCACCTACCACGGATCGCGGCGGCATCGGCACGCTCAACTCGGGTTCCCTGACCGCCCGCTTCGCCAGCGCCCAGGTCGACGTCGACTTCAGCGTAAGCGTTCCGAACGCAAGCTACACGGTGTCCGGGCGCAATCTTTCCATCACCGGGTCCGGTTTCTCCGGCAGCGTGGGTGCGTCGGGCGCGACGTGCACCAGCGGTTGCACGACACCGATCGACGGGTTCTTCGCCGGCAGCCAGGCGGCTCGAGCGGGTCTGTCGTACACGGTCATCGATACCGCGCAGCAGATGAAGACCTTCGGCACCATCGGCTTCACAAGGCAATAAGATGCTCGGGTAGCCGTGCGTTACTCGATCTTTTCCGTCAACGACCATCACCCGCGGCTGCCGCGCACGGTGCGGCAGCTTTACGAGCAGGTAAACGCGCAGTGCGAGCTGGCCGAAGCGCTCGGCTACGACACGTTCTTCTGCGCCGAGCACCATTTCCACGAATACGGGGTGGTTCCCGATCCTGCGGTGATGCTCTCGGCGCTCGCGCAGCGCACGAATCGCATCCGGCTGGGCACCGCCATCTCGATCCTTACGTTCCACGACCCGCGGCGTATCGCCGAGACCTATTCCATGGTCGACATGATGAGCGGCGGCCGCCTGGTGTTCGGCGTGGGATCCGGGTATCTGGCGCACGAGTTCGCCGGCTACGATCGCGATCCAAAGGAAAAGCGCGACCGGTTCAACGAGAACCTGGAGATCGTGAAGCGCCTGATGTCCGGCGAGAGCTTCTCGTACCAGGGCCGTTTTTCCAGGAGCGAGAAGGTGGTGCTGAATGTCTTGCCGCACGAAGGGCGGGTGCCGCCGATGTACGTCGCGGTGCTGGCGCGCGATGCGGCCTACCACGTGGGCCGGCAGGCCAACTGCATCTTTACCGTCCCCTATGCGTCTTGCAAGGACTTCGCGGACATCGGCCGGATGCTGGAGGAGTACCGCAAGGGACGCGCGGACGCCGGGCTCGGGCCGGACGACGATGACCACGTGTTTACCCTGCACACGCACGTCGCCGGCAGCGATGACCAGGCGCGCGAGCAGGCGAAGGCCGCCTACGACCTCTATGTCGATACGCGCCTGTACGCCAAGAAGCACGAGTATGAGGACATCATCGCCAATGGCATCTGCCTGTTCGGATCGGTCGACACGGTGGCGGACAAGATGCGCCAGCTGCACGGCATGGGGATCCGGCACGTCGCCACGATGCACAACTTCGGCGCGCTGGAGCCGCGGCTGGTGGAGCGCTCGATGACCCTGTTTGCCCGCGAAGTGATGCCGCGGCTGCTCAGTGCATCGTCCACTCGTGCGCGCACTTCCGGCAGCGCACGCTGATTCTCGGGTTTGCGGCGATGATGCTGAACGCAGCGTAAGTACGGCAGCCCTTGCAGGTCGACTGCTCGGACAGGCGCTCGGCCTCGCGCATGATCGTGCGGTAGCGTTTCAGACCGTGCCAGCCCACGAGGCCGGCCACGTAGACGAAGCCGAACGCGAGCAGGCCCGAGAACGAGGTAAGGCGAAAGCCGGTGACCTCGAGCGTCGCCGCGATGGCGAGCGCGCACAGGATCGAGCTCACCAGCCAGGCGTGGCTTTCGAGGAGCTGGCGCTCGTACCAGCGCTTGAAGCCCAGCCGTTCGATGGAGCGCGCGGGTTCCATGGCTAGCGCAGCTCGGCGATCACGGGCGCGTGGTCGGAAGGCCGCTCCAGCCGGCGCGGCGCCTTGTCGATGATGCAGGCGACGCAGCGCCCGGCGAGCGACGGCGAGAGCAGTATGTGGTCAATGCGCAAGCCCCAGTTGCGTTGGAACGCAAGCAAACGGTAGTCCCACCACGAATATTCCCGCTCCGGCTGGTCGAACAGGCGGAAGGCGTCGGCAAGGCCCAGGTCCACCACGCGGCGCATGGCTGCGCGCTCCGGCTCGGACACGTGGATCTGCCCGGCCCAGCGCTTCGGGTCGTGCACGTCGCGGTCTTCCGGCGCGACGTTCAGGTCGCCCAGCACCGCAAGCCGCGGGAAGCGCACGAGATCTTTCTCGAGCCACGCGGCCAGCGCCTCGTACCAGCGCAGTTTGTAGACGTACTTGTCGCTGCCGAGCGACTGCCCGTTCGGCGCATACAGGCAGACAATCCGCATGTCGTCTACCGTTGCGGCGATGACGCGCTTGGGATCGTCGGCGAAATCCGGAATCCCGTGCTGCACCTCGCGCGGCAGCGAGCGCGCCAGGATGGCCACGCCGTTGTAAGCCTTCTGGCCGCAGAACACCGCCTGGAAGCCGGCGGCTTCCAGCTCCATGCGCGGAAAGTTCGCATCCTCGGTCTTGGTCTCCTGCAGGCAAACCGCATCGGGCTTGGCCGCGGCCAGCCAGTCGAGAAGGTGAGGAAGCCGGACCTTGAGCGAGTTGACGTTCCAGGTCGCGAGCCGGAACGTCACCTCTGCCCGGGCCGCGGGGGCCTCGGGGCGTACGGGCCGGCTGCCGCGGGCGCTTCGGGCTCCGGCGGCTCGGCGCCCGCCCGATCCTGCCGCGCGGCATAGCCTTCCGGCGGCGGCGGAGCGGTTTGCGAGCCGGCGGGGACGGCACCGGCCTTCGGGTAGCGCGCGGAATCGAGCAGCACGTCGAAGGCTCCCTGCTCGAACCCCACCTGCACGCTGCGCCCGACGATAAGCGTCGGCACGTCGCTCGCGCCGGATACACGCTTCAGCTCGTCGTTGCTTGCCTCGTCCCAGACCTGCACTTCACTGAACGGCACGCCGCGCCTGTTGAGCGCGGCCCGCGCGCTGGCGCACGGTTCCTTGCACGAGGGCGAGGTGTACAGGGTGACGGGGAAGTCTGCGGCCGCCTGGGTGAGCTCGTAGGGGGCTTGCGCCGGAACGCCGGTGTTGCCCGTGGCGCTCCTCTTCTGCACGTTCCTCGCCGTCGGCGGCGGCGGCGTGTCGGTGATGTGCACGCCGCCCTTCTCATCGGTCCAGCGATACAACTGCGCGCTCGCCGTGCCAGCGGCGAGCGCGAGGGCGAACGCGATTGCGACGCGCGGGCTCATGGTGAGCTACGCGGCGATCATACCACTGTGCCTGAGTAGAGCTTCCACGCGCGGCTCGCGGCCGCGGAACGCACGGAACGATTCCGCCGCCGGCCGGCTGCCGCCGACGGCGAGAATTTCATCACGGAAACGGCCGCCAACGCTCGGGTCGAGAATACCGTTTTCTTCGAAGTAGCCGTAAGCGTCGGCCGAGAGCACTTCGGCCCACTTGTAGCTGTAGTAGCCCGCGGCGTAGCCGCCGGCGAAGATGTGCGAGAAGCTGTTCGGGAACCGGTTGTAGGCCGGCGGGGGCAGCACCGCGACGCGGCTGCGCACCTCCTCGAGCAGCTCGAGCGCGCTCGCGCCCGCGGCCGGATCGAAGTCCGAGTGCAGCCGCATGTCGAACACCGCGAACTCGATCTGGCGCAGCATGGCGAGGCCGCTGTGGAAATTCTTCGCCGCGAGCATCTTGTCGAACAGCTCGCGCGGCAGCGGCGTGCCCGTCATGTCACCTGGCCCCACGTGCCGCGTCATGTGGCGCAGCACGTCCCATTCCCAGGCGAAATTTTCCATGAACTGGCTGGGCAACTCGACCGCGTCCCACTCGACGCCGTTGATGCCGGACACGCCGAGGTCCTCGACGCGCGTCAGCAGATGGTGCAGGCCGTGGCCGAACTCGTGGAAAAGGGTCAGCACCTCGTCGTGCGTGAAGAGCGCCGGCTTGCCGCCGACGGGACGGGAAAAGTTGCAGTTCAGGTGCGCCACCGGCGTCTGGAGGTCGACGCCCTTGCGCCGCCGGGTGATCGCATCGTCCATCCACGCGCCGCCGCGCTTGGTGTCGCGCGCGTACAGGTCCATGTAGAACTGGCCAACGATGGAAGATTCGGCTCCGCCCGCCTCGCGGATGTCGAAGAAGCGCACCTCCGGGTGCCACACCGGCGCCTCGGCCGGAACGATGCGCACCTGGTAGAGCGATTCGGCGACCCGGAACAGGCCGGCGAGCACCGCGTCCTCGGGAAAGTACTGCTTCACTTCCTGGTCGGAGAAGGCGTAGCGCTCGGCGCGCAGCTTCTCGGAGGCATACGCGACGTCCCACGCCTGCAAATCGTCTATGGCAAGGCTATTCTTGGCAAAGAGTCGAAGGTCTGCCACATCCTTCTCCGCGAACGGGCGCGCGTGGCGCGCCAGGTCGTCGAGGAAGGCAAGCACCTGCTCCGGCGTCTCGGCCATCTTCGGCTCGAGCGATACCTCGGCGAAGCTGCGATAGCCCAGCAGCTGCGCGAGCTCCCGGCGCAGCTGCACGATGCGCACGATGAGCGAGGTGTTGTCCCATTCCGGCTTGCCGAACTCCGAGGCGCGCGTCGTGCTCTGGCGGTAAAGCGTCTCGCGCAGCGTGCGATCGTGCGCGTATTGCATCACCGGCAGGTAGGAGGGCGCGTGCAGGGTGAACTTCCACTTAGGCTTGCCCTCGGCCTGCTTCTCATCCTTCATTGCCGCCTCGCGCGCGGCCTGCAGCACATCCTCCGGGATGCCGGCGATGCGCTTGTCGTCCACGACGATGGAGAAGGCATTGGTGGCGTCGAGGACGTTCTCGGAGAACTTCGCCGACAGGCGGGCGAGCTCTTCCTGGATCCCGGCGTAGCGCTGCTTCTTCGCGAGCGGCAGGTCGGCGCCGCCCAGGCGAAAGTCGCGAAGGGCGTTCTCGACGATCTTCTGGCGCGCCGCGGAAAGCGAGGCGAAGGCAGGCGATGCGCGCAACTCCTTGTATTTCTGGAACAGCGCCTGGTTCTGGCCGAGCTCCGTCCAGTATTGCGAGATCTTCGGCAGGGCGGCGTTGTACGCTTCGCGCAGCGGCGGCTTGTCCATCACCGCGTGAAGGTGCGCCACCTGCCCCCAGGCCCTGCCCAGGCGCTCGTTGGCGTCCTCGAGCGGCGCGACGAATGCGTCCCACGTCGCCGGCGCCCGCTGCGCCGACTCCACCGCCGCGCGCGCCGCGCCGAGCAGCTCGTCGATGGCGGGCGCGACATGCTCGGGGCTGATCTCGCTGAAGCGGGGCAGCCCGGAAAAATCAAGCAGTGGATTCATGTTCTTTCTGCAGCGTAAACACAGTTCTCGAGGAGCATTGCAATCGTCATGGGGCCGACGCCGCCCGGCACGGGCGTAATCCAGCCCGCGACGTTCTTCACGGCGTGGAAGTCGACGTCGCCGGCGAGCGTCCCGTCGGCCAGGCGGTTGACGCCCACGTCGACGACGCAGGCCCCCGGTTTGACCATCGCGGCGCCCACGAGTTTCGCCCGCCCCACGGCGGCGACCAGAATGTCGGCCTGCCTCGCGATCTTTTCAAGATCCACGGTTTTGGAGTGGCAGATCGTCACCGTCGCGTCGCGCTGGAGGAGCAGCAGGGCGAGCGGCTTGCCGACGATGTTCGAGCGTCCGAGCACTACCGCGCGCCGGCCCGCGACCGGCACCTGGGCGTGATCCAGCAGGCGCATCACGCCGGCCGGCGTGCAGGGCAGCAGATCCGGCTTGCCTGCCAGCAGCGCGCCGAGGTTCGCTTCGTGAAAACCGTCGACGTCTTTCGATGGCGTCACGGCGTGCAGCACGCGCGTCGCATCGACCTGCCCGGGCAACGGCAGCTGCACCAGGACGCCGTGGATCGCCGGATCGGCATTGAGCCGCGCGACACGATCCAGGAGCTCCTGCTCCGACACCGAGGACGGAAACTCGAACAGCGCCGAGCGCACGCCGGTTTCCTCGCAGGCACGGACCTTGTTTCGCACGTACACGGTGGACGCCGGATCTTCGCCGGTGAGGATGACGGCGAGGCCCGGCGCGATGCCGCGCTGCGCAAGATGCGCGACCCTCTGCTTCACGCCGGCCCGCACCTGCGCGGCCAGCGACTTTCCATCGAGAATCCGTGCCGCCATTGGGGGGGCCGCAGTCTAGCATTGGGGCGATTTTCTGGTTAAGCTTGCCGCGCCCCCCGCAGCAAACATCGGATCAAGGTCGAATCTCCATGTCCGCCTTACCCCAGTTTCCCGCTGCCAACGACCCCGACGCGCTCGAGACCCAGGAATGGCTCGACGCGCTCGAGGCAGTGCTCGAGCGCGAAGGCCCCGAACGCGCGCATTTCCTGCTCGAGCGGCTGATCGACAAGGCGCGCCGCAGCGGTGCGTACATCCCGTTCTCCGCCAACACGGCGTACATCAACACCATCCCGCCGCACATGGAGGAGCGCTCGCCCGGCGATGCAGCGCTCGAGGAGCGCATTCGCTCCTACTGCCGCTGGAACGCCATGATCATGGTGGTGCGCGCCAACAAGAGCGACGACGAGCTTGGCGGGCACATCGCGAGCTTCGCTTCCGTGGGCACGCTGTTCGGCGTCGGACAGAACCAGTTCTGGCATGCGCCGCACGAAGGACACGGCGGCGACCTGGTCTACTTCCAGGGCCATTCATCGCCGGGCGTCTATGCGCGAGGGCTGCTCGAGGGCCGGCTCACGCAGGAGCAGCTCTCCAACTTCCGCCGCGAGGTCGACGGCAAGGGCGTGTCCTCCTATCCGCACCCCTGGCTGATGCCTGATTACTGGCAGTTCCCCACGGTGTCGATGGGCCTTGGCCCGATCCAGGGCATCTACATGGCGCGCTTCCTCAGGTACCTGCACGCGCGCGGCCTCGCCGACACGGCGAACCGGAAGGTATGGGTGTTCTGCGGCGATGGCGAGATGGACGAGCCCGAGTCCCTCGGCGCCATCGGGCTCGCGGCGCGCGAAAAGCTCGACAACCTCATCTTCATCATCAACTGCAACCTGCAGCGGCTGGATGGCCCGGTGCGCGGCAACGGCAAGATCATCCAGGAGCTCGAGGGCGACTTCCGCGGCGCCGGCTGGAACGTCATCAAGCTCATCTGGGGCTCGTACTGGGACCCGCTGCTCGCGCGCGACAAGGAGGGCCTGCTCCTGCGCATCATGGAGCAAACCGTCGATGGCGAGTACCAGAACTACAAGGCGAACGACGGCGCCTTCGTGCGCAAGCACTTCTTCGGCAAGCACCCCAAGCTGCTGGAGATGGTCTCGCGCATGACCGACGAGGACGTGTGGCGCCTGAACCGCGGCGGCCACGACCCGCACAAGATCTACGCGGCGTATGCGGCGGCGGTGAAGCACAAGGGGCAGCCCACCGTGATCCTCGCCAAGACGATCAAGGGCTACGGCCTCGGCAAGCAGGGGCAGGCGAAGAACCCGACCCACCAGCTGAAGAAGGTCGACGTGCAGACGGTGCGCGAGATGCGCGACCGCCTGCGCGTCCCGATCCCGGACGACAAGCTCGAGGAGCTGCCGTTCTACATCCCGCCGGCGGACTCGCCGGAGATGAAATACCTGCACGCGCGCAGGAAGGCGCTGGGCGGCTACCTGCCGCAGCGCCGGCGCAAGGCCGACGTGGTGCCGACGGTGCCGCCGATTTCGGCCTTCGATGCGGTGCTCAAGGGCTCGGGCGAAGGGCGCGAGATTTCCACCACCATGGCCTTCGTGCGGCTGCTGACGGCGCTGGTGCGCGACAAGGAGCTTGGCAAGCGCGTCGTGCCGATCGTGCCCGACGAGGCGCGCACCTTCGGCATGGAGGGCATGTTCCGGCAGCTCGGCATCTTCGCCGCCGAGGGGCAGAAGTACGAGCCGGTCGACAAGGACCAGGTGATGTTCTACCGCGAGGACAAGCAGGGCCAGATCCTCGAGGAAGGCATCACCGAGGCCGGCGCATTCTGCTCGTGGATCGCCGCGGCCACCTCCTACAGCCACTCGAATTTCATCACCATCCCGTTCTTCATCTATTACTCGATGTTCGGCTACCAGCGGGTCGGCGACCTCGCCTGGGCGGCGGGCGACCAGCGCGCGCGCGGCTTCCTGCTCGGGGCGACCGCGGGCCGCACCACGCTGAACGGCGAGGGGCTGCAGCACGAGGACGGCCATTCCCACGTGCTGTTCTCGGTAGTGCCCAACTGCGTGTCGTACGACCCGACCTACGGCTACGAAGTCGCCGTGATCGTGCACGACGGCCTGCGGCGCATGGTGACCAATCAGGAGGATGTCTTCTACTACATCACCCTGATGAACGAGAACTACGAGCATCCGCCGATGCCGCCGGGTGTCGAAGAGGGCATCCTCAAGGGCCTCTATCTGCTGAGGGAATCAAGAAGCAAAAGCAAGCAGCGCGTACAGCTCCTGGGCTCCGGCACCATCCTGCGCGAGGTGCTCGCCGCTGCCGAGATGCTCGAAGCCGACTGGGGCGTGGCGGCCGACGTGTGGAGCGCGACGAGCTTCACGCAACTGCGCCGCGAAGGCCTTGCAGCCGAGCGCTGGAATTTGCTGCATCCCGAGGCGAAGCCTCGCCTGCCTTTCGTAACATCGAAACTTCAGGAAAGGCAAGGCCCCGTAGTCGCAGCGAGCGACTACATGAAGATCTTCGCCGACCAGATCCGGCCTTTCATCCCGCAAGGGCGGGCGTACAAGGTGCTCGGCACCGACGGCTTCGGCCGCTCCGACTCGCGCGCCAAGCTGCGCCACTTCTTCGAGGTGAATCGCAACTTCGTCACCGTCGCCGCGCTCAAGGCGCTCGCCGAGCAGGGCGAAGGCAAGGCGAAGACGGTGGCGGACGCGATCAGGAAATACGGGATCGACCCGGAAAAAGCAGATCCCACCACCGTATGAGCCAGGTCGTTGTCCCGGACATCGGCGATTTCAAGGATGTGGAAGTCATCGAAGTGCTGGTCAAGCCGGGCGACGCCGTCACCAAGGAGCAGTCGCTCATCACGCTGGAGTCCGACAAGGCGACAATGGAGATTCCGTCGCCTACGGCCGGCGTGGTCAAGGAGCTGAAGATCAAGACCGGCGACAAGGTATCCCAGGGCTCGCCCATCCTGGTGCTGGAAGACGGCGCGAGGAGCCCGGAAGCGGCGAAAGCCGCGGCGCCGAGGGCGGCGGCTGAAAGCAAGACCGTCGGCGCTTCGCAGGCGGTTTCCGTTCCCGACATCGGCGATTTCGAGGATGTCGAAGTGATTGAAGTGCTCGTCAAGCCGGGCGACTCGATCGAGAAGGAGCAGTCGCTCGTCACGCTGGAGTCCGACAAGGCGACGATGGAGATTCCGTCGCCCGCCGCCGGCCGGGTGAAGGAGCTCAGGCTCAAGGTCGGGGACAGGGTATCGAAGGGCTCGCCGATCCTCGTGCTCGAAGGCTCCTCGGGAGCGCAGTCGAGTCCGGCCCCGCAGAAGGCCGAGGCTCCTCGCCAACCGCAGCAAGCCGCGCCGGCGCGGCAAACGGCGGCAGCCCCGCCGCCCCCGGCGCCCGCCACGCGCCCGGTGCCGCGCGAGCCGCGCGAAGAGCTGGCGAGCAAGCCGCACGCGAGCCCGTCGGTGCGCAAGTTCGCCCGCGAGCTCGGCGTCGACCTGGCGCGCGTGCGCGCGAGCGGCCCGAAGGGCCGCATCCTGCAAGCCGACGTGCAGGGGTTCGTGAAGGGGGCGCTGTCAGGAAAAGCTGTTCCAGTCGAGAAAGCGGGCGGCGCATTGCCGTTCGATCTGCCGGCCTGGCCGGAGGTGGATTTTGCGAAGTTCGGCCCGATCGAGAAGCAGCCGCTGTCGCGCATCCAGAAGCTGTCGGGGCCCTACCTGCACCGCAACTGGATCTCGATCCCGCACGTTACCCAGTTCGACGAGGCCGACATCACCGACCTGGAGGCGTTCCGCAAGGCCCAGACCGCCGAGACCGAGAAGAAGGGCTTCAAGCTCACGCTGCTCGCGTTCCTGATCAAGGCCTGCGTCACCGCGCTCAAGCAGTACCCGCAGTTCAATGCCTCGCTCGACAAGTCGGGCGAGGGCGTGATCCTGAAGAAGTATTACCACATCGGCGTTGCCGTCGACACGCCGGGCGGGCTGGTCGTGCCGGTCGTGCGCGACGCGGACCGCAAGGGCGTGTTCGACCTTGCGAAAGAGCTGGCGGAGATCTCGAAGCTCGCGCGCGACAACCGGCTCAAGGCCGGCGACCTGCAGGGCGGCACGTTCTCCATTTCGAGCCTCGGCGGCATCGGCGGGACCGCGTTCACGCCGATCATCAACGCGCCGGAGGCCGCCATCCTGGGCGTGTCGCGCTCGAACATGCGGCAGGTATGGAACGGCAGGGAGTTCGCCGCGCGGCTCATGCTGCCGCTCTCGCTGTCCTATGACCACCGCGTCATCGACGGGGCTACCGCTGCCCGCTTCACCAGCTACCTGGTATCGGTGCTCTCCGACATCCGCAAGTCCCTGCTCTGATGGCCCTCGACGTAAGGGTTCCCGACATCGGGGACTTCAAGGAGGTGGAGGTCATCGAGGTCCTGGTCAAGCCTGGCGACACGGTGGCGAAGGAGCAATCGCTCATCACGCTCGAGTCGGACAAGGCCACCATGGAGATCCCTTCGCCGGGCGCCGGGGTGGTAAAGGAGCTGCGGCTCAAGGTCGGCGACAAGGTGTCCGAAGGGTCTCCGATTCTCGTGCTCGAAGCGAAAGAGAAAGAGCAAGAGAAAGAGAAAGAGAAAACCCCTGAGTCGCCCAAGGCCGCCCAGTCTGCGCCGGCCACGGGCGCCGACATCGAATGCGACGTGCTGGTGTTGGGCGCCGGGCCCGGGGGCTACTCGGCGGCGTTCCGCGCGGCCGACCTCGGCCTGAAAACGGTCCTCGTCGAGCGCTACCCGAGCCTGGGCGGCGTATGCCTGAACGTCGGCTGCATTCCGTCCAAGGCGCTGCTGCATACCGCGGCCGTGATCGACGCGGCCAGGGGCCTCGCCGCGCACGGCGTAAGCTTCGGCGAGCCGAAGCTCGACCTCGCGAGGCTGCGCGAGTTCAAGAACAAGGTCGTAGGCAAGCTGACCGGCGGGCTCGCCATGATGGCCAAGCTGCGCAAGGTGACCGTCGTCACGGGGGTCGGCAGCTTTTCCGACCCGCACCGCATGGCGGTGCAAACCAGGGAGGGGAAGAAGACCATCCGCTTTACCTCCGCCATCATTGCCGCCGGTTCGCAGGCGGCGAAGCTGCCGTTCCTTCCTGAAGACAAGCGCATCGTCGATTCCACCCGCGCGCTCGAGCTGCCCGCCGTGCCGAAGAAAATGCTGATCATAGGCGGCGGCATCATCGGCCTGGAGATGGGTACGGTGTACTCGACGCTCGGCACGCGGCTCGACGTGGTGGAGATGATGGACGGTCTCATGCTCGGCGCCGATCGCGACCTGGTGGCCGTGTGGCAGAAGTTCAACGCCGCGCGCTTCGACAGCGTCATGCTGCAGACCAGGACGACGAAGGTAGAGGCACTCAAGGATTCCCTTCGCGTTTCCTTTGAGGGGAAAGAGCCGAGGAGCTACGACATGATCCTCGTGTCGGTCGGTCGCGTACCCAATGGCCGGAATATCGGAGCGGAGAAGGCGGGCGTTACCGTAACGGAGAAGGGTTTCATAGAAACCGATTCCCAAATGCGCACCAACGTCGCGCACATCTACGCCATCGGCGACATCGCGCGCAACCCGATGCTCGCGCACAAGGCGGTGCACGAGGGTCACGTGGCGGCTGAGGCAGCGGCCGGGCACAAGTCGCACTTTGATGCGCGCGTCATCCCGTCGGTCGCCTATACCGATCCGGAGATCGCCTGGGTGGGGCTCACCGAGGACGAGGCGAAGAAGGACGGCACGGCGATCGGTGTGTCGAAGTTCCCCTGGAGCGCCTCGGGGCGCGCCATCGCCAACGCGCGCGACGAGGGGTTCACCAAGCTCATCTTCGACGCCGAAAGCCATCGCATCGCCGGGGGCGGCATCGTCGGCACCGGCGCCGGCGACCTCATCAGCGAGATCGCGCTCGCGGTCGAGATGGGCGCAGACGCGACCGACATCGGCAAGACCATTCATCCCCATCCCACGCTTTCGGAGTCGATCGGCATGTCGGCCGAGGCCTTCGAGGGCGTGTGCACCGACCTGCCGCCACAGCGGAAAAGGTGAGCCGCATGAACCAGGATCAGCTGAAGGAGCTGGTAGCGCGCGAGGCGCTCAAGCACGTGGTGGAAGACAGGATCGTCGGCGTCGGCTCGGGCTCGACGGTCTTCAAGTTCATCGATCTTCTTTCACAGATGAAAGGCCGGATCGAAGGTGCCGTGGCGGCTTCCGAGGCGAGCGCGGAGCGGCTCAGGAAGCACGGCATCCGCGTATTCGACCTCAACGGCGTGAACGAGCTGCCGGTCTACATCGACGGCGCCGACGAGGTCACCGAGCACCTCCACATGATCAAGGGCGGCGGCGGCGCGCTGACCCGCGAGAAGATCGTCGCTGCGGTCGCGGCGAAGTTCGTCTGCATCTGCGACGCATCGAAGCGCGTGCCGGTGCTCGGCAAGTTCCCGCTGCCGCTCGAGGTGATCCCGATGGCGCGCAGCTACGTCGGGCGCGAGCTGGTGCGCATGGGCGGGCATCCGGAGCTGCGGCAGAACTTCAAGACCGACAACGGCAACCTGATCCTTGACTGCCATGGGCTCACGCTGCTCGACCCGGCGAAGACCGAGGCCGAGCTCAACAACCTCGCCGGCGTGGTCGCCAACGGCATCTTCGCGCGTCGCCCGGCCGATGTGCTGCTGGTGGCGGAGCCTTCGGGCCAGGTCACGACCAGGAAGAAATAGGGACAAGAAATGGGGACAGACCCCATTTCAGGAATCTCTGAAATGGGGTCTGTCCCCATTTCTGATCGGCCCCTTCGCCGAAGAAATGCCGCTCGGAGTGCATTTCACCGTCCTTCCCACGGGGCCGATTATATTCGCTTGAGGAACACCTTCGACCCGCGCCTCCAGTTGTAGAGCGCCTGGCGCCGCTTGGGGAGCGCGGTAACGTCGGCGGCGCGGAAGCCCTGCTCGAGGAACCAGTGCGCCGCATGCGTGGTCAGCGCGAAGATGCGCCGGATCTTCATGTCCTTGGCACGTTCCTCACAGGCCCGCAGGAGGTCTTCGCCGTAGCCGGCGTCGCGGTAGCCCTCCGCGACCGCCAGGCAGGCGAACTCTGCGCTCTTGTCCTCCTTGAACGGATACAGAGCCGCGCAGCCGACGATAACCCCATCGTGCTCCACCACGAGGAAATTGCCGATCTCGGCCTCGAGCAGCTCCCGGCTGCGCTTGACCAGCGTTCCCTCGGCTTCCAGCGGCTCGATGAGCTGCAGGATGCCGCGCACGTCGTCGATGCGCGCCGTGCGCAGCTGCTCCACAGGGTCCGCCGTAATCATGGTTCCGACGCCGGTGTGGGTGAAGAGCTCCAGCAGCAGCGAGCCGGGCACGCGCCGCGTGACGAGATGCGCGCGCGCCACGCCGCCGTCGATCGCGCGCACGGCGTGCTCCAGCGCCCGCATGGTCTGGGGCGTGAGGCCGTCCTTCTTGAGCACCGCCTGCGCCTCCCGCTCGGTGAGCTCGGACACCACCTCTCCCTTGCGGTCAGTGGGCAGCCGGTCGGTGAACATCAGCAGCTTGTCGGCCTTGACCGCCACGGCCACGTGCTGGGCGACGTCTTCCCAGGCCACGTTGAACACCTCGCCAGTCGGCGAATAACCGAGGTGCGGGACGATGACCACCTCGCCCGAGTCGAGCTCCCGGGCGATGCCCACCGCGTCCACCTTGCGCACGGCGCCGGTGAACTGGAAGTCGACGCCCTTGCGTACGCCGATCGGCTGCGCGGTGATGAAGTTTCCCGAAGCGACGCGGATGCGGGCGCCGGCCATCGGCGAGTTCGGCAGCCCTTGCGAAAGCAGCGCCTCGATCTCCACGCGCAGCACGCCGGCCGCCTGCTTCACCGCGATCAGCGCCTGCCCGTCGGTGATGCGCAGGCCATGCGCATAGCGCGAGCGCACGCCCTTTTCCTTGAGCTCGGCCTCGATCTGCGGCCGGGCGCCGTGCACCAGCACCAGCCGGATGCCGAGAGCAGCGAGCAGGTTGATGTCGTGCACGAAATTGGCGAAGCGGGTGCGCTCGGTGAACATTTCACCGCCGAACGCGATCACGAAAGTGCGCCCGCGGAACGCGTGCACGTAAGGCGCCACCTGGCGGAACCAGCGGACGAACGCCTCGGGATGCTGCAGGGTCGCCATGTGTAGTTTTTTCAAATTGTATGCGTAAACCGAAAGCGGCTGGTACGCGTTATGCTGTGTTCCGGAGGTCCCATGAAGCTCGCTCGCCTGTTTCTGCTGATACCGTTCATCGCGATGGCCCTGCCTGCGTGCGCAAGCGCACCGGAGCCCGCAGCCCCGCCGGCGAAACAAGACGAAGGCTGGAGCGCCTTCGGCCATGCGCTCACGCTGGCGCAGGTGTTCATGCGCATCGCCGCGCACTCCGAGAATCCCGACCAGGCGTTCGATGATGTGCTCGCCGGGCGCAGCACCGAGGCAAATAGCGCCATTGCCGGACTGGTGGAAGAAGCCACCGCCGACATGCCGCCGCAGTACCGCGAGCGCGTGACGGCCATTGGCAAGGACATCGCTACCGTGGCGCGCAAGCAGGCCGGCAAGCCGGCGGCCGCCTCGGCAGGCGATGCTTTGCAGGCACGCAAGGACCTCACGGCCATGGGCCTGCGCTACTACGACGCAAAGGAGTTTCTTGAAGCCGTGAAGCGCGACGACGCGCTCGCCGTGGAGCTTTTCATTGCGGGACGCGGCGTGAACCTGGCGAGCAGGGATGAGCAGGGACGCAGCGCCCTCGAGATCGCGCGCCAGCGGGGCAACACGCAGCTGGTCGAGCTTCTGACTAGAAATCTCCGCGCAGCACGTTGAGCGCCGCGAGCGCGGCGAGGGCCGCGGTCTCGGTGCGCAGGATGCGGGGCCCCAGGCTCGCCTTTACGAAGCCCGCGCGCTCGAGCGCCGCCTGCTCTTCTGCGGCGAAGCCGGCTTCCGGGCCGGCTGCGATGACGGCTTCGCCTCGTATGTCGAGCTCTTTGAGGGGCCGACCCTGCGCCGACAGCAGCAGCATCGGCTTGCCGGATTTCACCTCCCTGATGTAATCGCCGAAGTCCAGGAGCGATGCGACCTGGGGTATCCGGTTCCTGCCGCATTGCTCGCAGGCTGCGATAACCACCTTCTGCCAATGCGCGACCCGGGCCGGCGCGCGGCTCCCCTGCAGTTTCACCACGCCCTTTTTTGTCAGCAGGGGCTGAATGGCGGCGACGCCGAGCTCGACCGCCTTCTGCACCGTGTAGTCCATGCGCTCGCCGGACGAGACGCCCTGGACCAGCGTGATGGCGAGCGGCGACTCACGCTCGATCTCCCGGAACTGTTGGAGCCGCACTTTCGCTTTGCCGATGACGAGCGCTTTCCATTCGCCGCCGCTGCCGTCGAACACGGTCAACTCGTCGCCTTCGCGCAGCCGCAGCACGCGCGCATGGTGCCCGGCGGCAGGCGGAAGCTCGAGCGCCATGCCTTCACCCAGCGGCCCCTCGACGTGGACGCGCGGTGTCATGCGCGGAAAAGCCGTTGCAGCCCTAGCCAGATGAAACGCGCCAGTAGCGCCGCGCCGACCAGGAACAAGGCGAGCAGCGCGAAGAAAACGAGCGGGTGCGCCACCGCGAGCCACAGGCCCGTGGGCACGATCGCGTCCTCGGCGAGCGAGGCGGTCCAGTTGCTGAAGGGCTCGGGCGAGGTGTTGATGGCGGCACGCGCGCCGGCCTTGGTGAAATAGGTTCCCGCGGCGAGCGTGCCGCCGAGCAGGGCGGCGGCGAGCGCTACCGCCGCTCCGGAATCGCCGAACACCGCCGCAGCGAGCGCGGCGCCGGCCGGGATGCGGATGAAGCCGTGCAGCGCGTCCCACACGCTGTCGAGCCAGGGCAGCTTGTCGGCGAAGAACTCCACGAGCGTCATGAAGCCGCTCGCGCCGAGCACCAGCGGATGCTGCAGCACCTGCAGGTGCTCCGGGAGCAGCACCCAGCCGAGAGCCCCGGCGAGCCCGACCAAAAAGATCACGAGATAGACGCGCAGCCCGGCGCCCCAGGCGAGGGCGGCTGCCACCGCGAGGTCGGGTAGATAGGCGGGTACGTCCACGCTACATCGTGGCGCCGAGGGTCCACGGGGCGAACTCGTCTTCGCCGTAGCCGAACGCCTCGGCCTTGGTTTTCTCCCCGGAAGCCGCCCTCAGGACCAGCTCGAAAAATCGCGCCCCGGCCTGCTCGATAGTCTCGGTGCCGTCGATGATCGTGCCGCAGTTGAAGTCCATGTCTTCTTCCTGGTGCAGGAAGAGCGCCGTGTTCGTCGCGAGCTTGAGCGATGGCGCCGGCTTGCACCCGTAGGCCGAGCCGCGGCCGGTGGTGAAGCAGATCAGGTTGGCGCCGCCCGCGACCTGCCCGGTCGCCGAAACCGGGTCGTAGCCCGGCGTGTCCATGTAGACGAAGCCTTTCGAGGCTACCGGCTCGGCATACTCGTAGACATCGACGAGATTGGTGGTGCCGCCCTTGGCTACCGCGCCCAGGGACTTCTCCAGGATGGTGGTCAGGCCGCCCGCCTTGTTGCCTGGCGTCGGGTTGTTGTTCATCTCCATCCCATTGCGTGCCGTGTAGTCCTCCCACCAGCGGATGCGCGCAATGAGCTTCTCGCCGACTTCCCGGGTCACCGCCCGGCGTGTGAGCAGGTGCTCGGCGCCATAGATTTCCGGTGTTTCGGACAGGATGGCCGTGCCGCCGTGCCGCACCAGCAGGTCCACTGCGGCGCCGAGCGCCGGATTGGCGCTGATGCCGGAATAGCCGTCGGAGCCGCCACATTGCAGCCCGAGCACGAGATGGCTGGCAGCCACCGCCTCGCGCTTCGCCCTGTTCGCCTCGGGCAGCAGGGCCTCGATGCGCGCGATCCCCTCGCGGACGGCCTTGGCGGTACCGCCTTTCTCCTGGATCGTGTACGCGTGCAGCCGGTCGTGGCGCTTGAGCTGCTGGGTGGAGAGGAGGTTGTTGACCTGGTTCGCCTCGCACCCCAGGCCGATCACCTGGATGGCAAAGAAGTTCGGATGGCGCGCGTAGCCCGCCATGGTCCGGCGCAGCACCTCCATGCCTTCGCCTTCGGAGGCCATGCCGCAGCCGCTCTTGTGCGTCAGCGCAACGACGCCGTCCACGTTCGGATAATCGCCCAGCCTGCCTTCGAAGTGACGGGCGATCATCCGCGCCACCGTCGCCGAGCAGTTCACGCTGGTCAGAAGGCCGATGTAGTTGCGCGTCGCCACCCGGCCGTCGCTTCTCCTGATTCCCTGGAATACCGCGGGCTCGCGAACGAACCCGGTATCGCCGGTACCCTGCGAGAACGCGTAATCGCGTTCGAAATCGCCCATCGCCAGGTTATGGACATGCACGTGCTCGCCCGCCCGGATCGTCCGGGTGGCGAAACCGATGACCTGGTTGTAACGCCGCACCGGCTTGCCCTGCGAGATATCCCGCACCGCGAGCTTGTGGCCGGGCGGGATGGCGGCGAGCGTGCTGACCTTCTCCCGGGCGACCAGGGTGTCCGCCGCAATCCCGGTGCGCGCAATGACGACGTCGTCTTCCGCATGGAGGCGAATCGTCAGCTCGGCAGCTTGCAGCATGGCAGCCTCCTAATGGTTGTCTCGTGGGACGAACGCGCCGCTCTTACCGGCCAGGAAATCGAGGTCGGCGCCCTCGTGCGCCTGCAGCACGTGGTCGAAATAGAGCTTCCAGTAGCCGCGCTCCAGCGGCGGCCGGGGCGCCTTCCATGCCTTCCTTCGCCGGGAGAGGATTTCTTCGGAAACCCGCAGCTCGAGCTTGCGCTTTCCGACGTCCAGCTCGATCTCGTCGCCGTTCTCCACCAAAGCGAGGGCGCCACCCGCGGCGGCTTCCGGCGAGATATGCAGCACCACGGTGCCGTAGGCCGTGCCGCTCATGCGCGCGTCGGAGATGCGCACCATGTCGGTGACGCCCTTCTGCAGAAGCTTGGGCGGCAGCGGCATGTTGCCGACCTCGGCCATGCCGGGATAGCCGCGCGGCCCGCAGTTCTTGAGCACCATGACGCATCTCTCGTCGATGTCCAGGCTCGGGTCGTCGATGCGGCGGTGGAAGTCCTCGATGTTCTCGAACACCACCGCGCGGCCGCGGTGCTGCATCAGCGCCGGCGTAGCCGCCGAGGGCTTGATGATGGCGCCGTCCGGGCACAGGTTGCCGCGCAGCACGGCGATGCCGGTGTTCCGCTTGAACGGACTGGCGAAGCCGTGGATGACTTCGCGATTGTGGCAGGGCGCCGACTTCACGTTCTGCCAGATGCTTTGCCCGTTGACGGTCAATGCATCCCGATGCAGAAGATCGTGCTCTCCGAGCTCGCGCAGGACGGCGGGCAGGCCACCGGCGTAGTAGAAGTCCTCCATCAGGTACTTGCCCGACGGCATGAGATCCACGAGGCAATGCACGTCGCGGCCGGCGCGGTCCCAATCGTCCAGCGTGAGCGGCACGCCGATGCGGCGGGCAAGCGCGATCAGGTGGATCACCGCGTTCGTCGAGCCGCCGATCGCCGCGCACGCGCGGATGGCGTTCTCGAAGGCCTGCCGGGTAAGGATCTTCGAGAGGATCGTGTCGCTCTTCACCAGCTCCACGATGCGGCGGCCGGCCAGGCGGGCAAGCACGTTGCGCCGCGCATCGACCGCGGGGATCGCGGCGTTGCCGGGCATGCCGACGCCGAGCGCCTCGACCATCGAGGCCATGGTGGAGGCGGTGCCCATGGTCATGCAGTGGCCGTGCGAGCGGTGCATGCACGACTCGGCCTCGTGAAACTCGTCGAGCGTGATGTTGCCGGCGCGCAGGTCCTCCGACATGGACCACACGTTGGTGCCCGAGCCGATATCGGTGCCGCGGTACTTGCCCGAAAGCATGGGGCCGCCGGACACCGCGATCGCCGGCAGGTCGACGCTCGCCGCGCCCATGAGCAGCGCGGGCGTGGTCTTGTCGCAGCCCACCAGCAGCACCACGCCGTCGAGCGGGTTGCCGCGGATCGACTCCTCGACGTCCATGCTGACGAGATTGCGGTAGAGCATGGCCGTCGGGCGCAGCAGCGTTTCGCCGAGGGACATCACCGGGAACTCGAGCGGGAAGCCGCCCGCTTCCAGCACCCCGGCGCGCACGTGCTCGGCGAGCGTGCGGAAGTGGGTATTGCATGGCACGAGCTCCGACCAGGTGTTGCAGATGCCGATTACGGGCCGGCCGTCGAACTGGTCCTGCGGGATGCCGCGGTTCTTCATCCAGCTGCGGTAGATGAAGCCGTAGATGTCCTGGCGCGCGAACCATTGGACCGAGCGGGGCTTCTTTTCGTCTTTCCTAATAGGTAGCCCTCCCTCCCGAGATGTCGAACACGGCACCGGTGCTGAACGAGCAATCCTCGCTCGCCAGCCAGCACACCAGCGAAGCGATCTCGTCCACGTTGACGAAGCGGTTCATCGGGATCTTCGACAGCATGTACTGGATATGGCTCTCGGTCATCTGGTCGAAGATCGCGGTCTTCGCCGCGGCGGGCGTCACGCAGTTGACCAGGACCCCGGCCCGCGCCAGCTCCTTGCCCAGGGATTTCGTCAAGGCAATGACGCCGGCCTTCGACGCGGAATACGCGACCGCGTTGGGGTTCCCCTCCTTGCCGGCGACCGAGGCGATGTTGACGATTCGCCCGTAGCCGCCCTTCACCATGTGCGGCGCGACCGCCCGGCAGCAGAGGAACTGGCTGGTGAGGTTGACGCGCAGCACGCGCTCCCATTCCTCGACCGGGTAGTCCACCGTGGGCACATTCTTGCCGGCGATGCCGGCGTTGTTCACGAGGATGTCGACCCTGCCCAGCGCGGCGAGCGCCGCCCTGGTGGCGCTGGCGATGGAATCGGGATCCGAGACATCGACCCTCGGCGAGCCGTCGAGGTCCCATACCGCGACGCGGGCGCCCGCAGCCTGCAGCCGCTTCACGATCGCGGCGCCGATGCCTTGCGCACCGCCGGTAACCACCGCGGTGCGGCCCGCGAAATCGAGCTTGTTCATGGGACCCGCGAAGTATAATCGCTGCCCTCATGGCAGGACGCCTGGCAGGAAAAACCGCTTTCGTTACCGCAGCCGGCCAGGGCATCGGCCGAGGCGCGGCGCTCGCCTTCGCGCGGGAAGGCGCCGGGGTTTTCGCCACGGATGTAAACGGCACGGCGCTCGCCGAGCTTCGGAAGGAAGGAATCACAACGGCTGTCCTCGACGTCACCGACGAGGCGGCGATCGCCAGGACCGCGCAGGAAGCCGGCGACATCGACGTGCTCTTCAACTGCGCCGGCTACGTGCACCACGGCACCATCCTCGATTGCACGCCGAAGGACTGGGACTTCAGCTTCAACCTCAACGTGAAGTCCATGTATCTCGTGACGCGCGCTTTGCTGCCCGGCATGCTGAGGAAGGGCAAGGGCTCGATCATCAACATGTCCTCGGTCGCTTCGAGCGTGCGGGGGCTGCCGAACCGCCTCGTCTACGGCGCGACCAAGGCCGCGGTGATCGGCCTCACCAAGGCGATCGCCGCCGATTACGTGAAGCAGGGCATCCGCTGCAACTGCATCGGCCCGGGCACGGTCGATACGCCGTCGCTGCAGGGACGGATCAACGCGCAGCCCAATCCAGAGCAGGCGCGCAAGGATTTCATCGCCCGTCAGCCCATGGGGCGGCTGGGCAGCGTCGACGACATCACCGGGATCCTGGTGTTCCTCGCTTCCGATGAGTCGCTTTTCGCGACGGGCAACATGTATTCAATTGACGGGGGAATGACGATATGAAGCTGTGCCGATACGGCAAGGCGGGATACGAGAAGCCCGGGGTAATCGACGGCGAAGGCCGCCTGCGCGACTTGTCCAAAGTGATCGACAACATCGGCCCGGAGGAGCTCTCGCCGCGCCAGCTGAAGACGCTCTCGAGGCTGAAGCCCGAAACGCTGCCGCTCGTGAACAGCAGTCCACGCTTCGGCGTGCCGTACGTCGGCATCGGCAAGTTCGTCGCCATCGGCCTGAACTACTCCGACCACGCCAAGGAAGCCGGCCTGCCGCTGCCGGCCGAGCCGATCGTGTTCATGAAGGCCACGACCTGCATCAACGGCCCCAACGACGACATCATCCAGCCCCGGAACTCCACCAAGCTCGACTGGGAGATCGAGCTCGGCGTGGTGATTGGCTCGGCGGCCCGCTACGTCAGCGAGCAAGACGCGCTGAATTACGTCGCCGGCTATTGCATCGTCAACGACGTTTCCGAGCGCTCGTTCCAGATGGCGACCACCCAGTGGGACAAGGGCAAGGGCTTCGACACCGCCGGTCCCATCGGACCGTGGCTCGTCACCACCGACGAGATCCGCGACCCGCAGACTCTAGACATGGCGCTGGAGGTCAACGGCAGGCGCATGCAATCGGGAAACACTCGCACCATGGTGTTCAGCGTGGCGAAGATCGTCTCCCACGTGAGCCACTACATGACGTTGCTGCCAGGCGACATCATTGCCACCGGCACGCCGCCCGGCGTGGGCCTGGGCATCAAGCCCGAGCCGGTGTTCCTCAAGCCGGGCGACCTCATGACGCTGAAGATCGGGGGCCTTGGCGAGCAGCGGCAGAAGGTCGTTCCGTATCAGGGGTAAATGCGCGGGGTAGCCGCGCGGGGTAATAGTTCCTTTTTCTGCGCTGCGGGATTTCTCCGACTCACGGAAGGGTGTAATGTCGGAGCATGAACAAGCGCGCCGAGTTCGCAGCCGGCCTGGAGCAGTCGGCGTTCTGGATGCCGTTCACGGCGAACCGGCAATTCAAGAAGGCGCCGCGGCTCCTGGCGCGCGCCGAGGGCATGTACTACTGGACGCCCGAGGGGCGCCAGATCCTGGATGGCTGCGCCGGACTGTGGTGCGTGAATGCCGGCCATTGCCGGCCGCGCATAGTGGAAGCGGTGCAGCGCCAGGTGGCCGAGATGGACTTCGCGCCCACCTTCCAGATGGGCCACCCGATCGCCTTCGAGTTCGCCGAGCGCCTTTCCAAGGTGGCCCCGCGGGGCTTCTCTCGCGTCTTCTTCACGAACTCGGGGTCCGAGTCCGCCGATACCGCGCTCAAGATCGCGCTCGCGTACCACCGTGCCCGCGGTGAGGGGCAGCGCTTCAGGCTCATCGGGCGCGAGCGCGGCTACCACGGCGTCAATTTCGGCGGCATGGCGGTCGGCGGGCTGCAGTACAACAAGAAGATGTTCGGTCCGGGCGTCGCCGGCGTGGACCACATCCGCCATACGCACGATCCTGCCCGCAATGCGTTCTCACGAGGTCAGCCGCCTCACGGCGCGGAGTTCGCCGAGGAGCTGGAGCGACTGTGCGCGCTGCACGATCCGTCCACCATTGCCGCCGTGATCGTCGAGCCGGTGGCGGGCTCCGCCGGCGTACTGGTGCCGCCCAAGGGCTACCTCGAGCGGTTGCGCGAAATCTGCACGAAGCACGGCATCCTGCTCATCTATGACGAGGTGATCACCGGCTTCGGCCGCCTGGGACAGCCGTTCGCTTCCCAGCGCTTCGAGGTCATGCCGGATCTCTTCACCGCCGCCAAAGGCTTGACCAACGGCACCGTGCCGATGGGCGCGGTGTTCGTACGGGATACGATTTACGAAGCCTTCATGCAGGGTGCAGACGGCATCGAGCTTTTCCACGGCTACACCTATTCCGGTCATCCGCTTGCCTGTGCCGCCGGCATCGCCGCGCTCGATACCTATGAAGAAGAAGGCCTGCTGACTCGAGGCGCCGCCCTGGAAAAATACTGGGAAGACGCTGCGCACGCCCTGAAAACCGAACGCCACGTCATCGACGTACGCAACATCGGGCTTGTGGCGGCCATCGAGCTCGAGCCGCGGCCTGGCGCGCCGGGCAAGCGCGCGTTCGAGGCGTTCGTGAAGGCCTTCGATAGCGGCGTGCTGATCCGCGTCACCGGCGACATCCTCGCGCTGTCTCCGCCGCTCATCGTCGAAAAACAACAAATCGACCGCATGTTCACCTGCGTACGGGAGGTGCTGCAGGCGGTCGAGTAGTCGTCTCTTGCCTCAAGGGAGGAAACAACAATGAACGAGCCTCACCTGGCTAGCGCCGATTTCGGCGGTTTCTGGATCCGCTTCCTCGCCGTGCTGGTCGATTCGGCGATCGTCTTTTTCTTGATGGTGCTCATCATCGCCGGCGGCGCGACGGCGCTCGGCGAGGATATGGCGCCCATCGCCGTCCTCGCGGCCTGGCTGTTCGCCTTTCTCTACTGGCCGGTCCTGCACTGCTCGCCACTGCAGGGAACCTTCGGTAAGGCGCTGCTGCGGCTGCGCGTCACCGGCTACCAGGGAACCCGCATATCTTTCCTCCGGTCGCTGGGCCGCGAGCTGGCGAAGATCCTGTCGGGTGCGGTGCTCATGATCGGCTACATCCTCGCCGGGTTCACCGCGCGCAAGCAGTCGCTGCACGACCTGGTTGCGTCGACCTACGTGGTGCGCGAGGGCAAGCCTCGCATCGTGCCGGCGCTCGCCATCCTGGTGGCCAGCTTCGTTGCACCGGTGGTTGCCGTCCCGATGTTCGTCGCGCCCGAGGTCATCAGTTCCCTGACGGCGATGGCAGAAGGTATCGAGCAGGCATACCCGCCGTCCAAGGCCGCGGCGCGCCCGCCGATGGTCGTCGCGACGCCGAAGCCGGCCCCTGTGGCTCCCACTGTAATCAAGCCCGAGCCCGTGCCTGTGCCGCCGCCTGTGGCCAAGCCGGAACCGATTGCCGCAGCCGCGCCGCCAGCGGCACCCGCGGCGTTGCCCGCACAGGTAGAGCCCAAGGCGACTGAAGCCAAAGTCGCGGAGCCCGCAGTGCCTGAGCCCAAGGTGGCTGAGCCCAAGGTGGCTGAGCCGCAGAAGGCCACGGCCAAGAAGGTCGCGGCGCGGAAAACTACGACGCAACCCCGCCCGGTAGCCAAGTCCTCCGCGCCGGTGGCGTTCCAGCCGAAGACCTCGTCGGGCTTGAAATACAACGACCTCGTCACGGCGGTGCTCTATCGAGACGCCGAGGCGGTCTCCCAGTTGATCAAGCTCGGTCGCTGGGCCGACAAGCCCGACAGCCGCGGCACCACGCCGTTGATGCTGGCCGTGGAGCAGGGCGATGCCCGCACCGCGCAAGTGCTGCTCAAGGCCGGCGCCGAGCCGTCGCGCGCCGTGCGCGTGGCGCAGGACCGGGGTGATGCGGCGATGGTCGATCTGCTGAAGCGCTACGCGCCGCGCTGAAGTCTGGTACGTCTACCGCGTCGGGCGCGGCTGGGTCGAGCTCAACGAGGGCCGCCCGGTCGGCGTGCGAGGATTGCCCTGACCGCTTCTTCCAGACGGGGCGGCTCGCGTTCCTCGACCGCCCAGACGAGCGCTTTGTCCGCGCCACGCTCAGACGATGCGAACGGCTTCTTTGCGCGCCCGCGCGAGCACCCGCGGCTTCATTGCCGACTTGCTGATCGCGTCGACCTTTCGCCCAAGCGCCATCTCCAGATCGTCGCTCAGGCCGATGAGATCCAGGAGGCTGCGACCCGGCCCCAGCTCGACCATGATGTCGATGTCGCTGTCCGCGCGATCCTCATCCCTGGCCGCAGAGCCGAACAGCTCGATGGAAACGGCGCCGTGCGCCCTGGCAAGCGTCCGAATGAGGTCCGCCTTGGCACGGTAGCGGCGCATGCGCTCCGCTGCGGAGAGGGGGGCATTGCCGGTTCTTGGGCGGGCCATGCATTATCGAAACACGTTACGTAACGAGAGTCAGCGCAAAAAAAAGGGGCGCCGCAGCGCCCCTGGTCGTGACGTGTTTGTTACTTGACGGCGGCCCGCACCACGCCCAGCCGCCGGCCGCGGGCCGGCTGCTTCAGGCGCGCCGGGATGACGAGGTCGCGCACGTAGTTGGGCAGCGCGAAGACGCCCTCGTGCGTCTCGCCGTTGTAGAAGCGTAGCTCCTGGAGCTTGCGCTGCTCGATGCGCCGGTCGATCTCGTCGGCCGTGAAGGCCTTGGGATCGAGCTTGTCGGAGCACACCGCCATCGCCCAGAGTGAGCCGTACAGCGGGATGTACATCGTATACGGGCGCACGATGCGGAACACCCCGTGCAGGCGCTGGGAGAGATCGGCCACGCGCTCGGGCTGCGCCACCGGGGAGCCCAGGTGCAGGACCAGCGCGCCGCCCGGCGCCAGCACCTGGCGCAGCTGCTGGAAGAACTCCACGGAGTAGAGCGCCGCCGCCGGGCCTACCGGGTCGTTCAGGTCGAGCGCCACCAGGTCGAACTTCTCCTGGGTGTCGCGCACGAACTTCATCCCGTCCTCGACGCGCACCCTGAGCTTCGGGTTGTCGAAGACCCCGTTGTGCACGGCCCGGAAGTGCTCTCTGGCCACCTCGATGACGTCGCCGTCGATCTCCACCATGGTGACGCTTTCCACGGAGGGATGCTTGAGCGCCTCCTCCGAGGAGCCGCCGTCGCCGCCGCCGATCACCAGCACCTTCTTCGGCGCGGCATGCGCCGTGAGCGCCGGGTGCACCAGGTTCTCGTGGTAGACGAACTCCTCCTTCTCGGAGGTCATGTTGAACCCGTCGAGGCGGAAGATCTTGCCGTAGTGCGGCGTCTCGTAGATTGCGAGCTTCTGGAAGCGGGTGTTCCACTCGCCGAGCTGGCGGCTCGCCCGGATGTAGAAGCCGGTCGAGTTGTTGAGCGGCTCCATCAGCAGGTGCTCGCCGCGGTCCACCTCGTGCTTCGCCACCTCGCCGGGCTGGAAGTAGTCGACCAGCAGGGCGAACAGCCGCCTCGCCTTGGCGGAGTTGTCGGCGCTGTAGTTGCAGACGTAGACGTCGAGCGTCAGCCCCTGGCGCTCGGGCCAGGTATGGATTGCAAGGTGCGATTCGGCGAGGACCACCGTGCCGGTGTAGCCCGAGCCCTCGAACTGATGGAAGGTCGCGTCCATGGTCGTGAGACCGGAGGATTCCACCATCTCGAGGCATTTTGCGCGGAAGCGCTCGCCGTCCAGAAGGAGCTGCGGATCGCAGCGGCAGCCGGTGAGGTCACCGATGAGATGCAGACCATTCATTTCCGTACCCTCCAAAATGCGAAGGCGCGGCCTTTGGAGCTCAGGCCACGCCTCCGATCCGCGCCTTGCGGCGCACAGCGCTCTTCGATCGCGCTCAACTCGTTCAAAACCTCCTAGACATCGGTTGTGCCGCTCTTGATCTCTGAAACTGCTGCGTCGATCAATCTGCGAGCGATCGAGATTTTGCTTGGAAGTTTAGGCAATTGCAATACTTCGAACCAATTTGCTGCCTCGATTTCCGCCTCCTGCGGCCGAATCTCGCCGCTCACCCAGTCGCACACGAACGCGATCATGAGCGAATGCGGGAACGGCCACGACTGGCTGGCGAAGTAACGCACGTTGCTTACACGCACGCCGACCTCCTCCTCCACCTCGCGCGCGAGGCACTGCTCGAGCGACTCGCCCGGCTCGACGAAGCCGGCGAGCGCGCTGTACATGCCCGGCGGGAAGTGCGGCGAGCGCGCCAGCAGGATCTGGCTTTCCCTCCTCACGAGGGCCATGACCGCGGGCGCCACCCTCGGGTAGGCCGACAGCTTGCAGGCGGGACACACGCGCACGCGCTCGCTCGGGTGCGCCTCGGTGGGCGCGCCGCAACGGCCGCAGAACTGGTGGTTGCGGTCCCAGTCGACGAGCTGCAGCGCGCGGCCGGCAAGCGCGAAGTGCGCATCGTCGAGCACCGAGAACAGCGTGCGCAGCCCCTGCCAGGTCAGGCCGGCTGGTGCTTCCGTGTCTTTGGGCAGCTCGGCGGCCCAGCACTGCGTACCTTTCAGGACCCCTAGGTATAGGCAACGAGCGGTCCGGCCCCCCAACCAGTTGTAGTTTTTTTGCAACGGCAAGCGCACCCAAGCCGGGCGGGCACGCACCCGGAGGTCGTCGGACGGCTGCTCCAAGGGCCCCATTTCCACCAGCAGCTGGTCGCCGCGGAACACGAACCAGTGGGCCTCGCCCGGCGCTTCGCACGCCACGCAGGCTTCGAAATCAAGGGGCCGGCTGAAGGGGAGCTCGAGCATGCGGTGAGTATAATTTGCGCCCTCCGATGGATTCCTCCGCAACACCCCGCGCCTCCGACGCGGAGCTGGCTAATTCCCTCCGTGCCCTGGCGATGGACGCCGTCGAGGCGGCGAAATCCGGGCACCCGGGCATGCCCATGGGTATGGCGGAGATCGCCGTGGCGCTGTGGCGCCGCCACCTGCGCCACAACCCGGCGAATACGGCGTGGCCCGGTCGCGATCGCTTCGTGGTGTCGAACGGCCACGGCTCGATGCTGCTATATGCGCTGCTGCACCTCACCGGCTACGACCTGCCGATGGAGGAGCTCCAGCGCTTCCGCCAGCTTGGCTCCAAGACGCCCGGACACCCCGAGTACGGCTACGCGCCCGGCGTGGAAACCACGACCGGCCCGCTCGGCCAGGGCTTCGCCAACGCCGTGGGCATGGCCCTCGCAGAGAAGCTCCTCGCGGCGCAGTTCAACCGCCCGGGCTTCGATCTGGTCGACCACTACACGTATGTCTTCATGGGCGACGGCTGCATGATGGAGGGAATTTCCCACGAGGCGGGCGCGCTTGCCGGCACGCTGGGTCTCGGCAAGCTGATCGCCTTCTACGACGACAACGGCATCTCCATCGATTCGGACAAGGGCCAGATCCGCTTCTGGTACACGGACGACGTGCCCAAGCGGTTCGCCGCCTACAACTGGCACGTCATCCCGAACGTCGATGGCCACGACGTGGAGGCGGTCGACAAGGCGATCCGCAAGGCCAAAAGGGAAGGAAAAAAAGGCTCGAAAGCCCGCCCCACGCTCATCTGCTGCAAGACCGTGATCGCCAAGGGCGCGCCCAAGAAGGCCAACACCGGCGCGGCGCACGGCGCGCCTCTCGGCGCCCAGGAGGTTGCCGCCACGCGCGCCGCGATCGGCTGGGCGCACCCGCCCTTCGAGATCCCGCCGGCGGTGCGCCATGCGTGGGATGCCCGGGAGGCGGGCAAGAAGGCGGAAAAGCGCTGGAACGCGCTGCTGAAGAAATACGCCGCGCAATACCCTGCGGAGGCAGCGGAATTCCAGCGGCGCAGCGCGGGGCTCCTGCCGGAGGGGTTCGACGAAACGGCCAAGGCCCTGGTCGAAGACCTGACGCAAAAGGCGGAAACGCTGGCAACGCGCAAGGCTTCGCAAAACACGCTGGAAGTGCTGAAGCCGGCCATGCCGGAGCTCCTCGGCGGATCGGCCGACCTGACCGGCTCGAACCTCACCATGGCGAAGGTCTCGAGGACCGTCATGCCGGGCGTGGCCGAGGCGGGCAACCACATCTTCTACGGGGTGCGCGAATTCGGCATGTGCGCGATCATGAACGGCATCGCGCTGCACGGCGGCTTCGTCCCGTACGGCGGGACGTTCTTGGTCTTCTCGGACTACGCCCGCAATGCGCTGCGCATGGCAGCGCTGATGAAAATTCGCGTGGTGTACGTGTTCACCCACGACTCGATTGGCCTGGGCGAGGACGGCCCTACGCACCAGCCGATCGAGCACGCCGCCAGCCTGCGCCTCATTCCGTTCATGGACGTCTGGCGCCCCTGCGACACCGTGGAAACGGCGGTCGCCTGGACCGCGGCCCTGCGGCGCAAGGACGGGCCGACCGCGCTGCTCCTCAGTCGCCAGAATGTGGTTTTCTCCAAGAGAAGCAACGCCAAAGACGTTGAGCGAGGCGGCTACGTCCTCTCCGACGCCGAGGGCGCGCGCGCGGTCATCATCGCGACCGGGTCGGAAGTGCCGCTGGCGCTGGCGGCGCAAAAGTTGCTCCGGGACTCGGGCCTGCCGGTGCGCGTGGTATCCATGCCTTCAACCAGCGTCTTCGATCGCCAGGAGGCGAATTACAGGAACTCGGTGCTGCCGCGCGAACTCCCAAAGGTAGCGGTGGAAGCCGGCGTGCGGGACTACTGGCGCAAGTACGTCGGCCTGGAGGGCGCGGTGGTCGGCATCGACCGTTTCGGCGAGTCGGCGCCGGCGGGCGATGTTTTCAAGCACTTCGGCTTCACGGCCGAAAACGTGGCGCAAGCCGTCAGGAGCGTGTTCGGATGATCAAGGTAGCCATCAACGGTTTCGGGCGCATCGGGCGCATGGTGCTGCGCGCCCACTACGAGGCGGGCAAGAAGCACGACCTGCAGTTCGTCGCCATCAACGACCTGGGTGACGCGAAGACCAACGCGCACCTCCTGCAGTACGACACCGCGCACGGGCGCTTCCCTTCCGGCGTTCGCGTGGACGGCGACAGCATCGTGGTGGGCGACGACCGCATCAAGGTGCTCGCCGAGCGCGATCCCACCAGGCTGCCGTGGAAGGCGCTCGGCGTCGACATGGTGCTGGAGTGCACCGGCCTTTTCACGAGCAAGGCCAAGGCGGGCGCGCACCTGCAGGCCGGGGCGAAGAAGGTGATCATCTCGGCGCCGGGCGACAAGGACGTCGACCGCACCATCGTCTATGGGGTGAACCACCAGTCGCTGAAGGCGAGCGACACCGTGATCTCCAACGCCTCGTGCACCACCAACTGCCTGGCGCCGCTGGTCAAGGCCATCGATGACCGCATCGGCATCGCCTGCGGGCTGATGAACACCATCCATTCGTTCACCAACGACCAGGTGTTGACCGACGTCTATCACAAGGACCTGCGCCGCGCCCGCTCGGCGGTGCATAACATGGTGCCGACCAAGACCGGCGCCGCCGCCGCGGTCGGCCTGGTGCTGCCGCACCTCAACGGCAAGCTGGACGGCTACTCGATCCGCGTGCCGACCATCAACGTTTCGATCGTCGACCTCACCTTCATCGCGAAGCGTCCCACCACCGTCGAGGAGGTCAACAACGCCCTCAAGCAGGCGAGCCAGGGCGACCTGAAGGGCGTGCTCGAGGTCAGCACCGACGAGCTGGTCTCCTCCGACTTCAACCACAATCCGGCCAGCTCCATCGTGGACGCCGGCCTTACCCGGGTCTCCGAGGGCACGCTGGTCAAGGTCTCCTCGTGGTACGACAACGAGTGGGGCTTTTCGAACCGCATGCTCGACGCGATCGTCGCGCTAAGCAAGGCGAAGTAGGTGAAGTTCAAGCGCATGTCCGACGTGGACCTGCGCGGCAAGCGGGTCTTCATCCGCGCGGACCTCAATGTACCGATCGAGGACGGGCGGATCACCGACGATACGCGCATCCGCGCCTCGGTTCCCGCCATCCGCCAGGCGCTCGACCAGGGTGCCGCCGTGATGGTCACCTCGCACCTTGGCCGGCCGAAGGAGGGCGAGCTCAGGCCCGAGGACTCACTGGCGCCGGTGGCGAAGCGGCTCTCCGAGCTCCTGAAAGTCGAAGTTCCCCTCATCCAGAATTGGGTCGATGGCGTGCCCGTGAAGCCCGGCCAGGCGGTCATGCTCGAGAACTGCCGCGTCAACAAGGGCGAGAAGAAGGACGACGAGGGGCTGGCGCGAAAGATCGCGGCGCTGTGCGACGTTTACGTGAACGACGCCTTCGGCACGGCGCATCGCGCCGAGGCGACCACGCACGGCGTGGCGCGCTTTGCGCCGGTGGCGGTGGCCGGGCCGCTGATGGCGGCGGAGCTCGATGCGCTGGGCAAGGCGCTCGCCAACCCGAAGCGGCCGCTGGTGGCTATCGTCGCCGGCTCTAAAGTGTCCACCAAGCTGACGGTGCTCGCCGAGCTGTCGAAGAAAGTCGACAGCCTGGTGGTCGGCGGCGGCATTGCGAACACGTTCCTGCTCGCCGCGGGAAAGCCGATCGGCAAGTCACTCGCCGAGCCCGACCTGGTAGGCGAAGCGAAGCACATCCTGTCGAAAGCCAAGGTGCCGCTCCCGACCGATGTCGTGGTCGGCGACAGCCTCGAGGATCCCACGCCAGAAGTGAAGAGCGCCGATGCCGTTGCGGCGGACGAGATGATCCTCGACATCGGACCGCAGAGCGCCAGGAGCCTCGCCGATCAGCTGAAGCGCGCCGGCACCATCGTGTGGAATGGACCGGTCGGGGTTTTTGAAAAGGAGCCCTACGCCCGGGGAACCGCCGTGGTGGCGAAGGCGATCGCCGATTCGCCGGGCTTTTCCATTGCCGGTGGCGGCGACACGGTGGCGGCGATCCACAAGTTCGGCGTTGCCGAGCGCATCGACTACATCTCCACCGCCGGGGGCGCGTTCCTCGAGTTCCTGGAAGGCAAGACGCTGCCCGCGGTGGCGGCGCTCGAGGCGCGCGCCAACACCTGAAGCTCGCCAGCGCGATCGTCGGGCAGGAAGCCGGGCCGGCGGACCAGGTCATCGACAGCCGCTGGATGATGGCCTACGCCGCCGCGCTCGGCGAAACCCATGCGCGCTACTACGATACGACGGCGCCGGAGGGCGTGCTGGCGCACCCGCTCTTTCCGGTGTGCTACGAATGGCCGCTCGCCCAGCCGCTGCGCAACCTGCCGGCGCTGCGGCCGCTCTTCCCCCGGCTGCTTCACGCGCAGCACGACCTGCGCATAGCGCGCCCGCCGCGCGCCGGAGAGACCTTGCGCGTGTCGGCGCGAATCGCCGGCGTCTCGCAACGCCGTCCTGGCGCCTTCGTGGTGTTCCGCTTCGAGGCGCGCGACGCCGCCGGCGAATTGGTGACAGTCACCAATTTCGGCGCACTCTACCGCGACGTGCCGGTCGAGAGCGCGCAGGGCGAAGGCATGGAGGATCCTCCGTCTTCTGGAGTTGAAATGAAGCCGGTCGGGACAATTCCGGTGTCGCCGACTGCGGCGCATGTCTATACGGAATGCGCGCGCATCTGGAACCCCATCCATACGGATATCGCCTACGCGCGTGCCGCCGGGCTGCCGGGGCTGATACTTCACGGCACCGCGACGCTTGCCCTTTCGGTGTCGCGCACGCTGCACGGTGTCGACCCTGCGAAGGTGAGGCGCGTGCGCTGCCGCTTCGCCGGCATGGTGCCCATGCCCTCCACGCTGACCGTGCTGGCGGCGCGGGAGGCGCAGGAGATTGCATTCGAGACTCGCAACGAGCGCGGCGAGGCGGTGATCAGCCGCGGTTCGGTCACACTCGGCGCATGATCCGCCGCATCACCGTCGAAACCGGGGGACAGGGCCTGCACGAGATCACCGCCGCCGTGCAGGAGGCGGTGCGCGTCGCGAACATTGCTGAAGGCCTGTGCACCGTGTTCATGCAGCCTGGCAGGGCGCGTGTATCTGTGGGAGCATCGCCGCCGCGGCAGCCGCCGCAGCGTGGTATTGCACATCGGCATCTGAGCCGATAAGGTTGATTGAATGTTCCGCAGCACCAAGATCGTAGCCACCCTCGGCCCGGCATCCGGCGACTCCGAAGTGCTCGAGCGCATGGTGCGCGCCGGCGTCGACGTGGTGCGCCTCAACTTCTCGCACGGCACCGCGGACGACCACCTGGCCCGCGCCGCCCTGGTGAAGGAGATCTCCGCCAAGACCGGGCGCACGGTCGCCATCATGTGCGACCTGCAGGGACCCAAGATCCGCGTCGGCAAGTTCAAGGAGGGCAAGGTGACGCTGGAGAAAGGCCAGCGTTTCGTGCTCGATGCGAGCCTGCAGGTCGGCGACGGCGAGCGCGCCGGCCTCGACTACAAGGAGCTGCCGCGCGACGTCGACCCCGGCTCGGTGCTGCTGCTCGACGACGGCAAGATCGTGCTCGACGTCACCGCAGTGCGCGGCGACGAGGTCCATACCATCGTGCGCCACGGCGGCGTGCTGTCCAACAACAAGGGCATCAACCGCCAGGGCGGCGGCCTCACTGCGCCGGCGCTCACGGCGAAGGACATGGAGGACATCCGCACCGCGGCGAAAATCCAGGCCGACTACCTCGCGGTGTCGTTTCCCAAGACCGGCGCCGACATGTACATGGCGCGCGAGCTGATGCGCGCCGCCGGCGGCAAGGCCTTCCTCATCGCCAAGATCGAGCGCGCCGAGGCGGTCGCGGCAAGCGCGCTGCTCGACATCATGCGCGGCTCCGACGGCATCATGGTGGCGCGCGGCGACCTCGCGGTCGAGGTGGGCGATGCGTCGGTGCCGGCACTGCAGAAAAAGATGATCCGGCTCGCGCGCGAGCAGAACAAGCTCACGATCACCGCCACGCAGATGATGGAATCGATGATCTCCAGCCCCGTGCCGACCCGCGCGGAGGTGTCCGACGTGGCGAACGCCGTGCTCGACGGCACCGACGCGGTCATGCTTTCCGCCGAGACGGCGAGCGGGCGCTACCCGGTGGAGGTGATCGAGGCGATGGACCGCATCTGCGTCGAGGCCGAGCAGACCCAGCCGCTGAATCTCGAGCAGGACTTCCTCAACCGCGTGTTCACGCGCGTCGACCAGTCGATCGCCATGGCGGCGCTCTTCACCGCCTACCACCTGAAGGTGAAGTGCATCGCCTCGCTTACCGAGTCGGGCTCCACCGCGCTGTGGATGAGCCGCCTGAACTGCGGCGTGCCCATCTACGCCCTCACCTCGCAGACCGCTACGCGCTACCGCTGCGCGCTGTTTCGCGACGTGTTCCCGCTCATGGTGAAGCACGTCGGCCACGACCGCGAGGAGCTGCTGCGCGAAGCCGAGAACGTGCTCGTTGCCAACAAAGTGGTCAAGCAGGGGGATATCATCGTCATCACCTTCGGCGAGCCGATCGGCAAGGCCGGGGGCACCAATACCATGAAGATCGTCCGAGTCGGAGAGCACCTCAAGCCATGACCCATGCCAACCTGCCGCCGCTCGCTTCGCGTTTCGTCGACATAGACAGCCTTCCCTGGGAAAAGACGCGCTATCCCGGCGTGGAGCAGAAAACCCTGCTGGTCGAGCGCGAGACCGGCCTGCTCACCGCGTTGATGCGCATGGCGCCGAACGCCCGGCTGCCGGACCACGAGCACGTAAAGATCGAGCAGACCTACGTGCTCGAGGGAACGCTGCTGTGCGGCGAGGGCGTGTGCAAGGCGGGCCAGTTCGTCTGGCGCCCCGCCGGCAGCCGCCACCAAGCCTGGGCCGGGCCGGAGGGCGGCCTGTTCCTGGCCATTTTCCAGGCGCCGAACAAGTTCTTCCAGGCCGACGGTGGCGTCACGGATTTCCTGGGGCGCGACTGGGAAGAAACCTGGGGCTCTACGACCTGATTCCCGTGTAAAGGACGCGCCGGCGCTTGACTGGGGGCCGGCGGCGGGTGCAAATTAAGTAATCACTTAATTCACATGGCTTCCGCTCTCCAACCGGCGTCCGTGCCCGCCGGCCGGCGCGCCAGGCGGCCGGCCGTAAAGGACGCCGAACGCACCCGCGTGCAGATACTGGAAGCCGCGGCGCGCGAGTTCGCACGCTCCGGCCTGGGCGGTGCGCGCGTAGAGCGCATCGCCGCGCAGGCCGGCGTCAATGTGCGCATGCTCTATTACTACTTCAGCAGCAAGGACGAGCTGTTCCTCGCGGTGCTCGAGCGGGCGTACGGCGTGATCCGCGAGGCCGAGAAGGGACTGGAGCTCGACCGTGTGGAGCCGGAAGAGGCCGTGCGGCGCCTGGTGCGTTTCACGTGGGACTTCCAGTTGTCGCATCCGGAGTTCATCACTCTGCTCAACAGCGAGAACCTGCACCAGGGTCGCCACCTGAAGCGATCGTCGGTGGTAGCCGAGCTGCACGCCCCGCTGCTCGAGATGATCGGCCGCCTGCTGCAGCAGGGCGTGCGCGCGAAGGTGTTTCGCGGCGATGTGGATCCCATGCAGCTTTACATCACCATCGCCAGCCTGGGCTATTTCTACCTCTCCAATCGGCACACGCTTTCCGCGATCTTCCGCCGCGACCTGCTGGCGCCGAAGCACCGGGCAGCGCGCCTCGCGCACATGATCGAGGTGGTGCTCGGCTACCTGAGACCGGAGAAATGAGCTCCTTGCCCGAACGCTTCGAGAGCGTGGCCCACCTGGAAGAGTTCATGACCGCACCCACGCGCGAGCTCGAGGCGGACCTCGCGCGCCTCGACGGCGACCTGATGGTGCTGGGCGTGGGCGGCAAGATGGGCCCGACGCTGGCGCGCATGGCCAAGCGCGCCGCGCCGGGCAAGCGGGTGGTCGGCGTGGCGCGTTTCTCCGAGAAGGGTTTGAAGGAAAAGCTTGAAAGCAGCGGCGTCGAATGCGTGCCCTGCGATCTTCTCGACCGCGCGGCGCTGGAGGGGCTGCCGAAGCTGAAAAACGTCGTCTTCATGGCGGGGCACAAGTTCGGCGCCGCGGGCAATCCCTCGCTCACCTGGGCGATGAACACCGGCGTGCCGCTGATGGTCGCCGAGGCCTTCCGCGAGTCGCGCATCGTCGCTTTCTCGACCATCTGCGTGTACCCCTATGCCGACGTGAATGGCCCGGGCGCGAGCGAGGCGACGCCCGCCGAGCCGCCGCCGGGCGACTACGCCAACTCGTGCGTCGGCCGCGAGCAGATGTTTCTGTACGGCTCGCACAAGTGGGGCACGCCGGGGCGGCTGGTGCGGCTTTCCTACGCCATCGACATGCGCTACGGCGTGCTCTACGACGTGGCCTCGAGCGTGCATGCCGGGCGCACGCTCGACGTCACCATGGGCCATGTCAATGTCATCTGGCAGGGGGATGCGAACGAGCAGGCGCTGCGCCTGCTCGCGCACTGCACCTCGCCGACCAGCCCGATCAACATCACCGGCCCGCAGCAGACCAGCGTGCGCTGGCTCGCCGGCGAGTTTGGCAAGCGCCTGGGCAAGGCACCGAAGCTCACGGGCGAGGAGGCCGCGACCGCTTGGATCGTCGATACCACCGCCTCGCAGAAGCTCTTCGGGGCACCGCGCGTGCCGCTCGAGAAGATGATCGACTGGGTGGCCGACTGGGTGGCGCGCGGCGGGCCGAGCCTGGGCAAGGACACCCACTTCGGAACCCGCGATGGCAAGTATTGAACTGACAGAAACTGCTTTACGCGCGGACGATCTCGATGGGGCAAACGCGCTTGTGGCCGAAGCGGGGTGGAACCAGAACGCGGCTGACTGGCGCATCTTCCTCGAGCTGGGGCGCGCCTTCGCGGTGAAGGACGCGGGCGGGCGGCTGGCCGCCACCGCTGCGACGCTTCCTTACCCGAGCGGCTTCGGCTGGATCAGCATGGTGCTGGTCTCAGGGCCCTTCCGGCGCCAGGGCATCGCCACGCGGCTGCTCCAGCGCTGCATCGGCGCGCTGCGCGAGGCGGGCATGGTGCCAGTGCTCGACGCCACGCCCGCCGGGCGCGAGGTATACCGGCTGCTTGGCTTCCGCGACGGCTGGGCGATTACGCGCTGGCGGCGCTCCAATGCTACGCAAGTCATGAAAACAGGGGTTGCGCGCCTGCTAGGCGCGGGAGACTGGCCAGCGGTCCTTGCGCTCGACGCGCAGGCGTTCGGCTGCGATCGCGGGCCGCTGCTCGAGCGTCTGCGCACACGTTCGATGCAATTTGCCTGCGTCGTCGAGAAAGACGGCAGGCTGCGCGGCTTCCTGCTCGGGCGCGAAGGTCGCGTGGCCACGCAGCTCGGCCCGATCGTCGCCGAGGACGAGGCCGCGGCTGCGGAGCTTGCCGGGTTCGCCTGCGCGCGCATCGCCGGCCCGGTGCTGCTCGATGCGCTCGACCGCCACCGCGCGCTGGCGCACTGGCTGGCAGCTCAGGGCTTCGTCGATGAGCGGCCGTACACGCGCATGGCGCTCGGGCGCGACGAGCTGTTCGGCGATCCCCGCCGCCTGGCCGCGATCGCCGGCCCGGAGCTCGGGTAAGGAACGCAAATGATCTCCCACTGGAAGCAGATACCCGCCGAAGTGCTGGCGCTGCTCAGGCGCGGAACGGTGATCCCGGCGCACCTGTTGGCGCTTGATGCGCAGCGCAAGCTCGACCCGCGCCGCCAGCGCGCTCTTACGCGCTACTACCTGGACGCGGGCGCCGGCGGCCTGGCGGTCGGCGTGCACTCGACGCAGTTCGCCATTCGCGAGGCTGGCCTCTACGAGCCGGTGCTGCGCATCGCGATGGAGGAGGCGCGTGCCTGGGCGAAGCGCCCGGTGGTCATGGTGGCCGGCCTCGCCGGGCGCACCGCTCAGGCGAGGCAGGAGGCCGCCATCGCCAGAGGGCTCGGCTACTGCGCGGGCCTGCTGTCACTCGGCGCCATGAAGGGCGCGAGTATCGACGAGCTGATCGAGCACTGCACGGTGGTCGCGCGCGAAATGCCGCTGTTCGGCTTCTACCTGCAGGAGGCAGTCGGCGGGCTGCCGCTTCCCGCGGAGTTCTGGCGCCGCTTCGCGTCTATCGAGAACGTCGTCGCCATCAAGATCGCCCCGTTCAGCCGCTACCGCACGCTCGACGTCGTGCGCGGGGTGGTCGAGGCGCGCGCCGAGGAGCGCGTGACCCTGTACACCGGCAACGACGACCACATCGTGCTCGACCTCGCCACGCCGTTCGTTTTCAGGAGGGGTGGAGAAGAAGTGACGGTGCGCATCCGCGGCGGCCTGCTTGGCCATTGGAGCGTCTGGACGAAGTCCGCGGTAGAGATTTTCCAGGGAATCCAGGAAGGAAAAGTCGATCTCGCGCTCGACGCCAAGGTCACCGACTGCAACAGCGCGTTCTTCGACGTGGCGCATCACTTCGCCGGCTGCATCCCGGGCTGCCACGAGGTGCTGCGCCGGCAGGGGCTGCTCGAGGGCATCTGGTGCCTCGATCCGCGCGAGACGCTTTCGCCCGGACAGGCGCAGGAGATCGACCGCGTCTACGCCGCGTATCCGGAGCTCAACGACGACGCCTTCGT
>Ga0247825_10000126_pt1 | contig 43294 bp, 31 predicted proteins | sample 13C_Vanillin_Day_FD_194413 | JGI IMG/M metagenome (GOLD analysis project Ga0247825, IMG submission 194413) | Soil microbial communities from agricultural site in Penn Yan, New York, United States - 13C_Vanillin_Day48 | ecosystem: Environmental > Terrestrial > Soil > Agricultural land | place...
CTCGACGAAGAGCTCGCCCGGGATGCCGATGGGGGCTGGCTGGAGAGCGGAGTCGAGGATGAAGGTGCGTACGTTGTCCCAGGGCTTGCCGATGGTGATGCGCTCAGGGGAGACGGAGCCGCGAGTGATGGTGGCGCAGACGGTGATTTCAGTGGGGCCGTAGGCGTTGAGGAGTGTACGGCCGTTGGACCAGCGGCGAGCCAGTTCAGGAGGGCAGGCTTCGCCGGCGGAGATGATGGTCTCCAGCAGAGGAAGGCCCTCGGGCTCCAGCTGAGCGAGCACAGAGGGAGTGAGCGTCACGGCAGTGATGCGCTGGCTCTCCAGCAGCGACTTCAGCGGAGCGCCGGGCATGATCTCGTCCCGGGTGCTCATGCAGAGGCAAGCGCCAGCCATGAGAGTGGAGAAGACTTCGCAGACGGAGGCGTCGAAGCTAGCGGCAGCGAACTGGAGCACGCGGCTGTCAGGCCTGAAGCCGTGGAACTTGGCAGCGGCCAGGGCAGTGTTGCACAAGCCGTGGTGCTGGAGCAGGGTGCCCTTGGGAAGGCCCGTGGAGCCGGAGGTGTAGATGACGTAGGCGAGGTTCTGAGCCGTCACCTGGGCGCGAGGGTTGTGCTCAGGCTGAGTGGCAATCTGGTCCCAGTCGCTGTCGAGGCAGACCAGTTGCTCCCCCTGAGAGGGCAGCTCATCAGCCAGAGCCTCCTGAGTGACGAGGACGGCCATGGCCGAGTCGCGCATCATGAAGGCCAGGCGCTCTTGAGGGTAGGCGGCGTCCAGAGGGATGTAGGCGCCGCCGGCCTTGAGGATGCCGAGGATGCCGACCACCATGTCCAGAGAGCGCTCCAGGCACAGGCCGACTTTGACTTCAGGGCCGACGCCCAGCAGGCGCAGGTGGTGCGCCAGTTGGTTGGAGCGGCGGTTGAGTTCGCGGTAGCTCCACTGAGAGGAGCCGAAGGAGACGGCCGGAGCGTCGGGAGACTTCTCAACCTGGCGCTCGAACAGGTGGTGGATGCAGGCGTCAGCCGGGAAGTCGGCGCGAGTGTCATTCCACTGCTGCAACAGCTGCTGGTGCTCGGAGGCTGGCAGCAGGGCCACCTCGGAGATTCGCTGCGCGGGATCTGCGATCACGTTCTCCAGAACGGTGCGCAGGTGCTCCAGCATGCGGACGATGGTGTCCCTGTCGAACAGATCCGTGCTGTATTCGCAGAGGCACAGCAGCCCTCGGGACGTCTCGCGCACGGAGAGCGTGAGGTAGAGCTTGGAGGTGCCGGTGTCATTGCCCTGAGAATTCAGCACCAGCCCGGGGAGCTTCAGCTCGTAGTCCGCGTTGTACTCGAAGGAGATCTTGACCTGGACGATCGGCGCGTGGCCCAAGCCGCGCTCCGGGTTCAGCGCTTTGACGAGCTCCTCGAAGGGCAGATCCTGGTGAGCATACGCATCCAGCGTCACCTCGCGTACTTGGCTGAGGAGATCCCGGAAGACCGGATCCCCGGACAGGTTGCTGCGCAGCACGAGTTGGTTGACGAAGAAGCCGATCAGCCCCTCGGTCGCCGCATGGTTGCGGTGGGCGACATCCGTCCCCATGACGATGTCCGTCTGGCCGGAGTAGCGATGCAGCAGCAGCTTGAAGCCAGCCAGCAGCGTCATGAAGGGAGTGACGCCCTCCTTGCGGCTGAAGGCCACGAGCCCATCGGACAGGCTCTTGGGGTACAGCATCGACTCCTGGGCGCCGCGGGAGGAGCGCACCGCCGGCAGGGGGCGATCCGTGGGCAGCTCCAGCGTCGAGGGGATGCCCTCGAGCTTCTGCTTCCAGTAGTTCAACTGCTTGTCGAGCACTTCGCCGCGCAGCCACTCCTGCTGCCAGACGGAGTAGTCCGCGTACTGAATGGGCAGCTCGGGCAGCAGGGGCGTGTTGCCCGTGGAGAAGGCCTCGTAGAGTGCTGCCAGCTCCTGGATGAGGATGCCCACGGACCAGCCGTCACACACGATGTGGTGCAGCGTCAGCAGGAGCACGTGCTCCTGGGGCGCCAGGTGCAGCAGGGTGAGTCTCAGCAGCGGCCCGCGCGAGAGATCGAACGACGTCACGGCCTCCTTGGCCGTCAGCCGCTTCACCTCCGCCTCCCGCGCGTCTTCCGACAGCCCCTGGAGATCGATCTTCTGCAGGGGCGGCGTGTGCGCGTCCGAGATGACCTGGATGGGGCCGATCTCGTCCGACGGAAACGAGGTCCTCAGGGGCTCGTGACGGCGCATGAGTTCGCTGAAGCTGCGCACCAGGACCTGCTCCTGGAGCGTGCCCTTCATCCGCAGGCTCACCGCAACGTTGAAGAGCGGGGTGCCGGGATCCATCTGATCCAGGAACCACAGCCGCTGCTGAGCGAAGGACAGAGGCAGCCGCCCGGTGCGAGTGGCGCGCTGCAACTCGGGAGCCTTCAGGCCCTGCTTCTCCTCGAGGATGGCCGAGACAGCATGGGCCAGCTTCTCGACAGTGGGGGTGTCGAAGAGCGTGGCGAGCGGAACGTCGGCGTGGAAGATCTCTCGCATTCGCGAGGTGACCTGGGTGGCCAGCAGAGAGTGGCCGCCCAACTCGAAGAAGTTGTCGTGCGCTCCCACGCGCTCCAGGCCCAGCACGTCGGCCCAGATCTTGGCCACCATCTCCTCCATGTCGTTGCGAGGAGCGACGAAGACCTTCTCCTGCTCCAGCATGGCTGCGTCGGGAGCCGGGAGGGCCTTGCGATCGAGCTTTCCGTTGGGAGTGAGAGGCAGAGAGTCGAGGGTGACGAAGACGGCAGGGACCATGTAGTCCGGCAGCCGCTGCTTGAGGGAGTCGCGCACTGCAGCGATGTCGATGGAGTCGTCCGGAGAGGCGACCAGGTAGGCGACGAGTCTGCGAGGAGAGCCCGTGTCTTCACGGATGACAGCGACGGCCTCGCGAACATTGTCAGCAGCGAGGAGAGCCGACTCGATTTCACCCAGCTCGATGCGGAAGCCACGCAGCTTCACCTGAGAGTCAGCGCGACCCAGGTACTCAATCTGTCCATCCGCGAGGAAGCGAGCCCTGTCGCCAGTGCGGTAGAGGCGAGCGCCTGGAGAGGAGCTGAAGGGGTGGGGGATGAACTTCTCTGCGGTGAGGTCGGGCCTGCCGTGGTAGCCGCGAGCGATGCCCGGGCTCTCGACGAAGAGCTCGCCCGGGATGCCGATGGGGGCTGGCTGGAGAGCGGAGTCGAGGATGAAGGTGCGTACGTTGTCCCAGGGCTTGCCGATGGTGATGCGCTCAGGAGAGACGGAGCCGCGAGTGATGGTGGCGCAGACGGTGATTTCAGTGGGGCCGTAGGCGTTGAGGAGGGTACGGCCGTTGGACCAGCGGCGAGCCAGTTCAGGAGGGCAGGCCTCGCCGGCGGAGATGATGGTCTCCAGCAGAGGAAGGCCCTCGGGCTCCAGCTGAGCGAGCACAGAGGGAGTGAGCGTCACGGCAGTGATGCGCTGGCTCTCCAGCAGCGTCCGCAGAGGCTGATCCGGCAGCAACTGCTCGCGAGGCGCCATGCAGAGGCAAGCGCCAGCCATGAGAGTGGAGAAGATTTCGCAGACGGAAGCGTCGAAGCTAGCTGCAGCGAACTGGAGCACGCGGCTGTCGGGCCTGAAGCCGTGGAACTTGGCAGCGGCCAGGGCAGTGTTGCACAAGCCGTGGTGCTGGAGCAGGGTGCCCTTGGGAAGGCCCGTGGAACCGGAGGTGTAGATGACGTAGGCGAGGTTCTGAGCCGACACCTGGGCGCGAGGGTTGTGCTCAGGCTGAGTGGCAATCTGGTCCCAGTCGCTGTCGAGGCAGACGAGCTGCTCGCCCTGGGAGGGCAGCTCATCAGCCAGAGCCTCCTGAGTGACGAGGACGGCCATGGCCGAGTCGCGCATCATGAAGGCCAGGCGCTCCTGGGGGTAGGCGGCGTCCAGAGGGATGTAGGCGCCGCCAGCCTTGAGGATGCCGAGGATGCCAACCACCATGTCCAGGGAGCGCTCGACGCACAGGCCGACTTTGACTTCGGGGCCGACGCCGAGCAGGCGCAGGTGGTGCGCCAGTTGGTTGGAGCGGCGGTTGAGTTCGCGGTAGCTCCACTGGGAGGAGCCGAAGGAGACGGCCGGAGCGTCGGGAGACTTCTCAACCTGGCGCTCGAACAGGTGGTGGATGCAGGCGTCAGTCGGGAAGTCGGCGCGCGTGTCGTTCCACTGCTGCGTCAGCTGCTGGTGCTCGGAGGCTGGCAGCAGGGCCACCTCGGAGATTCGCTGCGCGGGATCGCGAACGATGGCCTCCAGCAGCGTCTGCAGGTGCTTGCCCATCCGCGAGATGGTGGCTGGCTCGAAGAGCTCGGTGCTGTAGACCCACCAGCTCCGCAGTCCCTCGGGCATGTCCCAGAGCTCGAGCCGCAGCTCGAACTGGCCCGTGCCGCTGTCTCCCTCCAGCCCCACCAGCTTCAAGCCCGGCAACGACAGCTGGGGCATGGGGTTGTTCTGCATCGTCAGCGCCACCTGGAACAGCGGCGAGCGGCTGAGGTTGCGCGTCGGCTGGAGCTCGTGGAGCAGGTACTCGAAGGGGATGTCCTGGTGGGCGTAGGCCCCCAGCATTCCCTCGCGCACCCGGCCGAGCAGCTCCCGGAAGGTCGGGTTGCCTGAGAGATCGGTCCTCAGCACCAGGGTGTTGAGGATGGGCCCGATCAGGTCCTCCAGCTCCTTGCGGTTGCGGCTGGTGATTGGCGCGCCGACGCTGACATCCTTCTGTCCCGAGTAGCGCGAGAGCAGCACCTTGAGCGCCGCCAGCATCGTCATGAAGAGCGTGGTGCCTTCTTGATCGCTCAGGCGCCGGAGCGCCGCGACCAACGACGCAGGCAGATCGATGGGCTGCCGGGCTCCGCGGTGGCCCGGTGTGTTCGGGCGCGGGTGATCCGTGGGCAGATCCAGGGCCTCGGGGGCATCCGCCAACCGCTTTTTCCAGTAGGCCAGCTGCTCCTGGATCCAGTCGCCGCGCAGTTCCTGCCGCTCCCAGGCCGCGTAGTCGGCGTACTGGAAGGGCAGCTCCGGCAGGCCGGAGGGCTGCTGCGAGAGGCGAGAAGCGTAGAGCGCGCCCAGCTCATCGACGATCACAGTCATCATCGACCAGCCGTCCGAGATGACGTGGTGCATCGCCATGACGAGGATGTGCTCGTTTTCGGCGAGGCGCAGCAGGGTGAGCCGGATCAGCGGCCCCTGGGTGAGATCATACGGACGCCGAGGCTCCTCCTGCGTGTACTTGCGCAGCCCGGTTTCCCGCTCCTGGGGCGAGAGCTGCGAGAGATCGATGACGGGGATGGAGACGGGGACGACAGGCCCCACGACCTGCACCGGGTGGCCCTTCACGACGGGGAACGTGGTGCGCAGCACCTCGTGGCGCCGGATCACCTCGGTGAAGCTCCACTCGAGCGCCTCGCGGTTCAGCGAGCCCGCCAGCTGGAGGATGCCCGCGAGGTTGGCCGCGGGGCTGAGGGGCTCCAGCTGATGGAGGACCCAGAAGCGCTCCTGCGCATAGGACAGAGGCACGTCCTCGCCGCCCACTTGCCGGCGCACCGGCAGGCTCTGCGTCTTCTGGGGGGCCTGGGCCGAAGCGGAGTCCAGCAGCTTGAGCAGCGCGGCCGCTAGCTGTGCAGGGCTGGGGCCGCCAATCAGCTCCGCGATGGGCAGCGACAGCCCCAGGCGGCTCTGGACACGGTTCTTCAGCTCGAGCGCCATGATCGAGTCGAAGCCCATGGTGTTGAGGGGCTGGGTGAACGCGAGCTGCTCCGGAGCCAGCCCGATTACGCTGGCCAGCTCGCCGCGGACGAAGCTCTCCAGCATGCGCTGCCGGCCCGCGTTGTCCTGGGCGAGCAACTCGCTGCGCAGAGACAGATCCTCCGGCTTCGAGGCGGCCTGGGAGGCCGGACCGCTGGCCTGATCCTCCATGAGCGAGAAGAAGGGCCGCGCCCCTCGCGTCTCGAACAGGGGCCGCAGCACGGACCACTTCACCGCCATCACCGCAGCCTGGGCGGAGCCCGAGGCCAGCAGGGGGCTCATGGCGCTCATCGCCTGGTCCGGCGCCATGGGGTGGACGCCGCGTCGAACAAGCTGCCTGGTGCGCTCCGAGTCCGCAGCCATACCGGCATCCGCCAGGGCGCCCCAGTTGATGCTCAGGCCATTGAGGCCCACTGCCTTGCGCTCGTGCGAGAGCGCATCCAGGAAGGCGTTCGCCGCCGAGTAGGCCGCCTGGCCGGGCAGGCCCAGGAGCGAAGCGGCCGACGAGAAGGACACGAAGAAGTCCAGAGGCTGGTCCCGCAGCACGCGGTGCAGCACCCAGCCGCCCAGGACCTTGGGCCTCATCACCTGATCGAGCGAATCCGGCTCGAGTTGGAGCAGAGGTTGCTCCTGATCACCGAGCACGCCCGCCGCGTGGATGACGCCGCGGATCTCCGGCCAATCATTCTGGAACTGGCTCAGGAAGGCGGACAGGCGTTCCTCGTCCGCCACGTCGACGGACGCCACGTGTACGGTGACGCCCATCGCCTCGAGCTGGCGGATGGTGCGGATGCGCTGAGCGAAGGCCTCATCCCGCTCCGCCTCGCTCCACTTCGAGCGCGGCGGGAGCTTCGTCCGGCCCATGAGGATCAGCCGGCGTGCCCCTCGCTCCACCAGCCACCGGGCGATGCTCGGGCCCACTCCGCCCAGGCCGCCCGTCACGAGATAGGTGGCGTCCGGGCGCAGGCGCGGTGCCGCCTTCTCGGGCGCGGCGAATTCCCGCCTGCGCACCAGCCTCGAGGCATAGGCCTGGCCGCCGCGAAGCGCGAGGAGATCCTCAGCGCCCAGCGTGCCCAGGGCCTGTGCAAGCTGCGTGGCGGCGGCTCGCGGCTCCGCGCCGGGATCCAGATCCACCATGCCACCCCAAAGCTCCGGGTGCTCCGAGGCCAGGGTACGGCCCAAGCCCCAGAGCGTCGACTGAGCGACGGCCACGCGCGGGGTGCCCTCACCCACGGGCTGAGCGCCACGCGTCATCAGCCACAACCGGCAGGTGCTCCCCGTGGGCCTGCGCGCCAGCTCCCGCAGCAGCCGGATCACCGGAACGCAGCCCGACTCCAGCGCCACGCGCAGCGCCTGCGCGTCGTCCTGCTTGGGAAGCACGCCATCCAGGCTTCGGAGATAGAGCACCCGAAGCTCGGCGAGGCCTTCCTCCTGGAAGCACTGCTCGAGCGCGGATTTCGGATCCTCGTCTGGAGAGACGGTGCGCACCCGCTCCCCCTGGCTCTTCAAGGCCTCGGCGAGAGCCGGGCCCACGCCCTGGCGATCCGAGACAATGAGCCAGCGCGCGCCCGAGCTGCTCTGCGGGCCGCTGGAGAGGGACACGGACTGCCACTGGGCCTCATAGAGCCAGTCGGCCTCGGCCTGGGGAGAGACTTCCGCTTCCACGGGCTGAGCCCGCGCCTGCCGGGACTTCGGGGCCTCCAGCCAGCAACGCTCGTGCTGCCAGGGGTAGGTGGGCAGCGCGGCGTTCTCTCCGGCAGAGGGGTACAAGGCGCTCCACTTCACCTCTCGGCCCTGGGAGTAGAGCGCGCCGAGTGAGCCGCGCAGCACGGTGACGTCGTCCTCGCCACGGCGCAGCGAGGGCAGCACCAGCCCGGAGCGGTTCTGGCTCCTGAGGATCTGCGCGATGTCCGCCGCGAGCACCGGGTGCGGGCCCACCTCGACAAACAGCTCATGGCCCTCGGTGATGAGAGAGCCCAGCGCTCCGGCGAAGCTCACCGGCTCTCGCAGCTGCCGTGCCCAGTAGCTCGCGGTGAGCTCGGGGCCCTGGATAGCCTGACCGGTGACCGTGGAGATCATCCGCAGGGAGACGGGGCCAGGGCGCAGATCCGCCAAGGCCTGCTCCAGCTCCGCGCGCAACTGCTCCATCTGCGGGCTGTGGAACGCATAATCCACGGGCAGCAGGCGCGTGGGGATCCGCCGCTGCTCCAGCGTGGCGAGCAGCTCCGTCAGCGCCGCGGTCTCTCCCGAGATCACGGTGGCGCCAGGGCTGTTCTGGGCCGCGATCGAGAGCCGATCCTCGTACCCCTTCAAGAGCAGCGCCGCCTCGTCCAGCGGCAGCTCCAGAAGCGCCATCTTTCCCTTGCCGGTGGCCCGCTGCATCAGCCGGCTGCGGTGGTACACGAGGTGGATGGCCTGCGGCAGCGAGAGCGCGCCGGCGACATAGGCCGCAGCGATCTCTCCTACGCTGTGTCCGACGACGGCGTCCGGCTCGATACCGAACGAGCGCCAGAGCGCGGCGAGCCCCACCTGAAGGGCGAACAGCGCCGGCTGGGCGACTTCCGTATGAGACAGGCGCGAGCGGGCCTCCTCCACCTCGAACTCCGCCATCAGCGAAGTCCCCGTCAGCGGGCGCAGCAGCGCATCACACTGCTGGATGACCTCCCGGAAGACGGGCTCCTTCGCCAGGAGGGTGCGCGCCATGCCCCAGCGCTGCGAGCCCTGTCCCGCGAAGGCGAAGACGAGGCGGGGCCTGGTGCCGGCGGTGAGCTGTCCCACCCGAAGACCCAGCCCGCCGCTGCCGGAGAGCAGGGCCTGGGCATGCGTCTGCAGCTCCGCGGCGTTGCGGCCCAGCAGCGCCAGCCGGTGCGGCAGGTGGCTCCTCCGGAGGCTGGCCGTGTGGAAGATGTCCGCGAGGGACGGCCCCTGGCCGGCCTCCGCCTGGGAGATGAAGTCCAGGTGCTGACGGACCTGAGCCTTCAGAGCCTCGGGGCTGCGGGCTGACAGCGGCAGCATCCACGGGGTGGAATCCGGCAGTGGCTTGGCGGCTCGCCCTTGCACCGGAGGGGACTCCAGCACCACGTGGACGTTGGTCCCACCGAAGCCAAAGGCACTCACTCCGGCGAATACCGGCTCGGAGGAGGAGGCCAGCCGCTCCAGGCGATCCTGCACCCGCAGGGGTTGATCGGACAGGCGGAGGTGGGGATTGGGCGTCTGGAAGTGCAGGGACGCGGGCAGGGCGCTGTTGCGCAGCGAGAGCGCCACCTTCATGAGGCCGGCGATGCCCGCCGCGCTCTCCAGGTGGCCGATGTTGCTCTTCACGGAGCCGATCGAGCACAGGTCTCCCGGCGCGCGATCCGTGGCGAGCACCGCCCCCAGGGCATGCACCTCAATGGGGTCGCCCAGCGCGGTACCGGTGCCATGCGCCTCCACGTACCGCACCCGGCCCGGCGAGACGCCCGCGTTGCGGTAGGCCTCGCGGAGCACATCCTCCTGCGCCACCCGGTTCGGCGCGGTCAACCCGTTGGAGCGCCCGTCCTGGTTGACGGCGCTGCCGCGGATCACGGCGTAGATGGTGTCTCCGTCCGCCTGCGCGCGCGACAGCGGCTTGAGGATGACGACACCGGCTCCCTCCGCGCGCACGTAGCCATTGGCTCGCGAGTCAAACGGCTTGCACCGTCCGTCGGGCGCCATGAAGCCCGCCTTGCTGAAGTTGACGGTGATCTGCGGCGAGAGCAGGACGTTCACACCCCCCGCGATAGCCACCGTCGACTCGCCCGAGCGCAGGCTGCGGCAGGCCTGGTGCACGGCAACCAGGGACGAGGAGCATGCGGTGTCCACCGCGAAGCTCGGCCCCCGCAGATCCAGCGTGTAGGACAGACGGTTGGCAGCGATGCTCAGCGCGCTGCCAGTGCCCGCATAGGCGTCCGACAGCTCCGAGCCCGACATTTGGAGAATGCCGTAGTCGCTCGTCGAGATGCCGATGAACACACCGGCCTTCGTCCCCGCGAGCTGCTCGGCGGGAAGCCCCGCGTTCTCGAGCGCCTCCCAGGCGACCTCCAACAGCAGCCGCTGCTGGGGATCCATGCGCGCGGCCTCGCGGGGCGAGATGCCGAAGAAGCTCCGATCGAACTGCTCCAGCCCCTCCACGAAGCCGCCCCACCGTGTGGTCATCTTCCCAGGCTTCGTGGGATCGGGATCGTACAGCTCGGCCAGATCCCACCTGGCCGCGGGCACCTCTTGGATGGCGTCCTTGCCCTCCTCGAGCAGCTTCCAGAAGGCGTCCACTCCCGAGGCATGGGGGAAGCGGCAGCCCATTCCGATGATGGCAATGGGCTCATCCTTCTGCGGCGCCGCGCTGACAGCGCGGGACTCGGGCGCGGGGGCTTGCGTGGCCAGGTGGCGCGCCAGGGCTTTGATCGTCGGGTAGTCCCACAGCAGCGTGGCCGGCAGCTTGCGCCCGGTGAACCGCTCCAGATCCCCGGAGAGACGGACCGCTGTCGTGGAGTCCACGCCGTACATGACGAACGGCTCATCCGGGTTGATGCTGGAGGTGGGGACTCCGCCCGTGGAGACCAGGGCCTCGATCAGCCACTGCTGCAGGGTGCGCTCCTCCAGGCTGGAGGGCGGCGCGGCTTGCGCGGATGGCGCAGCGGGTTCGGCTCGCGCGGGCTCGGGGGGCGCCACGCTCGCGGCGCGCCAGAGCTTCAGCGGCTCCAGGGTCTCCTCCAGGAAGCCCTGCTTGGTGGAGCGGCGCTGGATCTTCCCGCTCGTCGTCTTGTGGATGGTGCCTGGGGCCAGCAACACGACGGCATGGGGCTGCACCTCGTGCGACTCGACCACCGCCCGCCGGATGCTGGCTGCTACCTCATCCAGGTCCACGCTCTGGCGCGTGTCCACCTCCTGAACAACGACCAGGCGCTCCTCTCCCTCGACTTCCACCGAGAACGCCGCCGTGCACCCGACGCGCATGGCCGGGTGGCTCTGGAAGACGGTGGCCTCGATGTCCTGGGGGTAGTGGTTGCGCCCGCGGATGATGATGAGGTCCTTGTGGCGCCCCACGATGAACAGCTCGCTGTCCCTCTCGAAGGCGAGATCTCCGGTGCGCAGGAAGGGGCCTTCTCCCGTCGGGGCGATGCGCGCCTGGAAGATCTCCTTGGTGGTCTCCTCCCGGCTCCAATAACCCTGCGCGACGCTGGGGCTGCGGAGCCAGACTTCGCCAATCTGCCCGGGCGGGCACCGCTCCAGCGTGACGGGATCGACGATCGCGATCTCATGCTCGGGCATCTGCATGTAGCCGGAGCTCACCAGCACGCGCGCGCCAGGTTGCTCGGGCGCGACGGGGGTTCCCTGGCCTTGCTCCAGCGCCGCCGCGTTGACGGCGCGCAGCACGGGCGCGGTGCCATAGGGCTTGTTCGCCACTAGCAGCGTGGCCTCCGCCAAGCCGTAGCACGGCAGGAACGAATCTGGACGGAAGCCGACGGGCTCGAAGAGCTGCGAGAAGCGCTCGAACGTCTTCGGGTTGATGGGCTCCGCGCCGCAGAAGGCGACCTCCCAGGTGCTCAGATCGAGCTGCTGGCGCGCCTCCGCGGAGATCTTCTTCGCGCAGAGATCGAAGCCAAAGTTGGGCCCGCCCGCGTGGGTTCCCTTGAAGCGGGTGATGGCCTCCAGCCACAGTAGGGGCTGCTTCAGGAAGTCCAGGGGCGACATCAGCACCGCCAGGCATCCCGAGAACATCGGCACGAGGATCATGCCGATGAGCCCCATGTCGTGGTAGGCCGGCAGCCAGCTCACCGCAACCGATTCCTCCCTGAAGCGGAAGTACTTGTTGGCCAGAGCCAGGTTGTGCAGCAGGTTGCCGTGGCTCAGCATTACGCCCTTGGGAACACCCGTGGAGCCCGAGGTGTACTGGAGGACCGTCAGCGTGCTGGAATCCACCGCGGGCTGCTTCCAGGACTCCGCCAGGCCGGGCTCCACCGCGTCCGTGGCCACCCACTTGAGCTCCTTCAGGTCCGGTGCCTGCTCCTGAAGGAACTCTGCCATCCCGGCGATGAACGAGGTGGTCAACACCACCGTGGCCTGCGAGTCCTGGATGATGGCGCGCAGCCGGGGGAGCGTTCGCGCCAGGCGCGACGGATCAGGCGGGTACGCGGGAACGGCGATCAGCCCCGCATAGAGCGAGCCGAAGAGTCCGACAATGAAGTCAGCGCCAGGCGGGTAGAGCAGAACCGCGCGCTCGCCCTCCGCAGACAGCTGACGGAGCGAAGCTCCGATGGCGCGAGCCTTCTGGTCCAGCTCGCTATACGTCAGATGCGTTTCTTCCGACCCCAGGTCGCCAAGGAACGTGTAGGCGCGCCGGTCTGGCGTCTCCGTGGCTCGCGTACGCAGGAGGTGGATGAGGGTCGAACTCTGGTAGCCGAATCGGGTGCTCATGATGATGGATGCCACGTGAGTGCTGGGTGATGCGGATCGCCCGGCACGAGAGGGTCAGTGCGGCAGTCAACGAGAAGTGAAGGGGGACCGTAATTGAAGTGAAAACCATTTACTAGGCAACACTTGTGAAGTGTGGTAATCGCGGTTACCTAGGGAGCCATGCGAATCCGCGCCATCGTGGTCCACTTTTTGATCTACTTAGGCGGGTGCGCCCCCGTCCGTGGTAACGGTCAGGTGGCGAGCGAGACGCGGGACGTCTCAGGCTTCACTCGGGTCTCCAGTAGCACAGCGATGGAGATCCTGGTGGCCTCAGAACCGGACTTTGGGATCACCCTAATGGGGGAATCCAATATCCTACCTCTCATCCGGACACGGCTGATCGGAGACACGCTGCTCATCGAGAGCGATGAGGAGTTCGCCGCCACCTCGCCCCTGACGGGCCGGATCACGTTGCCTTCCTTGCGCGGGGCAACGAACAGCGGCTCAGGGCCCATGACTGTCTCGGGTTTCATGGGACAGGGGGCGGTGGAGTTGCGTGTCGTAGGCTCCGGCAAGCTGAGCGTGGAGGGCTCTGCGGGAGCACTGAGCGCCTGGGTGGAGGGGAGCGGGGACCTGACGCTGTCAGGCTCTGGGGAGCACCTCAACGCCACCGTCTCCGGCTCGGGGAGCCTGCACGCGGAGGGGTTCCCGGTAGCGGGAGCCGAGGTGATCAGCTCTGGCTCCGGAACGACGGCGGTCACCGTCAACGGTGACGCGGAGTTCACCAACACGGGACCGGGTCAGATCACGGCCACCGTCAACGAGGGCACAGTGGACTGCGCGGTGAGCGGCTCGGGCAGTGTGCTCTGGTCTGGCACGGCCTCCCCCGGGAACACTCGCATCACGGGCAGCGGCACCTGCGGCCGCCCCTGAGGCGTTCAAGCGAAGGAGAGCGCTGTCCGGGGAGGCCCAGGCAAGCTCAGTGGGATTGTCCGGGCATCTGCTTGCGCAGGCTCAGGGGACGCATGTCCGTCCAGACCTGCTTGATGTACTCGAGGCATTCTTCCTTGGGGCCCTGCTTACCCGCATCTCGCCAACCCGGAGCGTTCTCCCGGTCTGCTGGCCAGATGGAGTACTGCTCTTCGTGGTTCAGGACGACCTTGTAGACGACATCAGTGGCCTGCTCGCTCATAAGACGCTCCAGTGTTTACTCGGATGAAGAAGAGCGCGTCTTCATACCATCTCAGCCCGTTGTCCAGTAGATGGGTCAGTGCACGCCGTTGTGTCGAGCAGCCTCCAGCAGCAGGCGCCGCTCCGCCGCGGCGATCACCCTCCGAGCCGCCCCTACCGCGCCCGGATCCACCGAGATGGAGGTGATGCCGGCACGCACCAGATGCTCGGCGAACTCGGGACGGTTGGAGGGCGCCTGGCCGCACAAGGAGCAGGTGATGCCCGCCTCGCGGCTGGTCCGGATGATGCGCATGATGGCGTCCAGCACCGCCGCGTCCGACTCGTCGAACAGCTCCGCGCACATCTCCGAGTCTCTGTCCACGCCCAGCATGAGCTGCGTCAGATCATTGGATCCGATGGACACGCCGGTGATGCCCATGCGGGCGTACTCGGGGATGCGGTAGACCACCGAGGGTACCTCCGCCATCACCCAGCGCTCCAGCCCACGCTGCCTCCCCAGCGGGCTCTTGTCGATGGCCTCCAGGCACCTCTCTAACTCCCACTTCGTCCGCACGAAGGGGATCATCACATGCAAGTTGGGTGTCTCCTCGCGCACCCTGGCCAGCACCTCCAGCTCGAGCTGGAAGATCTCCGGCTCTCGGATGTACCGGTAGCAGCCCCGGTAGCCGATCATCGGGTTGGCCTCGTTGGGCTCGAACTCGGCGCCGCCCTCCAGCCCACGGAACTCGTTGGTGCGGAAGTCCGTGGTCCGATAGATGACCGGGCGCGGCCGGAACGGGCGGGTGATCTCCAGCAGCGAGCCGGCCAGCTTGTCCACGAACTCCTGGCGCCTTCCGAGCGCCAGCAGCCGCTTCGGGTGCACGCCCCCGAGCGCGTCCGTGAGCATGAACTCTGCGCGCAGCAGCCCCACGCCATCCACCGGCATCGCCGCCACCTCCTTCGCTTGCCCCGGCATGGCCAGGTTGACGTAGAGGCGGGTGGCCAGCGGCTCAGGATCGGCTGGCGCCACGGTCATGGCTGGGGCTCTCTGGACCGGCCCGCTCACGGCCTCGGCGGCGGGCGCCTCCTCCAGCCCCTCGCGCACCTGGCCGGTGGCCCCGTCCACTGTGATCTCTTCTCCGTCGCGAAGCACTCGCGTGGCCACGCGCGTCCCCACCACGCAGGGGATCCGCAGCTCGCGGCTGACGATGGCGGCGTGGCACGTCATCCCGCCACTGTCGGTGATGATGGCGGCAGCCCGGCGCAGGGTGGGCACCCAGTCCGGAGACGTCATCGGCGCCACGAGGATCTCGCCCTTGCGCAGGTGCCGCCCCTCCTCAGGCTTGTGCAGGACGCGCACGCGGCCGGAGACGACGCCGGGCGAGGCTCCCAGGCCCGTGACGAGCGCTGGCTCCTTCGCCAGGGACTTCTTCGCCGGGCCAGCGGTGCCCGACAGGGTGGTGATGGGCCGCGACTGGACCAGGTACAGGCGCCCGCCTTCCTCCGCCCACTCCACATCCTGAGGCGAGCCGTAGTGCTGCTCCACGCGCATACCCAGCCGCGCGAGCGCCAGCACCTCCTCGTCATTCAGCACCCGCCTGCCGCCCTCCTCGGTGGACAGCTCGACGCGGCGCTCCTGCCCATGGCCCTCGCGGACGATCTTGAAATCCTTATGGCCAATGCGGGCTTCGAGCACCCGCATGCGCTGCTTTTCCACCACGTAGGTGTCCGGCTCCACCTGCCCGCCGACGACCACCTCACCCAGCCCAAAGGCTCCCTCAATGATGAGGCGCTCCCGGCTGCCTGTCGCCGGATCCACGGTGAACATCACTCCCGAGCGCGCCGAGTCCACCATCTCCTGCACCACCACCGCGAGGGTGGGCTCCTCGGAGAGGCCTTGGCTCTTGCGGTAGGCCACGACACGCTGGCCGTAGGCGGAGCTCCAGCACTCACGTACTTTGTCGAGGACCGCCTCCTCCCCAGCCACGTTCGTGAACGTCTCGTGCATGCCCGCGAAGGAGGTGGCCGCCGTGTCCTCGGACGTGGCGGACGAGCGGACCGCGACCGCCCGGTTCTTTCCCAGCTGGCGGTAGGCCGTGAGGAGCGCCGCGCGCACGGCAGCAGGGATCTCGAGCGACCGGATGAGCTGCTTCATCTCCTCGGACAGGGCGGCAAGCGACTCCGGCTGGTCTGGATCCATGCGCTGCCAGAGGCCGGTCAGCTTGGGGCCAAGGGACTTGATGGACGCACGAAAGGCCGCGGCGGTGACGACGAAGCCCCGAGGGACGGGCAGGCCAGCCCGAGTCAGCTCGCCCAGGTTGGCTCCCTTGCCACCGGCGATAGGCGTGTCCCCTCGCGAGAGCGACTCGAACCAGATGACAGCGGGGGCAGGAGCCTCTTCCTGGGAGCCTGGCACTCCCACGGGAATCCCCTCTGCCAAAGGCCTACTCTTCGACGTCAAGGTCACGTCCATGGCGTGCTTCCTCCTGGTACGGGCCTCATTGCAAGGCCAGTTCCAGCGGTGTGCTGCTCTTATGGATAGGCACGACCCGCCGCATGAACGCTCTCAAAGGCGGCCTTGGAGACGGGCCCTCTGCCTTGTCCCTCGCCGGGGCAGGGGTTTCCAGTGTCTCCCCCAGGCGAAGGGTTTGCGCTCCAGGCGCAGTCCTTGCGCGCTGAACAGGGGCATCAGCGCTTTTTTCCAAGGGATAGCGGTTGGCGTGGGATCTGAAGAGGGAGTGGGCAGTCACCCTTATGATCGCTGGAGCCCCTCTCATGGGTATCGCCACGCCGCTCAGTTCCAGCCCATACCTTCTCCTCAGAGCCATGGCCCAGGGATTGAGTACAGCGGAAGCTGCCCGACGCCTGCAGGAATATGGGCGGAATGAAATCCGCCGAGAGGCGATGAGGCCCCTCTGGCGAGTCTTCCTGGAGCAGTTCCGCTCGCCGATGATTGGCCTTCTGCTTGTGGCCTGCGCGGTCTCCGCCTCGATGGGCGAGCACGCGGACGCCATCGCCATCGGCACCATCGTGGTGCTCAACGCCCTTGTCGGCTTCGCCCAGGAGTTCAAGGCCGAGCAAGCCCTGCTCGCGCTGCGCTCGCTCACCGCGCCGCGGGCTCGTGTCCTGCGCGATGGGATCCCCGTGGTGCTGCCCGCGGCAGAGATCGTCCCGGGAGATGTGCTGCTCCTGGAGGCCGGGGACATCGTGGCCGCGGACGCACGATTGAAAGAGGCCCACTCTCTACGAGATCCCGGCGGTGTGGGAACTCTTCGAGCTGGCGCCACTTACAGGAGAGGAGTGGGCATTGGTGGTCGCGCTGGGGCTCATCCCTGTGACGGCCCTGGAGGTGGCCAAGCTGCTGCGGCGGCTGGGCGTCAGGTTTGCATGAGCATGGGGAAGAGAATGGAGGCTGCCCTGGACACGCACGCGCACCGGCAGGAGCTCGCCATCTGGGGCTTCGCCTTCGGCTACTTCGCCTGCTACGCCCCCTACAGCGCGCTGACGAAGGCGCTCTCCAGCGGTGCGCTGGAGGGGATGACAGGAGGCATGACGGGCTTCGAGTTGCTGCCCACCACCACGCTCGCTTCCCTGGTGGGGATGTTCCTCTTCCTCACCGTGAAGGGGTGGTGGCGCTACGCGGGCCGCCGCGCTGTGCTGGGGCTGCGCGTGCCCTGCCCGGGGCGGTGGACGTTCCTGTCCGGGTTGTGCTCGGCGGCCATCATCGGGACGACGACCCTGGCGTATACCTTCGAGGGCATCTCCATCGTCTTCATGATGCTGCTGATGCGTGGAGGGGTGCTGGCGATTGCTCCCCTGGTGGACAAGGTGAGTGGACGCAGGGTGCAGTGGCCCTCGTGGGTGGCGCTCGGCCTGAGCCTTGCCGCGGTAGGCGTGGCCGTGGGGCCAGGCGTGGAATGGCGGCTGTCGCTCGTCGCCCTGCTCGATCTGACGGTGTACCTGCTGGCCTACTTCTTCCGGCTGCGGGCCATGAGCCACCTGGCGAAGTCCGAGAATCCGGCGGTGGGGATTCGCTACTTCGTGGAGGAGCAGATGGTGGCAACGCCCGCCATTGTTCTCACGCTGGCTGGGCTGGCGCTCATAGGAGAGGGGCCTGTACTGACGGACATCCGCGAGGGCTTCACCCAGTTCTTCGAGCGGGGGCGGATGCTGGAGGAGGTGAGCATCGGGCTGCTGTCGCAGGGCACGGGCATCTTCGGTGGGTTGATCCTGCTGGACCACCGGGAGAATGCGTTCTGCGTCCCAGTGAACCGGGCCTCGAGCATCCTTGCTGGCGTGCTAGCCACTTGGGGGTTGTCAGTGTGGCTGGGCCAGCCAGGCGTCGGGCTGAGCGAGGCGTTGGGCGCCATGCTGGTCATCGCCGCCATGGGAGTGCTCAGCGCGCCCACGCTGGTGAAGGCGCTCCGGGCTCGGAGTGAGGCCGGGCCGAGCTCGCCAATGAGGACGCGGTGAGCATTTTCGTACAGGGAGGTTTCCAGCACAAAGAGGCACCTGCGGCAGCCACAACCAAGGAGGAAGACGATGCGAGCGACCGTGTTTCGCGGGGTCAACCAGTTCGGGCTCGAAGAGGTTGAGAAGCCTCGCGCTGGAGTGGGAGAGGCAGTCGTCCGCGTGACGCTGACGACCATCTGCGGCACGGATCTGCACATCATACGGGGGGAATACCCGGTGAAGCCGGGCCTGATCATCGGCCACGAGATGGTGGGGATCATCGAGGAGCTGGGCCCCGGGCTCACGGGCTATCAGGTGGGCGAGCGCGTGCTGGTGGGCGCCATCACTCCCTGCGGGCAATGCCACGGGTGCCTGTCCGGGCACCTGTCCCAGTGTGGGCACGGCTCAGGGTGCGAGGCCCTGGGCGGCTGGCGGATGGGAAATACGCTCAACGGTACTCAGGCCGAGTACGTGCGGGTTCCCTATGCCCAGGCCAACCTCGCGCGCATCCCCAACGAGCTCACGGACGAGCAGGTGGTGCTGCTGGCGGACATTGCCTCCACCGGCTTCAGCGGAGCGGAGTCAGGAGGCGTGCGCATCGGTGACGCGGTGGTCGTCTTTGCTCAGGGCCCCATCGGACTGTGCGCCTCGCTGGGCGCCAGGCTGATGGGTGCCTCGCTCGTCATCGGCGTTGACGGGGACGAGGCGCGGCTGGCGATTGCACGCAAGCTCGGGGTGGATGTGGTGCTGGACTACCGCAACCAGGACGTGGTGGCCGAGGTGAAGCGGCTGACCGGCGGCGGCGCGGATGTGGCCATCGAGGCGCTCGGGACGCAGCAGACGTTCGAGAGCTCGCTCCGCTCTCTTCGCCCTGGGGGTACGCTCTCCAGCCTGGGTGTCTACTCCGGCAAACTGCAGGTCCCCTATGACGCCTTCGCGGCCGGGCTGGGCGATCATCGCATCGTCACCACCCTCTGCCCGGGCGGCAAGGAGCGCATGCGCCGGCTCATGGAGATGGTCCGGACCCGGCGCGTGGATCTCACTCTGCTGCTCACCCACCGCTTTGCTCTGAAAGATATCCGTGACGCGTATGAGCTCTTTGGCCAGCGCCGGGATGGAGTGATCAAGGTCGCCATCCGCCCCTGAGCGCCAGGGCATGTCAGGCGCCCCGACCCCCAGGTGCAGGTGGCTGGGTGAAGCTCTCCCGCCAGCAGGTTTGCTACCGCACGAGCGGGAAGCGCAGCGTGAAGGCCGTCCCCTTGCCGGGCTCCGAGTCGACCGTGATGTTCCCGCCGCTGCGCTGCACAAAGGTGTCCACCATCGCCAGCCCCAGTCCCGTGCCCTTCTCTCCTTTGGTGGTGAAGAAGGGCTCGAAGAGGCGCTGCTTCACCTCGGGAGGCATCCCCACTCCTGTGTCCGCCACCTGCAGCCACCCACCCTCGCTCGAGGTGCCTGTGCGTACGGTGATGGTACCCCCCTCCAGGGGGAGTGCCTCCTGGGCGTTGACGATCAGATTCACCAGCGCCGTGACGACCTCCGCGCCTCGTACCTGCACCTTCACCGGGCCGCCGTGCACAACTTCCAGGAACACCCGGCTGTTCTCTCCCAGCCGGGGCCGGCACAGCGCCGCCGCCTCGTCCACCAGCACATCCAGGTCCGCTACCTCCGTCGCTACCTCCCGGGACTGGTGTCCGAAGAGCCGCAGCCGCTCGACTGTCTCCGTGCCGCGCTTCACCACCTGCTTCATCTGATCCGCGAACTCCAGCACCTTCTCCGGTTTCTGCGCCGCGCGCCGTACCAGATCGATCTGGAGCGAGAGGGGGTTGAAGATGTTGCGCAGATCGTGCGCGATGCTGGTGGACAGCTCCCCCAGCGCGCGCAGCCGTTCCGTGCGCGCCAGCAGCTCTCGCGTGGAGCGCAGCTCCTCCAGGCTGCGCTCCAGAGTCTGCCTGTGAAACGCCTGATCGAGCGCGACCGCGGCCAGGTCCGCCAGTCCTCGTGCCAGCTTCTGGCGATAGTCGATGAACTGACCCGGCTTGCAGAAGAAGAGCACCAGGACCCCATATAGATTGGTGCTGCTCACCAGCGGCAGGGAGCGAACCTCGGCGAACTGCGGCCCGCAGGAGGCCATGAGCTGTTGCTCCAGCTCCCGGCCGATGGTGTCCACGGAGAACTGGCCCGCGCAGCTCTCTGGGGGAACGCCCCGCGACGCGGCGACCCGGAGAAACTCCCCCTCACCGACGCGGAGAACCAGGGCCCCGTCCACCCCAAGCTGCTCCACTGCGGTATCGGCCAGGAGCGGCAGGATTCTCTCCGGATCATGTGCTTCCGAGATCATGCGGCCGAAGCGCACGCAGGTGCTGATGACCTGATCGACCGGAATTTCCATCTCCTCAGCGTCCTTTCAGATTCTCAAGATGTCCTTTGGGGAAGGCCGAACAACAACCTTGCTTGCGATACTCTCCCCCACCTACCTTGCAGGGTAGGAAGGGAGCCCATGACATCCACCCTGGAGTATATGAACAAGCTGGGGTTCACCGAGCAGGAGCTCGCGAGCCGGCGGGCATATTTCCAGCTGGCCGATGAGGACCTCGCGCGCCTCGCCGCGCTCCGGCCTTTCGCCGAGCGGCACAACGACGCCATCGTCGACGCCTTCTACCAGGAGCTGATCCTCAAGCACTCGGAGAGCCGCCTGTTCTTCACAGATCAGGCCACGCTGCAGCGAGCCATCACCGCGCAGAAGCGTTACTTCCTGGAGCTGTTCTCGGGTGCCGCCGATCTGGGCTACTTGGAGAACCGGCTGCGAGTGGGGACCACCCACCAGCGCATCGGGGTGGCCCCCAAGTGGTACCTGGGTGCCTACGCCCACTACCTGCGGCTTATCACCGAGCGGCTCCTCGACGAGCAGGGCGGCTCCGCCGATACCCAGGCGAAGGTGCGAAGCCTGCAGAAGATCATCTTCTTCGACATGGCCATCGCCATCGAGACGTACATTGCCGCGGGCTTGGACGCCCTGGCGAGGCACCAGGCAGCCATCCGGGAGCTGTCCACTCCCGTCATCCAGCTGTACGAGCGTGTCCTGCTGCTGCCGCTGATCGGTACCATCGACACCGCGCGCGCCGTGCAGGTGATGGAGAGCGTGCTGGTGCGCGTGGTGGAGCGGCAGGCCAAGGTCATCATCCTGGACATCGCGGGCGTCCCCGTCGTGGACACGCGGGTGGCCAACCACCTGCTGCAGACGACCGAGGCGGTGCGGCTCCTCGGTGCCAGCACCGTCCTCACCGGCATCAGCCCCCAGGTGGCGCAGACCATGGTGCAGCTCGGAGTGGACCTCTCGAAGATGCACACCCGCGCCAGCCTGGAGGAGGGGTTGGAGCTGGCGCTGGGACTGACGGGCCGGTGCATCCGGTCGAAGGAGGGGTAATGCATACCGGACAGATTCCCATCCTGCGCATTGGCACCACGCTGCTGGCCAGCATCCAGGTGGAGCTGCGGGACACGACCGCTCAGGCCTTCCAGGAGGACGTGCTCAAGGCCATTGAGAAGACGCGGAGCCGGGGGCTGGTCATCGACATCACGGGCCTGGACATGGTGGACACCTTCGTGGCGCGCATCCTCACGGACACCGGGCGCATGGCGAAGCTGATGGGCACGGAGACGGTGCTGGTGGGGATGAGGCCGGAGGTGGCTGCCACGCTGGTGCGGATGGGCTTCTCCATGCAGGGCGTGCACACGGCGCTGAACGTGGATGAGGGGCTGGCGCTGCTCCCCCTGCTCCAGAGCTCTCAGGCCCGGTCTTGAGGAGCGCGCCATGGCCGCCCGTGTGCTCTCGACTCAGGAGATAAAGATCACCAGCGAGGATGAGGTGGTGCTGGTGCGCCGCGCGGTGCGTGCTCTGGCCGAGCGGCGCGGATTCGACTCCTTTGCCTCCGCCGCCCTTACCACCGCCGTCACCGAGCTGGGTCGCAACATCTGGGTGCACGCCCGAAGCGGCCTGGTCATCATCGAGGAGCTGGAGGACGGCCCCCGGCCCGGAGTGCGAGTGGAGTTCAGAGACCAGGGGCCAGGAATCCCGGATATCGGGTGGGCCATGGCGGGCGGTAACAGCACCTCCTCCTCGCTGGGGCTGGGGCTGTCCGGGACGAAGCGCTTGGTGGATGAATTCCAGATTCAGTCCGAGGCCGGACGCGGGACCAGCGTCCGCATCACCAAATGGAAACGCTTCTGAGCCGTTGGCTGGAGGGGCTCGACGCCTCCCTCACCCTGGACGAGGGCTCCATCTCGGAGGCGCGCGAGCGCGTGAGGGCCGTGGGACGCGCGCAGGGCCTGCCCGAGACGGAGGTGGAGCGGATGGCCATCGTCGTGAGCGAGCTGGCTCGAAACCAGCTGGCCCATGCCCGCGGTGGCGCGGTGGCGGTGCTCCCCGTGACGCGGGGAGGCGTGCACGGGGTAGAGGTGATTGCAGCCGACAGCGGGGCGGGGATCGCCGAGCCCACGGCGGCACTGAGCGGGCAGGGCAGCGCCGTCGGATCGATGGGGGCAGGGCTGGCGAGCGTGGTTCGGCAGGCGGATGAGGTGGACTTCGACGTGCGCTGGGGCGAAGGCACCTGCGTGCGCGCACGCAAGTACGCCACTCCGCCACCTTATCGCTCCGAGGTGGGCCTGATCGGCCGGGCATACCCGGGCGAACGCATCAGTGGGGATCATGCCCTGTGGATTTGGAGCGAGGAAGCCCTGGTGGTGGGCGTAGTGGACGGGCTCGGCCACGGCCCCGAGGCGCGCGAGGCGGCGGATCGGGCGGTGGAGCGGATGCGCGAGCGGCCGCTCCTGGCACCCGAGCACATCCTGAATCACTGTGACGTCGGGCTGAAGGGGACGCGCGGCGCGGCCATGGGCATCGTGCATCTGGAGCGCCGGAGTGGAGCGCTGAGCCATGCATGCGTGGGCAACGTCGCCACGCGGGTGTGCAGGCCCGGACAGGTGGACATCATGGACTGTTCCCCCGGCGTTCTTGGCATCCCTCGGCAACAGGCTCGGACCCATCGAAGTGAGTCCTGGCTCCGGCCTGGGGAGCTGCTGGTGATGCATACCGACGGTCTCTCCAGCCGCACGACCATTGAGGATGCGGTGCTCCTGCGGCACCATCCCCTGGTCGTGGCCCACGAGCTGGTGCGCCGCTTCGGCAAGAACCACGACGACGCCCTGGTGCTCGTCGCCCGCGCCGGATGAGAAGTGGATCGCCGTGCCAGGCCTTCTTCACATGCATAGTAGACCCGGAGGACAGCTTCCCCCTCTCGAGGGGGAGTCCTATCTCGCTGCAGGTACTCATTCAGGAGGCCTGCGTGTCCTTTGCACGATTGTCTTTGGCGAGCCGCCAGCGCTGGGGGCTCGTGACGTGTCTGCTCTTCGCGGCGAGCGCCTTCGCCGCGCAGTCCGTGGCCCCCATAGGAGGTGGCAACGCGCTGACGCTGCCATCCCAGCGGCACGTGGTGCGGCTCGAGCTTCCCGGCGGCGGTGCTGTCTGGCTGCTGGCGCTCCAGCAAGAGGGACAGCAAGGGCGCGGCCTCGGCTTCTTCCGCAGCGACGACGAGGGCCTCACGTGGCGCTACGAGGCCCCCATCCAGAATGACTGGAGTCACCCTGACAGGGCGGACCTGCTCCCCGTGGGCCTGGACGTGGCGCTGGTGTACTCCTACGAGGGCCCCGCCTTCATGGGCTCCAGCCGCCATGACGTGTACTTCCAGTGGTGGCGCTACCAGCCAGGCTCCCGGAGTTGGACGCCATCTCCCGCCGTCCGCGTCTTCGATTCGACGCAAGGGACCACCGGCTATGGGAGGGCGGAGCTTGCTCGGGACTCGCTGGGACGGCTCTGGGTACAGGCCTTCCGTCTCGAGGCGAATGGCAGCCACACCGCGGTCATCGCCGTGAGCGGGGACGGCGGCCTCACCTTCCAACCGCAGCCATCCCTGGTCACCCTGTCCCAGCGCGGCGGCGGTAGGCTCCTCCACCTGGGGGACAGGCTGATCTTCCTCTATGGGCACCACGGTGTGTCTCCCGCGTGGTTCCGGGTGCGCATGGACAGCGCGCCGCTCGGCTCATGGCAGGCGCAGCAGCAAGCGTTCCCCGAGGGCATCTACCATGGGGCCGCGCTCAGCGCGGTGTCGCCCGGCGCGGGGCGCATGCACCTCGCCTATAAGGATGTCGCCGAGCGGCTGTACTACCGCGCCTTCGATGGGACGGCGTTTGGCCCCGCCACGACCTTGGAGAGCACCAGCGACTGGGCCCTGCAACCGGCTGTCACCCTCAAGGGCGATACGCTCGTTGTCTTCTACAACCCTGTCATCTCGACCAATACCCACTACACGCTGACGGTGCGCGAGCTGTCAGGGGGCCGCTTCACACCACCGCGGGTGCTCGAGGGCTCGCAACGCTTCCGGGGCTACCTCGCGGCTCCTGAGCGGCTGCCTGGCTCGATGACGCGGGTGCCTTGCTTCTACGGAGAGACCCCTGATGCGAGCTCGAACGGTGCGGCCATGGTCACCTTCCTTGAGTCCAGCGCGCCCCCGCCGGGTCCTGGCCTGGAGGTGGTGCACACCAACACGACGCACCACTTCCTCGCCGTGGATCCCTCGGGCAGGGCGTATGCGCTTCAGTTGGGTGACTCGGCGAGCCGGCTCTACGTGAGCACGGATGGAGCGCGCACCTGGACCTTCAGGGCGAGGCATCCGCTGGGGAGCTGGTTCCACGTCATGACCGCGCTCGCCGATGGCACACTGCTGGCCAACACCAGCCGCAACGGCCGCTACTACATCTCTCGCTCGGGAGATGGGGGTGCCACCTGGAGCGAGGTGCTCCTGCTCGACACCTACCGCATGCTCACGCCGCGCAACATCGCGGAGCTCGACGGCACGGTGTACCTGCTCGAGTATCAGGCCTTCACCACGGGCGATGCCCCCATCCGGCTGTACGCGAGCGCGGATCAGGGACGGACGTGGCAGGTGCGGCAGACCTTCCTCGGCCACCGCCACGGACACGGGCTGGCGGCGGATCCTGCTCGCCACGCCCTCTGGGCCTTCTTTGGAGACACCACCCGCCAGGCGGGCCTCTTCCGCTCAACGGATGCGGGCCGCACGTGGACGCGCCTCGTCGCGGGCCAGGATGCCAACGTGGTGACTGCGACGGTGCTCGGCGACGGCACGCTGCTCTACGGGCAAGACATCTCCTACCTGCCGTCACGACCCCACGTGGCGCAGGTTGCTCCGGATGGGGTGTACGTGGAGCTGGCCCAGCTCACAGGGCCTGCGTACTCCACCTATGGCGCGAGCGGGGGGGGCTTCGTGGTGGGCTGTGCTCGCGAGCCCGACGGGGACATCTATCTTCCTGGTGACGTCAGCGCTCATGTGTGGATCAGCCCCAACGGGGTGGACTGGACGATGGCGCGCAGCTATCCCCGGCTGAGTGCCATCGAGAACGTTCGTGCCGACGTCTATTACGAGTTGCCCTCGGGACTGCTCGTCCTCCAACTGAAGAATGCCCAGGGCTTCGGCTCAGGAGGTGTGGGTTACCAGCTCCTGCGCTTCAGGGGGCGCGGGGCTGGGGCGGCCGCGGGCCCCACCTGGAGCGCTCCCGCTCCATGAGCTGCTCGCAAGCGAGGGCCCGAGTGCCAGGGTGTTCGTCTTGCCAGGTATCACCCTGCCGAGACTCCAAGGAGAGCCTAACTTCACGAGGTGGCTCCAACAGGGAGATGAGCGCATGCGAGTCCTAGTGGCTTATGGATCCAAGCGAGGAGGCACGGCGGGACTGGCGGAGATGCTGGGAGCGGCGCTCACCGCGCACGGTGTGAGCGTGGACGTGCGGCCCGCCACGGAGGCCCACGGCGTAGAGGGGTATGATGCGGTCATCGTCGGCGGCGCGCTCTACACGGGGCGATGGCACCGGGACGCGCGTCGCTTCATCCAGCGTCACGTCCAGGTGCTGCAGTCGCTGCCCGTATGGCTCTTCAGCAGCGGGCCACTCGACGATTCGGCCGCAAGGAACGAACTCCCGCCCATCGCTCAGGTCCAGCGGCTGATGAACTGGATTGGAGCCCGGGGACACAAGACCTTTGGCGGGCGGCTGCTTCCGGATGCGAAGGGCTTCATCGCCAGCATGATGGCGAAACATCGCTCTGGGGACTGGAGGGATCCGCAGCTCGTCCGCGCGTGGGCCGCGGAGATCGCCGAGGCGCTGCGCGCAGCGCGAGAGGTGCCACGGCGTGCCTGGCCGCGCATGGAGGAGCAACCTCCCGAGGCACCCATCGTTTGAGGCGGTAGGAGATGCGCACGGAGGATGTTGCGTCCTGTGCCGCCTCAAGCTGGGTGCTGGTGATGTCGAGCCTCGCCAGTTGAGGAGCTTCTCCACATGAGAGAGTCGCTCATGCGACCGAGTCCAAGACGTCTGGGGCAATGGTCGGCCCCGCTTCCTTGCTCCATACTGCGCGCATAGTTGGTTGCCGGGTAAGCGCAGCTTCACTCGCCTGCATAGCCTTTGATCTCAAAAATGTAAGCCCCACGTGAGCCTGTGGACCCAGGCTCACGACGCCACCCGTCTGTCTTTGAAGCTGTTCACCAAGAGCCCTGAGGCTCGTCCCCAAGGAGGAAGTATGAAGCGTTGTACGCTGCTGTTCTCGTTGTGCGCACTGATGATGGCTTGTGGTGGCATGGAGGAGATGGAGGGCTTGATGGAGGAGTCCTCAGGGTTCGAGATCCTTGAGCAGAAACTGGCCCTGTTTGACTACGAGGTGACCGAAAGCACAGACAGCGCCACGAACCCCGACACCTCGGCCAACTTCGAAGTGAACCTCGTTGCTGGCAGGACGTACATGATCGGCACCTGCGGCATCAACGAGGCCTCTCGTACGGGTGACACCTACCTGCGCCTCTTCGATCCCAGCGGGATCGAGGTAGCCGCGAACGATGACAACTGCTTCAGCCTCGGCTCGAGACTCAGTCACACGGCCGCCGTCACCGGCACCTACACGCTCAGGGCCGGGTGCTACGCGGATACTCTCTGCTCTGGGACGGTCGCGTTCTCGGAGCGCAGGGGCAATCCGTTTGCCTTTAGCGCCCGCAACACGAACAACGCATCGATCAACACCTTCAACAAGCAGTTCTACTTCAATGCAGGCCACGTGCTGCGGGCGAGCACCTGCGCGGCCGGCGCGGAGGGCGCCAGTGCCACGGGCGATACGTACCTGCGGCTCTACCAGAATGCCGGCGCTACGTTCATCCTGGTGGCGTCCAACGACGATGCCCCCAATTGCGGCACGGCCGCTGAGATCCTCTACGAGGTGCCTATCGCTGGTTACTACCAGGTCCGCGTCGGTTGCTTCTCCAACACTGCCTGCAGTGGCAATCTAGTGGTCTACGACGAGTAGTTGAACCCAGGCCCTTCGAGGGTCAGCGGCCCGCCTCGAGCTCGAGGCGGGCCTTCTTTTGGATCCAGCCCTGGACGCCAGCGCTCGTCTGGCGCCTTGCTGCCTATCGGCAGTACACCTTGATACCGCGCCACCTCATTCCTCATACCCGGTGGCAGGACCGGCGTTGCGCGGTCCTCACTTCTCCAGGGCACATCGGGTGTACCGCACCGCGCTGCCTTCCCTATCCCAGGAGGCCTGGTGCGGGACAGGGAGCTGGACGGAGACGGGATTGACGTGGAACAACCGCCCAGCGCTCATCTCCGGTGCGCTGGATGACAAGGGAGCCGTCTCCAGCGGCACGTGGGTGGAGTACGACGTCACGAGCATGGTGAGCGGCAGCGGAGAGGTGAACCTCGCGCTCATCGCCACCTCCAGCGATGGAGCGGACTTCGCCTCTCGCGAGGCCACCCTGCGGCCCCAGCTCGTCGTCACCTTCTCGCCCGTCGACTGTATGCCGCGCAGGGAGCGTTACACCGAGCGGTGGTTCCCGTTTGCGGATGCGTGCGTCTCCCAGGCCTCACCCTCCAGCAACTTCGGCCGGGCCCCGGTGCGGTCCCGTCGACCTGGAGGGGCGGCTCTTCACCCCCCAGCGGGCCCTCCGACCTGTTCTACCTGCAACTCCACCCCTGAGCTCTGCACGAACGGACGGTGGCCTGGCACCCCCGCACCCGATGGACAGCACGTTGGTTTTCTCTCGTGACATGGGGAACGGCACGGGCTTCAGCTCGTATGCCAGCGCGGCGTCCGCGGACAACGAGGTGGCGAACGTCACGCTCGCCCTCACCCAGAACCCGTTTGTTCCAGGCGACAACATGGTGACCGTCATGGTCAAGCAGGCAGGTCCTGGCTCGAGCGATGTCTCGTTCGCTCTCTCGCTGACCTTGACGGTACGGAGATAGAGCAGCAACGTGCAAGATGGGACGAAGAATCACGACGCTGGCCCTTCGCCCGGACCGTCTTCCCCTGGGGTGGGCGCGAGTGCTCATCCTCTTGCTGCTGCTCGGAGCACTGGCCCTCGTCGTTTCCTCCGATGACTTCCAGGAGGTTCTGTCCTGGGGCCTTGCCCAGGCTGAACCTGTCATCGCCGAGCATCCCGTATGGGGCGCGTTGCTCTTCCTGATCCTCTCCGCGCTCTCTGCCATGCTGGCCTTCTTCTCCAGCGCGGTGCTCGTGCCTGTGGCCGTCCAGGCCTGGGGAAAGCTCGCCTGCGCGTGCTTGCTCTGGCTCGGATGGATACTGGGGGGAGCCTGCGCCTATGGCATCGCCCGGTTCTGGGGCCGGCCGGTGGTTCGCCGGATCACCTCGTCCAGGGAGCTTGCCCGCTACGAGGAGCGGATCTCCCGGCACACGCCCTTCGGCCTGGTTCTTCTGTTCCAACTGGCGGTCCCTTCCGAGGTTCCTGGCTATGTGCTGGGGCTGGCGCGCTACGGGCTGCGCAGGTACCTGATGATCCTGGCCATCGCGGAGCTGCCGTATGCAGCGGGCACGGCCTACCTCGGCGAGAGCCTGCTTGAGCGGCGCACCTCCTTGCTCCTGAGCCTTGGAGCTTTCGCCATCCTCTTCAGCGCGTGGGCCCTCCATGTCCTCCGCAGACGCCTTGGCTCGTAGCGCTGGTGGACACCCGGCTGGCTGCCCGTTCCTTAAGCAAGTGGAGGACACTGGCTCTTTCCAGGGAGAGGGAACTGCCGCCCGGAAAGGGCGTCTGCTTGTCATCGGTTGTGGGATTGCGTGCTTGCGTCAGCAGGGGAAGTCGGCTACTTGTCCCCCCGGTTGTAGGCCGTCTGCGCGATTAGCTCAGCTGGATAGAGCGTTGGCCTCCGGAGCCAAAGGCCACAGGTTCGAATCCTGTATCGCGCGCATAAGGGCCCGGAATTGCTAGGGGTTTTCTAGCGATTCCGGGCCTTTTGTGTTGCTGGGCAGGCTCAGGATGTCGTCGCGGACTGCTGGGCAGGCAGGTGGATGCGCACGCTGCGCACCCGGCGCGGCGTGGAGTCCAGCACCTCCAGGACCGTGCCATCCTCCAGCGTCAGCCGCGTGCCGCGCTCCGGGATCGTTCCCGTTCGTGCGGAGACGAGGCCTCCCACGGTCGAGTATCCAGGTCCCTCCTCCAACTCGAGGCCCAGCGCGCGGTTGACCTCCCTCAGGCTCGCGGTGCCCTGCACCACCGCGGTGGCTGGGCCCTCGCGCTTGATGAACTCCTCGGGTGTCTCCGTCTCGTGGAAGATCTCTCCCACCAGCTCCTCGACCAGATCCTCCATCGTCACCAGTCCCTGCACTCCCCCCCGCTCGTCCACCACAATGGCCAGCTGCATCCGCCGCCGCTGCAGCTCCTTCATCGCGTCGATGGCCCGCATGGTCGCGACGACGAAGTAGGGTGGGCGCAGCACATCCTCCAGGACGATGAGAGTTCCCTCCCAGGCCACGCCCAGCAGATCCTTCACGATCACGTAGCCTACGATGTTGTCCAGCGTCCCCTCGTAGACGGGCATGCGTGAGTGCCCGTGCTCCAGCAGCACCCGCCGGATCTCCTCCGCGCCCGCATGTCGCGGGAGTGCGACGACCCGGTCGCGCGGCACCATCACCGCCGCCAGCGTCAGGTCCGTCAGCTCAAAGGCCCGCGAGGCGATCTCCCCGGCCCGCGGGTCCAGTGAGCCCGTCTTCGCCGCTTCCTCCACGAGCTGCTGCAGCTCCTCGGGAGACAGGCGAGCCTCGGCGAAGTTCGTTCTGTCCCCGAAGAAGCGCAGGATCAGGTTGGAGCTGGCCGTCAGCCACCACACCAGTGGCCGGACCAGCCAGGACACCCCATAGAGCGGCCGGCCGATGAGCAGCGCGTAGCGCTCGGCATAGCGCAGCGCCAGCGACTTGGGCACCAGCTCGCCCAGCACCAGCGACAGGTAGGAGATCAGGCCCACCACCAGGGCAAAGGAGAGGCTCGCCGCCAGCTGTTGGCCCACCCCCAGCCTGGCCAGAAAGTCCGCCAGCGGCTGTGCGAGCGAAGCACCACCAAAGGCCGCTGCTGTCGCACTGACCACCGTGATGCCCACCTGCACCGTGGCAAGCAGTCGCTCCGGATTTGCACGCAGCGCCGCGATGGCCCGGGCCGCGCCACTCCCTTCATCCAGCAGCTCATGCAGCCGTGTCTTGCGCAACGTCAGCAGCGCGAGCTCCGCACCGGCGAAGACACCATTCGCCAGCACCAGCAGCAGAACGATCACCAACTCCGATGCGATAAGGCCTCCCTCGAGAGTTTTCGCTCCTTCATACCCTAGAGCCTTCGAGCGGTCAGCCCCTCTCCTGGCTCATTGGAGCTCAGGCCTCCAGCGACTGGAGCAAGAGGGAGAGCTGATCCCGGCTGGCTCCCTTGGGAAGGTAGTAATGGGGGCCTGACATGAGCGCGTTGCCCACGTCCTGGGCCGCTGCGGAGGTGAGGAAGACAATGCGGGGCTTCGTGTGGCGAGGCAGCCGCTCCACAACCTCCAGGCCGCTCATCCCGGGCATGTTCAGGTCCAGGAGCACCACCCCGTACCGCTCCCGAGAGAGCGAGTTCAACGCCTCCTGCCCATCGGCGGCCTCGATGGCCTCATAACCAAGGTCTTCCAGGCACAGCCGCAGGAACTCCCGCCAGTCCGCGTCATCATCCACGACCAGCACTTTGCGGACACCGTTCGTCGTCGGTCGACTCAAAGATCCTCCCTGACAGGAGGAAAACTCCGCTGTGTCGTCCCATCATTCACGGTGATGGGCTGGTGCCTGCTGGCCTGTGGAGCAAGGAGGGGGGCTGGGTCTCGAGCCCAGGGATGGTCCTACTCCTGGGGGAGGTTTCGGCTCTGCGGGTGGCGGATGTCCTTGCCCCGCACCATGTAGACCACCATCTCCGCCACATTCATCGCGTGGTCGCCGATGCGCTCCAGGTGCTTCGCGATGAACATCAGCGCCGTGGCGCGCCGGATGTTCTTCGAGTCCTCCATCATGTAGGCGAGCAGCTCGTTGAAGATCTTCAGGAAGAGGGCATCCAGGAGATCGTCTCCCTTGAGCACATCCTCGGCCTTCGCCACATCGTTGGACACGAAGGCATCCAGCGCCTTCTTCACCTGCTGCTGCGCCAGCTCCGCCAGCTTCGGGGTGTCCACATACGGCGCCAGGGGAGCCACCTGGGTCAGATCAATGGCGCGCTCGGCGATGTTCACCGCCAGATCCCCGATGCGCTCCAGGTCCGTGACGATCTTCAGCGCCGTGGTGATGAGCCGCAGATCGCTGGCGGCCGGCTGCCGCAGCGCCAGGATGCGGCGGCAGAGCTCGTCGATCTCCACCTCCAGGCGGTTCACGTCCTTGTCCGACTTGATGACGTTCTCGGCCAGCGCCGAGTCCCGCTCGGTGAGCGCGCGCACGCTGGTGGCGATGAGCGTCTCTACCTTGGCCCCCATGGCCAGCAACCGCTCGCGCAAGTCGCGCAGGTCCTGCTCGAAAGCCTTGTCGGTGTGCGTCGACGGCATCCGTCCCTCGCTTCCTACCCGAACTTCCCGGTGACGTAGTCCTCGGTGCGTCTCTCGCGCGGGTTGGTGAAGATCTGCTCCGTGCGCCCGCATTCCACCAGCTCGCCCATGTAGAAGAAGGCCGTCTGGTCACTCACGCGCGCTGCTTGCTGCATGTTGTGGGTGACGATCACGATGGTGTAGGTGGACTTCAGCTCGTGGATGAGCTCCTCGATCTTCGCCGTGGCGATGGGATCCAGCGCGCTGGCCGGCTCGTCCATCAGCAGGACCTCGGGCTCCACGGCCATGGCGCGAGCAATGCACAAGCGCTGCTGTTGTCCGCCAGAAAGGCCTAGCGCGCTGTCTTCCAGCCGGTCCTTCACCTCGTCCCACAACGCCGCGTTTCGCAGGGACCTCTCCACCCGGCCCGCCAGCTCCCCCCGGTTCTTCATTCCTCCCACGCGCAGGCCGTAGGCCACATTCTCGAAGATGGACTTGGGGAACGGGTTGGACTTCTGGAACACCATGCCCACGCGGCGGCGCAGGTCCACCACGTCCACGCTTCGCTCGTGGATGCTCATCCCGTCCAGCAGGATGGTGCCGGTGTGGTTCGAGCTCGGGATGAGATCGTTCATCCGGTTGAGAGCGCGCAGGAAGGTGGACTTGCCGCACCCCGAGGGGCCGATCAGCGCCATCACCTGGCGCTCCGGGATGGCGAGGCTCACCTTGTTGATGGCCACCTTGGTGCCGTAGCGGAGGGTCAGCTCCCTCGACTCCATCTTGATGCGTGGGCTGGGCGGCTGGAGGGGCATGGACAGCGTCTCAGTAGGCGTTCGCCGCCTTGCGGCGGGTCCGGGTCCGGATGATGACCGCGACGAGGTTCAAGGCGAAGGTGAGGAGCAGCAGCACCAACACAGTGGCGTACAGCAGCGGGCGGGTGGCCTCCACGTCTGGCGACTGCGTGGCCAGCACATACGTGTGATAGCCCAGGTGCATGAACTGCGAGTTCAAGGAGGAGGGGAGATCCGGCAGGAAGTAGGCCGCGCCGGTGAAGAGGATGGGAGCCACCTCGCCGGCGCCACGGGACACGGCCAGCACCGCGCCCGTCAGGATGCCTGGCAGGGCGCCCGGCAGCACCACCCGCATCAACGTCTGCGACTGGGTGGCTCCGAGCGCGAGGCTCGCCGTGCGGTGATCCAGAGGCACCGCGCGCAGCGCCTCCTCCGTGGAGACGATGACCACGGGCAGTGTCAGCACCGCCAGGGTGAGCGAGGCCCAGAGGAGGCCGGGCTGGGCCCAGTGCAGCTCCTGATAGCCGAGCGCTCGATCCAGACCGCCACCGATGAAGTGGATGAAGAACCCCAGCCCGAACAGGCCAAAGACGATGGAGGGCACGCCCGCCAGGTTGACGACAGCGACCCGCACCCAGCGCGCCATCCGCGAGTCGGGCGGGGCATACTCGTGCAGGTAGACGGCGGTGAACACTCCCACCGGCATCACAGCCAGCGTCATCAGCAGCGTCAGCGCTGCCGTGCCGTAGAGGGCAGGGAAGATGCCGCCCCCCATCATGCCGTCGGAGGGTGGCTCGGTGAGGAACTGCCAGGTGACGTGGCCCACGCCTCCCTGGAGCACGTCCAGGAGGATCACCGCCAGCATCACGATGATGAGGATCGCAGCCAGCCCCGTCAGCGAGGAGAAAGTGGCGCCCACGGCTCGGCGCGTCGCGTGCTTCACGCGGCACCTCCCGTGAGCTTCCTGAGGACGCGCTTCGTCCAGCTCGACGCCACCATGTTCAGCACGAAGGTGAAGACGAACAGCTCCACACCGATGAAGAAGAGCAGCGAGTAGTGCGGGCTGCCCACCACCACCTCGCCCATCTCCGCCGCGATCGTCGCCGACAGCGAGCGCACCGAGTCTCCCAGGTTGGCCGAGACGACGGCCGCGTTGCCGGAGGCCATCAGGACGATCATCGTCTCACCGATGGCCCGGCCGAAGCCCAGCACGCACGCGGCGAGGATGCCCGGGGCCGCCGCGGGCAGCACCACTTTCCACGCGGTCTCCCACGGCGTGGCGCCCAGCGCCAGCGAGGCCTCACGGTAGCTGCGCGGGACCGCGGTGAGCGCGTCCTCGGACACGGTGAAGATGACGGGCACGATGGCCAGCGCCAGGCCCAGCCCCGCGACCACCCCGTTGAGCCTGTAGGTGAAGCCGAAGGTGTCCTGGAGGAAGGAGGCCAGCACCATCAGCGCGAAGAAGCCGAGCACCACCGAGGGGATGCCCGCCAGCAGCTCGATCACGGGCTTGAGGAGCTCACGGAGCCTGCGGGGAGCGAACTCGGCAGCGAACAGCGCGGCGGCCACGCCCGCCGGCACCGCCACCACCATGGCGACCAGGGTCGTCTTCAGCGTGCCGATGAAGAGCGGGATCATGCTCACCTTCGGTACCGAAGACACCGGTTGCCACACGAACGCTGGTGGGCGCCCTGGCCGCGTGGGCTGGGCCAGGAACATCTTGGAGAGGCTCGCCTCCTCGCGCGCATGCGGGTCCAGGAAGAGGCCCAGCGCTTCCTTCGCGATGAAGACGATGATCAACACCAGGGCAGCAATGCCGGTGAAGGCCATGACCGTGATGAGGCCGGCGATGGCCTTCTCCCGGAGCTGCCGCCGCCGCGCCGCGGGCGTCAACTGCGGCGCAACCATGGATCCCGCGAGACGCTGCTCCATGATGGCCTCTCTATCCATCTGTCCCAGTGCCTCGCGTGACAATCGTGTGACGGCGCTACTTCACCGGGAAGTAGCCGACCTTGGTAACGATCTGCTGTCCGTCGGCCGACAGGACGAAGTCGATGAAGGCCTTGGCTTCACCCGACGGCTTGTTGCGCAGGTAGAAGTAGAGATCGCGAGAGAGCGGGTACTTGCCGCTCTTGATGTTGTCGGCGGACGGAGCCACCTCCTCGCTGCCCACCTTGATCTTCAGCTCCTTGATGCCCTTGGCATAGGCGGCGCCGCCGTAGCCAATGTCGTTCTTCTCCTTGGACACGGCATTCACCACGGCTGCAGTGCCTGGCAGCGTCTGCGCGCTGGCCACGTAGTCCTCACCCCCGAGCAGGTTGTCCTTCACGAACACGTAGGTGCCGGAGGAGTTCTCACGGGAGTAGACGACGATGGGTGCGTCCGGGCCGCCCACATCCTTCCAGTTGGTGATGTCGCCCAGGTAGATGCCCTTGAGCTGATCCATGGTCAGCGAGTTCAGCGGGTTCTTCTCGCTGACGTAGAAGGTGACACCGTCCTTGGCGACGGCGATCTCCGTGCCAGTGGTGTTGAAGCGGGTGCGCAGCTTCTCGGTCTCCGCGTCCTTGATGGGACGGCTGGACATGCAGATGTCCGTGGTGCCGTTGATGAGCGCGGAGATGCCCGTACCCGAGCCACCGCCCGTCACCTGCAGCTTGGTGCCGGGGTTCTTCTTCATGAACTCCTCGGCCCAGCGCTGGCCGAGGATGACCATGGTGTCGGAGCCCTTGATGGTGACGGTACCGGCCTGGGCCGCGCCTGGCAGGGCCGGGAGAATGACAGCGAGGAACAGCGCGAGGAGCTTCTTCATGGGAGAACTCTCCTTGAGAAAAAAGTGGGTTAGAAGCGGGCCTGAAGCTGGACGGTGAAGAGGTTGTCCGAGGGATCCTCGGCAGTGCCGTTCTCAACTGTGGCGGTCGTCTGTAGCTCGTAGGCCGCGGTGAGCTTCACGGTCTCGCCGAAGTAGTGGATCGCCGCGAGGCCCAGCGTTCCAATCGCGTTGTTGGGACCCAAGGTGCCGTTGCTCTCCGTGGCGCTCAGGCCATTCTCGAAGTCGAAGGAGTCGTAGCGCAGGGCTAGCGCGTTCGACACGCCGATGTTCTGCACGAGCAGAGCCCACCATCCACTGGCCGGTACGCCGAGCTGCTCGACGTTGTTGCGCTGGTACGTCTTGCCGGCGATGTACTCGGCCTTGATCGCCGTGCCGCCCAGGGGCAGCAGGTCGAGGTAGAGCTGGACATCCGCGCCGATACGGTTGCGCTTGTAGGCCTTGCGGTAGAGATCCGGGTCGGGGCCGTTTCGCTTGCCCAGCGTCGTGCCGGTCCATCCCGACACGCCGCCAGCGATCCACTGCAGATCGAAGCCCAGGCGGCCCACGACGTCCTTCTCCTTGTCGTTGTCCACGCCGACGAAGCCCGTGTTGTTGATGCCGTTGCCGTCGAAGACACCGGCCATGGCGCGCAGCATGCGGTACTTGCCCGCGATCTTGAGGCCTCGATCCCGCTCGCCCGGGAGGAAGGCGCCTACGACGCGCGAGCGCTCGGGGAGCTCGCGTTCACTGGAGGAGTGAGGGCCCTCATAACCAAACGGCAGCTTCATCTGGCCGAGGGTGATGGACAGGTTCTGCCCGCTGCCTGGGATGTACAGCGTGGCCTCGGCATCTCTCAGCTGCACGCCCGAGGGGATAGCCTCGATCTGGAGCAGGAACTGGCCCGTGTCGCCGCCATAGGTGGCCTTGAGGCGGCCGCGGCGCACGGTGAAGCGGCTGAAGCCGTCCGAGAGCTTCACCGTCGGGTCGGCTTCATCGAAGTCCGGCTCCTGGTACATGTAGCGCGCCTGGATGTAGCCGGAGAGCTTGAGCTTCGAGAGCGCGGAGACAATCCCCTGGGTCTCGGCGTATTGCTCCTCGAGCGCCGTGAGCTTGCCCTCAGCCGTGGTGAGCCGGTCATCCGTGGACGGCGCGGCGGGAGCGTCGGCCTGCGTGGGAGTGGACTCGGTGGATGGCGCGGGCGCGCTCTCGGCCGGGGGCGGGGTGCTCGTGGCATGCGGGGACGCTGCCGCCTGGGCCAGCGCGGCGCTGGAGGTCACCGTCAGCAGGGCGAAAAGCAGGTTCTTCGTCACGTTGAGAAGCTCCGTGGGTGAATGCCGCGGACCTATCTACGGAGCCTCTGTAGCCGTTTCACGGAGCCTGTGTCACAACTGGGTGACACATCACGATGCGCCGGATCTCACGATGCACCAGCCAACATCGCTCACCGCCTCCAAGGAGGAGCGAGCGGGGCCACGGTGCGCTGTCGAGACACGAACGAAGTACCTGTGCGACGAGGCGTCCCCGGCCGTGGGTCAGCCGTCCATGTCGTTCGGGGAGTCGAGCTGCGCGGCCAGGGCGGGCTCCTTCGCCAGCGCCGTGGCCTGGGCGTGACCAATGTCCGTGGGATCCACTGCCTCCTGGCGCAGGGCCGCTGCCTCGGCCTCGTCTCGAGGAACGGGTGGATCCTCCCCGATGGGCTGCTCGGGAGGGGCGGAGCGCAGCGGCGCACCCGGGGGCGGACGCAGCACAGGACCGGGAGGCGGCAGCCCCGAGTGCCGGCGCGCAGCCTCCAGGAGCGCGTGGTGGTGGCGGTAACGCGCCTCCACCAGCTTGTGGATGAGGATGGGGCCGCCGGGCACCTTGCGCGCAGTGAGCGCCTGGGTGGCCTTTCTCACCGGGTAGCGCACCCGGCGGATCTGCACGCGCCAGCCCTTGGGCGTGTATGTGAAGATGCCGTAGGCGGGGCGCAGGTCGCCGTCCCGTGGGATGCCGGCGCTGGCCACGTCCGCGATGATCATCCGCCCCACGCGGCGGCGGTAGGGGAAGTGCAGGTGCCCGAAGGCGCACGCCGCCGCGTCCAGGTGCATGAAGAAGCGGCGCACGGACAGCTCATCCAGCGTGGGATCCAGCGACTCCTCGAGGTTCTTCGGGTTCGCGTGGCAGATGAAGAGATCCTGCCCCTTGCGTGGCGTGTAGCGGATGGAGAAGGGCAGGGCGCCCAGCGTCTTGAGGTGGGCCTCGCCCAGCTGATCGCGCGTCCAGCGCAGCAGATCCGTCTTCCAGTGGTCGCGCTCGCGGTAGGCGCCGCCCAGGTAGTTACCCGCGAGGTAGCTGTCCGTGTTGCCCATCAACAACGCGTCGCAGCGATCGCTCAGCAGCTCCAGCGTCTCACGGGGGTGGGCCCCGCGCAGCGCGAGATCGCCCGCGGCCACAATGTAGTCGGGCGCCATCCGGTCGATGTCCTCGAGGACAGCCTCGCAGGCCGGGAGATTTCCGTGAATGTCCGCGAGGATGGCGACCCGCATCGTGCCCTTATCCTACCCGGATGCCGCCTCGGGGGCAGCCACAGGCAGAAAAATGGCAAAGACGCTGCCTACATGGGGCTGGCTCTCCACCTTCACCTCCCCCTCCATGGCCCCTACCAGGTGCTTCACGATGGACAGGCCCAGGCCCGTGCCACCCATGTCACGGCTGCGACCTTTGTCCACCCGGTAGAAGCGCTCGAAGATGCGGGAGAGGTGCTTGGGCTCAATCCCCACGCCGGTGTCCTTGACGCGCACCACGCAGCGTCCGTCCTCCCAGGTGCCCAGGACCTCCACCCGGCCGCCCTCTGGGGTGTACTTCACGGCGTTGTCGAGCAGGTTGAGGAGCACCTGTTCGACTGCCCGCTCATCGCCGCGTGCCACCAGATCTGGCGGCACGTGGAGCTCCAGGTGGATGTTCTTGCTGGCCGCCTTGGGCCTGACGGTCTCCGCCGCCCGCGAGGTCGCCACCGAGAGGGGCACGTTGGCGATCTTCAGCAGCACCTCGCGGGACTCGAGCCGGGACAGCTCCAGCAGATCCTCGACGAGCTCGGAGAGGCGCTGGGACTGGCGGTGGATGATCTCCACCATCTTGGGCGCCACTGCGGAGTCCGTGAGTGCTCCGTTCTGGAGCGTCTCCGCGTAGCCGCGGATCGCGGTGATGGGCGTGCGCAGCTCGTGGGAGACGTTGGCCACGAAGTCCTTGCGCACCTTCTCCAGCCGCCGCAGCTCCGTCACATCGTTGAAGACGGCGGCGCTGCCCGGCAGATCCTTGCCCAGCGGGGTGACGCGGATCGCCAGCGTGCGAGGGAACAGTCCTTCGAGGGTCAGCTCCAGGCTCGAGGAGGCTCCCTCGCGGCAAGCGCGCAGCACCGCCGCATTGAGCTCCTCGTTGCGGATGAGGGCCAGGGGGCGCTGGCCAGCGATCTCCCTGTTGGTAGGCTGGAGCATCTCGCGCAGGGCGTCGTTGTGGCGCGTGACGGTGCCCTTGGCATCCGTGATCCAGATGCCCTCAATCATGCCGTCCAGCACGGCCGTGAGGGTGCGGGCCTCCTGGGTGAGCTGGGCGTTCCGAGCGGTGAGCCGGACGTGGAGCGCGTGGATGGTGCTCTCCAGGCTCGTCACCTCGTCCAGCGTGTCCTCCTCCTCGGCGGAGCGGACGGTAGGGACGCCCTCGAGGTGGCCGCGCGTCGTACGGATGAGCGCCTGGAGTTGGCGCCGGATGCTGTCCCGGCTGGCGATGATGGCAATCACGAAGCCAGCCAGCGTCACCGTCGCAGCGGCGAGGGTGCTGCCCGGAGTCCCCAGGGCGATCAGCACCACCAGGGCCAGGATCGCGGGCAGCAGGAGCGGCACGAAGATGTTGCGCATGGCCGGGCCGAGGACAGCTCAGGGGGTTTCGAGCTTGTAGCCCACGCCGCGGATCGTCTCAATGATGTCGCCCGCGGGGCCCAGCTTCTCGCGCAGGCGCTTGATGTGCGTGTCCACGGTCCGGGTGTGGATCTCCGCCTGGATGCCCCAGACATCGGACAGGAGGACCTCGCGCGTCTGCACCCGGCCGCTGCGCTCTATCAGCGTGCGCAGCAGGCGGAACTCCAGCGCCGTGAGGACGACCTCCTCGCCCTTCACGCGCACCTGATGGCGCGAGGTGTCCAACTGGATGTCTCCGGCGGCGAGCTGCGAGGCCGGCCCTTCCTCCATGTCCGAGCGCCGCAGCACGGCCTTGACCCGCAGCATCAGCTCGCGGACGGAGAAGGGCTTCACCACGTAGTCGTCCGCGCCCTGCTCCAGGCCCTGGATGCGGTCGGCCTCCTGGCCCTTGGCGCTGACGATGACCACCGGCACCTTGCGCAGCTCCGGGTCGCTCTTCAGCATCCGGAGCACCTCTCCACCCGCCACGTCCGGGAGCATCAGATCCAGCAGCACGAGGTCCGGCGTCTGGGCGCGAGCCTTGGCCAGCCCTCCAGCTCCCGTGCCGGCCGCCTCCGTCTCGAAGCCCGCGGCACGGAGGTTGTACTCGAGGAGTCCCGCGAGGTCCTGTTCGTCCTCGACGATGAGGATGCGCGCCATGGCCTTCTCCGCCGTCAGGTAGGGCATGGAACCGCGTGACGGCTCCAGGCACTACTCCCCGTAGCAGATCCCATGTGACAACAGTGTGAAACGAGCCTGCGTGGTGTCAGATGGTGGGATCGCAGTCCACGGTGGTGAGCGTCATGGGCGCGGCGATGACAGGATCGTTCCGCGTCGCGTTGACCCCCTGCGGTAGGGGAGTGCAGGAGCTGCCCAGGAAGCGGGGAGGGCTGTCTTTGGAGATCCCCTCGATGACGAGCACGTAGTCACGGCCTACAGGCGCCTCGATGATGACATCCTGGGAGGTGGTGCCAGTGCCGCTCAGGTTCACGGAGAAGCGCAGCGCACGTCGCTCATCGCCGTTGGCATCGCGCAGCACCAGCAGCTCATTGGTCTGTATCTGCTGGCGCAGGCACTGCCTCTGGATCTCCGTGCAGTCGCGCGTTCTGCCCTCCTGGAGCATGGCGACCTGGAAGGCGGCGAGCTGGTCGGCCGTGGCCTTGCTCACGAGGAGATCCACGCCAAAGGGGGCTCCGCTGGTAGAGGTACCCTCCCCGCAGCCGGCGGCGAGCACGAGGATCACCAGGGCAAGGGGGAGTGCGCGTGGGCTCATGGGTTCACCCGGATGGTGACGGGGAGACGGCCGCGCTCCTCGGAGGTAGCGATGGCGACGCCGGCCGCGGTTCCCCCGACGGCCACGGCTCCCACGGCCACCCAGAGCCAGGGGCTCTTGTACCAGGGCCGTCCGGTGCTCGCCGCGGGTTGGCCCGCTGCCTGCTGGGGCAGCACCTGGAACACGAGCGGGTTGAAGGAGTCACCCTTGCCGGCCAGCCGCCGCTGGGCCGCGTCGGCGACCTCGAAGTAGTACTCCACCTCGTAAGCAGTGGACTCGGCGGGGATCTCATAAGCGGGCAGGATGGCCTGGTAGTCCTCCTTGCTCCCCCGCTGGCGTGTGAAGTCCACGGAGTTGAAGGCCACGTCCCCCGCGCGCCGGTAGAAGATCTTCGCCTTGGCACCCAGGGCCATGTCCTGGATGCGCGCCTTCACCAACACCGTCTCTCCTCCTGTGATGTCCTGGATGGGGTCCACCAGGATCGTCACCGGACGGAGCCGCCGGCTCTTGATGTCCTCCTTGATGCGCGCGTACAGGGACTTGAGCTTCGGAGGCGCATTGCGCGGGAGCTCGAAGTCGGGCCGGGCCTGGAGCAGCCGCTCGAAGGCCTGGCGGGCCTGGGCCTCGTCCCCCAGGTACAGCGAGGCCAGGCCGAGCAGGCGGTACAGCTCCACGAGCTGGTCATCCGTGACATCCGGTTCGTTGAGGCCGGCCTGCAGCGTCTTGACCGCCTCCTCGAAGTCCCCCTGCTCAATCTGCTCCTGGGCGCGGGTGATCTGCGGATTCGTTGGCCCGAGCTGGAAGAGGAGCGGCTCGGGGAAGTGAGGCCGGGCGGATGCCAAGGCAGGACTCAGGAGCCCGGCTACCAGGATGCTGACACCCACACGCAGTCGCCAACCATGCATTACACGAACCGTACCAGAGCGTTATTGAGAGGATCCACGGAAGGAGCCCCCTGGCCTGTGACAGCCGGGTGAAATTCGCCGTGTTTTCATGAACGGTGGCGCGTTGACTTTTGAGGGGCTCGCCTCTATGTTGCGCGCCCTTTTGCCTGGAAGCCTTGTAGATGGTCGTAAAGATTGAACAAATTCAAGAGACGGGGCTGAAGCTCGACGAGCCCATCGGTCTCGAGATGCTCCAGGAGGTGCTGGGAGGGGCAGGGGCCGGGCAGGATACCGGCTTCCGGGCAACCCGGCCCTCGACGCTGCACGCGTCCCTGCGGAAGGTGAGCGGTGGGGTACTTGTGCAGGGCCAGTTCACCGCCCATGTGGCCGCGCCCTGCAAGCGCTGCCTGGTGGATGTGGCGCTGGACCTGCCGGTGTCCTTCACCCTCAACCTCGTGCCCGAGTCGCTCGTCCGGAACGACGAGCTGGAGGACGAGGAGCCAGAGGATCGCGGGCAGGGGGAGATGGCGGGCTCCTTCGGGCTGGAGGACGCGGACGAGGAAGTGTTCGACGGGAAGACGATCGATCTGGATCCGATCGTCCGGGAGCAGGTATTGCTCGCCCTCCCGATGAACGCGGTCTGCCGTGAGGACTGCAAAGGGCTCTGCGCGCAGTGTGGCCAGAACCTCAACGAGAAGCAGTGTGGCTGCGAGCAGAAGGTCATCGACCCTCGGCTCGCGCCGCTCATGAACATCAAGCTGAACTAGAGGTGAGTCGTGGGAGTTCCCAAGAAGCGGACGTCGAAGATGCGCCGGGATCGCCGCCGCGCGGCCAACAACAACCTGCGCGCCGCCGTGCAGGTCATCAAGTGCTCGAAGTGCAAGGAGCCGGTGCTGCCGCACCGCGCCTGCGCGGCTTGCGGCAACTACGCCGGCCGTGAGGTCATCGCCACCGAATAGCTGAGGCCTGTGCGGTTTCTCGCACGGTCCCTCTTCGAGACGCGCGCGCACCCGGAGCACCAGCCCGTGCTCCTGGGAGCTGCGTCGCGATCGGTACGGGTCTGCCCCAAGTCCGGCGCAAATGCCTGGGCCAGGGCTGACGCGTCGCGTTGGCTTGGCGGGCGCCTGATTGCCTGTCCGTGAGGCAGGGAAAAAAGAGCGACAGGGGCCGATCTTCCGATTAGACAGCCCGCCCGCGGCGTTGTGTTCCGACGACACTCCGGGAGTCCCACGTGCCCCTCGCGCAGATCATCGGAACCGGTTCCTACGCTCCAGCCCAGGTCATCACGAATCGCGATCTCGAGAAGATCGTCGACACCTCCGATGCCTGGATCGTCGAGCGCACAGGCATCAAGGAGCGGCGGAAGGCAGCCCCAGGCGAGGCGACGAGCGACATGGCGGTCGCCGCTGCCCGCGAGGCGTTGGCCATGGCCGGCCTGAGCCCGGAAGAGCTCGAGCTGATCGTGGTGGGTACCATCACGCCGGACATGCCCATGCCGTCCTGCGCGGTGTTCGTCCAGGCGAAGCTGGGGGCCAAGAAGGCCTTCGCTTTCGATGTGGCCGCCGCGTGCGCGGGCTCGGTCTACGCGCTGTCCGTGGCGGACCAGTTCATCCGCTCGGGCCAGGTCAAGCGGGCGCTCGTCATCGGCGCGGACCTGTTTACCGGGGTCCTGAACTGGAAGGACCGCAACACCTGCGTCCTCTTCGGTGACGGGGCCGGGGCCATGGTGCTGGCCTCCTCCGAGGAGGAGGGGCGGGGCATCCTCTCCACTCATCTGCGGACGGATGGCTCGCTGGCGGACATCCTCACCATCCCCGCGGGCGGCTCCCGCGAGCCGTTGACCGAGGAGAACCTCCACC
>Ga0247825_10000127_pt1 | contig 43103 bp, 37 predicted proteins | sample 13C_Vanillin_Day_FD_194413 | JGI IMG/M metagenome (GOLD analysis project Ga0247825, IMG submission 194413) | Soil microbial communities from agricultural site in Penn Yan, New York, United States - 13C_Vanillin_Day48 | ecosystem: Environmental > Terrestrial > Soil > Agricultural land | place...
CAGGTGGAGCATGTGCTGAATGCCTACAGAGAGGAGGCGTTGAGCAATCCACAGGAGATGGACATCGCGGTTCCCAAGGACTCGCTGGAGATAGCCAGAGCAGACTGTGTCATTGACAGCCATGAGCGTGCGGAGGCTGTTGCGCGAGCGCTCGATGCGGATGTGGTGCTCTGGGGGCAGGCATTCCGCAATCCAGGCGAGCGGGGGTATACCGTGCGTCCCAGGGCGACGCTCTATCAGACCGGGCGCAGCATCCGTCGAGGCAGCGAGAGCTTCATGGATCTGGCAAGCCTGGGGCATCTGGATCTGCCCACCCTCCGCTCAACCGAGCCCTTCCTGCTGGTCCAGTTCGCGCTGGGACTTCATTTCTACGAGGCGCAGAACTATTGGCTGGCGGCGAGGTTCTTCGAGAAGTCAGCGGATCTGGTCCTTCCCAAAGAGCGTGGTGTGACCGAGGCCACGGTTGCCTTGGCGGTGGCCTATTACCATCTGCCCGATCTGGAGCGCTCACTTCGCTACAGCAGGCAGGCGCTGGAGACGGAGCGAGGCACTGGGAGCGCGCTGGAGAGCGGACTCCTCAACAACATTGGCAATGTGCTTCAGGCGCAGGGCGACTACACCGGAGCGTTGGAGCACTACCGGCAAGCGCTGGCGATCACCGAGAAGGTGCTCGGCAAAGAGCACCAAAGGGTCGCCGACTGCCTCAACAACATGGGCAGTGCGCTCCAGGCCCGAGGTGACTATGAGGAGGCGCTGGAGCGGTTCGGACAGGCGTTGGCCATCACGGAGAAGGCGCTTGGCAAGGACCATCCCAAGATGGGCAACCGACTGAACAACATCGGCAGGGTGCTCGAGGCGAGGGGGGACTATACGGGGGCGTTGGAGCACTACCGGCGAGCCCTGCAGATCAGCGAGAAAGCGCTCGGCCGCGAGCATCCAGATGTTGCCATCCGCCTGAACAACATCGGCAATGTGCTCATGGCCCAGGGCGACCTGATGGGGGCCATGGAGTGCTATCGGAGGGCCCTGGCGATCGATGAGAAGGCTCTTGGCAGGGAACACCCGGATGTCGCCATCCGTCTGAACAACATCGGCACTGTGCTCATGGCCCAGGGCGACCTGGCGGGAGCCATGGAGCACTATCGGAGGGCTCTGGCGATCGATGAGAAGGCGCTCGGCAAGGACCATCCCACCACGCGAGCGATCCGCTCCAGGCTCGAGGCTGTGCTGTCGCGATAACGGAGCCCATCCTGCAGATTGCCTCTCGCGAGGGGACCTCTGACGTCAGGTCCTTCGCGGGCCGGTGGCGTTGACGGGTAGGGCTTCCGGAATGTCAGTGGGTAGGGCTAGGCTCTGCCCCGTTCGCCTTGAGGGGATCACGGGAATGGCTGATCAGCTGACGTACCTGGAGCTTTCGGAAGACGGCGGTAGCTCGCACAAGTTCTATGAGGTGAAGGTCGAGGGCAAGAAGCTCTCCATTCGCTTCGGGCGCATCGGGGATGGCGGCCAGCTCAAGGTCACTGACTTCCCCAGCCATGACAAGGCGCTCGCCGAGGCCCAGAAGAAGATCGGCGAGAAGACCAAGAAGGGCTACGCCCCCGCCGTGATGGGCGTCCGCAAGAAGCGCTCTGTCACCCGCCGCGAGATCACCAGCGGCACCTCCTCCGCCAAGCAAGCCCCCATCATGTGGAAGTTCGGCACCGGCGACCGCGCCTTCGGCATCTTCGTCGACGACGCCCGCTGCTGGGTCGGCAACGAGAGCGGCAACATCTACTCGATGAGCCACGACGGCAAGGTCCTCAACCAGTTCCGCCTCCCCGATGGCGTCAAGTGCATCGTCGCTGATGATCGCTGGCTTTATGCCGGGTGCGATGACGGCAACGTGTACGATCTCGGCGGCAAGGTGCCTCGCAAGGCCTACGAGATCGCCGAGGACGTGGACATCTTCTGGCTCGATATCAAGGACGCCGTCCTCGGTGTCTCCGACGCCAACGGCAAGCTCACCGCCATCAACCACGAGGACGAGTCCGTCTGGAACCGCCAGAGCAAGGGCTCCCACGCGTGGATGGTCCGCTGCGACGAGGTCGGCATGTACCACGGCCACGCCAAGGGCGTGACCATGTACGACTGGGAGGACGGCAGCGAGATCTGGGCCAAGTCCACCAACGGCCACGTCATGTTCGGCTGGCAGGAGGAGTCCACCCTCTACGCCTGCACCAACACCGGCTACGTGCACAAGTTCACCAAGAAGGGTGACGTGGGCCCGGTGATGAAGTGCGACTCGGCCGTGTTCTCCTGCGCCGCCGTGGAGGACGGGAAGTACGTCTTCGCCGGTGACAACATGTCCTCCATCTACTGCTTCAACGAGAAGGGCGAGCGCCTGTGGAAGCTCTCCACCGGCTGCGGCTCCGCCTTCTCCATGCAGTTCTTCAAGGACCGGCTCTACGTCGTCACCACCGATGGCTCGCTGGCTTGCATCGACGCCAGCGAGGCCGCCATCCAGGCCGCGCAGAAGGGCACCGTGCCCAAGCCCGTCACCGTCAAGGCGCCCAAGCCGCTCGCCGCCGCCCAGGTGGGCACCGTGGAGACCACGCGCAGCGCGGGCTCCGGTGTCATCGTCGAGTGCTATGAGGAGGGCGGGAGCGTGCGCGTGCGCGTGGTGTCCGAGGGCTACAACAAGAAGTGGCACGTGCAGTTCCCCAAGGACATCCGCGAGGCGGGCTCCCGCTTCGTGGTCGAGGGAGTGCGTGAGTCCGCGCGCGGCGCCTTCTACCGCGCCTACGGCGACATCAAGAAGCTGGTGAACTGACGTGAAGCTGATCGAGCAGGTGACACTGCTCTTCCAGGAAGGGAAGAGCGACAAGGTGTACGAGGTGGACCTGCTCGAGGTGGGGGCGGGCCAGTACGTCGTCAACTTCCGCTACGGCCGGCGCGGCACCGCCCTCAAGGACGGCACCAAGACGCCCGCGCCCGTCTCCATGGCCGAGGCCCGGAAGGCCTTCGACAAGCTCGTCCAGTCCAAGCTCGACACGGGCTATGTGCGCGCGGGGCATCCCTCCACCGGGCTGCCTCCGCCTCCGCCTCGGCCTGCCGCGCCCACGCCGCCCGCAGCCGGGGGGCCTGCTCCGGCTGCACCGTCCGCGCCTCCGGGAGCTTCGGCTCGCGAGCGCACCCTGCTTCAGCAGCTCACGCAAGAGGTCAGCACCCGCCGCTGGTTCCGCTCCACCGAAGTGCGCGCACAGGCCCGGCCCCTGGAGCGCGTCATCTGGCGCGTGGGCGAGCTGCGCATCCGCGCCGCCGAGCCCATCCTCCTGCCCATGCTGGAGCGCGCCACGCCGCTGCGCGCCTACTGCATCGCCGCGGCGCTCGGGCGCCTGGGCTCGGCCCAGTCCGTGGCCGCGCTCGGGCGGCTCTATGGGGATGAAGGCACGCCGGACATGGTGCGCCGCATCGCCACCGAGGCGCTCCTCCAGCTCTCCGACGAGGACACCCGCCGGGAGTTCCGCCAGGACCTGATGGCCAAGCTGCCTCCCGCGCTGCGCGACGCGGCCCAGGCGGGCAACGCGGAGGCCTTCAGCCAGGAACTCGATAAGCACCTGGCCAGCGGGAAGGACCCGTACGCGGTGCTGGACACGGTGTACCTGGTGGACTCGGAGACCGTGCGGCCCGCGATGCTGCGCGTGCTGCGGACCGCTCCCTTCCAGCGCGGCGTGGTGAAGGCGCTGCGCCACCTCTTCAAGATGGCCGAGTACCGCCGTGATGGCGAGGTGTTCGGCCTCATCGCCTGGCGCTACGAGAAGGAGCGCTCCACGAACCGCAGCGGGCGCGATGGCTTCGCGAAGCCCACGCGCCTGTTCCTGCGGCGCCGCGTCTGGCGCACGCTGCGGCGGCTAGGCCAGATCGAGGATCCGGACTTCGTGAGGATGGCGGTGGGCGTGCTGCTGGCCTTCACCGACGCGGACGCGGTGCCCGAGCTCACGACGAGCTCCGGCTACGGCCGCAACCGAGAGGAGCACCACTGGGGGCCCTTCGCTCCGTACTGGGCCTTCAACCACCTGCTGTATGGCCGCAGCCGGCGAATGGTGGCCGTGCCCCACAAGCTCACCTTCTACGGGAAGTGGAAGCCGCGCCCGGAGGAGGAGATCCGTGAGCGCGAGGAGAGCTTCCCCGCACTGTGGGACCGCACGCCGCAGGGGTTGATGCACCTGCTCGATGAGAGCCGCTGCGCCCCCGTGCACACCTTCGCTGCTCGCGCGCTGCGCTCCCTGCCGGCCTTCCTGGCTCAGCTCGACACGGATGCCGTGGCGATGCTGCTCGAGAAGCCCTATGCGCCCACCGCTCAGCTCGGCCTGGATCTGGCCGTGGAGCGCGTCAATGCGCGCGGAGAGCCTCGGGAGCTGGTGCTCGCGGCGGCTCGCTCGCCCCATGCGCCTGCTCGACGGCAAGCCTTCAAGTGGCTGGATGCGCTGCGCGACGTGCTGCTGAAGGACCTGTCCTTCCTCGCTGCCCTGGCCATCTCGCCGCAGGCCGAGACTCGCCAGTACATCGCCAACCTGCTGCGCGGCTCCATCATGCCGGATGACGTGGCCGAGGCGTTCATCCGTCACCTGCTCCAGGCGGCTCGGAAGCTGGGCCCGAATGATGGCCCGCTGGCAGCCGACGTGAAGCAGCTGGTGCTCGCCGCGCTGGGACCCCTGGGCCGTCCGCCAGGGACCGAGGTCCTCATTGAGCTGCTGGGCCACCCGCTCATCGAGATTCAGGAACTGGGCGGCGAGCTGCTCCTGCGCAGGGACCTGCGCACCGAGCCGGTGCCTCCCGAGGTGCTCGGCCATCTCCTGCAGTCCGCGAGCGCCTCGCTGCGCAGCCTGGGCTTGCGCCTGCTGGGGAAGATGCCGGACGAGGCCTTCCGCGCCAACGAGGCCGTCATCGGCAGGCTGGCCTCCAGTCCGCACCCCGATGTGCGCCAGGGCATCCGCCCGCTGATCGGGCGTCTGGTCACACTGGATGCGGCGGCGGGGGAGCGAGTGGCGGAGCTGCTTGTGGTGGCCCTGCTGCGCCGCCGGCTCCCCGAGGGCGTGCCGGAGCATGTGGCGGCCCTGCTCACCGGTGAGCTGGCCACCGCGTTCCGGGCCGTCCCCACGGAGACGCTGTGGCGGCTGCTGGACTCGGAGGATGGGACGGCACAGGGGCTGGGCGCGGAGCTGCTCGAGAGGCGGGGAGACTCGCTGGCGGTGGATGTGGCTCGCGCGGTGAAGCTGGCGGGCCATGACGTGATCAAGGTGCGCGAGTGGGCCTGGCGCTGGCTGGAGGCCCATGTGTCCGAGGTGCACGCGGACCTGGCCACCGCGGTGCGGCTGCTCGACACGCGCTGGGATGACGCACGGGCCTTCGCCTTCCGCTACTTCCGTGAGCGCTTCGCCCCACAGGACTACACCCTGGAGGTGCTCGTCTCCGTGGCGGACAGCGTCCGGACGGATGTGCAGACGTTCGGGCGAGAGATGCTGGCGCGCTCGTTCCGCGAGGAGGATGGGCAGGAGCTCCTGCTCCGCCTGTCCGAGCACCCCGCGCCCCCCGTGCAGCTCTTCGCCACGAACTACCTGGACCGCTTCGCCAGCGGCAACGCGGCCCTGGTGGAGAAGCTGGTGCCCTACTTCCACCGGGTGCTGAACCAGGTGAACAAGGGCGCGTCCGCGCGCAGCCGTGTGCTGCAGTTCCTCCGCCGCGAGGGCCAGCGCAACGAGGTGGCGGGCCGCCAGGCCATGGACGTGCTGCACCGATTGTCAGCGACGATTGCTATAGAGAATCGCGCCGCGGCGCTGGAGGCCATGCTGGCCATCGGGAAGGCGCAGCCTGCCGTCCCACTGCCCGTGCGCTTGAAGCCGGTGGAGGTCCGTCGTGGAGTTTGAGTACGCCTATCGGGGCAACAGCGCCGTCGAGCACCGGGGCGACCGCACCGAGCTGTCCTTCTCTCCGGACACCAAGCGCCCGCCCACGTACTTCACCGGCGAGCTGCGGCAGAACGTCGCCTTCCGCGAGGCCATCTCCGCGCTGCACAGCGTGGTGGTGTCGGACCTGCGCTTCAAGCCCAAGGACAAGACGGCCTACAAGGCCTGGGCGGCCAAGCAGGAGGACGCGGACCTGGACACCCTCTTCGCCCAGCGTCAGCAGGTGGCCAGCCGCTTGAAGACGATGCGCGAGGAGCTGGCCGAGCTGGAGCGGCAGAGCGCCCGGCGTATGGGCCCGTTCTTCGAGGCCCGGCGGCGCTACTTCAATTACCTCTACGAGAAGAACCGGGACTTCTGGTTCGTGTTCGACCCGGTCATCACGGTCCACCCGGATGAGGCCTTCTTCGAGTGCTTCAGCCAGGACGAGTCCAGCTACGGCCGGCTCGGTGCCAGCTACGAGGTGTTCCAGAACGTCGGCGAGTTCTCCTGCGGCACCACCAACGTCGACTACTCGTCCGTGCTGTATGACGAGTTCCAGAAGATCCGCTCGTACAAGAAGACACGCTTCGAGGTGGACCCCACGGGCTTCACCACGCAGACGGGCGAGGACGCGGCGTACAAGGAAGTGAAGATCGATCTGCCGGACTCGTGGGTGCGCGGGTTCCTGCAGGTGAACTCGGCCATGAGCCTGCAGGCCACGCGCGTGGATCTGCACCCCATGGACGTGCACAACTTCCTCTTCGTGCTCAAGCGGCGCAAGGAGAAGAAGGGGCCTCGCTCCATGCGCTACCGGCTCGCGCCGGGCCAGCCGGTGAAGGTCGTCTTCGAGCCGTGGAACCTGGAGGTGCCGTGCCCGCGCTCCATCTTCCAGGGAGAGGGCACGCACGACATCCGCGTCTGGGGCCGGCGCCGCCTGCTCATCCTCGAGCGGCTCGTTCCCGTGGCGAAGCGCTTCACGGTGCACCTGCTGGGCAGCGGGATGCCGTCCTTCTATGTGGCGGACCTGGGCGATCTGTCCTTCACGCTGGGGCTCTCCGGGTGGACGGCGAACGACTGGTCCACGGCGGGCAACTTCGATCTGATGGCGCCTCGCACGCAGGTGGATGAGTTCACCCGGCGGCGAGTCTTCGACGCGCTGAAGGAGACGTGGCGCGAGCAGCCGGATGCGCTCGCGGCGCGGCTGGGGCTGGATCGGGCCACGGTGCTGGGCGCGCTGGGCGCGTACACGCAGGCGGGCCGGGCCATCTGGGACTTGAACAAGGGCGTGTACCGGGCGCGCGAGCTGAGCCGCGAGCCGCTGCCCATGGAGAAGCTGCGCTTCTCCAACGAGCGCGAGGAGAAGGCCACGCGCTTCCTGGAGGCCAAGGCGGTGATGGTGCAGGCCCAGCCCTCGAATGTGGACGGCTCGCTGGAGTTGAAGGGGACGGTGCGGGAGGCGAGCAAGGTGCAACGCGCGGCTTTGCGGCTCGACGGTGATCAGCGTATGGTCTTCGCCGAGTGCACCTGCAACTTCTTCCAGCAGAACAAGTTGTTCAAGGGGCCATGCGAGCACCTGCTCGCGCTGCGGCTCCAGCACTCGAAGTCGTATCGGACATGAAGAATGGGAGGGTTCGCGCACGCGGCGGTCAGAGGGCGGTACCTTGCAACCCGGACGGCGTTTCGCCGTCCTTGCCTGATGGCCTGTGATGCATCACTGGCCCGCTCTTGACTGTGCCGTACCTCCCTACCCCAGGCGTATGGCGGTTTGGATTCCGTAAATCCATAGCGCCCGGGGTAGGGGGTACGGCTTGAGTCGAGACGAGCCAGTCCTGAGAGCAGTACGAAGGTGCTCTCGGACCGCCGCGTGGACGGACCCTCCCAGCACTTCATGAGCGTGTCATGGCCCAGAAACCTCCCCGCAACCGGCAGGAACTGTACGAGCGCATCCAGCAGAGCTCCAGGGATGAGGTCATCCTCGAGGAGATGGTGCGGCTGGGTTACTGGCCCGCGCGCAGCGGCATCCCCGGGGATCCGGCGGATGAGCTGCACCGGAAGGCGGAGCTGCAGGGCCAGATCCGGGCGCTAACGTCCGAGCAGGCCCGGCTGGGGAACCTGGAGCGGCTCAAGAAGGAGCTGCGCAAGAAGCGGCTCGCGGAGAGCAAGCGCAAGCAGAAGGAGACGAAGGAGCGGCGCGAGCGTGAGCGGGTGGCGCGGGCCGAGGCGTGGAAGGCGCGCAAGGCGAAGGAGATCCTGTTCCTGGGGCGCGGGGTGTCGGGCGGGCTGAACCACCGCTCGCCGGATGCGCCGAAGATGGAGCGCCAGGGGCTGCCGAAGCTGGAGACGCCGGAGGTGCTGGCGCAGGCAGTGGGGCTCACGGTGGGGCAGCTGCGGGGGCTTTGCTACGCGCGGACGGTGTCCACGCGGACGAACTACGTGCGCTTCGCGATGCCGAAGAAGACGGGCGGCATGCGGATCATCTCCGCGCCGCTGCCTCGGCTGAAGGCGGCGCAGCACTGGGTGCTGAAGAACGTGCTGGAGAAGGTGCCAGTGCACGAGGCCGCGCACGGCTTCCGGGCGGGGCGCTCCATCGTCAGCAACGCGCTGCCGCACGTGGGCGCGGCGGTGGTGGTGAACCTGGACCTGAAGGACTTCTTCCCCACGGTGGTGTACCCGCGGGTGAAGGGCTTCTTCGTGAAGCTGGGCTACAGCGAGGCCACGGCGACGGCGCTGGCGCTGCTGTGCACCGAGCCGGATCTGGAGGAGGTGGAGCTGGACGGGCAGCGGTACTTCGTGGCCCAGGGAGGGAGGCGGCTGCCGCAGGGTGCGCCCACCTCTCCGGCGCTGACGAACCTGCTGTGCCGGCGGCTCGACCGGAGGTTGAAGGGGGCGGCGCGGAAGCTGGGCTTCACGTACACGCGCTACGCGGATGACCTGACGTTCTCGCTGCCCAAGGGCGGGCCGGGGGACGTGGGGAAGCTGCTTCGGCTGGTGCGGTTCGTCGTCCGGAAGGAGGGCTTTGTCCCCCACCCGGAGAAGACGCGGGTGTTGCGGCGGGGTGGGCAGCAGGAGGTGACGGGTGTCGTCGTCAACGACAAGCCCGGGGTGGATCGGGAGACGCTGCGGCGCTTCCGGGCGCTGCTGCACCAGCTCGAGAAGAGCGGGCCCGAGGGCAAGAAGTGGAACGGCTCGACGGACGTCATCGCCTCCGCGGTGGGCTTCGCCAACTACGTGGCGATGGTGGATCCCGCCAAGGGCAAGGCGTTCCAGGAGAAGGCCCGGGCGCTGGAGCAGAAGTACGGACGCAAGACGGTGATGCCGCCGAGGCCCAAGGCGGGTCCCCCCGCACAGCCGGGAGTGGTTGCCTCCACGCCTGCATCCGGGAGCGGGACGTCCCCGGGTGAGGCTTCGAAGCCGGGAGGGCCTACGGATCCGAACAATCCACCGAAGAAGAAGTGGTGGAAGGTCTTCTGAGCGGGCCTGAACGAGGAGGGGACGTGTGGGTGGTAGCAATCCAGGGCTGGTCATTATAGGAGTCGTGGTGGTGGCCGTGGCTGTCGCCGCGCTGCTGCTGCTCCGAGGCACGGAGGCCCAGCGGCTGCGCCGGGCCTGGTTCCGCAACACGCCCCTGCCGAGGCCTCAGGCCGAGGAGTCGCTCGCGCGGCACCTGATGGCGCTCAAGGAGCGGTTCCCGAATCGCACGGAGGCCTGGTACCTGAAGAAGATCCTCTCGGATCTGCAGCGCGACCGGCGCTGAGCACCTCCAGTGGAGAGAAGGAGCCCCGCTCACTCCCTAGCGGGACTCCTGCCTGGCCTCTGGGCACCGTGTGCCGACTTCAGCAGAACGTGCAGGAAGGCGACGCGACGCAGGAGGTCCCAGACTCGATCCAGTAGGGAGGCCAGACGCACCCAGTGCATGAGCTCGTCGAGCAGGACCCATCCCTATAATAGTTGGTCCGCGTGTAGCCACAAGACGAGCCCGCGTCACATCCGCATGCACCGTTGCTGTACGCAAACTGGCGGCAGACATAGGCCATGGCGCTCACCCCGTCGGTCTCCTGTACTGGACGCGTTTCCTCGACAAAGATGCCATCGGTTTGCTCGGGATTGACCTGCACTGAATCCGGGCCTGCTGGAGGGGTCACCTCTCCGCAGCCTGCGAGAGCCACACCGAGCGCTACAATCACCAGCCAGTTGAGCTTCATGGGGTTCTCCTTGCGACTTGGGTTGGATGGACCGCAGAGAGGCCTTGCAAGCTTGCCCTGCGGTCACGGATGGATACGTGCCCGGCCCAAATCCTTACCCGGGGAATTTCGGGGTGATTTTCCTCGAGTGGACCTCGCGAACCCCGCTCTGGAAGACATTTCGGATGTAGACAACGTGGGGTCTCGCAGTCTGGCGATCTCTATGAGGTGGAGGATGGCGGCGGCATGCAGGTGTGCCTCATCACCCCTGAGCGCGTCGCGGTTCTACTCGCGGGTGCTCCCAGACCTCCCTGGCGAGCGGGCGTACGAGCCCCTTCCTCCCTTCATACGTATTGGAGTGTGCTGCTCATTGAGGCATCACAGGGGCCAACATGTGGCTCCCTGCACTCCTGATCACCGTGACGAGCGCGGCCCCACCCGCGCCCTCACCCATGCCAGTCCCGGTCTCTGCTCCGAAGGAGGTTCCGAAGGAGATTCCGAAGGACGGCATCGACGCCATGGCGGTGCCGCTGGTGAGCTTCAACTCGGACTTCGGCATTGGCTACGGCGCGGTGGGCGGCATGTTCGTCTACGGCGAGGGCCACACTCCGTATCAGCACGGGTTCGGCGCGCAGGTGTTCTTCACCACCCGCGGCATCCAGAACCACTACCTGCGCTATGACGGGCCCCAGCTCCTGGGGCCGCTGCGGGTGGAGGCCCGCTTCGAGTACAAGCGTGAGTTCCGCAGCCCCTTCTATGGCGCGGGGAACCTCTCGTCGCCCGAGTTCAGCGGAGACGTGGATGACCCCCGGTACAACTATGACAAGGGAGCGCCCGCCGCGTGGCTGCGGCTGCGAGGGCCCTTGTTCGGAGAAGATCATCCGCTCCAGGTGTATGGGGGCTACTTGTGGAGGTACACGCGCGTCTCGCCTTATGAGACCTCCATGCTGGCGCAGATGAAGCCCTTGGGCATCGAGGGGGGCCCGACGGGACAGCTGCAGGTGGGCGTGCTCTGGGACACGCGTGACCATGAGACGGACCCGACGACGGGTGGCGCGGAGGAGCTCTCCATCCGGATGTCCGGGCAGCTCACGGGGAGCCGCTATCAGTACCTCGGGGTGACGCTGAGCGAGCGGCGCTACTTCCGGCTCTCGTCACGGTTCGTGTTTGCCCAGCGGCTCGCGGTGGACGCGCTCTTCGGCGAGGTGCCGTTCTTCGAGTGGGGTAGCACGGGCGGAGTGCTCTACACCGAGGGCGTGGGCGGGATGAGCAGCGTGCGCGGCATCGAGCGCAACCGGTTCTCTGGGAACCTGAAGGTGTTCTCGAACTCGGAGCTGCGCTTCCACGCGTTCGACATGAAGATCCTGGGCCAGGTGATGAAGCTGGGCGCGGTGGGGTTCGTGGATGTGGGCCGGGTCTGGCATCCGGGCGTCCAGGATGGTGCCTGGCACAAGTGGCACCCGGGCGTCGGGGCGGGGCTCCGCCTCTCACGGCGCGCGGCGGTGATCCGTGTGGACTACGCGATCTCGACGGAGGAGGGGGGCCACCGGCTCTACATGAACTTCGGCCACATGTTCTGAGGGACACACAGGTCGCGGGTCCCTCGCTGCGGGGCGGGTCCCCCCGTCCGTGACGGGTCCGCCCGCCCCGGCGTCCCGCTCTTCTATGGCTCACTGTTCATGATCATTCCACGGACGCACTGGCTGTGGGGCGTACCTCACCGGGTGCAAGCGCCGCAGGTGCGCTCCCCCGGCCGTGCCTGCCGCAAACTGGTATGATGACCAGTCCAGTTGGTGCAAAGCGCGCCCGCCCTCACTACTCACGCAGCTCCTGGCCCGCCTCCACCATCGTAGCGGGGGACGCACCGCAAATGGACTGGCCTCAACGGTCAGCGAGGGCTGCCGGTCCTGGGTTAGTCGAAGGGATCTCCGCGCTGAGCTTTGGAGGCCAGCTCAAGGAGCCGGGTGTAGCTCATGATCTCGGCGTCGAACTCCCATCGCCGGAGCAGACTTCGGGTGTCATGCCGTTCGTGATGGAAGCGGCGCTGACCTGCAATAACCCGAGTCTGCACCAAGTAGTCACCTTGCCATCCATACTTTGAAATTTTCCTGCGAACGGAGCATCTTCGTGTGCGGAGCTGATGAATACATAGGGCTCGTGCATGTGGCTCTCCAATCACTTCTTCGCGCAGGGATCGCCCGCGAGCTTGCCGTCGCCGTCGACTGGCAGGCCGCCGATGGGCCGGTCCCGCAGCGCCGCGTTGACGAAGGCCATACGACAGTTCTTGGCTTTGCCCTCGGGGGTGGCGTTCTCGGCTACGGGCTTGGTGTTGGCGAAGCCCACCGGGACGAGCCGCTTACAGTCCACGCCCTTCTCCACCAACCCGCGCGCCACTGCCAGCGCCTGCTTCGCGCAGCGAGGAGATGTACGGCTTCGCCTCCAGGTACGCACGCACGTGCTCCAGGGCTGGAGTGCTCTCCTCGGTGAGCGTGTCCGTGCCGCCCTTGAAGGTGATGGGAGAGGGGAGCACCAGCTCCTGCCCGTCGAGCTTGAATGTGGGCTTCGCATCCTCCGCGAGCACGGGGAGCGTCAGCAGGAGGCAAGCGGCAGAAGGCGACGGGAGACCATGCGCATGGGGTACCACCAGAGAGAGGGTGTGCCCACGAGCCTCGCACGGAACCTCAAGGAGTGGCAGGTGGGCCACCCGTGACCCGCTTCACGATCCGGCCTGCCGGGAGTGTGTCTCCCGGCTGCGCGCCGTTGATGAGGGCCAGCTCCGCCAAGGGAATGGTCGAGGGATGGCGCGTCTGGAACTGCTCCAGCGTCATCGCCTGGTCCAGCGTCACCAGCTCGATGCGAGCGGGCTGCACGCCCAGCACCGCCGGATCCGTCAGCTCCTTGAAGCTGGCGAAGGTGGCCCGGAAGGCCGGGTCATGCTGCGAGAGCCGCTCCGCCGCCGTGTAGCCGACGAGCTGCAGCGTCCCCCCTCGCCAGGAGACGAAGGTCGTCAGGCCGCGCAGGACGCCCTGCTCCGTCTGCGCCTCGAAGTAGCGCGTGGCCGGAGGCAGCGCTGCCAGCGGCACATCCAGCGGACGTACCCCCTGCTGCGCGAAGAACTTCTGCAGGGCCTGTTCTGGCGACAGGCCGCCTCCCACCGTGGCCAGCCCGACGATCGCGTCCTGCTCAGGGCTCACGCCCAGCACCGCCTGCGTCTGGTTCGCCGTCTTCCATCCCTGGGGAAACTCCAGCTGGAAGCGCAGGTCCGGATGCAGGAAGAGGTTGCCGCGGAAGAAGCCGTGCCGCGGGTTCTGCCCGTACACCATGCCCTGGAGCAGCCGGAGGTACTCGGCCTGCCCCACCTTGCGCCCCTCGACGTTCGCGCCGAGCTGGGCGACGCGCTCACGCGCTTTCTCCATTCGATCTTCCGGGTTGGGATGCGTGGAGAGCCACCCGGGTAGCCGGCCCGAGCCGCCCTCTTCTGCTACCCGGCCGAGCGTGGCGAAGACGTTCTCCATCTCTCGCGGGTCGTAGCCCGCCTGCACCATGTAGCGGAACCCCAGCTCGTCCGCCTGGCGCTCCGCGTCCCGCCCGTGCTTGAGCAAGAGCAGCTGCACGCCCGCCGCCGCCAGCTGGCCGTACTCCGCCAGATCCGGCTTCAGGATCATGCCCACCCCCAGTCCAAGCTGAGCAAGCTGCGACTGGGTGATCATGTTCGCCGAGTGCCGCGCGGTGACATGGCCGATCTCGTGCCCCAGCACCGCGGCCAGCTCCGCCTCGGAGTTCAGGTGCGTCAGCAGGCCTCGCGTGGCGAAGATCGGGCCTCCCGGCAGCGCGAAGGCGTTCACGGCCGGGTCATCCACCACCTGAAAGCTCCAGGGCAGCTCCGCCCGCTCGGACTTGCGGGCCATGGGCATTCCCACGGCCGCCACGTATTGCTGGGCCTGCGGGTGGTCCAGCAGGCCTATGGATTGCCGCACATCCTCCGCTCCCTGCTTGCCGATGGCGATCTCGTCCTGCGTGGAGACGAGTGAGAGCTGTTTCTTGCCGGTGACCGGGTTGCGCACACACGCGGTCAGCGAGAGGAGCAGGGAAAGGAATAGGAGCTTTCGAGTCATGTTCTCTCCAGACACCTACCCGATAGGAAGTCTGCGCCCGGTGGGCCACTGGCGACGTGAGCTCCCCGTCACTGGAAAGACAGATGGGCGCGCATCTCGCGGGGAGGTTGGGTAGCCTCTATGCAGGAGGTTGTCGCACATGGAGAACCTCGATTCGCGGCTGGCGCGCCTGGAGCAGAGCTACCGGCGCATGCAGATCGTGGCCCTGAGCTCACTGACCCTGGCCGGGCTGGGCCTTGCCGCCGCTGTGCTCAAGGAGGAGGGGCATACCGGTGAGCTGGCCGTCTCACGGCTCACGCTGAAGGATGCACAGGGGCACGCGCGCGCCACGCTCTCCGCCAATGCGGAAGGGGACACGGGCCTGGTGCTCACCGACGCGGAGGGCCGCCCGCGGGCCCTGCTCGGCGTCTCCCAGGATGGCTCCCCCAAGCTGCGCTTCTCCACAGCTCACGGGACCACGCTCGCCGAGCTCATCGTGTACTCGGACGAGGCGCCGCGCCTGGCCTTCTCCAAGAATGGCGGCGTGGAGTTCTTCTCCGTGGGCATGTTCCCCGATGGCTCGTCCCGGCTGGAACTGGCGGATGAGGACGGCCGGCCTCGCGCCATCCTCGGGGCGGACGAGCACGGCTCGCCGGGCTTGCTGCTCGTGGACCGGCTGGGACAGCCCCGGGCGACACTCCGGGTCTCTCCGTCCAATAACGCCAGCCTCGTGCTGGAGGGGCTCGACGGCGCGGTGTTCCACGCGCCCACCCCCGTGCAGTGACGGCAGCTATCGCTTCAGGGCCGTGAGGCGCCGCTCAATGGTATCCAGGTAGGCGCTCAGCTCGCCCTGGTCCTGGCCGCGAGAGGAAGGCTCGGTGAGCACCTTCGCGATGCGCTTGAGCTGCTCGAGGATCTGCCCACTCGATGACTCGAGCCGCTCCATCCGGTACTCGAGCTTGTCCATCCTGCCCTCGAGTCTGATGATCCGCCCCTTGAGGTCCTGCACATCCACATCGAGCCGCTGAATCCCCTGGAGCAGCTGCGCCACATCCTTGTTCAAGGCTGCTGTCATCGGCTCCCCCCCTGCCTGCTCAATCACCCACCATTCTACATTGGGTCAACAACACCCTACTACAGGGGTTTGATGTCCGCTCAAGCGGTGAAAGTTTGAAGCCTCGCTGAAGCTCAAGGCGACGCACGCCCCAGGCCGATGGGTGCTGCCAGGCATGTATCCGGGATGCCGAAGGCTTGTACGAGCGCCACCGCATCCGGTCGCAGCTCCGCACACAGCCGGGTCACCTCCTTGCGGATGGCCTTGGCCTTCGCGGACTCGATGTGGTCGTTCTCCAGGAACCAACCGCTCGCGTCCAGCAGGCAGCCCAGGCCATACAAGTCACACAGCTTCCCGAGCACGGCCTTCACGGCGGGATCCTCCACCTGCTCCACGCCCGCGAGGAACTGCTCCAGCACCACACGCTCCACGTGCGCGTGCGCCAGCGCCTGCAGGTGGTCCTGCACCTCGATGAAGGCCTGGAACGAGTCCACCCCCGTGCCGATGCGCTTGCGCAGCCGCCGCGCCGCCGAGGCCAGCAGGTCCGACTCGCGGAAGCGCAGCGCGCGCAGCTGGAAGTCCCCGTCTCGGAGGTGCTCGCTGCTCGTGCGCCGCACCTGGAAGGGGTTGCGATCCGTCAGCGCCCCCGCAGCCCGATCGACGATGAGCTTCATCACCGCGAAGACGCGGTCGTCCGCGAACTGCTGCCGGTAGCCCGTCAGCAGGCTCTTGGCCACGAGCTGCATCAGCACCGTGTTGTCACCCTCGAAGGTGGTGAACACGTCCGTGTCCGCCTTCAGCGTGGGGAGCCGGTTCGCCACCAGGTAGCCCTGGCCGCCGCACGCCTCGCGCGCCACCTGCAGCGTCCGCGTGGTGTGCCAGCTGCTGTATGCCTTGAGGCCCGCCGCCAGAGACTCCACCTCCTGCGCGTCCGCCTCGGTTCTCCCCACGTAGCGCTTCACCAGGTACTTGAGCGCGAAGTCCAGCGCGTAGGTGGTGGCCAGCGGGCGCAGCAGGCGCAGCTGGTGGGTCTGGTAGTCCAGGAGCCGGGCCTCGGGTGCTCCCGCCGGGCCGAACTGCCGGCGCTCGTTGCCATAGGAGATGGCGATGGCCAGGCCGCTCTTCGCCGCGCTCACCCCCGCCCACGCCACGCTCACCCGGCCCGCCACCAGCGTGCCCAGCATGGTGAAGAAGCGCCGAGAGGCGCTGGCGATGGAGCTGGTGTACTCGCCCTCCGGGCTCACCTGCGCGAAGCGGTCCAACAGGTTCTCCCGGGGCACGCGCACGTGGTCGAACCACAGCCGCCCATTGTCCACCCCGTTGAGCCCCATCTTCACCCCGCAGTCCTCCACCCGGACGCCGGGGAGCAGCCGTCCCTGCTCGTCTCGCAAGGGCACCAGCAGCGCGTGGACGCCGTGGCTCTCGCCCTTCACCTCGAGCTGCGCGAACACCGTGGCCATCCGCGCGTGCTGGGCCGCGTTGCCGATCCACTCCTTGCGCGCCGACTCCGAGGGCGTGTGCACCACGAACTCGCCAGTCTGCGCGTCGTAGCGGGCCACCGTCTCCACGTCCCGGACGTTGGAGCCGTGGCCCAGCTCGCTCATGGCGAAGCAGCCGGGCAGCTCCAGCGAGGCCATCTTCGGCAACACCTCGCGATGGTGCCGCTCCGTGCCCAGGAAGTAGATGCTCCCGCCGAAGAGCCCGAAGTGGACGCCCACCTTCACCACGAGGCTCAAGTCAAAGAAGGCCAGCGTCTCGAAGGCCGCGATGAAGGCGCCCAGGTCCGCCTGCTTCACGTCGTCCGGGTAGGCGATCTTCCCCAGCCCCCGTGACGCGAGCTGGTTCAGCCAGGAGAACACCTGCGCCCGGTAGGTGGAGGTGTCGCGATCGTCCACGTAGCGGAAGGCCGGAGCGCCGAGCCACTCACGGACCTTGGCGCGCACGGCGGGGTAGGTGCGCTCCAGCACGGTGCGCAGCGTGTCCGGGGCGAAGGAGGCGGGGGTGAGTGGCACCTCCTTGCGAGGCGCGGCGGCGGGCACGAGCGTCCGCACGGCCTCGGCGCTCGAGATGCCCAGGGCCGTCTCCAAGGGGGCCAGGGTGCGCGCCAGCTCCTGCATGGGAGCGGGCAGGGAGTCCTTGCCCCCGAGCAGCTCGGCGAGGTGGGTGCCCAGCTCCGCGAGGCTCTGCTGCCCGCTGTGCTCCAGGCGCTCGGCGGTGCGCTGGATGTGCTCGCGCAGCTGGGCCAGGGCCCGGGGCGTGGGCGGAGAGAGCGGGTCCAGCCAGCGCGCCAGCACCACATTGGAGCGGAGATCCAGCCATGGCTGGGCGCTGGCTGCTGCACCCAAGGCGCGGAGTTCTTCTGGGGTCAGCTCGCCATCCGTCCACGCCACGTAGAGCATGGGGACGAGGGGCGCGAGGCGCGGCAGGGAGAGCAGATCCTGGACGGAAGGGCTCTGCGATTCATCGATGGCCATGGATGTCTCTCCGGAGGGCAAGCGGTCAGGCGCAGTTCGCCATGGAGCGCGCGTCGGGGCAATGGTGGGTTGCATCGTCGCCGGGCCGACAGGTGGGAGATTTGCCCAGACTGACCGTGACATCGAGCGTCCCTAGCTTGGGCAGATAGGGAGGTGGGGATGGGCGGGGAAGTAGAAGAGGTGATGGACTGGGTGCTGCCGCAGCCGGGGGCGCATGGATGGGACAAGGAGCACCGCCAGCGCCATGAGATGAAGGGGCCGTTCCACATTCCTCCCGGGCCAGATGGCTTCTCCTTCGTGCTGTATCAGTCCACGGGCGTGTGCCTGGAAGAGGGGCACCAGGTGGAGCTGCTGGAGAACGGCACGGTGTTCGACCGGATGCTGGAGGACATCCGCCATGCGCGGGAGAGCGTCCACATCCTTGTGTACATCTGGCGCCCGTGCGAGCTGTCCGACCGGTTCGTCGAGGCGCTTCGAGAGCGGGTGAGCGCGGGCGTGCACTGCCGCGTGCTGGTGGATCCCGTGGGCAGCGAAGAAGTTTCTGGCGATAAGGACTTCGATCAGAAGGTGGAGCGCCGGCTCGCCGAGTGCGGAGTGGAGGTGCACTACTACCGGCCGCTGGCGGGCAAGGTGCTGGGGCGGCTGCTGGGGCGCACCCACCAGAAGCTCGTCATCGTGGACGGGAAGATTGGCTACACGGGAGGCTTCGGCATCTGGAAGGTGTGGGAGGGCGATGGCCGCGCGCCTGAGAACTGGCGCGACACGCATGTCCGCGTGGAGGGCCCGGCCGTGTGCCGGATGCAGTTGACGTTCTCGCGCTCGTGGCAGGAGTCCGGTGGCAGCCTGCTGCACCCCAGGGATCTGCCGGGCCCGTGCCATGTGGGGCCCGTGCGTGGCGGGTTCGTGGACAGCATCGGCAAGCTGGGCATGACGGACGCGGAGCGTATGGTGCGCGTCGTCATCGCCGCCGCGCGCAAGCGGCTGTGGATCGCCAATGCGTACTTCACGCCGCCCAACGCCATCATCGAGCAGCTCATGCACAAGGCGCACGAGGGCGTGGACATACGGGTGCTGGCGCCTGGGCCTATCCACGACGTGCCGATCGTGCGCGCGTCCCAGCGGTCTACCTATGAGAAGCTGCTGAAGGCAGGGGTGCGCATCTGGGAGTACCAGCCGTCGATGATGCACGCGAAGACGATTCTCGTGGATGACTGGCTCTCCGTGGTGGGCTCCACCAATCTGGACGCGCTGTCGCTCAACAAGCTGGGCGAGGGCTCGCTGGTGCTGGCGGATGAGGAGTTCGCGCGCAAGCTGGAGCGGTGCTGGGAGAAGGACATGGAGTACTCGCGGGAGATCACGCTCGAGGCTGGCGGGAGGACCAATCCGTGGCGGCGCCTGGCGCGGCGGGCCACGCAGCTCGTGGGCCAGGACCGGTAGCGAGTCAGCGCGGATCCTGGACGCCCACCTGGCGGCACTGGGATAGCACGGGGCACGTGGAGCACCTGGGCCGTGTCCCCGTGCAGACGTGCTTGCCGAACGGCACCAGCAGCCGGTTGAGCTCCACCCAGTACGGCCGGGGGAGCAGCGCCTCTAGCGCCGCCAGCGTCTGCTCCGGCGTTCGCGCCTGGACATAGCCCCACCGGTTCGTCACCCGGTGCACGTGGATGTCCACGCTGATGGCCTCGTGCCCGCACGCGATGCCCAGCGCCAAATGAGCGCACTTCGGGCCCACGCCCTTGAAGGACTGGAGCACCTGCCCATCACACGGCAGCTTCCCGTGGAACTCCTTCGCCGTGCGCACCGCGATGGCGTGGAGCTGCCGCGCCTTGGGCTCGGGGAACGTCACCGGGCGGATGAGGGACTCGATCTCCGCGGGGGTGAGCTGGCTCATCGCCTCTGGCGTTCTCGCGCGCCCGAGGAGCGTCAGGGCCACGGGCAGGCTCACCTCGTCCCGCGTCCGGATTGACAGGATGCACGCCACGAGCTGCTCGAACAGCGTGTCATGCCCCTGGGCCGCCAGCGCGAACATCGCCGCGTCCGCGAAGCCCCGCACCGTCTCCCGGATGCGCCCCAGCACCACGTCGATGTCGAAGGGTTCCTTCCCCATCCCTGTGCTCCCCGTCAAAGCCATGTGGCCTCCCCGAACCAAGGTAGGAGGTTGGGTCTGTTAGAGGCAACCTGAGACGTAGGGAATGTACGGCAATTTACTTCGACGGGCTCTGGGCGAGCTACTGTGGGGTGTGAACGCTCCACAGGGAGGGAACGCGATGGGGATCCTGCTGCTGCATGCGATGCTGTTGTTCGGCTCGACGGTCGAGGGCGCGAAGCCCCAGAAGGCCGAGGTGCTCATCTGCACTCAGGCCGTGGACGAGGAGTGCGAGAAGAACGACCCCAATATCCCGTACGGCACCGATGACATCTACGCGGCGTGGGTGACGCGCAGCGTGCCCAAGCGAGGGAGCAAGTTCGTCGGCACGCTGATTGCGGAGGATGTCGGGGCCGTGGCGCCACCCAACACGAAGGTGCTCGACAAGCAGTTCGAGACGGACTCGGTCAGCACAATGGGCGGGATGGAGAACCGCTTCGCGCTCAAGCTCCACTTCAACAAGCCCACCAACGGCTGGCCTCCCGGGAAGTACCGCGTCGAGTACACCCAAGATGGCAAGCAGGTAGGCCTGGGCCGCTTCGTGGTGCTGGGGCCCATGGGCACGCTGCCTGTGGCGCGGCTCGGGCTCTGTCCTCAGAACCCCGCTAGGGACTGCCAGGGAGTGACGGCCACGTTCAAGTTGGACACCCCCGAGTTGCTGGGCGTGGCCCGGTTCTCCACCCTTCCCAAGGCCGGCAGCAAGGTGACCACGAAGTGGATCGCAGTGGACGTGGGCAAGGCCGCGCCGGCCAACTCCCTGATCGATGAGAGCGTGGTGCAGGTGGAGGCGCAGAACCAGCCGCTCCCCAAGGGTGCCGTCTACATCGTGCGGGGAACGCTCTCGCGTCCCAACAAGGGCTGGCCGCCGGGCCGCTACAAGGCAGAGTGGGCCATCGACGGCAAGCCGCTGGGCGTGACTGAGTTCGAGATCCGCTAAGGACACACGCCTGCCCAGGCTGGCCTCCAGGAGGGCACAGCAGCGGGGATGGGCACCTCATTCCGGTGGGCGTCACCCACTTCGGCACCGTCGACGTCGCCGAGCGCCTCGGCAAGCCCTGGGCCTGCTCGGCGGCGACCTCAACGCCACGCCCTCCGAGTCAGGCATCACCAGTCAGCTCCAACTGCTCACCGACTCCTTGAGCTTTGGCTACCGAGGCTGCGGCCATCGTGCCGTGCCTTGCCGCAGGGGCCGCAGCTTCTTGTACTCGGCTGGGTAGTCGCCTTGGCTCAGCCGCTGCTCTGCCTGGAGGAACGCGGCATCGAGTTCGAGGACACCCTCAGAGAAGACCGTCTGGTAGCCAGGGAGTTCGATGCTGCACCATGCCTTGAAGAACTCGATCAGAAAGGGGGAACACGGAGGGTCCTCCTGAACGAGATAAACCTGGTCCGCAGCGCAGGAGGCCAACACGGCTCGGTTCTCGTGCGCCAAAGGAAGAAAGACCCCCGCGTGACATGTGGCAAAAATCAGCACTTGGGTGCCTGGTATCTTGTCGAGGCACTGGCGCAGAATGGCGGGCGAGAGATGCCGGGGCATGTCTTCGTCACTGGAGAACTCGTCGACAGGACCTGACGTCAACAGCCCCAGTTGTTCACCGTGGTTGGTGGCAATAAAGAGGAGCGCATCATCCGCCGTGGCCTCGCGCGCTAGGCTCGCGACCACGCGCTCCAGCGCATCGATGGTGGCCGCATACTGGGAGACCTCCGGGCCCGAGATCAGATCCGCATGGCTGAGGAAGGCATGCATGTCCATGTCCCTGACGCCGAGCGCCCGCGCTGCGCGCACCGCCAAATCCAGATCCTTGACGGAGGCCGGGAAATCGAGCACGCGCGCGGGATCCGCCCACCCGCACCACAACAGCGCACGGCGAGTCACGGTATCGCCCCCTCCACGGGCAACAAACGAACGGAGCCAGACCGGCTCTCAGGCAGCTGCGTCTCGAGAAGCTGCACAGGTTCATCACCAGCCACGGGAACGAACAGCCAGCACGCGGGATGGGCCCAGCGCGTCATCGGCGAGGGGTCCAGAAGCGCTACATAGCAGCGCTCGTAAGCGGGGCCCTCAGGAAACGGAACACGGCTTCCGGCAGCATTGAACAGAGCACCGCGTGTCACTGGCTGATCAGACAGCGCTAGTGCTGTCGTTGGCAGTTGCCGGCTGTTGGCAGCCACAAGGATGCGCTTGAGGGCTTCCTGACGTCCTATGGAGGGAACCCCAGGCACGTGGAAATCCTCCTCCAGGGTTTGGACGATGCCCGGTGTCCCCCCGGGGCGCAGTGGCTTACTCGCCATCATCGCTCCAACTGCCCAGTTCCAGGCGGTCATCCGGCACAGAAGCCGCCAGGTAGGGGGATTGGGTGGTCAGGATGAACTGGGCCGTCGGAACCAAGGACGTGAGCGCCTCTGGGATGATGCGCTGCCACCGAGGATGCAGGTGCTGCTCCACTTCGTCGATCAGGACCACTCCGTGCTGAGGCGCACGCAGGGCGATCTCACCGAAGACCAGGAGCAGGGCGCGTTGTCCTTCGCTCAGAGCCCCGAGTCCCACACTGGCCCCGTCCCGCGTCAGGAACCGGATAGACAGCCCTTCGATGCCCGCGGGGCGTGGCAGTTCAGGAAAGTACTTCTCCAGGACCTTCCACATCCTGCTGACCGACTGGGATTGGTCCAAGCGCTTGTCGCCTGCATACGCCAGGGCCATTCGTGCCGCCAGACTGGCGAACCGCTCGCGGCTCCGGGACAAGGCGCCCTGACGCGGGTTGAAATCCGTCACATCTCTCAACATCAGGTCTTCGCGAGGCTCGAGCACACCTCGGTCTGCTGGAAGCAAGACGCATGGGGGTTTTGCCTCCACAAGCGCAGCATGGGCGGCATCCTCAAACGAAGTTTCCCCAATGCTGAACACCCCAACGCTCCTCATGGTGCGGCTCAACAGCCCGCCCCCCACGGTGAACCGCAGCTCACCGCTGTGCGGAGCCTCTGGATAGTAGGAGACAATACCGCGCCGCTCTTCGGGAGTGAGGAAGGCTTGCAGTTCGATGAGCCCTCGAGGAGGGGGTGCATTGGCCTCCAGACGGGGCTCGCCCACGCTGCGTACATCCCCAGCACTCAGCTCGGTTGCTCCCAAGTCCTTCGTATCCGAGCCGACGGCTTGAAACACATAAGCCACCGCATCGAGCAAGGTGGACTTGCCAGCCCCGTTGGCGCCCAGCAGCACCAACCGGCGCCGCGGGCTGTCCGGCGCCATGGCCAGGTCGAGGTCCAGGTGCTGGATCGAGCGGAGATTTTCGATCTTCAAGCGAAGCAGTTGCATCAGGTCTCCGGAGCCCCCAACCGCAAGTCGAGGAACTTGAAGAGAACTTCCCCTGCCACGGAGTTGAGCGCTCGAGCAGCCTGAACATACCGATCGGCTGCCGCATCAAAGCGTATCCGAGCCTGCAAGATTCTCCCTTCAAGGGGGCGTTTTGCTCGCTTGGCAAGTTCCTTCCTGAAGACCAGGACCACCTGGCTGATTCCGGTGTCACACAGACCAGAAATGATGCGGAGTTCATCCCATCGGCACGTGGCCAAGAGCCGGTTGGTGTGGGAGAGCACAACGCCTGCTCCCGAGACAAGGAGGGAACTCTCCGTACCCGACTCCAGCAAAGGCGAGAGAGTGCTAGGAGCCTCAGGGTTCAATGTGTCTATCAGCCCCATCAATGCGCCCACCAGTTGAAGCCGGTGTTGCTCCCACTCTGGAGGCCACTCCAAGGGAGCGAGCAGCGTAGCGACCACGATGGCAACGGACGCGCGTTGATCGAGCGGAGCCTTTTGCACAGCCTTGGCGAGTCCCTGAAGTGCTTCGGCTCTGGGTGACACCTGGATCCGCTGGAGGAACTCCGACCAGACGGCCTGAAGGGCCCTCGGCTCCTCCGAAGTCGCTTGTTGCTTGGCTCTCTCCAGGAACGCGTCCCAACCGATCGGCACACTTGCACGCTAGAGGCGTTCTCCCAGCGCGTCAAAGAGGTAGGAGGCTCCTCCAACCTCCCCACTCAGGGGGGGCGTCCGCTCCGTGCCCTCCCTGTGAGCCTGCAACTACCCATCAGGCCAGCGTTGACCTTGAGTGAAAAATGCCAGCCTGACGGTCATGTCGTCGTCCGACCGAAACCGTCTCATCCCCTGGAGCTGAACTCCCCGGGAGTCCTCGGTAGCGGAGCCTTGCTCAGGTCCAGCGTGTAGAAGCGGTTGCAGCCGAAGTGCCCCGTGCTCCCCATGGCCTGGGGGATCCGATCGAAGCCCAGCCGCTCATACAGCTTCTGCGCCTGGCTCATCCCCGTGAGCGTCTCCAGGTAGCAGAGCTGGTAGCCCGCTTCCTTCGCGAAGGCCAGGCAGCGCCGCAGGAGCTTCTCTCCCAGCCCATGCCCCCGCGCTTCCTTCAGGAAGTACATCTTTCGCAGCTCGCACACCGACGGGTCCGCTCCCGTCAGCGGTGCGATGCCGCCTCCGCCCACCAGCTGGCCGTCACGCTCCACCACGAAATAGCCATGCCTTGGACGTGAGTACGATGCGCTCATCGTCTCCACCTCCGCGTCATGGATGGCGAAGCCTGGGCCGCTGGCCCCGAACTCCGGCATCACGGAGCGGATGATGGCGGCCACCGCCGCGTCGTCCTTGGGCTCGATCGGTCGCAGGGTCCACTCGGTGCTCATGCTCCTCACCGTTCCACAGCTCGCGAGCGATGGCCAGCCGCTCGTCATATGGCCGAGGAGTGAACGACGGGGTGGCCCCTGTCCTGCAACAGTGGGCGCGGAGGCCCTGCTCTTGGGGCTTCCTTGGGGGAGGGTGGAACCATGCGGACGAAGCTCATGTTGGCGTCACTCATTGCGATGGCCCTGGTGGGCTGCGGGGATGTCCAGGGCAATGGCGACATCGTGGAAGTGGAGCGGCTCGTCGGCCCCTTCACGGGAGTCTTCCTGGCCGAGGGCCTCTATGGCGAGGTGATCGTGGGCCCCGAACCCTCCGTGAGGATCCGCGGCGACTCCAATCTCCTGGAGTACATCCAGCTGCGGCTTCGGGACGGGGTGCTCACCTCCGAGCTCGATGGGAGCATGGGCTTGATGCCCACCGAGCCCATTGTCGTCACCATTGTCGCGCCTACGCTGAAGCAGCTGCGAGCCGCCAATGGCACCCGCCTGAGCGCCAGAGGGGTCTCCACGGGGAACCTCACGCTCCGAGCGAGCACCCGCGCCCGGGTGAACATCTCCGGCTCCGCTCGGAGGCTCATCCTGGAGGCGGCAAACGACAGCGACGTACAGGCAGGGGAGCTGTCCGTGGAGATGGCTTCGATCAATGTCAGTGGGAGCACCGACGTACGGCTCAACGTCACCCAGGAGATCAGCGGCGCGGCCTCGGGGAGGTCCTCCATCATCATCCAAGGCAACCCCTTCCTGCGAGAGATCTCCACCTCGGGTGGCAGCCAGGTGCATTTCGAGTAGTCAACGGTACGCCCGCCCGCCAGGACGGAAGAGCGGGGTGACGCCGTGCGGGGTGGATTCGCGCCCGGCGAGCCCCTATACACCCGCTCGGAACCTCTCAGGAGTCCTGGCACATGGCCAACAAGGTCAAGGCAGTCCTCATCGGTGGTACTGGCTACGGCGGCGCGGAGATCCTTCGCCGGCTGCTCTTCCACCCCCACGTCGAAGTCACCCGCATCACCGCCGTGGACAACATCGGCAAGAAGGTGGGCGACGTCCACCTCAACCTCGCCGGCCTCAGTGATCTCTCCTTCCAACAGCTCGCCCCTGCGGAGGCGGTGGCTGGAGCGGACGTGGCCTTCCTGGCCATGCCCCACAAGACGACGGCTCAGGTGGTGATGGAGATCCTCTCCTCGGGGACGCGCATCGTCGACCTGTCCGGCGATTTCCGTCTGAGGGATCCGGCCGCCTACCAGAAGTACTACGGTGTGGCCCACCCCGCGCCCCAGCACCTCACGGACGGCACCTTCGTCTACGGCATGCCCGAGCTCAACCGCGAGGCCATCAAGAAGGCGAAGTACGTCGCCAGCCCCGGCTGCTTCGCGACCACGATCGCTTTGGGCCTGATGCCGCTGGCCAAGGGAGGCAAGCTGCGCGGAGCTATCCACACTGTGGCGGCCACGGGCTCGTCCGGCAGCGGCGCCAACCCGCAGATCACTACCCACCACCCGCTGCGCGCCAGCAACCTGCGCACCTACAAGCCGCTGGAGCACCAGCACATCCCGGAGATCCTCCAGACGCTGCGCAATGCTGGCGCCGCGCAGGATCTCTCGCTGGAGTTCGTCCCGGTTTCCGCGCCCCTGCCGCGCGGCATCTTCGCCACCTCCTTCGCGGACGTGCCCGCCTCCACCACCCAGGAGGAGCTGGATGCGCTGTGGAAGGAGACCTTCGGCAAGGAGCCCTTCATCCGCATCGTCGGCGGTGGACGGCAGCCCGAGGTGGTGGGCGTATCCGGCAGCAACTACGTGGAGGTGGGCTTCACGCTCGGTCCCGTCACTGGGGACACCCGCCGCGTGGTCTGCTTCTCCACGCTGGACAACCTGGTCAAGGGCGGTGCCGGCCAGGCCATCCAGAGCTTCAATGTCATGATGGGCTTCGACGAGCGCACCACGCTGGCCGAGCCGGGGCTGTGGCCGTGAGCGGGCTCGCTGCGCTCAAGGGCCGCTGGTTCGTCGTGAAGATCGGCGGCGAGCTGGCCTCCGACAAGCCCAAGCTGGCCGCCAGCGTGGGCGCCGCCGTGCGCGCCTTCCTGGACGCGGGTGTCCGCGTCGCCGTCATCCACGGCGGCGGGCCCCAGGCCACGGAGCTCACCCAGAAGCTCGGGCTCACCCCGAAGATGGTGGGCGGGCGCCGTGTCACCGACGAGGCCACCCTCGAGGTGATGAAGATGACGCTGGCGGGTCAGGTCTCCGTGGATGTGGCCGCGGCATTCCGCATCGCTGGCGTGCCCGCGGTGTGCACTACCGGCGTCTCCGCGGGGCTCATCGATGCGCGCAAGCGGCCCGCCAAGGTCATCACCGGCGCCGGGCCGGATCCGATCGATCTCGGGCTCGTGGGCGATGTCACCGGGGTGAACACGGCCCTCTTCGAGAAGCTGTCCGATGCGGGGCTCGTGCCCGTGCTCGGCTCTCTGTCTGGGGATGCGCAGGGCAACGTGTTCAACATCAACGCGGACACCGTGGCCACGCGCGTGGCCGCGAAGCTCAAGGCCGCCAAGCTGTTCCTGGTGTCCAATGTGCCGGGGGTGCTCGCCAACAAGGACGAGCCCTCCACCCGCCTGCCCACCCTCACCTCCGCCGAGGCGAAGGAGAAGATCGCCTCGGGTGTGATTCAGGGCGGGATGATCCCCAAGGTGGAGGAGAGCCTCGCCATGCTGGAGGAGGGCATCGAGGCCATCCACATCGTGGGCATCTCGCCAGCGAACGCGCTGCTAGGCGAGGCCGAGAAGGCCGGGAGCTTCGGCACCGCGTTCCTGCGCAGCTGACGACGGCCACAGGGGAGGAGCGCCCCTAGAGGGGCGTCTCTCCTGGTGGGGTCTCACGACCGGAGAGTTCCGCCAAGCTCCTGGAGGCGCGCTGCTCATGGAGCTTCGCGCCAGAGTTGCGAGCCATTGCCAGGGCCTGCTCCAGGGATTGCCGCGCCGCCTCTGTCTCTCCTCGCTGGAGCAGGAACTCCCCCTGGAGCCGCATCAGCTCCCCGCGCGCCCTCTCGGCCAGGAGGGTGTCGAGCATCTCCAGCCCCCGCTTCACGTTGGCCAGACCCTCCGTGTTCTGTCCCGCGAGGAGCTGCGCCTCGAGCAGGCACACCAGACACGTGGGGTAGATGAGCAGCGCACCCATGGCCTGGATGAGCCCCAGGCCCTGCTGGACCGTGGCAATGCCTACGTAGGGATTTCCAAGCTGTGCGGTAGCCCAGCCAAGCACGCAGAGGCCGATCGCCAGCGTGAAGACAAACCCGTTCTTGCTGGAGACGGCGATCAACCGGTTCGCGAGATCCCTCGCCGCCTCGGGCTCATTCGCCTGGTACTCGATCGACGCGCAGAATGAGAGCGCGACTGCGACGGCATAGGGGTGCTGCATGGCATCGGCCAGGGCGAGCGCCTCCTTGCACATCGCGCGGGCACGGTCCGCGTTCCCCAACATCACCTCGCTGAAGGCCAAATACAGCTCCGCATGGAGCATCTGCTCGGCGACGTAGCTCTGGCTGCCACCTCCGCGAATGCGCCTCAGCGTCTCCTTCAATGAGGGGTCCTGGCGGCTCTGCTCGATCGCCAGCACGCATTGCCGCAGGGCTTCCGTATAGTGGCCTCGCCAGAACTCCAACGCCCCCAACTTGGCATGGACCACCACCTGCGTCGTGGGATCAGCCCGGGTCTCCAGCCGATGGAAGAGCGTCTCGAGCTGGTCGACGTCCTCGCGGACTCCCCGCGTCAGGGCGACGACCCAGATGCCCCAGAGGACGGAGAGAGGGACCTCCCCGTACTTCTCGCAGAGCTCACGCGCGCGGGTGTAGACCTCCTCGACCTCCTTGTCCGCGAAGCCCTTCGTCGACACGAGCGCCTGACCCAGCTCGACCCGCAGGGTGATCTCCCGCTCATCCCGCTCACGCGAGGCCGGCAGCAGAGAGAGCTGCTCGAGGGCCCGGGTGTAGTGGTGGATGGCCTCCGGGAGGGCGGACTTCGCCGCGGCCTGCTGGCCCGCCCGCAGCCACAAGCCCACGGCCTGCTCCGCGAGGCCCGCACGGGTGGCGTGGTTCGCCAGCACCTCCGGCTGCTCCTCCGCCATCGCGGGGAAGCGCTCGCTCAGCACGTGGAAGAGGCGCGTGTGGTAGTGCTGGCGCGTGCTTCGCGTCAGCGACTGATAGGCGGCGTCCAGGACGAGCGCGTGCTTGAAGGCGTAGGTCAAGTGCGGCGGCCACCCTCGCTGGAAGAGCAGGCCCGCGCGCTCGAGCCGCTCGATCTCCTGCCGCAGCTCGTCCTCCTCCAGGAAGGAGACGGCACGGAGCACCTCATGGCCGAACTCCCGGCCCAGCAGAGCCGCCAGTTGGGCCAGCGCCTTCGTCCGCGGCGGGAGCTGATCCAGCCGGGCCTGGAGCAGCTCGTGCAGCGTCGTGGGGATGGGGAAGGAAGCGCCCGCGGAAGGTGCTCCCAGCCCTTCGCGCTCCACCACCATCCGCGTCAGCTCCTCGATGAAGAGAGGAACACCGTCCGTCCTGGCCACGAGCTGATTGATCGTCCCGGGCGGCAGGCTCTTGCCGCGTGCTGCCTCCTGGATCAGGGCCGCGGTGGCCTCGGGTGAGAGCGGTCCGAGGGGCAGCTCATAGAAGTGGGTACGGCCCGCCCAGGGATGGGTGAAGTCGGGGCGAGAGGTGAGCAGGAAGCAGGCACGGACTCGCTCGAGGTTCTCCAGGAGGAAGCCCAGGAACTGGAGGGTGGACGGGTCCGCCCAGTGCACATCCTCCACCACGAAGACGAGGGGCCGCTTCTCGCTCAGTCGCTGAAGGAGGGCCGCGAGGGCCCGGACGCCTCGCTCCCGCTGGTGCTCCGGTGGGAGCTGCTGGAAGACAGAGCCTTCCGGGAGCGGCAGGGAGAGCAGCGAGGCGAGGGGCGGCACGTGCTCCGCGGTCAGACCGGATGCGCCCAGTTGATCCTCCAGCTTCCGCAGCTTCTCCTCGGGGGAGTCCTGAGGTGAGAGCTCCAGGAAGCGCTGGAGCCAGTCGATGAAGGGATGGAAGGCGCTGTCCTTGAACTGTGGCCAGCACTGAGACTGGAACCAGGTGCTCGCGCCTGCCGGCTCGCGGTCGTGCAGCTCCTGGATGAGGCGGGACTTGCCGATGCCCGCCTCACCCCGCAGCAGGACGAAGGCGCCGTGCTCGCGCGCGGCCTCTCGCAGCCAGGCGAGGCGCCGCAGCTCCATGTCCCGCCCTTTCAGCGGAGTGAGGGAGCCCATGACGAGCGCCCGATCGAAGCGGGTCGCATTCCTGCGCTCATGGAGCACCTGGTAGAGACCGATGGACTGAGACCCCGAGAGCCCCGCGAAGGTCCGCTGTCCCAGGAACCGGGTCTGGAAGCGGCCCCGCACGAGCCCGTGGGCCTGATCGCTGAGGAGCACCGTGCCCGGCTCGGCCTGCGAGGCCAGCCAGGAGGCGACGCGAGGGCCCTCGCCCTGCATGGCGGGCGTGAGCCCGTGCAGCTCGGGCATGACATCGGCCAGGGCCACGAGGTCGGTGTGGATTCCCACCCTCACGGACACGCCCTGGCGCCACGAGCACAGCAGCTCTCGCGGCAGCTCCTGCGTCTGGCTCAGGGCCGCGCGGACCGCACGCTCCGAGTCCTCCTCGTTCAGGCGGGGGTAGCCGAAGCTCGCGAGCACCTCGGAGCCCAAGGCCGTGGTGATGGAGCCCCCTGCCTGCTGGATGATGCGCGTGCAGGCGCGGTGGAAGGCCTCCTCCAGCTCGTTGAAGTCCTCGGGATCGACAGAGCCAGGGCTGGAGGCGAGCGAGAGCTGGCAGGCCACGAGCGTGACCTGGCGCCGCTCCGCCATCGACCGGGGGCGCTGGGGCCGCAGGGCGAGGTGCTCCTGCAGCTCGCACAGCCGCTTCAGCAGCTCGGAGCCGTTGGGAGGCCGCTGGGATGGCTCCTTGTGCAGCGTCGAGGCGATGAACCGATCCACCTCCTCTGGCAGCTCGGGGCGGCGCTCGCGCACCGAGGGCATGGGCTTCGCCGAGATGACGTGAGCCTCGATCTCGTGGGCTTCCATCCCTGGGAAGGGGAGCTCGCCCGTGAGCATCTCGAAGAGGAGGATCCCGCAGGACCAGGTGTCGTCGCACGGGTGGGGCGGCTCTCGGCGCCACTGGGCAGGGGACATATAAGGAGGCGTCCCCGAGCCGCTGGACTCGAGCGCGGCGGCGGTGCTGGTCAACAGCCGCGCCAGACCGAAGTCGAGCAGCTTCGCCCGGCCCTGGGCGAGGATGAAGACATTGCCCGGCTTGAGGTCCAGGTGGACGAGATCTCTCTGGTGGGCGTGGGCCAGCCCCGCTCCCACGTCGAGCATGAAATCGAGCGCGCGCCGCAGCTCCAGCCTCCCCCGCTTGAGGCGGCTGTGCAGCGTCTCCCCCTCCAGGTACTCCATCACCAGGAAGGGGAGCTTCGTGGGAGGCATTCCGTTCGCCCGCCGGAAGCCGGTGTTCCACAGGGACACGTCATAGATGCGGACGATGTTGTCGTGATCCAGTCGGGCGATGGCCTGGGCCTCGTCGCGCACCAGCTCCGATACCTGCTGCGGGGACGCGCTCAGGAAGGAGAGGAGGAACTTCAGGGCCACCGTCCGCTGCAGCTCATGATCCAGGGCTCGGAAGACCTGGCCCATGCCGCCCTGGCCGAGCAGCTCGAGGATCTCGTACCGGCTCCCATCCATGCCGCCCAGCCGCTCGCCCAGGACGGGCATGGGCACCGGAGGGGCTTGCCAGATGACGGCTCGCAGGAACGAGTCATCAGACTCGGAGTCCTCGAGTGAGAGGAAGCTCTCGCGCAGGCGCCGCGCCTCTCCCTCCTCAGGACTGACGATGTTGTCCATCTCGACCCCCTGTCAGGTGTGCCCCCGGTCGCGAGAGGGACGGTCCTGCATGGGTGCTAGGGCACCCTGGCCTCCTCGATGAGTACGTAGACGACCGCGAGGGGGCGGCGTGTCGCGACCTCCATGGCATAGACAGCCCCCACGTAGAGCCCAGGGGCAATGCCCCGATTGCTCCGCTCGCTCTGGCCCCGGCCGAGATCCACGAGGGTGACCTCCACCCGATCCCTGGCCGGCGAGAACTGAGCCCGGATATGCTTAATGGCGTCGATGCTTCGAGGTCCCACCGTCTGTCCGCCACCCGTCGCATTGCCTCCGATCTGATAGAGGTCCGTCACGACCGTTGTGACGCCGGGAGGGAGGAAGACGGACGTGGGGGCATCCACGGGGCCTACGAACTCGGCATCTCCATCCACGACGAAGAGCAAGGTGGGCAGGTTCCGCTGGGGGCGCCCAAACTGGAGCGAGGTCGCCATCAGCATGGCCCACGCATCCCACGTCCTGACGACATCCCGCATGTACTGGGTGGCGCTGTAGCTCCCCACCCTCATCTGCTCGAGGGCATCGGCCCAGAGGTCAAGCTGGCTCTCCCAGAACGGGGCGGAGGCCCGCAGCAGATCGCCCCAGTAGTCGGTGAAGGTGGAGGCGTCCGCCTGGGGCGTGCCCCCTTTGGGCTCTTGTTCGTTCGAGTTCATCCAGGCTTCCTTTCAAGGCTGCAACTGGCAATAGAGCTGCCTGAGGAGATCGTTCATCCAGAGCCCCACGACGGCCGGCGCCAGGTAGGAGAGGAATTGACCGGCGCCCGCCGGGCCCTGGCCAGGCGTCTGTCTGTCGAGGAGGTCCGTGTAGCGGATGTTCTTCACCGTCCGGAGGCGGAAGGGCCCGCCCGGCGGGTTGGAGCCCGGGACCGGCGTGACGCACTGGAAGCCACTGTCGACGTCGATGCCCCGCCGGCGCTGCTCGAGCAGGTAGAGCTGGCTGCCCTCGCACGAGAAGAGAGCGAAGTCCAACCGGAGCCTCTGGTTGATCGCATCCACCTCGTAGTTGATGTTGAGGTAATTCCGGAACGAGGCCACGGTCGAGACGTTCCAGTTCCACTCGACGTGCTCGAAGAGATAGCCGCTCCAGCTCTCTCCTGTCTGAGAGTTCTCGGCACTCGGCCGCGTGAACTCGCCCCGATCCTCGTTCAGCTGCACCTCATAGCTTGCCGGCCAGAACGGCGAGAGGCTCCAGCTCCGAGGATCGAGGATACGCGCGAGCATCGCGAAGTCGCAGGTGGACGTCGAGGGGATGTCTACCGTGGTGACCAGGGACGTCAGGTCCAGTGTGCTCTCGGGCCCGGAGCTCGCCAGGGACTCGGCCGCCTGGCTGAAGCACTCATCGAGATTCGTCAGGGCGGCGCTCGGCGTGCTCCGCAGGGGGAGAGGTTGAGCTGGGACGGCCTGGGCCTGAGCACTTGAGACTCGTTGCGTCTCCATCCCCGGCGCGAGCTCTCCGGCAAGCCCGCCATAGAAGACCTGTCTGAGCAGGTCGTAGTGCACCCACGGGGCTCCGATGTCCGGTGGGGTGGGGAGGGCCTCTTCCATGCGCCTCTTGAACTCCTGGGAGTCCACTCCCAAGAGCTCCCTGAAGTGGGGCTCGAACTCCTGCTTCTTCTCGACGAGGACGGCGTTCGCCAGCTTGCACCCCGCGATCTCCTTCGCGGGGGCCGCCTGCTCGGCAGGAAGCTCCTTGAGCAGCTTGAGAGCATCCGGCAGAGGGAGCGGCTGCTTCTCCGGTTCCAGGGTGCCCGAGAGGTCCCCCCGCGGATCAGCATGCAGGAACACGCTGAGCAGGGCGGCTCGGTACTCATGAACGCCCTTGGGGCGATCAGGAAGGACGCTGTCGGATTGTTGCCTTGAGCGCATCAGGCTCACCCCCCGGGGCAAGCTCGGGTCCTGCCCGAGGCCCACTGAGTGGAAAATGCGTCAGGTCCGCGCATTCTCAACGGGCGGCCATGCGACGGGTCGCGCGTCCTGCCGTAGGTTGATGGTGGGGGTGACCCGATGCCGACCTCCCATCCTTTCCTTCTCTACGGCGCCACCGGCTACACGGGCAGGCTGCTGGCGCGCGCGGCGAAGCAGCGGGGCATGCGCCCCATCCTCGGTGGCAGGGACGAGGCCCGGCTCGCGGCCCTCGCCTCGGAGCTGGGGCTGGAGTACCGGGTGGCTCGCCTGGATGCCGGGCTCGGCGATGCCCTGCATGAGGTCGGTGCCGTGCTGAATGCCGCGGGACCGTTCTCCACGACGTTCCGTCCGATGGTCGAGGCCTGTCTGCGCAAGGCGACCCACTACCTCGATCTCAGCGGAGAGGTGCTGGCCATCGAGGGCGTGTTCCAGCATGACGCGGCGGCCCGCAAGCGTGGGGTGATGCTCATGCCCGGTGCCGGGTTCGACGTTGTCCCGTCGGACTGCCTCGCGCTCCACCTGGCTCGCCGGGTGCGAGGAGCCCGGCGGCTCATGCTGGGTATCTCCGGGCTCGAGGTGATCTCCCGTGGCTCGTTCCGCACGCTCGCCGAGGGGGCGGGGCAGTCCATCCGTGTCCGCCGGGGCGGGAGGATCGTCGATGTTGCGCCGGGTTCGCTCCAGCGTGAGCTGGATTTTGGTGCCGGGCCACGCCCGAGCCTTGCCATGAGCTGGGGAGATGTGAGCTCCGCCTGGTACTCCACGGGCATCCCGGACATCGAGGTGTACTGCGAGGCCATTCCTGCCCTGCGAATGATGGTGATGGCGAACCGCTGGGCTGGAGGGCTGCTCGCGGCACCTCCGGGGCGGCTCTGGCTCGAGCTCCAGGCGCGCGCGTTGCCCGATGGACCCACCGACGCGGAGCGGGCCGGACGTCACGGAGTCATCATCGCGGAGGTGGAGGATGGCTCGGGCCGCCGCCACCGTGGACGGCTGAGCACGCCGGAGGCCTACGGGTTCAGCTGCACCACCGCGCTGGCGCTCGTCGAGCGCGTGCTGGCGGGAGACCTGGAGGCCGGAGCCCAGACACCCGCCCGCGTCTACGGGCCGGACTTCGTGATGTCGTTCCCAGGTGTTCTCCGGGAGGAACTCTAACTGCCCTGAAGTGCTTGTGGCCGTTCGCGCATGGACGCTCGGAGGAGTGAGTGGATTGACGGGCTCCGCGTAGCCCTTCATTGAAGACGACGCGATGAGCACCGAGCGTCCCATCAATGTCGCCGTCATTGGAGGAGGGTGTGCGGGTGTCACCGCCGCCTTCGAACTCACTCGTCCCGAGCTCCAAGGGCGCTATCGCGTCACCGTGTACCAGCTTGGCTGGAGGCTGGGAGGCAAGGGCGCGTCGGGCCGGGGACCGGCGGATCGCATTCAGGAGCACGGACTCCACCTGTGGATGGGCTTCTATGAGAACGCCTTCCGGCTGATCCGTGAGTGCTATGCGGAGCTGAAGCGCGACCCAGCCACCTGCCGCATCGCGGACTGGCGCGATGCCTTCACTCCGGACCCGTTCAACGGTGTGATGGATTGGTCGCCGCGAGGGGAGTGGTCTGCCTGGACGACCCGGATGCCTCCCTTCGAGGGACTGCCCGGTGATCCAGGCAACGAGGTTCCTCGGTGGACCATCGCCGACTATCTGGCGAGGAGCCTGGAGCTGGTGCGGGCCCTGGTGCTGTCAGCGGAGGCGGCCGCTATCGGGAAGACTGCCGAGGCTCCTGCTCCTCCTGAGGGAGCGGGGAATCCGGAGACGCTCCTGGAGTCAATGTCACGCCTCCTCAAGTATGGGCAGCTCACCACGCTCGCCGCGGTGGTCGAGGCCCTGGGGCTGATGGAGGTCGCGCTCTCCACGCTGCGCCGCTATCCGGAGAACCTGCTCCTGCGCTTCCATGACGCGGTGGCAGGGGCCCTGCGCGATCAGCTCGCGAAGTTGATCGGCAGCGACGACAAGCTCCGCCGTGTCTGGGAGATCGTCGACATGATGCTGGCGGTCGTCCGCGGGGGGCTGCGCTTCCGGCTGATGACCGACCCCCGAGGCTTCGACGCTATCGACGATTACGACTGCCGGGAGTGGCTGCGCCTCAACGGAGCCTCGGAGGGGACGATCAACGGCGGCTTCGTCCGGGCGCTGTACGATCTCACCTTCGCCTATGAGGACGGGGACGTGAAGAGGCCGCGCGTTGCCGCCGGGCAGGGGCTGCGTGGTGCGTTCCGCGCGTTCTTCACCTACCGAGGGGCGTTCTTCTGGAAGATGCAGTCCGGGATGGGAGACGTGGTCTTCGCTCCCTTCTACGAGGTGCTGAAGCGGCGAGGGGTTCGCTTCGAGTTCTTCCACCGCCTGGAGGAGGTCCGGCTCGTGGACCCCGAGCGGCTCGCGCCCGGCGAGCGTCCCTACGTGGAGGCGCTCGAGTTCGACGTACAGGCCCAGGTGGCGGTAGGAGGGGAGTATCAGCCGCTGGTGAACGTGCGAGGGTTGCCTTGCTGGCCCGCGGTCCCCGACTACCGGCAGCTCGTGGAGGGCTCACGGCTGGAGAGCGAGGGGTGGGCGTTCGAGTCCCACTGGGACCGGCGCAAGGTGGGGACACGGAGCCTGCGCGTGGGGGAGGACTTCGATCTCGTCATCCTTGCGGTGGGAGGCGGTGCCATTCCCCACGCCTGCAAGTCCCTGGTGGAGCGGGATGAGCGCTGGCGCGCCATGGTCGAGCACGTCAAGACCGTGCCGACCCAGGCCTGCCAGCTCTGGCTGAGCGCGAGCATGGCCGAGCTCGGCTGGCATGAGCCGCCCGTCAACATCTCGGGCTTCGTCGAGCCCTTCGATACCTGGGCGGACATGTCCCATCTGGCCTCGGAGGAGAGCTGGGACCAGCCTCCAGCGGCGATCGCCTACTTTTGCAGCGTGCTGCCGGATGTTCCCGAGGCGGAGCGGCAACGGCCCGCCTTCCCACTGGAGCAGCATGAGCGGGTCCGGCGCAACACCGTCCGGTTCCTCGAGAAGGACATCGTCCACCTGTGGCCAGGGGCGCATCGGAACGAGGGCGGATTCCGGTGGGAGCTGCTCGTCTCGCAGTACTGGACCGCCAACGTGAACCCCACGGACCGGTACACCCTCACCTTGCCTGGGAGCCTGAAGTACCGGCTCTCGCCGCTGGACAACACCTACGACAACCTGACCGTCGCGGGGGACTGGACGGACTGTGGCTTCAACCAGGGGTGTGTCGAGGCCGCAGTGATGTCGGGCCGACTGGCGGCCCATGCCATCTCGGGCACTCCCCGGCTCGAGGAGATCGTGGGGTTCGATCACCCGTGAGTTCCATGGACGAGCGAGAGAGAGTGAAGAAGCCGGAGCCGGAGCGTGCGCAGCCCATCCGCAACTGGGGCGTGCTGTTCGGTGCGCCCTTTGCTCAGGCAGGGAGCGCGCCGCCGGGAGATCCTGTCTCCCGAGGGGTGGAGCTGGGCTACCGGGTGATCGAGGAGTACCTGCGCCAGGGCCAGAACGTGGCGCGCGCGATGGGTGTTCCCTCCGCGGGGCCGGCCCCGGCGGATGAGGGGGCTCAGAACCGCATGGGAGCGATGCTCCGGAGCTTCACGGACTTCGCCAGCCTGTGGATGGACTTGATGTCCAGGATGGGAGCAGCGCCAGGGGGAGCTCCTGGTTCAGGCTTCACGCCCGCGTCCGGGACGGCGGGCCCCTTTCCGGCAGGTGGAGGCCCAGATGCCGCCGAAACCCCGAAGGCGGTGGCTCCCGAGCCCCCGGCGGAGCCGCGGGGGATGGCTCCCGTAGGGCTCATGCTCGACCTCCAGTCGGCGCGGCGCGTCGAGGTCTCGGTGGACCTGCGTCCGCGCTCCTCGGGCCTGCCGCTCGTGGTGCATGATCTGCGTGCGCCCGAGCCGGACAAGCCGCGACTCACCGGCGTGAAGATCGAGGCGCTGCCAGACGAGGAGCGGGTGTGCCTGCGCCTGCAGGTTCCTGAGGAGCATCCTCCTGGGGTCTACAGCGGGCTCATCCTCGATGAGCGGACGAGCCTTCCGCGCGGCACGCTCACCGTGCGCATCCCTCCAGGGTGACTCGAGCCGCCATGTTCGCCAGGAGCACATCGGATCGGATCCGGGAGCGGCTCGACGACTACGGCGCCGCGGCGAGGGCTCGCATGCGGGAGTACCTGCGGGACGGGCAGACCCGCCACGCGTTCTACGAGCTCGTGTCGGACTATCCCGAGCGAGGAGGCCGGGCGTTGCGCGCCAGCCTCTGCCTCGCCACCGCGCGAGCTTTCGGGGCCCACCCCACGGACGCCTTGAACTCGGCGGTAGCGCTCGAGCTGCTCCACAACGCGTTCCTGGTCCACGATGACCTGGAGGACGAGAGTGAGGAGCGGCGTGGAAGCCCGACGTTGCACCTGCGTCACGGAGCTCCGCTCGCCATCAACGCCGGAGACGCTCTGGCCGTCATGAGCCTACGTCCGCTCATCGAGAACGTGAGCACGCTAGGCTCCCGGCTTGCTCTCCGGATCCTCGAAGAGGCTGAGCGCATGGCACGCGAGTCCGTCGAGGGACAGGCGCTCGAGCTGTGGTGGCGCCAGCACCACGTCGTCGAGCTGAGTGAGGCCGACTACCTGCGGATGGTCCTGAAGAAGACCTGCTGGTACACCAGCATCTATCCCATGCGCGTGGGGGCGCTCATCGGCACCCGGGATGGCGTGGAGCTGGACCGCTACCTGCACTTCGGGTTCTTCGTCGGTGCCGCCTTCCAGATCCAGGATGATCTCCTCAACCTCGTGGGCGACGAGGCGCGCTATGGCAAGGAGCTCGACGGGGACATCTGGGAGGGCAAGCGCACGCTGATGCTCATCCACCTGCTGAACGTGATGAAGTCCAGCGAGAGGGACAGGCTCTGCCAGGTGCTTGGGATGTCCCGAGCGGCGCGGACTCGGGAACAGGTCCGGTGGATCCGTGAGGGCATGGATCGGTACGGCTCGATCGAGTACGCGCGGCAGGTGGCCCATGGACTGGCGGGGGCGGCGCTCCACGAGTTCGCGCTCGCCTTCGCTGAGCTGCCGGACTCTCCGGACAAAGACTTCCTGGCGGCGCTGCCCACCTGGGTCATCGAGCGGGCTTGACCCTGGAGTGCGCTGGGGCACACTTCTGGTACGCTCGCGGATCATGGGCGTTCATGACTTCCGATGCAGCGTCTGCGGCACTCCCGGCTCGTACAAGTGCGGTGAGAAGACGGGCGACGAGTGTGTTCAGGAGGGAGTCGGAGAGGACAAGGCCGTGCTCGACCTGTTCTTCTTCGATGCGGATGAAGCGCCGGAGGACCCCTCGGAGTTCGAGGGCGCCATGAAGCAAGCCAAGCGCGTCAAGACGAAGAAGTTCGAGTACGACTGGGGCGAGTGGGAGTTCGTGCCCAGCCTCAACTACCGCCAGCTGCTCATGGATGATGGGGACGAGACGGGCATCTGGAGGATCCAGCCCTTCGACGAGGACATGGGTGATGGCAGCCCTGTCTCCATCAAGATCCCGGAAGACGAGCAGGTGTGGGTGGTGAACTACTGTCCGCCGTGCCGTGAGTTGTTCGTGGATCGCAAGACTCCCAAGGCTGAGCCGTGCGCTGAGTACCTGAGCTCTGTCGCCGAGCACCTGGAGATGAAGTTCGGGGGTGCACGCGGAAAGGTGGAGAAGGCGCCGTTCATCGAGAAGGTCCGCGAACGCGTCGCCAGGCGTCTCTCTTCGGGGAAGTGAGGTTGGGAGGGGATGCGCGGCTACACGCTCATGGAGCTGATGGTCACCGTGGCGCTGCTCGCCATCATGAGCGCCATGACCGCCGTGGGCTTGGGACCGCTCCATATGCGGTACCGGGTGAGGAAGGCCGTGGACGTCACCGCCCAGCTCCTGGTGCGGACCCGCTTGCGCGCGATCGAGACCAGCCGCTGCCATCAGGTCGAGATCCTCGCGGATGGCATCCCCGTGAGCGCTGGCTCCCCTGGGGATGCCCTGCGCGTCAGCCGCCGGCGTGACGCGGACTGTGAGTCTCGCCCGGATCCGCTCGCCCTGGTCGAGGTGGAGCGTGTCACCCTGCCCGAGCGCATGCAGGTGCGCCTGAAGGGCTCCGAAGTGCTGGTGTTTCGTCCCACCGGGCGGACCGGAGACAACGCTCCCCGGCGCTTCCTGGTCGGACGTGAGGGAGAGCTGCGCGGTGTGGTGGCCGCGCCAAACGGGCCTGTGTGCGCGCTCGAGCGCGAGGAGGAAGATTGCCCGTGAAGGCCTGGCGCTCGAGGCGGAGCAGGGCGGGGCACCTCCTCACGGAGGCGCTCGTGGGCGGCGTGGTGCTCTCGCTGGCCATCGCCGGGCTCGCATCGGGGGATGTGGCCTCCCGGCGGACCCTGCTGCGCAGCATCGAGGAGCTGGAGATGGAGCGCACGGCGGCCGGGCTGATCGAGTCCCTGAGAGCCCTGCCCTCGAACTCACCCGCGTGGACGGCTCCATCCGGAGGAGCGGTTGCAGGGCACCCGGGTTGGGTCTGGACCATCACCCCTGAGCTCGTGGAGGACCGCGATGTGTGGTGGGGGTTCCCCTCGTTCCGCTACCTGCGCGCGAGAGTCACCCTCACCACCTCGGATGGCCGCACCCTGCAGCGGGAGGCGCTGAGGTGGTAGCGCACGCTGCCGGTCAGGCCCGGCGTGGCTTCACGCTCGTCGAGGTGCTGGTCGCCAGCGCCGTGGGCCTCATAATCCTGACAGGGATGATGGGCTACCTGGTGCAGCGCTCGCGCAGGGATCATCAGGAGGCGCAGCTCGCCCGGCTCAAGCAGGACGCCACTCTGGTGCTGGGGCAGCTCGGCCGGGAGCTGCGGCAGGCGGGCCTCGGGCGGCCGACGCGTGCCCGGTGGGAGGGCGAGGGTGAGATCTTCCCAGGGCCCTTGATTGCGGCGGACCAGACCTCTCTGGCCTTCATCGCGGATCTCCCCCGGCCCGATGCGAGCCTCAACGGCCTGTCCTCCTTTGCAGCCAATCAGACCGTTCCGCCGATGCCCGATCGTGGGGTTGCACTGCTCAACGAGCTGAACGGCGGCTGTGACGTGGATGGCACCTCGCCCTCGGCCTGCCGGACGGACGTGGCGTCTCTGCTGTTTGCTCCTTCCGGAGTGGACTGCCTCTCCTCTCCCCGCTCCGCGCCTACCTGCCCGTGGGGGCTCAAGAAGTATCAGCCCGATGAGTGGCTGGTGCTCGTAGACGGAGTGGGACGGTGGGTGGAGCGCCGGGTGTCTTCGAGCCTGTACGCCAGCGCGTCCGGCCGCATCGCCTTGCAGCTCAACGAGCCGCTGCCCATGGGCTTCTTCGACGTGCCGAACCGCGGCTGGGTGGCCTCCGTGGACCAGGTATTCTACCGGCTCGAGAACGGCGCTGTGGAGCGCAAGCAGTGCTGGAGCGAGGCGGGGTACGCCGTCACCGCCAGCACCCTCTCGAGGCCATGCCGCTCACCGGCCGACGGCACGGAGTGGGAACCGCTGGCGCGCACGGCCGGGGCTCAGGGGCTCACCTTCCGGTACTTTGATGCGCAGGGCTTCGAGCTCACACGGCTTCCCCTGTCCGGCCCGGAGCTTCGGCGCGTCCGGCGCGTGGAGGTGCGGCTGAGCCTGAGCGCGCCAGCCCCGGGGGAGCCCGTCACCTATGACACCTTCACCTCTTTTGCACTGAGGCATTAACACCAGACTTTCCTGGTGCTCGATAATGCCCTGCAATGCATACAACGCACGCTGAGCTATCGCTCTTGAGGAGTGGCGGGTACCGCTTCAAGAGAAGGGAGTGCTGGACGAGGCGGGGTGCTCACGGGTGCAGTAGGGGTTGCGGGTGCTTCGAATGCGGGCTTGCTGGCGTCCGTTGCCGGAGACCCGACATTGGGCGGTGGCAGGGAAGAAGGACTGGGTGATGTAGGTGGAGCGGGCGTCTCGGCGTCCGCTTCCGTCGGCGGCGTGGCTGGTGGGAGAGCTTGGCCAGCCCCTGGATCGGGGATGGGAGTGGAGACTGGAGGCGCTTCACCCGTCATCAATGGAGCTTCCGCCACTACTTCGCCTTGAGGGGTGACCGCGTACGCATACCACCCATCCAGCACGCGCACACGTGGGCCACCACACCGATCAAAACGTTGATGAACGACCACATAATACAATCCCGTCTTCGGAGACTTGAAGACGGCGACATTCAGTCCTTGCTCGGGGCTGGAGCAGCCCCAGAAGAGATCTGGATATGGATTCCGTTTTACCATCTCGCGGATGGCAGCCGCTGCAGCGAGCGCCGTCCCCGCTTCTACGGACGGTGCAACAAGCTCAGCGTCGCTCTCGGTCGGCCATTCGATGTCTCCCCTCCAGGCCGTTGCTCGCGGGACACATCCACCCATTACTGCCGCGAGCAATGAAAGCGTACATACCTTGAGCATCTCTCTCTCCCGAATCGTCCCAGGCTACGGCACGCATGGCCGGATGACTACTGGCTCAACAACTTCAGTGGTTCATGGTCACACCGAGGCGTGGGGCTGAGGCTGTTTTCGCCTCGGGGGGCACAAGTACCGAGGGTCATCCAGCGGGCATTGGCGTCACTCCACTGTTGGACCTCGCCTGTGGAGAAGTAGCGCAGAAAGACACGCGTACCGTCCTGACGCTCCGCTACTAGCGCCGAGGCCATTTCGATCGCCGTGTTCTTGTAGGTTGCTGGAGCGGGGTTGCCCGGGATCAAGCGGACTTCCGCCATGGCGACATAGGGATCGAACTTGTCTGTAGGCCACGCTGCGAGGTCGAGCGAGGAGGGAGTCGCAGCGCATGGATGGTTGTGGATGTAGCCCACGACCCATACCCACGAGTCGGGGTAATCATCATCCTTCACCGTAAACGAGGGTTTGCAGGAGTTGTGGTCTCCCTTGATGGGTTCGGTCACTCGCCAGGAAAGGGAGCCCCGCTCCCCTGCCACATAGACGGTCAAGCAGTATTCTGTGGACAACCCCACGATGGGCTTCTGTGTCAATGGGTCACACACCTTGGCGCCAGGGCGCTTGAGGAGTGCATCCCCCACGTCCCGAAGCAGGGCAATGGGGATGGAGGTGTCCTCCGTGGGCATCTCAACAGCGGGTACCTCAGACCACGGTCCTCTGGCAGCGGCGGTGCTTGGAGCAGAGGTATGGGGTGGTGACAAGTTCGCGCAACCTGCTCCAAGTATGAGGACTAGAGAAGCAGACCGCATGGAGGTATTCCCTTGGGCGCGTGGGAGAGGCTGCATGGAGAGCTTGCTGCCCTTGATGATGCCCGTAAACGCGTCATCCTCCAAGCGAGCTAGGCCTCACCGTTTTGTATCCCTGTGCACGACAAGCGCGTCGGTCGTTGCTGCGGCACGCGTCCAGGGGACCTCAATGCCATGCTTCTTGAGATACTTCTTGAGCGTCTTGGGATCAAAGCCTGTCTCCTCAACTGCCTCCGCTTGGGTCTCGAACATGGCGACCTTCAGCCACTCCTCATGCGAGAGCCGGGCAGCTGGCCGGCGTAAGGGGGTGTGGATCTGATCCTGAGCGTTGGACAAAGTCCAGAGAATCTGGTGGGTAGGATGGCCTGAGGAGGCTTACGCCATGCCGAAGGTCACCATTGAAGTGCCCGAGGGATTCGAGGAAGTCGTGA
>Ga0247825_10000128_pt1 | contig 42996 bp, 35 predicted proteins | sample 13C_Vanillin_Day_FD_194413 | JGI IMG/M metagenome (GOLD analysis project Ga0247825, IMG submission 194413) | Soil microbial communities from agricultural site in Penn Yan, New York, United States - 13C_Vanillin_Day48 | ecosystem: Environmental > Terrestrial > Soil > Agricultural land | place...
GCGGCAAACCGGGCGCTGTGGGTGGTTCCGGCACGCTCTCAAAAGTCCACGCCCTCCCGAGCTATGAGGACATCCTGAACGCCTTCGGCGCAGAAATCGCGGAATCTTTGCGTACATAAAGCGCACTCAATTGCCTCGACGGTGCCTTGGAGCGCATGGGTGCCACAGGCACGAGGTTCGAGGAGGTCTAGTCCGAGCCCAGAAGGGCGGCGCCCGCTTTGGACACCGCCCGCTCTGCCCGGTGGAGCACGCAGGGTGGCAACCGTCGTCGAGGGCTCCCCAGTTCGACCCGCTGGAGCGCGCCAGGACGGAAGCCATCGTCGATGCTTTCTTCTGCCGGGACAATGAAGCGCAAGGGCTGCGGGGCCGCCATCCCGGTGCGCACCAAGACCAAGGAAGCAAGTTCTGGCGGGGGACCAACACGACTTCGTCCTCCGCCATGTTGCACGTATGTCGCAGGAGCCTGCGGAACGGGATGGCACAGGACGGGACGACACGGGACGCAGCGGGATAACGACTCCGAATCATTCCGGGCGGTTACGAGGTAAGGGCGCGATTCTGCTAGAGGTTTCGCACCGCCCGGCGCGGGTTCGATTCCCGCCGCCTCCATCCCGAGGAGCCCAGCAAGCTTACGGGGTTGCTGGGTTTTTCATTGTCCTCGGTTCCATCATGTGCCCCCAGTGTGCGTGCGCCGTGAAAGTGCACTTGACCAGCGGATGGAAGTCCCGCCCAAGGAGGAAGTCGACCCCCTCGGTAGCTATCTAGCGAGGACGTCGGGCGACCGGCGGACTCGAAGCCCAGAAACAGAATCCATCGAGGGGATGTCCTGCTCCCCGTAGGTCCTTTACCTGGTGGCGCCGCGTTGATAGGAGCGCACGGGCTGCCTGTAAGCTCAAGCTCTTCCTGGCAAGAGCCAACGCCCGGAGGCGCTGCGTGTCGCGTGGGTGGGTGGTGCTGCTGTGCATGATGCTGGTGGGGTGTAGCGGCACGGCTCCACGCGTCCGAGAGGCTCCGGAGCAACCTCACCGCTGTGTCTATGTCCCGCACCGTGACGGTGCAGCCGAGGCGCACAAGGAAGCGGTGGAGGCGCCGAGAGCGGGGATGCGGGTGATGTTGGTGGCGGCGCCGGTGGGTGCTGCTCCCGTGGAGCCGCTTGCCCCACGGGCGGCATCTCCCCTGGAGGGGCTGTCCGGCAAGGGCCTGGGAGATGGTGTCCCCCGCGGTGTGCTCCGGCTCGTGCCTGAGGCCGGCCCGGGTGCGGCGGCCGGGGCTGGCGGCGCGGCGGGAGAGGTGGTGGTGGTGGGAGGAGCGGTGGTGGCGGCGGTCGGCAGCGGCCTGCTGGTGTGCCTGACTGCCAGGGCGGCCGCGAATGGGGAGAAGACTCCCATCGACATCGCGGACGAGTACTACGGCACGCACTTTGGCGATGTGAAGGGCTGGGTCCAAGGTCAATACTCAGCCCAGGCTCCCCCGAGCGCAGCGCTCAAACCTGAGCCCGACAAGGGGGCCAAGAAACGACTGGGGCGCATCTATGTCACCTACAGGAAGCTCAACAGGACAACCCACCGCTACTACGCGGGGCGCACCAGCATGGTCGTCAATCTCTCCCAGCCCCTCGAACTTCAAGCGATAGCGGCCGTTCTCCTCCGGGACCAAAACCATCACATGGACGAGAACACTGAACCTCGGGGGGCTGTATTTGAGCCCGCGAGGGTTGATCGATTCGATGTCGGGACTGCTGTTAACTATGACCAGAGATACGACGACGTCGCGTACTGGCGGATTCGCGGAAGAGAGCAGCAGTTGATTGATTCCCTGGGAGGCGCTCGCTCCGACACCGGAGAACCTTATCGCACCGAAAACATCGTACGCGGCGTGGCGAAGGACAATCCGCGAGGCCGACAGTTTCACACCGCCGCCACGGAGATGTGGGGCCTACTTCATCCTTACACGGGATATTAGCAGATGCCGCGCCTCTACAAGCCCGGGTCGTTTTTGAGAATTCCCCTCGCTGACGGCTCTTTTGGCTACGGCCGGGTGCTGAAGCTGCCGCACGACGCCTATTACAATTACAGGACCGAGACTCCGGATTCCGACTTGGAGCGTATCGCCTCCCAGCCCATCCTCTTCAAGATTTCTGTCCGCCATATGGAGGAGAGACGGTGGGAACTCATCGGGTGGAGGCGGCTGGAAGAGCAATTCTCCCAACCAATCGTTCAGTTCATGCAGGACATTGAAAACTTCCGCGACTGCACGATCTTCGACACCGCTGGCAATTCGAAGCGTGCAGAGCCCCAAGAATGCATCGGGCTTGAGTACGCAGCCGTTTGGGAAGAGGAGAACGTCGAGGAGCGCCTGCTCGACACCTTTATGGGGCGGCCCAACGCTTCGGTGGAACACCTGAAGGTGCGCCTGAAATAGGGGCAGGACCTGCCAAGGTGCCGCCAGTGGCACCGCCGCGTTCACCTCCTCTCATGAGGGAGGGGGCCGTATGTGTCCCTGTGCTCGTTAGGCCTCCGCAGCCAGGGGCACCTTGGAGAAGCCTGAATGACCTTGGTTGTGCGGCCCGGCCGCCCGCTCAGTCGGTGAGCCGCCCGCTGCGCCACTTGGCGGCATACGGCAGCACGAACAAGTACAGGCCTGTGAACAGGAGCACGATGAGTGGGAACAGCGCCAAGAGGCCCACCCAGACGGCAGGCTGCTCCTTTCCCATGGCGGCGATGTTGACGATGACGGCCACCGTAAAGGCAATGGAGAGCCAGCGGTGGATCTGCCGAATCCATTTGTTCCAGTTCATTGGGACCTCCTCTGAGAACGAGCCCGAGGCGCATCGGGCACACCTCGTGAGACGGCGGCCTTCGGACCGCTTCCGACGAATGCCGCCAGGTGCTCGCCGGTCAGCGTCGACCTCGCCGCCACCAGATCGGCCGGGGTGCCTTCGAACACGATCCGCCCGCCGTCGTGGCCCGCGCCCGGCCCCAGGTCGATGATCCAGTCGGCGTGCGCCATCACCGCCTGGTGGTGCTCGATCACGATGACCGACTTGCCTGAGTCGACCAGCCGGTCCAGCAGCCCGAGCAGCTGCTTGAGGTCGGCCAGGTGCAGCCCCGTGGTCGGCTCGTCGAGCACGTAGATGCCGCCGTCAGCCCCCATATGCGTCGCGAGCTTGAGCCGCTGCCGCTCGCCACCCGACAGCGTGGTGAGCGGCTGGCCGAGCCGCAGGTAGCCGAGCCCCACGTCGGCCATGCGCTGCAGGATCGCGTGCGCGGCCGGTGTACTCGCCTTGCCGTCGCCGAAGAAGCCGACCGCGTCTGCAACCGACAGGTCAAGCACCTCGGCGATGTTGAGCCCGCCGAGCCGGTAGTTCAGCACCGACGCCTGGAACCGCCGACCCTCGCACTCCTCGCAGACCGTAGAGACTTCGGCCATCATCCCCAGGTCTGTGTAGATCACCCCGGCGCCGTTGCAGGTCGGACAGGCGCCTTCGGAGTTGGCGCTGAACAGGGCGGGCTTCACGCCGTTGGCCTTCGCGAACGCCTTGCGGATCGGCTCCAGCAGATCGGTGTACGTCGCCGGGTTGCTCCGCCTCGAGCCACGGATCGGAGTCTGGTCGACCGACACCACCCCTTCCCGGCCACACACCGAGCCGTGGATCAGTGAGCTCTTTCCTGACCCAGCCACGCCGGTCACCACGACCAGCACGCCGAGCGGGATGTCGACGTTGACGTTCTTCAGGTTGTGAGTGCGGGCACCGCGCACCTCCATCACACCCGACGGCTTCCGCACTGACGGCTTCAGGGAGGCCCGGTCGCTCAGGTGACGCCCGGTGAGCGTGCCGCTGGCTCGCAGCCCGTCAAGGGTGCCCGCGAAGACCACCTCGCCGCCAGCGGAGCCGGCGCCGGGGCCAAGGTCGACGACGTGGTCGGCGATCGAGATCACCTCCGGCTTGTGCTCGACCACCAGGACGGTGTTGCCCTTGTCGCGCAGCCGCAGCAGCAGGTCATTCATCCGCTGGATGTCGTGAGGGTGCAGCCCGATCGTCGGCTCGTCGAAGACGTAGGTCACATCGGTGAGCGATGACCCGAGGTGACGGATCATCTTGGTGCGCTGCGCCTCACCACCCGACAGCGTGCCGGATGGCCGGTCGAGGCTGAGGTAGCCCAGCCCGATCTCCACGAACGAGTCGAGCGTCTGCTGCAGCGCCGCCAGCAACGGTGCAACGGACGGATTGTCCAGACCGCGCACCCACTCAGCCAGCTCGTTGATCTGCATCGCGCAGGCGTCGGCGATGTTGATCCCCTTGATCTTGGAGGACCGGGCGGCCTCGTTGAGCCGGGTGCCCTTGCACTCGGGACAGGTGGTGAAGGTGACCGCGCGCTCCACGAACGCCCGGATGTGCGGCTGCATCGCGTCGACGTCCTTGGACAGGAACGACTTCTGGATCCGCGGGACGAGGCCCTCGTAGGTGAGGTTCATGCTCTCGAACTTCACCTTGGTCGGTTCCTTGTAGAGGAAGTCGTGGCGCTCCTGCTTGGTGTACTTCCGGATCGGCTTGTCCGGGTCGAGGAAGCCCGAGGCCGCGAAGATACGCACATTCCAGCCGTCCGCGTTGTAGCCGGGGATCGTGAGCGCACCCTCGTTGAGCGACTTGCTGTCGTCGTACAGCTGGGACAGGTCGATGTCGTTGACCGATCCCATGCCCTCGCATTTCGGGCACATGCCTCCGGTGAGGGTGAAGACGCGCTTCTCGGTCTTGCCGGCTCCCTTCTCGACCGAGATCTGCCCGACCGCGCGCACAGACGGCACGTTGAAGGAGAAGGCGTTGGACGAGCCGATGTGCGGCTTGCCAAGACGGCTGAACAGCACCCGCAGCATCGCGTTGGCGTCGGTCGCCGTACCGACCGTCGAGCGAGCGTTGGCGCCCATCCGCTCCTGGTCGACGATGATCGCGGTCGTCAGCCCTTCCAGGACGTCGACCTCGGGCCGGGCCAGCGTCGGCATGAAGCCCTGCACGAACGCGCTGTAGGTCTCGTTGATCATCCGCTGCGACTCCGCCGCGATGGTGCCGAACACCAGCGACGACTTGCCCGATCCCGAGACGCCGGTGAACACCGTCAGCCGCCGCTTGGGGAGCTCGACGCTGACGTCCTTCAGGTTGTTCTCCCGGGCGCCCTGGACGCGGATCAGGTCGTGGCTGTCCGCGGGATGCGGGTTGGAGGAGGACCGGCTCATGGGATCCTCTCGAGCAGGTCAACGAGCTTCCCGCCCATCATGTTCCAGCCGTAGCGAGCGCCGCCGAACTCCCGCTTCTGGTCCTGCTTGAAGCCCGACTGCACGATGGACAGGCGCGTGCCCGACGCCGTGGGCGTGAGCGTGAAGGTCACCACGGTCTCGAGGAAAGGGACATTCCACGTGTAGCTGAGCTTCCTCTGCTCTTCGATCTCGAGGATCCGGCAGTTCACGGTGCCATCCCAACCGGGGTACGGCTGCGTCTTGAGCATGAACGCGGCCCCTGGCTCGAGCTTGAGCCCGACGACGGGCAGGAGCCACTCGGCGAGCAGCACGGGATCGGTGAGCGCGCGCCACACCTTCGCCGGCGAATGACGCAGATCGAATTCGAGTGAAAGGGATTCGGTTTGCGATGGGGCGGTCTTGTCGACGAGGTTCATTCGTCCATTTTCTCCAGCAGTTGTTCAAGGCGATCGACGTGCTCTGTCCAGAAGGCGCGGTAGTGCGCGATCCAGTCGATGAGCGGCTTCATCCCGCGCGGCTCCACCCGGTAGTAGACACAGCGCCCCTCGCGCCGGCCGTTCACCAGGCCGGCATCCTTCAAAGCGGCGAGATGCTGCGAGACCGCCGGCTGCGAGATGGCGAAGCGCGCCGTGAGATCCTTCACCGCCGCTTCGCCGCGCGTGAGCGACTCGAAGATCGCCCGGCGGCTGGGGTCCGCCAGTGCCTGGAAGATCTTGTCTTCGGCCACAGCCGCGCTCTGCATGAGCGATTCATAAGTATTCGCTTATGGATTGTCAAGCACGCGGATCGGGTCGGCGGTTCAAGCAGAGAACCGGTGCAGCTCCCTCACTGCCAGTGCAGCGACATCCTCCTGCGGGCCCGTCGGACCACCTGGGCGCTCAGCGGGATCCCCAGCTCGGCGGCAGTGTCCTCGATCGCCTGGGCCGCGGCCTCACCGTTCACGGGGCGCTCGGATGGGTCCACCGCCATCATGCGGTGGACGAGCTGCGCCACCGGCTCGGGGACATCGGACCGGATGGACCGCAGCGGAGTGGACCGCCCCTCCATGGCCAGCTTGAGGGACTCGAGCTGCGATGGGGCTCGATACGGATGGATCGCCGACAACAAGCGATACAGCACGGAACCCAACGAGGCCACATCAGCAGCGGGAGTGAGCGGGAGGCCTCGGGTCTCCTCGGGCGCCACGTGGTGGAGCCTCTCGAGGGTCAGAACGCGCATGGGGAAGAGAGACACAGCCAGTGGGGCCGGGCGCAGCAACGCATCTCCCCGTGCGGAGATGAGGAGGGATTCGGGGCTCACCGCCCTGTACACCACCTGCATGGGGCGCCCATCCAGCGTCCACCGGTGGAGCGCCCCCAATCCGAGCGCGACATCCCGCCCCACGGAGAGCGCCGCGTCCACAGGCCAGGGCAGGCCGCGATCATCCTCAAGACACGCGAGCAGCGAGCGGGCGGAGATCCACGGCATCGCCGCGTAGTAGCGCCGACCCTCGGAGCCAAGCTCGAGGAGGCGCAGGACCCGCGGATGCATGAAGCGGGTGAACAACCGGACCTCGTCCCAGCGAATGTTGAAGAAGCCGATCTCATCGGGCTCTGGAACGAAGACCTCGAGCCGCATGAGGAGGATCTCCGGGTTCCTGCGGTCACCCACCTGGTAGAGCTCGGTCCCGGGAGGGCTCCGCAGCCGTCGATGGATGCGGTACGGCCCCAGGTCATCCCCAGGGCTGAGCGGCTCGAGGGACTCCGTCTCCTTCATGGTGCTCCCCACCCGCGGCCCGCGACAGCCCAGGTCCCCTGCACCGTGCCGTCGCGCATGGACCAGAGCCGCTCGTGCAGGTTCACCGAGGCGCAGACGTGATTCGGCACCACCCGCACGCGGTCTCCCACGCGAGGCCGCCACTCCGTGCTGGAGAGATCCAGCAGGCCGTGCTCCTCGGAGAGACTCCGGACCACGATGTCCGGCCGCTCCAACAGCGCGCCGTATCCGCCTCCAGGCGCGAGCCCCTCCTCCTTCGCCAGGGCTTTGGCGCCCGCGTCGATGACGGCCTGCCCCGGGACGGCGGTGCTCACCACGGTGGACAGCACCGAATAGGCGCACTCGTCCCAGGTACAGGCACCCACTGCGGCGGTGTTGCGATCGTTGAAGATGTTGATGCCGGGGCGGATCTCCGTCAGCCCAGCCACCTCGTGCGAGCGCCAGAGGGTAGGCGTGGAGCCGCCACTGACGACCTGTGGCTGGAGCCCGGCGCCGGACAGATGCTCGATGAACTCCGCAAGGCGGGAGGACAGCTCGCTCACGGCAGAGCCCTGCTGCCCCACGGGGGAGCGGACGTGGCCCGGGTAGAACGTGATGCCGCGGTACTCCACCGCCTCCATCATCCCGATCGCCCGAGCCAGCGCGATGGCATCCGAGGGGAGCTGCACACCCACCCGTCGCATCCCGAGATCCAGCTCCACCAGCACCCCCACCCTCCGTCCCGCCTTCAGCGCTGCGGCACTCAGTCCCTCAAGCGCCTCTCGAGAGTCGAGCGCCACCGAGAGGCTCACGCGCGGGGGGAGCCGCAGGAGCCGCTCGAGCCGGGCCGCCCCCACGGGCGGATACGCGAGGAAGACATCGCTGGCGACCGTGGCCATCACCTCGGCCTCGTGGGGGGTGGCCACGGTGATGCCCGAAGCGCCGGCCCGAAGCTGAAGCGCCGCGAGCTCTGGCACCTTGTGCGTCTTCGTATGAGGCCGCCACCGCAGGCCGTGCTGGCGGGCGTAGTCGTCGACGCGGCGCAGGTTGGCCTCCACGCGGTCCAGCTCAACGAGCGCGGCGGGCGTCTCCAGGTTCTCTAGTGATGGCCTCTCCATGAGCACTACACGATAATCCGCCCCGTGATGCCGTTCATGCCCCCGGGCTCCCCTTGAAGAAGCTCTCCCCTTCCAAGCTGGGGCTGCTCAGCACGCTCTACTTCGTCCAGGGGATGCCCTACGGCTTCCAGTTGACGGCTCTTCCCATCTACTTGTGGCAGCACGGTGTCTCGGTGACAGGGATCGGCCTCCTGGGGGCGCTCTGGTTCCCCTGGCTGCTCAAGCCGCTCTGGGCACCGCTCGTGGAGCGCTACAGCTCCGAGCGAATTGGCCGCCGCAAATCGTGGATCCTTCCCCTGCAGGGGGCGCTCTCCGTTACCTGCCTCGCGGCCTCGTTCGCCACCTCGCCCGAGGCCATCCCGGTGCTGCTGGCCCTGGTCTTCCTGATGAACCTCTTCGCCGCCACCCAGGACATTCCGGTGGATGGACTGGCGGTGGACCTGCTGAAGGACCAGGACCTGGGCTGGGGCAACGCCGTGCAAGTGGGGGCGTACAAGCTTGGCGCCGTGGCGGGAGGTGGGCTGCTTGGCTGGGCCAGCCAGTACATCGGCTGGCAGGGGCTCTTCATCGTCATGGCAGCGCTCTCGCTGCTGGCGCTCGTGGTGGCGGCCTTCTCTCGAGAGCCTGCGCGCTCGGAGAAGGACGGTGCGCCGAAGACGAGCCTCCGGGAGGTGCTGCGCCAGCTCAAAGAAGCATTGGCCGTGCCGGGGACAGGGTGGTTGCTGCTCTTCATCGGCTTCTACAAGTTCGGCGAGTCGCTGTCCGACACGCTCTACCGGCCCTTCCTCCTGAGCTCCGGCTTCGAGGGTCCCCAGGTCGCGCTGTGGACCGGGACATGGGGCGCGATTGCCTCGCTGGCCGGTACAGCGGCGGGTGGATGGCTCGCCACCCGGATGCAGCTGCTCCATTCAGTCGCGGTGACCTCGACCTTACGGCTCCTTCCCCTCATCGGCCGCTGGCTGCTTGCGGTCACCGGCCCCACAGCGGGAGGAGTCCTCGGTGTCACCTTGGCGGAGGAGTTCTTCGGCGGCGCCCTCACCACGGCGATGTTCGCGTTCATGATGTCTCGAGTGGACCGGCGCGTTGGCGCCGCGCACTTCACGCTGCTCGCGGGGATGGAGCTGCTGGGCAAGATGCCAGGCGGCCCGCTGGGCGGGCTGCTGGTGGGCGAGGCTCACTGGAGCTACGCCCAGGCGTTCCTGCTGGGCGTAGGGCTCTCCGTGGCCTTCCTCTTCCTGCTCCTGCCAATGCGGAGGCAGAGGGACGCCTAGCGCTTGAGCAGCTTTACCGTCAGGCCTCCGACGACGAGGACCGCGGCAAGTGGAAGCATCCTCCGCAAGCGGTACTCCCACGAGTCCACCCGGTCCGCCATGAGCAGCATCATCCAGTGCCGGGCCCAGTGGTCCGGGTAGTGGTAGGCCAGCTTGCGCAGCGCGCCGCTCAGCCCCTTCGGAGGCACCGCCGTCCCGTACACCGGCGGTATCTCCCGCCGACCTCCGTGCTTGAGCACCGGATAGGGCGACTGCTGCTGCGCGATGGGAATCTGCGCCCCCGCCCGAGGGTGCGGCGGCTGCTCCATGGGGATGCCCGGCCGTTGCCGCGGATCCAGATCCACTCCCCTGCTCTCAATGTCTCTGCGGTTCGACATGGCTGTCTCTCCTCGTCAAGCGTGGCCGTGTGGAGTGAGGACGCACTTCACGCACCCATCCCGCTTCTGCGCGAACAGGTGGTAGGCGTGGGGCGCCTCCTCCAGCGGGAAGCGGTGGGTGATGATGCCCTTGGCGTCGATGTGCCCCGCCCGGATGTGCTCCAGCAGGTGCGGCATGTACCGGCGCACGTTGCACTGGTTCATCCGCAGCGTCAGGCCCTTGTTCATCGCCGCGCCGATGTTGATCAGGTTCCACGGCGGGCCGTACACGCCGACGATCGAGACGTTGCCGCCCTTGCGCACCGTGTCGATGCACCAGTTGATCGCCGTGGGCGAGCCCGCCTCCATCTTCGCCAGGCCCAGCACCTTGTGCATCATCGAGCCCTCGGCCTCCATGCCCACCGCGTCGATGCACACGTCCGCGCCGCGGCCGCCGCACAGCTCCCGGAGGTAGAGCACCACGTCCCCCACCTCCTTGAAGTTCACCGTCTCCACCTTCGCGTACTGCTCGGCGAAGGTCAGCCGGTACGGCACGTGGTCCACCGCGATCACCCGCCCGGCGCCCAGCAGCCACGCGGACTTCATCGCGAACAGGCCCACCGGCCCGGCGCCGAACACCACCACCGTCTCGCCGCCCTTGATCTCCCCCATCTCCGCGCCCTGATAGCCGGTGGGCAGGATGTCCGTGAGGAAGAGCACCTCCTCGTCCTCCATGTCGTCCGGGATCTTCATGGGCCCCACGTCCGCGAAGGGCACCCGCACGTACTCGGCCTGGCCACCCTCGTAGCCACCCGTGGTGTGCGAGTAGCCGAACACCCCCGAGGCCAGATCGCTGGAGGGGTTGGAGTTCTCACACAGCGCCGTGAGCCCCCGGTTGCAGTAGAAGCACGTGCCGCAGGAGATGTTGAAGGGCACCGCCACCCGATCTCCCTTGCGCAGGGTCTTCACCTCGCGCCCCATGTCCTCCACGACACCCACGAACTCGTGGCCGAAGGTGCACCCTACCCGTGTGTCCGCGATGAGCCCGTGCAAGAGGTGCAGATCCGAGCCGCAGATCGCCGAACGAGTCACCTTCAAGATGACGTCCTGTGGATGCTCGATGATCGGATCAGGCTTGTTCTCCACGTGGACCCGATAGGGCCCTTGATAGGTCAGTGCGCGCATGGGAAGTCCGCTCTCCTTTCCTGTAGGGGTGCGGATGCAGAGGGCTCGGAGCAAGACGGGCCTGCCTGCCCGCTTCTCACAGGAGGAGCGGCCAAGCAGACATGCCCTGCTTGCAGCCCGCTGGCTTGCTCCTCACGTTCCGCTCAAATGCTCACTCCCTTCTCCAACCGGGCCCAGGCAGGTGAGGTGCTCGCCCGTTCACTCTCCCGCTACGCGGGACGGCATGACGTCATCGTCCTCGGCCTCCCCCATGGAGGCGTTCCCATTGCCTTCGAGGTTGCCCGGCACCTCGCCGTGCCGCTGGATCTCTGCTTCCTCGAACCCATCGCCTCACCGCATGGGGATGTCACCCTGGGGCTGCTTGGCTGGCCGCCCTCGCAGGCCCTGCACGACAGTGTCATCAGCGCGCTGGGCATGAACGATGAGCTCCTCCGCCAGGCGACGGCTCAGGCCTGGCGCCGCCTCCGCCAGCGGATCCACCACCTGCGTCCTCCAGCGCCTCCACCCGCCCTTCACGGGCGAACGGTGATCCTCGTGGACGAGTGGGTGGCCCAGTCACACCCGCTCCGCGACGCGGCGGGGCTGGTGCGGCGCCTGGGGGCTCACGTGGTGGTGGCCGCGGTGCCAGTGGGCTCCCGAGAGGGGCTGCAGACCCTCACCGAGCAGTGCGATGACGTCATCTGTCCCTGGCAGCCCATGCCCTTCGATGCGCCCTCGTCCTTCTACGCCGACTTCCGTCTCGTGACGGAGGACGAGGTCCGCGCCTTGCTGCTCCGGGCCTGGGGCGACTGGGGCACCGCGGGGGTTGATGGCCCCGGCGCCTTCTGAGCCTGAGCCTCGGGCGCATCCAACGAGCGCCAGAGGTACCAGCTCGCCACCGTGCGCCAGGGCCTCCAGCGCTCGCCGTAGGCCAGCACCTCGCGCGGGCGCGGCGACTCCTTCAGCCCGTGCATCAGCATGAAGCCCTTGCGGATGGCGTAGTCATCCACCGGCAGCACGTCCGGCCGGCCGAGCCGGAAGATGAGCAGCATCTCCACCGTCCACTGGCCAATGCCGCGCACCTGCGTGAAGCGCTCGATCAGCTCCGCGTCGCTCAGCCGCGGCACCTCGGCCATCGTGGGCACCGCGCCGTCCCGTGTCTTCTGTGCCAGATCCTTCAACGCCGCGGTCTTGGCGCCAGACAGGCCCGCTCCGCGCAGCGCCGGCTCCGGCGTCGCCAGCAGGGCCTCGGGCGTGAACGCAGTACCCGTCCCCACCCGCTCGCAGAGCCGAGCGAAGATGGAGGCCGCCGCCTTGCCGTGGAGCTGCTGGTAGACGATGGACTCGGCCAGCGCCGCGAAGGGGCTGTGGAAGGGCCGCAGCTGGAGCCGGAAGGGCCCCACCCGGCGCATCAGCGCGGCCATGGTGGGATCGGCGCGAGCGAGGGCCCGGCGGGCCGACAGCGAGAAACCGTCAGGCAGGAGCGGAACACCAGAGACTGCGCGCGGGGTGGCAGGCATGGCCGGGCCATGGTGCCACCCTCGCGCGGGGACTGCACGCAAGTTCAGACAGGGGCCGCGGTGTCCGTCTGCATGGGCACCTCGTTGCGAGGCTCGGACTGCATCAGCTCCTCGTACTCCGCCATCATCTGGACGCCGAGCGCCAGGAGCTGGTCCTCATCGAGGACCTTCCGCACCAGCTTGAAGAGCTCCTTCTCCTCCTCCTCGACGTGGTGCTCGACGTTCTCCTGGAGCACCTTCATCTTGGCGCTGTAGTTCTCGTCGGCCGGCTCCATCTCGAGCAGGTCCGCGATGATGCGCTTGACGGCCAGGTGCTCCTCCACCGCCTCGCGGACGAGGTCCTCGGTCTTCTCGGTCTTGATCGAGGGATAGAAGAACTGCTCCTCGATGGTGGCGTGGGCCGACAGGCGGTCCGCGATCATGACGAAGAGCTCGCGGCGCTCCGCGGTGCCACCTTCCTCGAGCTTCTCGAACTGCTTGAAGAGCTTGCTCACCTCTTCGTGCTGCTGCTTGAGAAGATCCAGCGCGTTCATGGTTTGTCTCCGTGCTTGGTGTTGGGTGAAGCAGTCGAGGCCGCCGGCCGCCCGGGCGCTGTTGTCGTCCAGAGCGACTTGTGGATCCGCTCATCGGTCATGGCACAAAGGCTAGGGATTCCCCCTGGGGCAGGTAACCCGGCGGCCATGGCTCGGACGCCCGGCTGCTCGCCCAGCGGGGTACAGGCAGGTTGTACGCGAGGCAACAGAGCGGCCGGAAGATCGGTGGAAATCGCGGGCTTGGCCTGAAACCCTGGGGTCTTTCCCTTGGGCGCGCTATGTAGGGACGTTCAGGGATTGGCCCCCACTGCCAGGAGCGCAGGATGCCAGTCGCACGACATCCCGGAAGCACCAGCCTCGTCGACATCTTGGATCGGGTCCTGGATCAGGGGATCCGGTTCACGCGGGGGCCAGAAGCCGCGCAGAGGAGCCCACCCACACCCGAGGAGCGGGTCCGCATCGTCGTCGAAGCCGTGGAGACCTACCTGGAGCACCCCAAGGTGCCTCCTGGGAAGCAGGAAATCGGAGCCTAGCGCCGTGCCGTCCACCGCACCCCTGACGCCGCCCTTAGCGCCCGGGAACGAAGAGCGCACCGAGTCGAGCCCCGCGGCTCCCGATCCGGAGCGCACGCTGCTGCGCCAGCTCGTGGACGCGGTCACGGACCCCATCCTCTTCACCAGCCCCGAGGGGCAGCTCCTCATGGCCAACGCCCGCGCGCGCCAGCTCCTCGTCGCCCACGAGGGCGCCAGTGAGGGCCACTGCCGCGCCGTGGAGCTCAACCAGCGCCTCTTCCACACCGCGCTCGTCAGCGCAGCTACCGGAGGCGCCTCGCCCGTGCGCCGCAGGGATCTGTCCCTGGTGGATCCCGTGGAGGGCACGGACCTGCTCTTCGAGCTCATCACCACCCCCGCCCGGGAGCCTGGCAGCCCTCCCGGCCAGGTGTGCGTGCTGCGCAACGTGACGGACCTGGGCCGCGCCACGCGGGCGCTCGGCGAGAGCTACCGCCGCCTGCGCGCCTCGGAGCAGGAGGCGCGCTCGGAGCGCCTGCGCCTGGATCTGATCCTCGACTCGGTGGAGGATCCCATCATCGTCACGGATCCGTCCGGCGCCACGGTGCTGATGAACACCCCGGCCGAGCAGCTCTTCTCCGCCACCACCGACAGTGGCGAGGCCATCCTGCGGCGTGCGCGCACCAACGACGCGCACCTCTCCTCGTTCCTCTCCCATCTGCTGGGCCAGGGCGGCGCCCGGCGCTTTCGTGGCGAGCTGCAGCTCGTGGTCCCCGCCACCGGCGCGCCCCTGCCCATGGAGGCGGTGGCCAGCCAGGTGCTCTCCGATCAGGGAGAGCCCACCTCCATCGTCACCGTGCTCCACGACCGGACGGAGGCGCGGGAGAAGGCCCGGCTCCTGGAGCAGGTCAAGTCCGCCTCCAGCGAGCTGGAGGTCAAGGTGCACACGGCCACCGCCGAGCTCGCCGAGCAGAACGAGAAGCTGCGGCGGCAGGCGCTTCAGCTGGAGCAGGCGAGCGCGGCCAAGTCGCAGTTCCTGGCCAACATGTCCCACGAGTTCCGCACGCCGCTCAACGCCATCCTTGGCTACACCAGCATGCTGCTGCAGGGCGTGAACGGGGAGATGACGCCCCAGCAGCGGCGCAACCTGCAGCGCATCGACTCCAACGGCCGGCACCTGCTCCAGGTCATCAACGAGATCCTCGACATCACCCGCATCGAGGCGGGGCGCATGCCGCTCAACCTGTCCGACTTCATGCTCCCGGAGCTGATCCAGGAGGTGATGGCGGAGATGGATCCCATCATCGCGCGCACGAAGCTGGCGGCGGGCGCCTCGCTGGCGCAGGACCTGCCAGAGCTGCACAGCGACCGGCAGAAGGTGAAGCAGGTCGTCCTCAACCTCCTGTCCAACGCGCTGAAGTTCACGCACGAGGGATCCGTGCAGATCTCCGCAGTGTACGAGTTCGCCACCTCCACGGTGGCCATCTCCGTGAAAGACACGGGCATCGGGATCGCCCCAGAGGACCTGGAGAAGATCTTCGAGGACTTCCAGCAGGTGGACAGCTCTCCCACGCGCGTCTATGGCGGCACTGGCCTCGGTCTGTCCATCTGCCGACGTCTGGCCTCGATGATCGGAGGGCGAGTCACCGTGCAGAGCGCACTTGGCCAGGGTTCCACCTTCACACTGCACCTGCCGCGACGTATGAGGCACTCATGACGAATTCTGCGGAGGTCGCCAAGCCGCTCGTGCTGGTGGTCGACGACTACCAGGACGCGCGGGAGATGTACGCAGAGTATCTGGAGTTCTCTGGCTTCCGTGTGGCCGAGGCCGCGAACGGAGCCGAGGCGCTCGACAAGGCCTTCGCGCTGCTGCCGGACGTCATCCTCATGGATCTGTCCCTGCCCGTCCTCGACGGGTGGGAGGCCACGCGCCGCCTCAAGAGCGACGAGCGCACCCGGGCCATCCCCGTGGTGGCGCTCACGGGGCACGCGCTGGCCGGCGAGGGTACTGGGGAGCAGGAGGTGAAGTGCGACGCCTTCGTCATCAAGCCCTGTCTGCCGGACACGCTGGTGGCGGAGGTGAAGAAGGTGCTGGCGGCGCGCGGGCGGTGAGGGAGGCCATGGCTCGGATCCCTGGTTCACAGGGCCTCTACGTCTACGGGGTGCTGCGCGCGAAGGAGGAGCAACGCTTCGGCGCCATGGGCCTGGGTTCGCCTCCGGCCGAGGTGGGGACGGTGCATCATGGCGAGCTGGCGGCCGTGGTGTCGGAGGTGCCTCCGGGCGTGCCGGACCCGACGCGAGACAATGTGCTGGCCCACCACCACGTGCAGGAAGTGGTCATGCGCGAGCACACGCTGCTGCCGGCGGCCTTCGGGCTCGTGCTCCGTGGGCGCGAGGGGGTGGAGGAGCTGCTGCGCGCGGCCCATGACACCTTCGCTGGAGTGCTGGCGCGCCTGGAGGGGCACCTCGAGCTGGGCCTGAAGGTGCTCTGGGATCAGGATCTCCTCGCCCGGGAGGCGGCTGAGCACGACGCACGGGAGCTCGTGGAGTTGCTGAGGCCCTTCGCCACGGCGATCCGCGTGGTGAGCCCTATTGGCGAGCGGATGATCCTGAACGCGGCCTTCCTGGTGGCGCGCGATCGGGAGGAGGCCTTCGACGCGAAGCTGAAATCGCTGGCCGCGCGCTTCGAGCTGCTCACGCTCCAGCACACGGGGCCGTGGGCGCCCTACCACTTCTCGGACATCCGCCTGCGGCTGGAGCCCGAGGCAGCGGGAGCCCCCGCGGCCCCGGGCTAGCGAGCGCTCAGCTCCCCGAGGCCACCTTCGCGGCCTCGGTTGCCAGGTTGGTGAACGCGGGAGGCAGCCGGATCCAGCCCGCGCTGAGCTCGGTCCGCGCGTAGTAGACGCCCTGAGTGCTCTTCGCCGCCTGGAAGAACCCCACCTCCTTGCCACCCTTCCGGTACTCCACGCGGAACACGTCCTGCAACGGTGAGCCCGGCGGCTCCTCGCCCTTGCCGAGCACGTCCAGAGACGCCACCCGCCAGATGCGATCGTGCCAGTTGCGGACGAACTCATCCTGCTGGCCCGGCGTGTTCTGCGGCGCGATGATCATCGGCGCCGGAGGCTTGCCGGTCACCAAGAAGGTGCGCGAGTTCTTCCCCTCGGTGACGACGATGGTGTCGTAGTCCCCCTCCTCGAACTTGTGCTGCCGCCGATCCACCATCCGGTTCATCGCGTTCTCGAAGTCCGGCAGGACCGTCGTCACCAACAGGAAGACCTTGCCGTCCTCGCGCATCACATAAGGCGTGGCCCAGGGCAGCCCCTTGGGCGAGCCGATGACGATCACCTGCTCCCGGCCACCCACCGTGAGCGTCAGCTTGCGCGGGCTGTCCACGAAGCCCAGCTCCTCGCGCTTCTTCTCGTCCAGCTCGCCGATCGCCCGGGTACCCTTCAGCGGCGCCAGCCGGCCCCACAAGGTCTCCGCGTTCTGGTTCGCGCGCAGCACCTTGGGAGGAGGCGGCGGGAGTGGAGCAGCCGGAGGAGGAGCAGACGCGACCCCGCCGTCGGCCCCTCCTGGTGTCGTGCCGCCATCCGCGCCACCGGCCACGCCTCCGTCGGACACTCCGCCATCGGGCACGGCCGCAGGCGGAGGCGGAGGCTTTGGCTTCTCCGCAATCCTCACCCAGAGCTTGTCCTCCTCGTCCGGGTTGCGGAACAGCTCGACGTAGCGCGTCGCGTCCTCCCAGCGCACCTTCTCGAGCGCCCGCTTGGAGATGTCCAGGATGGTGATCTCACCGGGCATCCCCTCCGGCTCGCGCTGCCAGGTGAGGAAGGCCGCCACCAGACCCACGGCTGCAAGCACTCCCTGTAGCGCCAACCCTCGCGTGTTCATCACGCACCTCCCTGCGGAGCAGCCGGGGCGCGCCGGCCCCGCCGCCGCGTCACGAAGAAGCCCGCTCCCAGCACCACGGCTGGAGCCAGGAGCACGGTGACCCAGAACCAGACGGTGTCCTGCTCGCGCGTGTGCTGGATGGGCACGTCCTCCTCACTGGTCACCGTGCCGGAGATGGCCTCCTCACCCGTGAGCCAGCGCAGCGAGTCCAGCGCCAGGTAGACGTTGCCCAGGTTCGGCAGCACGCCATCCGCCAGTGCGTCCGAGTCCGCCATCACCACCGCCCGCGACTGCTCCTTGCCGCTGCCCTTCTGCACCGCCAGCATCAGCGGATAGTTGCGGCGCTCTTCCTTGGGATCCTGGGTGAAGTTGCCGTTGGGATCCGCGAAGGTCGCATCATGCGAGCGGATCGCCACATCCACGGTGACACCCTCGGGCGGACGGGTGCCCAGCTCGAGCGTTCCAGCGCCCAGGAAGGCCACGGGGGCTTGCCCACCCAGCTGGGCCAGCGTGGAGACGGACGGGTGCGAGGAGTAGTCCGACGTGCCCAGGTTGGCGCGATCGCTGATCTGGCGCGTGGTCCGGAAGTACACCTGATCGTTCGCGAGCTGGACGTTCGTGTATTTCGTCCCGAGCACCTCCATCAGCGCGCTCTGCGCGGAGCCATCCGGCTCCAGCGCGACGAGCAGGCGCCCACCCTTGTTGAAGTACTCGCGCAGGGCCGCCACCTCCTCCGGGAGGAAGTCCTTCGTGGGGCCGATGATGAAGATCGCCGCCGCATCGCGCGGCACCTCCGTGCCCAGGCCTTCGGACACACTCAGCGGCATTGAAGTCACGTTCTGCCCGCGCAGCAGCTCCTTGAGCTGCTCGACACCGGCGCGCGGCGTCTGCCCCGGCGGGGCCCTATCGTCGCTACGCTCACCGTGGCCTCCGGTGAAGTAGACGACGCGGCGTGGGCGAGCCACGTTGAGCAGCCGCTTCTGCACCTCCTGATCCAGCCGCTGGAGCTGGCCGCGCGCCCGGTCGATCTCCAGGCCCACCGTGTACACCTCGCGCTGCTCTCCGCGTGAGATGACGATGACGCCGTTGGTGGTGATGCCCAGGTCCCGCGCCTTCGTCGGCTCGACGGCCTGGTCCATCCGCGTCACCTGGAGCTGCGGGGACTCCTGGCTCAGATCGCTGAAGTACCGCGCCACCTGCTCACCCACGTCGTTGGCAGGCGGGAAGAAGAGCGTCACCTGCAACGGCTCGGTGAGGCCGCGCACGATCTTGCGGCTGGAGTCGCCCGGCCTGGCGGTACGGAAGTAGGACAGATCCTTCGTCACGTCCCGCTCCGTGGCCACGTACATGGCCGAGAAGGCGAAGATGAGCACGAAGGCTGTCCCCACGCCGGAGAAGAGCGCGCCCCGGGCCCGGTCCGTCTCCAGCACCGGCGCGCGAACCATCGCCGCGGCGGAGGCCTCCAGCAGCGCCAGCGGCACCAGCGAGAGCACCAGCAGCGCCGGGAAGAGCACCTGGAACGTCACCGCCAGCTTGGGCGAGGACTGAGACAGCGAGGTGCCGAGCAGCCGCGTCCCCAACTCCGACTGGGCGGTGAAGAGCAGCAGCCCGGTGAAGCCCACCCCGTAGCAGAGCACCGCCCAGCGCCACAGCACCTTGCGCTCGCCCTGGGCCTGGGCCATCCGCACCCCGCCCCAGATGATGATCCCCAGCAGCAGCACGGTGCGCACCGCCACGGTGGCGGTGAGCGCGGTGCCCGCGCCAGCGATCCGCTCGGCGATAAGCCCGAGCACCAGCACCGCCGCGAAGGCGATGCTCAGCAGGAGACTGCTCCCTCGCGAGTTCATCGCCACCTCCGCGCTTCCAGCACCCGCGTGGCGCCGAAGAGGGCCACGTAGGTGAGCAGCAGGTAGTAGGCCACGTCACGCAGGTGCACCAGGCCCCCCTGGAACGGCGGGAAGTGCTGGTTCCAGAGCGACAGGGCGCTGAAGATGTTCGAGAGCGGCTGCTCGGTGATGCGCGCCAGCAGCCAGCACAGGATGAGCGCCACCAGCATCACCGAGGTGAGGATGGCGGCCATGATCTGGTTGCGCGCCAGCGCCGAGCCGAACGTGCCCACCGCCAGCGACGCGCTGCCCAGCAGCAGCAGCCCCAGGTAGCCCGCGAAGATGTGCCCGAAGGACACCTTGCCGTTCACCATGACGAGCAGCGGCATGTAGATGGTGCACACCAGGTAGATCGCCAGGAAGGCCAGCGCCGCCAGGTACTTGCCCAGGACGATGTCCCGATCCCTCACCGGCGACGAGTACAGCAGCGACAGCGTGCCCGCCTGCCGCTCCTCGGCCAGCAGGCGCATGGAGATGAACACCGAGGCGACGATGGTGAAGCCGCTCGAGTAGTAGAAGAAGTTGGAGAGCACCGTCGCGGAGCGCTCCGCCGCGCGGCCCAGGGCGAACGCGTTGAAGAACAGCCCGTTCAGCGCGAGGATCGCCGCGATGATGACGTAGCCGCTGAGCGAGCGCAGGTAGCCCGCCAGCTCGCGGCGTGCAATCAACAGCGCCTTCATGATGCCACCTCCTGCTTCGCCCCGCCGCTCCGGGTCAGGTTCAGGAAGATGGACTCCAGCCGCTGCGTGCCGCGATCCAGCCGCAGCAGCTCCAGTCCGGCGCCCACCAGCGCCTGCGCCACACGGGGCCGCTGGTCCGCCGAGGCCTGCACCTGCAGGGAGAGCAGAGCCCCATCCTCCTGCATCACGCTCACCGGCCCGATGCCCGAGAGCGCCGCCAGCGCCTTGGCCTTCTCCCCTCGCACCTCCACCTCGATGGAGCCGCCGCCCAGATTCCTGGCCAGTTCCTCCTCCGTCCCCTGCGCTACCAGCTGCCCGCCGCTGATGATGAGCAGCCGGTCGCACGTCTCGCTGATCTCCGGGAGGATGTGGCTGGAGACGAGCACCGTGTGTGTGCCCTTCAGGCTGCGGATGAGCTCGCGCATGCCGCGGATCTGCGCCGGATCCAGGCCGCTGGTGGGCTCGTCCAGGATGAGGAACGCCGGGCGGTGCACCAGCGCCTGCGCCACGCCCACGCGTTGCCGGTAGCCATGGCTGAGCGTGGAGATGAGCGCCCCATCCATCTCCCGGAGCGCCGTCTTCTCCTCCGCCTCGAGCACACGCGAGCGCGCCTCGCCCGCATGCACCCCGCGCAGCTGCGCCACATAGGCGAGGTACTCCCCCACCGTCATCTCGTCATAGAGCGGGGGTGTGTCCGGCAGGAACCCGATGCGCTTGCGCACTTCGTGCGGATCACGCACCGCGTCGTAGCCGTCGATGACGACTCGCCCTGAGGTAGGCAAGAGCACACAGCCGAGGATCTTCAACGTCGTCGTCTTCCCCGCGCCGTTCAGGCCCAGGAAGCCGATGACCTCACCCTTGTTGATGGTGAAGGCCAGATCTCGAACCGCTGCGTACTCGCCGTAGTACTTCGTGAGCCCTTCGACCTGGATCATCCGGGACCCTCTGTACTTTGCGAAAAGCGCGTCTTAATTCGCGCAGGATTGGCTTTTGTCAAGGTTGATCCGCCGCTGAAGCGTGAGAGAACTCGGTTCCCGCTGTGGTACGGCCCAGGGTGAAGCGCAGGGCAGCCTCCAGTTGCGGGTGAATGAAGGGGAAGCCGTGGCGCTCGGCCACCTCGGGACGGACATGGGTGCTGGCGAGCACGGTCTCCCTCCCCATCTCGCCGAACATGGCGCTCACCACCGCCCCCGGCATCGGCAGCACGGCCGGCCGTGAGAGCACCCGGCCCAGCGTGCGAGCAAACTCCTCCTGGCGCACCGCGTGAGGCGCCACGGCGTTCACAGGCCCTCGCAGCTCCGGCTTGAGGAGGGCCCAGTGGGCGAGCCCCAGCACGTCCTCCAGGGACACCCAGCTCAGCCACTGCCGGCCTCCAGCCACCGGCCCCCCGCCCCCCAGGAGGAAGGGCGGGAGCAGCTTCGCCAGCGCCCCTCCCCGCGGGTCCAGCACCACGCCAATGCGCAGGTGCACCACCCGGATGCCCGCCTCATCGGCGGGCGCGGCGCACGCCTCCCACTGCCGGCACACACTGGCCAGGAAGCCCTCTCCCGGGGCACTCACCTCCGTCACCTTCTCGTCTCCCCGGTCGCCGTAGAAGCCAGTGGCCGCGGCGCATACCAGCACCCGCGGCTTCTTCTGAAGACGGGCCAGGGCCTCGCAGAGCAGGCGCGTGCCCTCCGTCCGGCTCCGGAGGATGACCTCCTTGGCCTGGGGCGTCCACCGCTGCCCCACGTTCGCGCCCGCCAGGTGCACCACCGCGTCCACGCCCTCGAGCGCCGCTGTGTCAATCTGCCCCTTGTCCGGGTTCCAAGCCACGTCACCCCGTGCCGGGTCCGCCTTGCCTCGCACCATCCGCCGCACCCGGTGTCCACCCGTTGTGAGAAAGGGAATCAGCGCGCTGCCCAGCAGCCCGGTGGGCCCGCTCACCGCCACCGTGAGCGGCCCCTGCCCCGCGAAGGCCGCGTGCCGCCGCAGATCCTCACGGGTGAGGGCATGCCGGTACGCGAACACCCGTTCCAGCCGGCGCCGCGCCATGCCGCCCCCCACCGCCCGTCCCGCCACGCCCAGAGGGAGCGCGTACACCACCTCGTCCTCCAGCACGGAGGACGACGGAGGCTCCGGCCACATGCGGTGGGTGTGCACCCAGCGCGCGAAGGGGCCGGACACCTGCTCGTCCTGGAAGAGGGAGCCCTCGATGTACTTCGTGTGCCGGGCCACCCACGTCTGGCGCACGGGGCCTAGCTTCATCCGCAGCCTCACCTGGGTCCCCTCTCGGATGCCCTCCCCGTGCCGCTCCACCACCTCCAGGCTCTCCCAGGGGGGCGTCAGCCGCTCGAAGGCCCCTTCCCGGGTATGCCAGGAGAACAGCTCTGTAGCGGGCACCGGCATGCGGCTGCGCGCATCGAACATCCATGACTTGCCCATGACCCCTCCGGGCCGCGACAGTGAGGCCGCGCATGCTTACCCCGGAGCTCATCCATCGCGCAGTGGAAATCCTTCAGCGGGGCGGTGTTATCGCCCTGCCCACGGAGACCGTGTACGGCCTGGCCGCCAACGCCGAGGACGAGCTGGCCGTGCGCCGCATCTTCGCCATCAAGGGCCGGCCCGCCACCCACCCGCTCATCGTCCACCTGCCGGACGCCGAGGCCATGCCCCAGTGGGCCCGCGACGTACCGGACGAGGCCCGGCGCCTGGCCGCCGCCTTCTGGCCCGGTCCCCTCACCCTCGTGCTGCCACGCACCTCGCGCGCCACCGACGCCGTCACCGGAGGCCAGGACACCGTCGCCCTGCGCGTGCCCAACCACCCGGTGGCGCTCGAGGTCCTCCGAGCGCTCGGCGGGGGACTGGCGGCCCCCAGCGCCAACCGCTTTGGCCGCGTCAGTCCCACCACCGCTGAGCACGTGCGAGCGGATCTCGGGGACGAGGTGGAGCTCCTCCTCGACGGCGGCCCCTGCACGGTGGGGGTCGAGTCCACCATCGTGGACCTCAGCTCGGACAAGCCCGCCATCCTGCGCCCTGGAGGCCTGCCGGCCGAGGAGCTCGAGCGCGTCCTCGGACGTCCTGTCCCCGTCATCACCGAGTCCTCCGTGCGTGTCTCCGGCTCCCTGGCCTCCCACTACGCGCCTCGGGTAGGCGTGGTGCTGGTGGAGCCCGCCGAGGCTGTCCCTCGTGCCGAATCCTTGCGCCTCCAAGGGCTGCAGGTGGGCGTCTTGGGTCCACCGAGCCTGTCCCTGCCCAGGGATCTGCGGCGCTTCGACATCCCCGAGGACGCGGCGGGGGTCGCCCGGCTCCTCTACATGCGCCTGCGCGAGGCGGACCTGGCGGGCCTGGACGTGCTCATCGCATGCCTGCCTCCCGCGCAGGGGCTGGGGCTCGCGGTGAGGGATCGGCTCTCGCGAGCCGCTGCTCCCCGGCCCCCGGGCTCTTGAAGCGGCAGGCACTCTCCGATATCCCCGCTGCTGCTGCCTCGTCAGGAGTGTGCTGCCTTGAAGAGAAGTCTCCTCTGTCTCCTCCTCGTGGGTGCCCTGGCTGCTTGCAAAGAGGAGCCGCCCGGCCAGCTCAAGCCCATTCCCCGTCCTGCGGGCTACCAGGAACCACCCAAGGCCGAGGCACCCAAGGCCGCGTCCGCTGCCGCGCGGGATCCCAACAAGGTGGTGCTGCGCTGGAAGGTTGCCGCGAGCGCGCCCGTGGCCTTCCGCCTGGAGGGCACTCCGAACTCCGCGGGCGCTGCGCTCAAGGCCGTCTACGTCCTCCTGCGTCCCGAGAACGGTGACAACGTGGTCCGCATTGCCCGGCAGAGCCCCAAGGCGCCCCCGGAGCAGGCCACCTTCAGCGAGCGCGGCTTCATCCTGGACGGGCTCAACGAGGTGGAGCGGAACCTCGCCACGCTGTTGCTGGAGCTGCCCAAGGATCCGGTGGGCGTGGGCGACAGCTGGGCGCTCGGCGCCGATCTGGTGAACATGGATCCGCTGGGCCCGGGCTTCATGGAGAAGAAGTCCGATCGACGCAACACCGTGAAGCTGGCTTCGCTCACCGGAGAGGGGGACGAGCAGATCGCTACGATCGTGTACGACATCTCCGAGCTCGTGAGCGGCAACCTCCAGACCGGCGCGAAGCTCCCACCCGGCGCTGGGGAGACGGCTCCGCTCAAGGTGGCCGAGGAGAAGGGCAAGGGCAAGAAGGGCAAGGGCAAGAAACCGGCGCCGCCCAAGGAGGACAAGCCCAAGCCCTCCGGCGAGATCCTCTCCGAGGTGGCGTTCAAGGGGGGCGGCCAGTTCCTGGTGAAGGCAGGCCGCTGGCGCTCCTGGCAGGGCACGCTCTCCTCGAGGACACAGGGCTACACGCCGGCGCCGGGAAAGGCTCCCACGCAGGTGCCCCCGGGCACGCTGAAGCTGCAGCTCACCGCGATGGACTCGGTGCCCGCGGAGCTGCAGCAGCTCGAGGCGAAGAAGTAGCTGGCGCTTGCCGCGAGTCGCTCGCGGATGCCACTCTCCGGGCCTCTTTCTCCTCGTGGGGGTCCATCGATGGCGCTGCAACCCGCTGCGTGCTTCCGGTTCGTTGTGTCGCTGCTCGTCCTGTCCGTGGCTGGCGCGTGTGGGGGTGGCAATACGAACCCGCCGCCACCTCCGCCGGACACCACGGCGCCAACGACCCAGGCGCAGCCCGCGGGCGGTGCCTTCACCGCGCCCGTCTCCGTGACGCTGAGCTGCAATGACGGCAGTGGCAGCGGCTGCTCGGCGACGTACTACACCACGGATGGCTCCACGCCTTCGCAGGGCTCCACCCGCTACACCTCGCCCATCGCCATCTCGGCCACCACCACGCTGAGGTTCTCCTCGGTGGACACGGCTGGCAACTCCGAGGCGGTGAAGACGGAGCAGTACACCTTCGACACGGGCTCCGTCACGGTGAGCGCCACACCTCGGGGTGGCTCCTACGGCCCGGCGCAGTCGGTGACGCTCTCGTGCACGCCGAGCTCGGGCGCCACGTGCGGCGCCATCCACTACACCACGGATGGCTCCGACCCCACGACGTCCTCTCCGGCCTACTCCGGTCCCATCACGGTGAGCACGAACACCACGCTGAAGTTCATGGCGCTCGACAACCTCGGCCGGGCCTCGGCGGTGGTGACCGAGATGTACGTCATCGACAGCACGGCGCCGACGACCACGGCGAGCCCGGCGGGCGGCTCGTACGACACCGCCCTGAATGTCACCTTGACGTGCAGCGACGGCGCGGGCTCCGGCTGCCAGGCCACCTACTACACGATGGATGGCAGCACGCCGACACGGGACTCGAGCGAGTACTCCAGCCCCATCCGCGTCGATCGTCCCCTGACGCTCAAGTTCTTCTCAGTGGACCAGCACAACTCCGAGGCCGTGCGCAGTGAGACGTATGCCTTCACCGCCGATGTCGCGCCGCCCACCACCACGGCCAACCCACCGGCTGGCGTGTACCCGAGCGCGCAGAGCGTCACGCTCACCTGCAATGACGGCGCGGACGGTGTTGGCTGCGACGCCACCTACTACACAACGAACGGGAGCACGCCGACCACGTCGTCCCCCCAGTACTCGGGCCCGATCTCCATTACCGGCCAGACCACCCTGAAGTTCTTCTCGGTGGATGGGCGTGGCAATACCGAGCCCGTGCAGAGCACGACGTACTTCATCGGTCGATCTCCTTCCGACATCTCCAACCAGATCGCGGCGGTGCGCGCCGCGGCGGATGGAGCGATGAACCGGGCCATCGATCTGGCGGTCGTCACTTACGTCAAGCCAGGCGTCAGCACCGAGTCGTCGGGCTTCTTCCTCCAGGCCGAGCCCTCCGGACCGGCCCTCTTCGTCGCGGTGAACCCCGCCGACCTCAACCCCCGCCCCGTGGCAGGCGATCGCGTGTCGCTCGTAGCAACCGAGAAGGCCACGGTGAACGGCATGGTGCACGTGACGGCCGTCACCGCCTTCCTCCAAAACAGCCGCGGCGAGTCCGTGGAGCCGCTGCGCGCGAACGTGACCAGCGTCGACCTGCCCGCCGCCGTGAACACCTACGAGAGCGAGTTCATCTCCATCACCGGCGCGCCGTCGGACACCTTCGCTGCGTCTGGCTCGGGGTACGTCGCTGCCCCTCTGTCCACCACCGGCTCGGCCAGCAACCCCAACCTCCAGCTGCGCCTGCCCGCCACGCTGCAGGATCAGCTCGATGTGAGCAGGAACTGCAACGTCACCGCCAAGGCGCCCCTCTGGCGCAACAACGCTCAGGCCCAGGCCTCCGCCTGGACCAGCCAGGACCTCACCATCCAGTCCTGCCCGGCGCCCACCGTCGTGCGCGCGGTGAGCACCAGCCGCACGACCCTCACCATCCAGTTGGACAGGCGCATCGACCCGGCCACCGTTCTGACCGCCAGCCAGTTCACCTTCACCAACGGCCTGACGGCCTCGTCCCCCCGCGCCCAGGGCCGGGACATCCTGCTGAACACCAGCATCCAGAACAGCACGCTGAGCTACACCGTGACGCTGGACACCACCATCCGTGACACCCGGGGCACCGCCATCGACTCGACGGCCCGGAGCGCCACCTTCATGGGCTTCCAGCCGCCCGCCACGCTGCGCATCAGCGAGGTCGCCCCCAACCTGCCCCCTCAGCGGGACCTCGTCGAGCTGTACGTGGTGCAGGGGGGCAGCATCTCCAACTTCACCCTCGTGCAGGACACCTCCACGCTGACGCTCCTGCCCGCCATCAACGTAGCCACTGGCGACATCATCGTGGTGCACTTCAACCCTGCCACCGACGGCACCGATGCGCCCAGCTCGGAGACGACCAGCAAGACCGAGTTCCCCGCGGGGACCTACTCCTCCAACTACGACAACGCCTGGGACGTCCACGCGACCACGCAGCTCCCCATCACCTATTTCAACCGCGTGCTCCGCGTGAAGGATGCGCAGGGCAGCACGCAGGATGGCGTTGCCTTCATCCGCGCCGGGCGCACGGAGGATGTCAATTTCCCCACCGAGCTCCGCAACCTCCAGAGCGACGGGCACTGGCAACCGGCCAACTGTGGAGGCTCGCCCTGCGCATACAACTCCACGCCTAGCGCCTTGGACGTCTCCGCGAGTTGGGAAGGTGTCTCGGCTGATCGCTCCACCACCGTTCGGCGCGTGTCCTCCACCACAGACACGAACCAGGCCAGTGATTGGGCCGTGGGCGCCAGCTCGCTGGGCGCTCCCTAGCCTATCTGGCTATCAGCTTATTCCTGATATTCTTTCTATCCTGGCCACCAAACGCTCTCAAACGCACAGTGCTGCTGATATTTTTTACAAATATCGCAAAGCCAGGTTAGAGTGCTACCTGCCATTCGAAAGCTTGCACGAACGGTCTCGTGCAGCCCGTTGGGGCAATGGCCCAATCCGGAGGAGGAAGTCTGTGAAGAGAAAGCTGATCTACCTGCTGGCCGCGCTGGCGTTCACCACTACCGCTTGCGGTACGCAGGAGATGGGGGACACGGCTGAGAAGAGTGAGCAGTCGCAACCCCAGATTCTGCTGAGCATCCTGAATGACGCGAAGGAGCGCACCAGCCTCAAGAGCGTTCGCTCTGAGCTGACCACCTCGCTGGCCAGCGAAGCGATCGTCTGGGACGACGAGTGCTTTGCCCTGTCACTGCCCGCCAACGATGACGGCTCGACGGGCCGCATCAACCTGCCGTTCCAGGTCAATTTCTTTGGAACGACCTACTCGAGCTTCTTCATCAACAACAACGGCAACGTCACGTTCAACTCGCCAATGAGCACGTTCACGCCGTTCCAGATCGAGGCCCGTACGCCGCCCATCATCGCGGCCTTCCTGGCGGACGTAGACACGCGCGGCGGTAATTCTGGCCTCACCACGTACTCGCAGCGCACCGTCGACTTTCAGGGCCGCCCTGCCTTCTGCATCAGCTGGATCGACGTGGGCTACTACTCGGTCCGCACCGACAAGAAGAACACCTTCCAGATGCTGCTGGTGGACCGCGCCGACACGGGCTCCGGCAACTTCGACATCGTGCTGAACTACTCCCGCATCCTGTGGGAGACGGGTGACGCCAGCGGTGGCCGCAACGGCTACGGCGGCACCTCGGCCGGCGCGGGCTTCTCGGCGGGCAACGGCGACCCGAGCGCCTTCTTCCAGTTCCCGGGCTCGCTGGTGAACGGCGCCCTGCTCGACACCAACCCGGCGACGGGCCTCGTCCACCACAGCCGCAACAGCAACATCCTGGGCCGCTACATCTTCAACGTGCGCAATGGCCGCCCGGACATCACGCCGCCGGTGAGCATCGCCACCGTCACGCCTCCGCCGAACTCCGACGGCGAGCACAACGGCCCGGTCAATGTCGCCATCACCGCCACGGACGACGAGTCTGGCGTATTGAACGTCACCTATGTGCTCAGCGGCGCGACGACGGGGAGCGCCACGGTGTCGGGCGCGTCGGTCATCGTGCCCACCATCAGCAACCTGGGCGTGACGACGGTCACCTACTACGCGCGTGACGTAGCCGGTAACGTGGAGGCCCCGCGCACGCTGACGATTAACATCGTCAACCCGGACGTGACGCCGCCGGTGAGCACCGCCACCGTCTCGCCTCCGCCGGACGCGAACGGCGAGCACCAGGGCCCGGTCGATGTCGCCATCACCGCCACGGACGCCGAATCCGGCGTGGCGAGCATCACCTACGTGCTCAGCGGCGCGACGACGGGAGGCGCCACGGTGCCGGGCGCGTCGGCCACCGTGCCCACCATCAGCAACCTGGGCGTGACGACGGTCACCTACTACGCGCGTGACGTGGCTGGTAACGTGGAGGCCCCGCGCACGCTGACGATCACCATCACCGAGCCGTGCGTGGACGTGAACCTGAACGACTTCAACCTGTTCCTCACGGGCGACTACACCGGTGGCCACGACGTGGTGGGCAAGGTGGCCGTGGGCGGCAACATCACCATGGAGAACTTCGCGGTGGGCACGGGCCTGGCGGAGAGCGACATCGAGAACGTGCTGGTCGCCGGCGGCAACCTGAATATCACCCACGGCGCCGTCTACGGCAACGCCTACTACGGCGGCAGCACCACGGCCGATGGGACGGTGACGTTCGTCCGTGGCGCGCTGGCGCAGGGCACGCCGGTCGACTTCACCGCGCGCGGCACCGAGGTGAGCGACCTCTCTACGTTCCTGGGCAGCCTGCCGGCCACCGGCACCTACACCCGCGAAGTGTGGGGCGGCATGTTCCTCCAGGGCTCGAGCGCGGACGTGAACGTGTTCGACATCAACGCCAGCGAGTTCAACGGCGCCACGCTGTTCAACATCAACGCGCCGGCTGGCTCGCTCGCGGTGGTCAACATCCGCGGCGCCTCGGCCAACTTCGGTGGCCACGGCCAGTACTTCAGCGGCGGCATCGACCAGACCGGCGTGCTGTACAACTTCGTGGATGCCACCAGCATCACCGCCAACGGCTTCGGCTTCTGGGGCACGGTGCTGGCGCCCAACGCTGCCGTCAACTTCAGCAACGGCAGCTTCGACGGCGGCATCTACGCGCACTCCTTCACGGGCAACGGCGAGGGCCACATCAACGCGCTGCGGCCTCACCGCGTCTGCCGTCCGTAATCCACGGACAGGCCTCTGAAGGCTTTCGCAGCACCAGACGGGGCGGCCTCTTCAGGGGGCCGCCCCGTTGTCATTCGAAGGGACGGAGCTACGCGCGAGCGCCGTCCGTCTCGCGCACGAGGCGGACCACCGCGTCCACCCACGCCGGGTGGGCGTTCAGCGAGGGGACGAGCGTCAGCGACTCACCCCCGCTCTCGAGGAACTGCTCCCTGGCGCGCAGGCCCACCTCCTCCAGCGTCTCCAGGCAGTCGGCGACGAAGGCGGGGCACATCACCGCCAGCCGCTTCACGCCCTTCTGCGCCAGCTCCGGAAGCACCAGATCCGTGTACGGCTTGATCCACGGCGTGCGCCCCAGGCGTGACTGGAAGGAGATGGTGTAGCCGCCGGGCGCCAGGCCCAGACGCTCGGCCAGGGCCCGGGTGGTGGCGAAGCACTGCGCGCGGTAGCAGTGCCGGTTGACGTCCGTGAGCACTTCGCAGCAGCTCGCCGAGGCCAGGCAGTGCTGGCCCGAGGGATCGCTCTTGCGCATGTGGCGCTCAGGCAGGCCGTGGTAGCTGAAGAGGACGTGGTCCGCGCGCGCCTCGGCGATGACGGGCCGGGCCACCTCGGCGAACGCATCCAGGAAGCCCGGGTGGTCATGGAAGGCCGGCACCACCCGCATGGGCAGCGCGTCCCAGGGCTCGGCCAGCACCTCGTAGGCGCGCGCCACGGTGGAGCTCGTCGAAGAGGTGGCCTCCTGCGGGTAGAGAGGCAGGAGGATGAACTCCTTCACCCCGCGAGCACGGAGCGCCTTCACCGCGTCCGGCAGCGAGGGGTTGCCGTAGCGCATGGCGAGCTCCACCTCGTACTCGCCCCGGAGGCGCTCGGCCACGGCGGCCGCCAGCGCCCGACTGTGGACGAGCAGCGGCGAGCCCTCCTTCATCCAGACCTTCTGGTACGCCTCGCCGCTCTTGGCGGGGCGGACAGGGAGGATGACGAAGTTGAGCAGCAGCCAGCGCCCCACGGGGTGGATGTCCAGCACGCGGGGATCGCTCAGGAACTCACGCAGGTAGCGGCGCACGGGCCCGGGCTCCGGACCATCCGGCGTCCCCAGGTTCACCAGCAGCACTCCCTTCTTGGGTATGGGCATGGGCTCAGTGCAGGGCGTGGGGCAGGGTGAGGGCGAACTCGCCGATCCGGGCCTCGAACTGCTGCCCGTTGGGCCGCACCATCTGGTAGCTGCCGCGCATGGAGCCAAAGGGGGTCCGCAGCATGGCCCAGCTCGTGTACTCGAAGCGCTCGCCGGGCCCGAGCCGGGGCTGCTTGCCGACCACTCCCTCGCCCCGCACCTCCTCCACCCGGCCGTTGCCGTCCGTGATGATCCAGTGCCTGCTGCGCAGCTGGGCTGGCTGGCTCCCCTCGTTGGAGATCTCCACCGTGTACATGAAGGCAAAGTGGCTGGACTCCGGCGCACTGCGCTCCGGCCAGAAGGCTGGCTTCACGGTGATGCGGATGCCCTCGGAGGTGGTCGTGGACATGCACCCCAGATTTGGCTGGGTTGCGCCCGGGAAGCAAGCAAAACGCCAGGGCGCACCTACATCCCGATGCGCTCTTCGTTACGGCTGGGCTCCGAGGCCTTGGAGTCCGGCCCACCCTGCCCCGGCTTCGGCTCCGGCTTCTTGGGCCAGAGCAGCGAGGCGCCGACGCTGGCTGCCAGCAGGAGCACGATGATCCCCAGGGAGGCGAACTCGGGGAGTTTGACGTGGAAGTAGGTGGCCAGCATCTTCCCGCCCACGAAGCACAGGATGAGCGACAGCCCCACCTTGAGGAAGTGGAACTTCTCCATGAGGCTGGCCACCAGGAAGAAGAGCGAGCGCAGGCCCAGGATGGCGCACACGTTGGACGTGTAGGCGATGAACGGATCCTGGGTGATGCCCAGCACCGCGGGGATGGAGTCCACCGCGAAGAGTAGATCCGTGGCCTCCACCACCAGGAGCACCAGGAAGAGCGGCGTCACCTTCAGCCGCCCGTCCTCCCTGACGAAGAAGTGGCTGCCCTGGCCCTGCTTGGTGACGGGGAGGACGCGCCGGGCGAAGCGCACCACCGCCTTCTGCTCGGGATCCGCCGCCTCCTCCTCTTCCTTGGACAGCAGCATCTTGATGCCGGTGAAGACCAGGAAGGCGCCAAACAAGTACATGAGCCAGTGGAACCGGCTCACCAGCGCCGTGCCCGTGATGATGAGCGTGGCGCGCATGATGAAGGCGCCGACGATGCCCCAGAAGAGCACCCGGTGCTGGTGCTCGGGCGCCACCCGGAAGTAGCTGAACACCACCAGGAAGACGAAGAGGTTGTCGACGGAGAGGGCGTACTCGACGAGATAGGCGGTGAGCCACTGCAGCCCCGGCTCAGGCCCCCGGAAGTACGCCAGGCCCGCGCAGAAGAGCAGGCTCAGGGAGATCCACACCCCCGTCCAGATGCCTGCCTCCTTCGGCTTCACCACATGGGCCGTGCGGTGGAACAGCCCCAGGTCGATGGCGAGCATCGACACGACGAAGACATGGAAGCCGACCCAGACCGCGACTTGCGTGTTCACTGTGCTCCCTGAATGGAGGTGGCGTGAGAGTACTACAAATCCGTGGCGGGCCGGCGCAATACCACCACCGAGCGCCCCGCCACCTGCACCTTCCCGCCGGCGCGGGTGTGGACGTGGGAGCAGTCCTCGGCCGTGGTGGTATCCACCACCAGCTCCCAGTCGGCGCCCCACTCGATGGCGGGCAGCGCGAACGTCATCGGCTCGTGGTGGGCATTGAGCAGCACCAGCAGCGTGTCGCCGACAACGCGGTTGCCCTGATCATCCAGGGAGGCGATGGCGTCTCCTCCGAGCAGGAAGCCCAGCGAGCGAACATAGGGCTTCTCCCAGTCCTCCTTGCGCATCTCCTTGCCGTCTGGCCGGAACCACGCCAGGTCCTTCAGCTCGCTGTCCCAGATGTGGGAGCCGCGGAAGAAGCGGCGCTTGTGCAGCACGGGCTGCGCGCGGCGCAACTGGCTCATGCGGATGGTGAAGTCCAGCAGCGCGCGCTGGCGGTCGCTCAGCTCCCAGCTCACCCAGGAGATCGGGGTGTCCTGGCAGTAGGCGTTGTTGTTGCCCTGCTGCGTGCGGCCGAACTCGTCTCCGGCCACCAGCATGGGCACGCCTTGCGAGACGAAGAGCGTGACCAGGAAGTTGCGCTTCTGCTGCTCACGCAGGGCGATCACCACCGGATCGTCCGTCTCTCCCTCCACGCCGCAGTTCCACGAGTGGTTGTCGTTGGAGCCATCCCGGTTGTCCTCGAGGTTCGCCTCGTTCTGCTTCTCGTTGTAGGTGACGAGATCGTGCAGGGTGAAGCCGTCGTGCGCGGTGACGAAGTTCACGCTCGCGGTGGGCTGGCGCCCCGAGAGCGCGTACAGGTCCGAGGAGCCGGTGAGCCGGTAGCCAATCTCCGCCGCCTGCCGATCATCCCCCTTCCAGTAGCGGCGGATGGTGTCGCGGTACTTGCCATTCCACTCGCTCCAGCGCACCGGGAAGTTGCCCACCTGGTAGCCAAAGTCCCCCACGTCCCAGGGCTCGGAGATGAGCTTCACCCGGCTGAGCACGGGATCCTGGTGGATCATCTGGAAGAAGGCCGCACGCGTGTCGTAGCCGTGCCTGTCCCGGCCCAGCGTGGTGGCCAGGTCGAAGCGGAACCCGTCCACGTGCATCACCTCGACCCAGTAGCGCAGCGAGTCCATCACCAGCTTGAGGGCGTAGGGGTGCGTGGCGTTCCACGAGTTCCCGCAGCCGGTGAAGTCCAGGTAGAAGCGAGGCTCCTTGTCGTTGAGCCGGTAGTAGGCGCCGTTGTCCAGGCCCTTGAATGACAGGGTGGGCCCCAGGTGATTGCCCTCACAGGTGTGGTTGTAGACCACGTCGAGGATCACCTCGATGCCGGCGCGGTGGAGCGCCTTCACCATCTGCTTGAACTCGACCACCTGGCCGCCCAGGGATCCGGAGCCGCTGTAGCGCGCCTCCGGAGCGAAGAAGCCCAGGGTGTTGTAGCCCCAGTAGTTGACGAGCCCCTTCTTCACGAGGAAGGACTCGTCCACCGTGGCGTGGATGGGCAGCAGCTCCACGGCGGTGACGCCCAGCCGGTGGAGGTGCTCCACGACGGCCGGGTGGGCCAGCCCCGCGTAGGTGCCGCGCTGGTGCTCGGGGACGGCCGGGTGGAGCTTCGTGAAGCCCTTCACGTGCAGCTCGTACAGGAGCGAGCGGTTCAGCGGCGTGGCCGGCGGCTGGTCTCCCTCCCAGTCGAAGTCATCCGTCAGCACCACGGCCTTGGGCACGCCCGCGGCGCTGTCTCGCGTGTCGATCTTGAGATCGGCTTCCTTGTCGCTGTCGTCCCCCACCTTGTGGCTGTATACGTGCTCGGCGTAGTCCACCCGGCCATGCAGGGCCCGAGCGTACGGATCGACCAGCAGCTTGTGGTGGTTGAAGCGCAGGCCGCGCTTGGGCTCATAGGGGCCATAGGCCCGGAGGCCATAGAGGGTGCCAGGCCTCAGGCCAGGCACGTAGCCGTGATGGACGTGGTAGGTCGTCTCCAGCAGGGGGATGCGACAGATCTCTCGGAAAGGAGCGTTCGTGTCGAAGAGGCAGACCTCGACCTTCCGGGCGTGCTCGCTGAAGACCGCGAAGTTGACGCCTTCTCCGTCGTACGTGGCGCCCAGGGGAAACGGCCTCCCTGGAAGCACCTCCGCCCTCCTCATCCCTTGCTCCTCTCCAGTAGGACGACCGGGAAGGTCGCGAGCAGCGGCGAGAGGGACAGCCCCACGCCGCCCGTCTTCAAACGCTCCGGCCGTACCTCGCGCCCGGTGAAGACGTCCCGGAACATCATGCCTCCATACGCCTCCGGAAGCGCGACGAAAGTGCCTTCGTAGGCGCCAGCGAGCCCTCCCTCCCCTTCCAGGGCGGACAAGGTGAAGCGCGGCACGGCGACGAGGACGACCGCCCCCTCGTGCTCCCGCGTGAAGGCCATGGCCGCCCGGGCGCGAGGCCCCTCCAGCTCCAGCTCGTGGTAGCCCCCAGCGCGGAAGAGGGCCGCCTGGCGCTTTCGGAGCCGCAGCCCTTGAGTGAGGATGTAGAGCTTGATGCGCCCATCATCGCGGCTCTCCAGGAGCCGGGCGCACAGGGCGGCCGGGTCCGCCGCGGCCTCCTGCTCCAGCGCCTCCAGCAGGCGCGCGCGCAGGAGGTAGTCCACGGGCCGCCGGTTGTCGGGATCCACCAGGGACAGGTCCCACAGCTCGCAGCCCTGATACGTGTCCACCACGCCGGGCGAGCCCAGCTTGAGCACCAGCTGCCCCAGGGAGTTGAGCTGCCCGGAGGGCTCGATGCGGCGCTTGAACTGGCGCACATCCTCGAGAAAGGCGGCGCTCTGATCCGGGTCGAGGCACGCGTCCACGAAGCGCGCCACGGCCGTGTCGTAGTCGGCGTCCGGGTTGGTCCACGAGGTGCGGACCTTGGCCTCCTTGATGGCCTTGGCCATGTACTCGCGCACGCGGCGCCGGAAGTCCTCGAGCTCCGGGTGGGCGAGGGACTCGCCCATGGGCCAGGCGCCCACCACGGTCTGATAGAAGAGGTACTCGTCATTGCGCGAGGGCGCGGGGCCACCGGGCAGCTGGGTGAGGCGCTGCGCGTTGAGCCGGGCCCAGTGCTCCACCCGCTGGCTCCACTCCTCGGGCAGCTCGGAGAGCACGTGCAGGCGGGCCCGCACATCCTCGCTGCGCTTGGTGTCATGGGTGCTGGTGGAGAGCAGGCTGGCCGGCCAGTGCTCCGCACGCTCCCGGTTGCGCTGGTGGAACACGGACACCCGCATCCCGAACTGCTCCGGCTCTCCACCCACCTCGTTGAGCGAGACGAGCCGGTTGTAGATGTAGAAGGCGGTGTCCTCCAGCCCCTTGGCCATCACCGGCCCCGTCACCTGCTGCAGCTTCATGGCGAAGCGCAGCATGACGGCCCGCTCGGTCTCGTTCAGGTGCTCCGGATAGCGCCGCAGGAGGATGTCCCGCAGGAAGTCGTAGATGCTGACGTTGGTGGTGGCGTTGCGCTCCTTGACGCGGGCGATCGTCCACTCGATGTACTGCACGTCCCGCGCGTCCAGCTCCGGCCTCCAGCCGTCGACATAGGTCCGGTAGACGGGGAACAGCGCGATGAACTCCACCAGGGCCCGGCGCAGGCTGTTGAGCGTGAAGTCCCGCGTGCGCCGGTTCATCTCCGAGATGCGGTTCAGCTCATAGGCGAGCATGTTGATCTCGCTCGCCATGGCCGTGCGCATGATGAGCAGCTTCTTTTGATAAACGAGCTCCTCGAAGTCCGTCGCGTGGCCGGTGAAGTGGTGGTAGGTGTCCGTCAACTGCTTCTCCGCGTCCGGCTGGACGAAGACGCCTCCCACGGCGTTGGCGAAGCGGTAGCCGGTGGTGCCATGCACCGCCCACGCCTCGGGGATGCGCTCGCGCCCACCCTGGATCTTCTCCACCACCACGAACAGCGCCTTGCGCAGCGGCGAGCCGATGTCCTCGGCCACCTCCGTTTGCCACCGCTCCCGCAGCCGCCGCTCCACCGCGGGCCACTGCCCCTCGTTCCCGTCCTCCGCCTGGAAACGCACCCGGGCCTGCTCCAGGAACAAGCGCTCCTGGAGCCGGAGGAAATAGGCCGTCGGATCGAAGAGCCCGTCCGGGTGATCGATGCGCAGGCCCGTGATGTAGCCCTGGCGTAGCCAGTCGAAGATGCGCGCGTGGGCCTCGTCGAAGACTTCGGGCTCCTCCACGCGAATGGCCGCCAGTCCGTTGATGTCGAAGAAGCGCCGGTAGTTGATCTCCTCGCCCGCCACGCGCCAGTGCGCCAGCCGATAGCTGCACCCGGCCAGCAACGCGTCCAGCGTGTCGAACGAGCGCGGGTTGCCCGGGATGCCGTTGCAGGCCCTCACCCGTGCGGCCACATAGGCGGCCACCTCCAGGCTGGCCTCGGCCACCGCGGCCAGCCGCCGCTTGATGACCTCCTTCTCGCGGTTGCGCTCGATGACCTTGGACCGCTCCGTCTCCGTGCGCGAGGGCAGGTGCTCGATGGCGGTGAGGATGGACTGCAGCTCGATGAGGTGCGGGCTCGTGGCCCCCAGCCGGGCCTCCAGCTCCTCGAGGCCCGGCCGCAGCACGTTCCCATACTGGCGGGGCGCCAGCGGCAGCAGGTGATCGTAGTAGTGGATGAAGAAGGCCCCGTCCCGGTACCCCAGCCTGAGCTCTCCCCGCTCCAGGACGATGCCGTACTGGTCCCCGAGGATGGGCAGGAGCACCTTGTCCCGCAGCTCCGCCTTCACTGGCGCCCAGTCGATGTCGAAGTACTTCGCGTACATGGAGGACGGGCCGTTCTCCAGCACGTCGAACCACAGGGCGTTGAAGCGCTCGATGCCCATGTGGTTGGGGACCACGTCCAGCACCTGCCCCAGGCCGTGCTCACGCAGCGCGCTGCACAGGGCCGCATGCTCCTCGGGCGAGCCCACCTCGGGGTTGAGGTGCTGGTGATCCACGCAGTCGTAGCCGTGGGTGCTGCCGGGCGTGGCCTTCAGGTAGGGCGAGGCGTAGAGCTCACTCACGCCCAGGCGTGCCAGGTACGGCACCACCGCTTGGGCATCCTGGAAGGTGAAACCCTTGTGAAGCTGGATCCGGTAGGTGGACAACGGTGTTGCGCGAGCGCGGGCCAGCAGCTCCTCACGAATGCGCGCAAACAGCCTGTCCGCGATGGTGATGTTGCCTTCGGACGCCTGTGGAGCTGCGGCAGTCCCCTCTTCCGACTCTTGGAGCAGCATACCGGGGAAGAGGTAGGCCCTTCAGAGGGGGTTGGCCAGTAGGCAGAAGCCGGTTCGCCCTGTTTCCAACGCTCGGGGGACCCGCCGCCTGATTCCCCCGATGCGTTACCCGCAGGAGCCGCAGTCAGCCTCGCAGGCGGTGCTCATGCCGCAGCTCTCGGTGTACTGGCACACGCCGTCACCGCACGTGAAGATCGAGTCCTGGCTGATGCGCGTGGTGAGCGGCTTGTAGGTCCGGCCGTTGTAGTTGCACTCCGTGTAGAACAGACCCGACGGGTCCAGCGTGCAGAAGTTCTCGCAGCTCTCGGTGCGGACCATCGGGGCGCACACGTTCTCGGAGGCGTTCTGCGCGGTCGACAGCGCGCAGGCGCGCAGCGAGCTCTCCCCGTCGAACAGGGTGCTGCGATCCGCACCGGCGAAGATGCCCTCGCCCGTGAAGAGGTTGCCGAAGAAGCAGCCCTCGCGGCGAGGGAAGGCCTGCAACTCTTCCGCGCTATACGCGATAGGCTGCCCCTGAGCCGTGCGCCCGAGCACAGAGAGTGGAACGTGCACCCCGAACTTGTTGACATGCGCCGCCAGGCACGCGGAGATCACCTGCTGCTCCGCCTCGTTGATGGGCTGGCCACTGGCCCAGTTCGGCGCCAGCCCCAGCGAGCCATGCCACAGATAGGAAGTGCCCGAGGACTGATCGGTGTAGCTACGGGACTGCCCCTCGGCCACCGCGCAGCGCACCAGGTACTTCATCAGCATGTCGTTCTGCGCCGCGTTCAGGCCGAACCACGACGCGAAATCCGCGGTCGACAGCCCGCTCACGTTGAGACCATTGAGCGTCACACCGTTCAGCGTCACGCCATTCAGCGTCACGCCGTTCAGCGTCACGCCGTTCAGCGTCACGCCGTTCTCACCCCTCACCTCCTGCACCTGGGTGCTGGGCGACTCATCAGACCGGGGCGACCCCTCCTCCACCGACCCACACGCCACAGTGCCCACCATCATCGCCAGCCCCAGGGCCCGGCGGATGCTCCAACCAACATTGACGCTCTTCGTGAGGTTTTCCATGGTGTTCTCCGAACGGACCAACAGGTCCTGTCCAACCAACGCGAGCATCCAACTACGGAGGTCTGACACTCCAACTTCGTTGCAAACCCCGTGCTGACGTGGCAGCCCCTGATAGAGCCCCCAAAATTCCCGGCAGCTTGAAGTCAGTGCTCGCTGAAAACCCGCTATCTCCTTGAAATCCGGATCCATCCTGGAATTCCTGTCATTTCCTACTGTGCCCCTCCTGCCGCGCCCGTTCATCCCGTAGCCTCATCTCCGCACCATGCCCGCGCGTACTCCACCCACCGCCAGAGATGTTGAGGGAAAACCCAACCCCCCAGGTTCTCGCGAGGCCCCAAGCGGCTCTGTAGCGGTCGTATTTACTGACGTCCAGAGCTCCACCCAGCTCTGGAAGCACTGCGGAGATGCCATGCAGGTGGCGTTGGATCTCCACAACCAGGTGCTGCGCGCGGAGTTGTCGGGCACCTCGGGCTATGAGGTGAAGACGCAGGGCGACTCCTTCATGGTGGTGTTTTCGTCGGCCTTGGACGCGGTGCGTTGGTGCCTGCAGGTTCAGGAAGCCTTGCTGAAGGCTCCTTGGCCAGAGGGGGTCCTTATTCACCCACAGGCGGCCGAGGAACAGGGGCCTCACGGCCGATTACTGCACCGGGGGCTGCGGGTGCGCATGGGAGTACATGTGGGTGAAGCGGAGCACCGTGTAGACGAGCGCACGGGCTCAGTGGACTATCTTGGCCTCACGGTAAACATGGCTGCCCGGGTAGCAGACGCGGGAAACGGCGGTCAGGTGCTGCTCAGCGGTGCGACCTGGTCCCAGGTATCCCTCCTTCTGGAGGAGCTAGGCCACCCCTCAGTGAAGCCCCTGGGTGAATTTAGACTCAAGGGTATTGATGACCCCGTGGCCCTGGTCGAGCTGCTGCCCGCCTCGCTGGCGGACCGGCGCTTTGGCCCCCTGCGGGCCACCGAGGAGCGGCGCGGCAACCTCTCCTCCGTCACGGGCGCGCTGGTAGGACGCGAGCAGGAGCTCGCGCTGCTGGAGCAGCGGTTCCGCGAAGGCGCTCGGCTCGTCACCATCCTTGGGCCCGGGGGTATGGGCAAAACGCGCCTGGCCACCCACTTCGGCAGCACCCAGCTGAGCTCCCAGCAGCTCTGGCCAGGGGGGGTGTGGATGTGTGTGCTGACGGAGGCCACCACGGCCGGGGACATCTGCCACGTGGTGGGTCAGGCCCTGGATGTGGAGCTCGCCCACCTGGAGAAGGAGGCAGATCCGGCGGAGCAGCTCGGCCGCGCGCTAGCAGGCCGGGGGCAGGTGCTCCTCATCCTCGACAACATGGAGCACCTCATGCGCCATGTCTCCGGCACCCTGGGCCGGTGGATGGCCATGGCCCCGCAAGCGCGCTTCCTCGTCACCTCGCGCGAGGCAATGCGCCTACCCGGCGAGTGGGTCTTGGATCTGGCGCCCCTGGGGCTACCCTCCGAGGACGAGACGTCGCTGGAGGCCATCTCCCGCTCCGAGGCCGTGCGTCTCTTCGTGCAGCGCGCCCAGTCGGCCCAGGGGCAGTACGTGCTCACGGCCGAGGAGGCTCCGCTGGTGTCCGAGATCGTCCGCAGGCTGGACGGCATCGCGCTGGCCATTGAGCTGGCCGCGGCGCGCACGCATGTACTGGGGGTGGCGCAGATCCGCGAGCGGCTGTCGAAGCGCTTCGTGCTGCTGCGCACCGGGCGCCGGGATGCCTCGTTGCGCCAGGCCACACTGCGCGGCGCCGTCGACTGGAGCTGGAACCTGCTGGAGCCCGCAGAGCGCGAGGCCCTGGCCCAGTGCGCGGTGTTCCGCGGCAGCTTCACCCTGGAGGCGGCCGAGGCAGTGCTGGCGCTGCCCCCCAACAGCCCGGACGTCCTGGACGTCATCCAGTCGCTGCGCAGCAAGTCGCTGCTGCGGACCGCTGCCACCGGAGACATCGAGGGCGAGCGGCGGCTGAGCCTGTACGAGAGCGTGCATGAGTACGCTCTGGAGCGCCTTGCGGAGTCTGGCAGTGCGGCGGCAGCGGTCACCCGGCATGCGGCGTTCTTCCTGGAGTACGCCCGCGGGCTCACCCGTCTGCTGCATGGCCGCAGCGGCGTCGAGGCGCTGCGCCGGCTCTCCGCGGAGCGCGAGAACCTGCTGGCCGTGTGTGACCACGCCCTGGCTGAGCGCCCCGCCACCTCCGAGTCCCTGACCCGGGCGCTCGGCGGGCTGGTCGCGCTCGAGCCGGATGTGACGGAGCGCGGGCCGATGGATCTCACGCTCGAGAGGCTGGACCAAGCCTTGGAGCTGGCTTCCAGCACTCTCGTGGACGCGCGGCTGCGCGCCGAGGCCCTGGCCGTCCGCGGCCGGGCCTATCTGGAGCTGGGACGGCTCGCGGCCGCGCGCAAGGATCTGGAGGAGGCCAGGAAGGACTTCTACGCCCTGGGCGCGGGAGCACAGGAGAAGCGGGTGCTGGTGGAACTCTCCACGGTGGCCCGCCACGAGGGGGACATGAACGCGGCCTGGGCGCTGGTGGTGGGGGCCCGGGCGCTGCCCTCGGGCGAGGAGAGGTGGCTGGAGGGCTATGCGGTGGGCAACCTGGGCCTGGTCGAGCTGATCCTCAGCGGCGCCACGGCAGCCGTGCCCCACCTGCGCGAGGCGCTGGAGCTCTTCCGTGAGCTGGGTGACGCGGCCTTCGAGGAGGTCTTCTTCATCAACTATGCCTTCGCCATTGGCGAGCTGGGGCAGCGGCAGGAGGCGATCGCACTGCTGGAGGAGGCGCTGCCCAAGACCACCCACGCGGGTGATCGCCCCAGTCACGCCTCCGCGCGGGTGAACATCGGCTGCCTGCTGCTGGAGGAGAACCGGGCCGCCGAGGCGGTGGCCCATCTGGAGGCGGCGGTGCGCATCAGCCGGCGGCTGGGCAGCCGTTTCCTCGAGGCCTGCGCACGCGGCGATCTGGGCCGTGCCTACCTGTGGCTGGGCGCTCTGGAGCAGGCCCAGACGCACCTGCGCGCGGCCATCGCCACGATGTCCGAGGTGTCACGCTGGCACATGCTGCGCTTCTCCGCCCACCTCGCCGCGGTGCAGGCCTCGCTGGGGCAGATCCCAGAGGCCTTGGAGAGCTTCCGCGAGCTGGAAGCCGCCCCCGATCTGCGTGACGACCCGGTGCTGAGCGAGCTGGTGTCCCTGCTCCGCGCCACGGTGGACCTGGCGATGGCGAGGACGGGCGACCCGACCGCCTCCACGAACCAGCTCGTGGCGGCGGCGCGGCGACGGCTGCTGCGGGCCCGGCGCGCTCCTCCGGCGGCGGCCTCCTCCGATCTGCGCAGCTCGGTACGGCTGCTGGAGCAGTGGCTGTCCCGCCCGGACTGACAGGTGCCCTGCTGCTCCAAAAGCAGAGGGCCCGCCAGTGACTGGCGAGCCCTCGGTGCGACGCGGGCCGGTGCTGGCCTCGCGCTGCGGACGACTACTTCAGGTGCTTGAAGGCGCCGGCGACCTCGGTCATCTTGATCTGCTTCTTGTTGCCGTAGACCTTCTTCAGGTTGTCATCCAGGTTGATGAGCTGCCCCTGGTTCAGGCCATGCTTCTTGAAGTAGGTCCACAGGTTCTTGATCACCGCAGTGCGCGGGAGCGGCTTGTCGCCAACGACGGCGGCCAGCTCAGGCGACGGGGTGAACTCCTGCATGAACGCAGCATTAGGCTTGCGCTTCGCGCCAGCGGCCTTCTTCGCAGGAGCCTTCTTCGCAGTGGTCTTCTTCGCAGCAGCCTTCTTCGCGGCCATTCGGTGTCTCCTCCCCTCCGAAGGGGACTTGGATTACGGCATTGGGAACAGGAGCCGTGGGCGGCGTAGTAGCACGGCCCGAGCCGAAAAACAGCCTTTCCGTGTGCCTTCCCCTCTGAAAATCGCTCCGTGATCGCTGTTTCACACTCGGAAGAGGGGGGGCACACCACCCTTTTCCCCTCGGGAAAACGAGGGTTACACAAGGGATTTCCCCTTGCCGGCTCCCCCGGTTTGGTCTTGAAGACGACCCATGAACGCCCTCATCACCGGTGCCAACGGCTTCCTCGGGGCATGGCTCGCACGGGCCCTCGCCGCTCGGGGAGACACAGTGACGTGCCTGCTGCGGCCCTCTAGCGACACCTCGGGGCTGGCCTCCGTGCCCTACACCCGCGTGGAGGGTGACGTGACGGACCCCGCCTCATTGGAGCGGGCCGTGGCCGGCCGGGAGGTGGTCTTCCACCTGGCGGGCATCCGCCGGGCGGCCACGCGCGACGAGTTCCTTCGCGTCAACGCCGAGGGCACCCGCAACGTGTGCGAGGCCCTGCTCCGCGCTGGGAGCAAGGCCCGGCTGGTGCTGTGCGGCTCGCTGGCGGCCTCGGGCCCCTCCGCCCCCGGCCGCCCTCATGTCGAGGAGGACCCCTTCCACCCCGCCGAGTGGTACGGCGAGAGCAAGGCCGAGGCCGAGCGCATCACCCTCTCCTACGCGGACCGGCTGCCGGTGACGGTGGTCCGCCCGCCGCGCATCCTCGGCCCCGGAGACCACGAG
>Ga0247825_10000129_pt1 | contig 42714 bp, 31 predicted proteins | sample 13C_Vanillin_Day_FD_194413 | JGI IMG/M metagenome (GOLD analysis project Ga0247825, IMG submission 194413) | Soil microbial communities from agricultural site in Penn Yan, New York, United States - 13C_Vanillin_Day48 | ecosystem: Environmental > Terrestrial > Soil > Agricultural land | place...
GGACAACAAGGCGACGGCGGGATCAACTCCAAGGTATACCTTGTTAGAAGTTGGGCGCCGCCGCGCGAATAGGGCGCCAAGTCAGAAATGCAAATGAGCATCGGGAGGAGACCCATGAACGAGCACGACGTCGAGCTCAAGACCCCTGCCGGCACGGCCGACGCCGCCTTCTTCCACCCGTCGGGCAACGGCCCATGGCCGGGCGTGCTGCTGTGGCCGGACGCCTTCGGCCTGCGCCCCGCCATGCGCGACCTGGGCCGGCGGCTGGCGGCCGAGGGCTACGCCGTTCTTGTGCCCAACCCCTTCTACCGCACCCGCAAGGCGCCGGTGTTCTCGCGGCAGATGGACTTCGCCGTCCCCGCCGATCGCGAGGAGCTCATGAAGCTCATGGGCACGCTGAACCAGGACACCGCCTTCACCGACGGCGGCGCCTTCCTGGCCTGGCTGGACCAGCAGCCGCAGGTGAACAAGCGCGCCAAGCTCGGGGTGCAGGGCTACTGCATGGGCGGGCCGCTGACCCTCCGCACCGCCTCGCTGTCGGAGAGGGTGGGCGCGGGCGCCTCGTTCCACGGCGGCGGCCTGGTCACCCAGGCGCCTGACAGCCCCCACCTGCTGGCCCCAAAGATCAAGGCCGAGATGCTGATCGCCGTCGCCGCCAACGACGACGAGCGCGACCCGCAGGCCAAGGCCACGCTCCAGGAGGCGTTCGACGCCGCCAAGGTGAAGAACAAGATCGAGGTCTACAACGGCGCCCGGCACGGCTGGTGCGTGAAGGACATGGCCGGCGGCATCTACAACGAGGCCGCGGCCGAGAAGGCCTGGGCCGAGCTGCTGGAGCTCTATAAGCGCGCCCTGCTCTGATCGTGGAAGCTGCTCTACCAGAGCGGAGTGAGGAGGGCCGCCGGTCCTGGCGCGGCCCCCGCCTACCCCTTTATCAGTTTGAATTCCCGGTCAACATCTTCACGGCTTGCTGGGCACTCTTGGGGTCGTCGCAGGGGTTGCTCAGCGGGAACCACCTGCACCCGGACGGGGGATTGCCCTGCGGGAACCAGTTGCACCCGAATGCGCTGACGTATGCATTGAGGTGCTGGTAGCCGAGCTGCGCCAGGAACTCCGAATCGGGGGTCCAGGGCACCTGGGTGTTCTTGCTGTCGGTGTAGGGCTGCAGTGGGCCTTCGAACGCGGCTTTCGGCTCGAACTGCACGTAGCTCTGATTCGCGGCGGCAGCCTGCTGAGCAGCGATCAAGCCCCCGACGCTGCTACCGGTTGGAAAGGTGAGGCCGTAGATGTTCGTCGGTTGCGTCAGCGCCTTCATCCTGTCCTTGTTCCAGGCGTGCGGCACCACGTCCTTGGCGTTCCAGACGAAGGTGGTCGTGGCATTGCTGGCACTGAACACGCTCTGGAAGTGGCTGAGGAAATCCGCGTTGCCGATCGACGGCCCCGCTGTCGCCAGCAGGTTCACCTGCTTCCACAGGCCCAGGTTCGTGTCCTTCGTGTCCAGCAGCGAGTCCGGATCCATGAGCGCGAGCATCAGCATCGGGGAGAGGGCTCCGCCCAGGCTGTGCCCGGTGAACCAGAGCGTGGCGTTCCCCTTGTTCTGGATGCTCGCCAGGTAGGTGCGGATGTCATTGAAAGGCCACTGCATCCCGAGAATCTTCGTGAGGCCGTCCATATCGCCCGTCGTCACCTGCATCTGCGAGGGAGCGTTGTTCGCGCGCTTCCACTCCGTCGGATCGATGTCGAGGTCCTCGGTCTGCAGATCGTAGGCCGAGAGCGCGTTGGTCCCGGCCACGGCCACCACGTAGACCGGGAGAGCACCGCCCTGACCGTCTTGCTGCTGCGCGACGAAGATCGCGTTGCTCACCTGAGGGGGGAACGGGCCATCCAGCGTGTAGTGCGGCCCCCACACCACCTTCCAGTTCGAGAAGGGGGCGTTCAGGCTGTTGATCTGGGCCTGCAGATCATTCGTGCTCCAGGGGCCAATCAGGTTGCCCACGGTGGCCTTGCCCGACAGCCACGAGAGGGTGAACACCTGCTGCTGCATGGACGTGGGAGTAAACGTGGGAGTTGCCATGAGATCTCCAGATGAGGATGCGAGTTGGGTGTAGATGGAACGAGCGGCAGCCATTGCATGGCTCATTCCAGGGACAGCCCGGCGCTGGTGACATGGGCTCTCCCGAGCGCAAGGGCCCGGCGCGCTTCGCGAGAAGCTGGCCCGGCCATGTCAGTTGACATGTCAGTTCGTGTCAGTGGCGTGTCAGGGCCTCCGGTCAGGCGCACGCCCGCCCTCTCCAGAGCCAGGCCTGTCTCGATGTCACCTGGGTCGGGTGCTCCTGAACTTCGCTTCCTGTAAAACGGACACACTCGGAGGCCGGAGAATCCGCATGTGGCGAGTGCTCAGATGGATGATGGTGGCTTGCCTGTGCTGCGCGGCGGGTGGGGATGCCGGCGTGGAGCCCACGGACGCTCGGTTGCTAGAGGCGCAGTCCGCCTTGGACGAGGCAAGGAAGCTCAAGAGGGAAGGCAAGTACGCTGACGCCATCCCGAAGGCCGAGCATGCCCTCACGCTGAGAGAGGCCGTATTGGGCGGGACACATCTCGCGGTGGCCGACTGCCTCAGAGTCTTGGGTGGCCTCTACTGGGTCCTCGGAGAATATGCCCGCGCGGAGCCGCCCTACCAGCGCGCGCTCGCCATCCGGGAACAAGCCCTCGGCAAGCACCATCCCCAAGTCGCCGGATCACTCAGCGAGCTCGCCAACCTCTACAGGAAACAGGGGTTGCCCAGCCAGGCCGAGCCCCTCCTCCAGCGTTCGCTCGCCATCCTGGAACAAGCCCCCGGCGAACACCCGACTGATACCGCCGAAGCGCTCAACAGCCTCGCCGTCCTCTACCTTGAGCAGGGGTTGCACAGCCGGGCCGAGCCCCTCCTCCAGCGCGCGCTCGTCATCCGGGAGCAAGCCCTCGGCAAAGACCATACGGATACCGCTACAACGCTCAATAGCCTCGCCTCCCTCTACCTGGGCCAGAGGTTGTACAGCCAGGCCGAGCCCCTCTTCCAGCGTGCACTCTCCATCTGGGAAGCCAGCCTCGGCAAGCACCACCCCAGCCTCACCCCAACGCTCGATGGCCTCGCCTTCCTCTACAAGAGCCAGGGGTTGTACAGCCGGGCCGAGCCCCTCTACCAACGCTCGCTCGCCATCAATGAAGCCGCCCTCGGCAAACACCATCCTCGCATCGCCTTTACGCTCAGCGGCCTCGCCGTCCTCTACCTGGAGCAGGGGTTCTACAGCCGGTCCAAGCCTCTCTTCCAGCGCGCGCTGACCCTCTGGGAAGCCACCCTCGGCAAAGACCATTACCGCGTCGCCGGGCCGCTCAACCACCTCGCCAACATCTACAGGGACCAAGGGTTATACAGCCGGGCCGCCCCACTCTATGAGCGCACGCTCGCCACCCTGGAAGCCACCTTCGGCAGGCACCATCCCTTTCTCGCCCAAGCGCTCAACGACTTCGCCCGGCTGCATCTCGCACAGCACCGCCTGACCGATACCCTGCCCCTGCTCACGCGCGCGTTCTCTCTCTCCGAGCAGCGCCTGCGCCGGGAGGCCCTGAGCCTCTCCGAGACGCGTCTGGATGTCTTCCTCCAACACCTCCGCGCTGACGAGGAGCACCTCTATGCGCTGCTGCGCGCCCATCCGCGCAATCCCTCTGTCCAGCGCCTGGCCCTCTCCTCCGTACTCCTGCGCAAGGGCCGCTCCGTCGAGGAGCTCACCAACACCTCTCACACCATCTTGCGCAGCCTTGGCCCTCGGGACCTCGAAGCTTTCGAGCGCCTGCGCTCCCTGCGCACTCAGCTCTCCGCCCTCTCCCTCCAAGGCCCCGGCGCTCTCGCTCCTGGCGAGTACCAACAGCGCCTGCAGCAGCTCGCAGACCAGAGCGATGCGCTCGCGGCGGACCTCGCCAGGCGCTCGGCTCCCCTTCGAGCCCTCTCCGCTCTTCCTTCTCCCGAAGACATCATCGACCGGGTCGCCGCCTCCCTTCCCAAGGACAGCGCCCTCATCGAGGTCGTCGCCTACCAGGAACAGCCTCTGGTCCCCAAGCCCAGCACTCCTGCCTCCAAGCGCCCCTCTCAGCTGCGCTACCTGGCCCTGGTCCTCTTCCCGGACTCTCGCATCCTCTCCGTCGATCTGGGCCCTGCCGCCCCCCTGGATCGCGCCGTCTCCACCCTGCGAGACGCCCTGGCCTTCCGCGATGCCGCCTACCAGAAACCAGCTCAAGCGCTGTACTCCCTCGTCTTCAAACCCCTGCGCCCTCTCCTCGGGAGCACCCGCCGCCTCTTCCTGGCTCCAGACGGCCAGCTCGCCCTGGTGCCCTTCGCCGCCCTCCACGACGGCAAGGCCTTCCTCATTGACTCCTTCGACATCTCCTACCTCACCTCTGGCAAGGACCTTCTGCCCCGCCCCCAGGACACTCCTTCGTCGGACTCGGTCGTTGTCCTGGCCGATCCTGCCTTCACCACTCCCGCTCCCATCACCTCCATCGGAGCACCCTCTCCAGCCCTGCGTTCCCCTGCCCTGGAGCGCTTCTTCTCCACCCTGCGTGCGGATGTGATGGAGCATGCCTGGCCTCCTCTGCCCGGCACTCGCCGGGAGGCGGAGGCCATCGAGCGCCTGCTGCCCCAGGCCCAGCTCTTCCTCGGCGCCGATGCCACCAAGCAACGCCTCCTGGAGCTGCCCTCCCCGGCCGTCCTCCACATCGCCACCCATGGCTTCTTCCTCGAGGATGCCTCCGCCCCCGCTGGCTCCCGCGCCCTCGGCTCCGTCGGTGGCTCAGCCGCTTCTACTCCCCGCCCGGCGGACCCCCTGCTGCGCTCAGGCCTTGTTCTCTCAGGCGCTCGCTCCCTGGCTCCCAATGCCTCGGGCACCGCCTCGCCCCGCCCGGACTCCGCCCTGGTCACAGCTCTGGAGCTGGCGGGATTGGACCTGTGGGGTACCCAGCTCGTCGTCCTGTCCGCCTGTGACACTGGCAGAGGTGACATCAAGCTCGGCCAGGGTGTCTATGGCCTGCGCCGCTCCCTCGTCGTCGCTGGCGCCGAGACGCTCGTCATGAGCTTGTGGAAGGTCAACGACGACTCCACTCACAAGCTCATGGAGCACTTCTACCAGAACCTCCTAGCGGGACAGGGCCGCGCTGCCGCTCTTCAACAGGCCATGCTCTCCGTCCGCCAGCTTCAGCCCCATCCCTCCTCCTGGGCTCCCTTCATCTCCCTGGGCAGCGACGCTCCTCTGCGCTCGCTCCACCCCAAACCTCTGCAACCACCGGCCCCGTAGCACCGTCAGTAGAGTGTGTCAGCCGACGTGCCAGTGGGTGTGTCAGGACAAAGCGCTCGCGTGCTCCATGCCAGGCCGCGCTGGGCACAGAGAGCCGCGAGGGGGTGGTATCCCGCTTGCACTGGAGGCACGGCACCACCCAGAGGTCCCTCCATGAACGTGAAGATGCACACCCTGCTGGCTCTGGCGCCGCTGCTGCTTGCCGCACCGGCGCTCGCCTCCAAGCCCCAGAGCTCCAACCCCAAGAGCGCAGCCCCTCTCTCCGAGGCCGAGCGGTACGCGCGCCGCTGCCAGGGCCGGGCTCCTGATCGCAGTGGTACACCTCAGGGGACGATGCTGTGGGGCATGAAGGGCTCCTGGGGTCCACAGGCGGACAGCAATGAGCGCCGCAGCGTCGTCGTGTCCGTGGACCTCGGCGCGTTGCGGAAGACCGAGGCGCCGGTGCAGTCCCTGAGGCTGGAGCAAGGACGCCTGGTGGCATCTCCCGAGAGCTCCACCGGCCTGGTGGGCACCGTGCTCCTGGGCACCTCCAGCGAGGGCAAGCCCGTGGAGGTGGCCTTCTGCGGAGTGGAGCCCGCTCCCGAAGATCCCCACATGAGCTGGTACCGCATCGAGGCGTGGAACCCGGTCGCCCAGGAGTGGGAGAACCCCTGCGTGGCCTCGGGCAGCGTGCCGGATCCGCGGGTGCTGGCGGTCGGCGGAGTGTGGGACGCCAGCGGTGCGCGCAAGGACGCGCCGGGCAAGCTCACCCTGGCGTGTGAGATGGGCGTCATCACCAAGTGCATCCGCTGGGGCTACAAGCCCTGGGCCAGCCGGGACGGGCAGTCCCTGGCGGAGCTGCACCAGGCCTGCACCCGCATGGCCCGCGCCGACTACTGCGGCAATGGCAAGAGCCACACCCATGAGGGCACCCTCATCGACATGTATGACCGGCAGGGGGTGCTCTCCGCTACGACCGAGTCCTCGCCGGGCTGGGATCTCTCGCGGGTCTCCTTCGAGGCGGCCTGGGCCCCGGACGGGGCCACATGCCTGGCCCGTATCCGGGATGGCCGCGCGCTGGAGACCCTCCTCCAGGAGTGCCCGGGGCGCTTCCGCCTGGGCGCAGCGGTGGATCTGGGGCAGGGAGACCGCTGCACCTTGCAGCGCGAGGGCCTGAACCCGGGGACGCCGCTGCTGCGCAACCGCTCCTACACGAGCCGCAACAGCGCCACCCCTCCAGCCCCTGGCAAGTAGACGAGGCGGGCAAGCTCCAGGGGGGAAGCAAGCACCGGCCCCACGGCACGGCAAAGCCGGCCAGCCGTGGGTGTTACTCTGGAGAACGCATGTGGGTCATCATCAACCCTGGCCTGAACAACGAGCGGGTGCTGCCGCTGCCCGAGGGCATCTCGAGCATCGGGCGCACGGAGGACAACATCTTCTGCTCGTTCCACGCCAGCATCTCGCGCCGCCACGCTCAGCTGGAGCGTGAAGGCGAGCGGGTCCTGCTCGTCGACCTCGCCAGCAAGAACGGCACCTTCGTCAACGACAAGCAGGTGAATCGTCACGAGCTGCGCGCGGGAGATACCTTCCGCTGCGGGGAGATCTCCTTCAAGCTCACGGCCTCTGCTCCGGAGCCCCGGCCTGCGCATACCCAAGGGCTCCAGACACGCTTCGCGTCCCGCACGATGGAGGAGCTGCTCGTGCAGGCGCCCGCGTCCGGTGACGCCGTGCTGAAGGTGCGGCAGGCGCCGCCGGAGGACAGCCGTATCGCGGAGAAGCTCCAGGTCCTGCTCAAGGTGGGCCAGATGCTCTCCTCGCCTGGCCCCATCGATGAGCTCCTGGAGCGCATCCTCCAGCTCGTCTTCCAGATCCTCGACGTCGACCGGGCGGTCATCTTCCTGGTAGAGCCCGGCAGCGGTGCGCTCCGCCCGCGGGTGGCCCGGCTCTCCTCCGGCGAAAGGCCCTCGGGCGCGTTCTACAGCCAACAGATCATCGAATATGTCCGCACCCACAGCGTGGCGGCGCACTTCGCGGACACCTCGCAGGACTCGCGGCTGGAGGGGGCCTCCTCCGTGCTGCAGCAGTCCATCCAGGCCTCCATGTGCGTGCCCCTCAAGCCGCGCAACGAGGTGCTCGGCGTGCTGTACGTGGACAACCGCACCCAGCCCCACCGCTTCACCGGGGAGGATCTGGAGTTCCTCACGGCCTTCGCCAACCAGGCGGCCCTCTCGCTCGAGAATGCCCGCCTCTACGAGACGCTCGACCACCGCGTCAGCGAGAGGACCCGCGAGCTGTCAGAGGCCCTGGAGCGCTTGCGCCAGACTCAACGGCAGCTGGTGGCCCAGGAGAAGCTCGCCTCCCTGGGCATGCTGACGTCCGGCATCGCCCACGAGATCAAGAACCCGCTGACCTTCATCAACAGCTTCGCGGAGTTCTCCACCGAGCTCGCGGAGAAGCTGCGCGCCAAGATGCAGCATCAGGCCGCCATCGTCCCGGCCAAGGCGCTCCAGGAGCTCGAAGGTATCCTCCTGGAGCTGCAGCAGAACATGGGATGGATTCACCAGCAGGGCCAGCGAGCGGACAAGATCATCAGCTCCATGCTCGAGCACGCTCGTGGCATCACCGGCGAGCCCGCGCAGATGGATGTCAACGAGCTGGTCGCGGAGTCCCTGAAGCACGCTTACGACAGCTTCCGGCTCCGGCATGCCGGCTTCCAGGCGGCACTCGAGGTGGACTACCAGCCCGCTCTGCCTCCCGTGCGGATGACTCCGCAGCGCATCGGCCGCGTGGTCGGCAACCTCATTGAGAACGCCTGCTACGCGCTGCAGGCCCGGCTCAAGGCTCATGGGGGCCGGTTCACGCCCACGCTGCGGATCTCCACGCGGGAGTATGAGGGGATGATCGAGATCCGCATCTGGGACAACGGCTGTGGAATCCCCGCGGATGTCCGAGAGCGGATCTTCACCCCCTTCTTCACGACCAAGCCTCCGGGGGAGGGCACCGGGCTGGGCCTGTCGCTCAGCTATGACATCATCGCCAACGAGCATGGGGGCGCGCTGGAGTTTGACAGCCACGAGGGAGACTACACGGAGTTCGTGGTGAGGCTCCCGGAGAGGCCGCTCAAGGTGCCCCAGGACATGGGGAACCCGCCATGATCGGGCGCACGATCAGCGGCAGGTACCTCATCAAGCAGGGGATTGGCGGAGGCGGCATGGGGTCCATCTGGCTGGCACTGGACACCCAGCTCCAGCGGCACGTGGCGCTCAAGCTCATGTCGCCGCACTTCCTCTCCTCGGCGGGAGCACGGCAGGGGTTCGCGCAGGAGGCCAAGGCCATTGCCCGGCTCCACCACCCCCATGTGGTGCAGATCTACGACTACGGGATCGATGGCGATACACCATACATTGTGATGGAGCTGCTCGAGGGGGAGGACTTCGCGGCACTCCTCGATCAGCGCAAGAGGCTCGCGCCCGCCGCCGTGGTGCCCCTGCTCCATCAGGTGGCCCGGGCGCTGACCGCCGCGCACACCGCGGGCGTCATCCATCGGGACCTCAAGCTCGGCAACCTCTTCCTGGCCCGCGTCGGCGGCGAGGAGGTGGTCAAAGTCCTCGACTTCGGCCTGGCCCTGCTGGACACCGGCGCCGAGGCCCCCACGCCCGATCAGGACAAGGAGCTGTTGGGCACCCCCCATTACATGAGCCCAGAGCAGATGCGGGGCCAGCGTGGCCTGGACCACCGCACGGATCTCTGGTCCCTGGGCGTCGTCCTCTACCTGCTGCTCACGGGCGAGTACCCCTTCTCCGTGAACACGCTCAAGGACCTGAGCAAGAGCCCTATGTCCCTGCCCCTCCAGCCTCCCTCGAGCCTCGTGCCCGAGCTGGGAGCGGAGATGGATGCCTTCTTCGCTCAGGTCTTCGCCGCGGACCCTGCCCAGCGCTTCTCCTCCGCCCGAGAGCTGGCCAGCGTCTTCTCCTCGCTCGTGCTCGCGGGCCGGCCCATTCGGGCCGCGAAGCTCCTGGTCGTGGACGACGAGCCGCTCATGGCGACGGTGATGCAGCAGCGCTTCCGCGAGCAGATCCAGGCGTCCGTCTATGAGTTCATCTTCGCCTCCAACGGCGAGGAGGCGCTGGAGCGGCTGCGCCAGCACCCGGACACGGACGTTGTCCTGCTGGATCTCAACATGCCGAAGATGGACGGACTCACCTTCCTGAACCGCGTGGGAGAGGTTCACCCGCTCGTCAAGGTCATCGTTCTCTCCGCCTACAGCGACATGAGCAACATCCGCACGGCGATGAACCGCGGCGCCTTTGACTTCCTGGTGAAGCCTATCAACTTCCAGGATCTCAAGAGCACGCTGGAGAAGACGCTCAAGCACGTGGGCGAGCTGCGCCGGATGCTGCGCTCCACCGAGGAGAATGACGTGCTGAGGATGTTCGTGCACGGCGGCGTGGTGGAGCGGGTCCTCTCGGCGGTGCGCACGCCCCAGAGTCTGGAGGGAGAGGCCGTGGAGGGCACCGTCGTCTTCATCGACGTGAAGGACTTCTCACCGGTGATCCGCTCTCAGCAGCCCGCGCCCGCTCTCCGGCGGCTGAACCTCCACTTCGAGGCCATTGTCCCAGAGCTCTTCTCCCGCGGAGGGGTGGTGGACAAGTTCGTGGGGGACGCGGTCATGGCCGTGTTCCGGGGGCAGGGCCACCTGGGGCGGGCGCTCGATGCATGCCTCGCGGCGCGGCAGGTGCTGCGGGAGCGGGCCTCCCGCCCCGGCGAGCAGTCCCACCACGTCCATGGCGTCTCCATGGGGGTGGACTCAGGCGAGCTGCTCTCGGGCAGCATCGGGGCCCCGGCGCTGGGACGGCTGGACTACACGGTGCTCGGGGATGTGGTGAACCGGGCGGCCTGGCTGGCCTCCCTCGCGGGCCGGGATCAGCTCCTCATCCGCGAGGCCCTCCGAGACCGGCTGGGCGCAAGCTTCGAGTGCTCGGCTGCCCGCCCCCTCCAGCTGCCCGGCACGAGCATGCCGCTCGCCGTCTGCGAAGTCGTTCGCCGCAGGACCCTGCCGAGCCTGGATGAGCCGACCCTCCCTCCGCGCCTCCGGGAGAGCGGGGAGCCCCCCAGCTCCTAGGACGAACCCAGCCCCAGAGCTTTCAGGCGGCGCTGCAGTCCGCGCTTGGAGACCTTGAGCCGCTGCACCATGGCGTCGACGTCTCCCCCGCACTCCTGGAAGCAGCGGGTGATCTCCTCGGCGCTCAGCTCCACGGCGGTCCTCAGGCTGGGGCTGCGCTCGATCAACATGTAGAGCGAGGAGCGCGTGATGCCCAGGCGCTCGGCCGCGGCCTTCATGTCCCACGCGGTGGCGCTCAACGCGTCCAACATCTCCTGGTCGCCCACCTGCGAGGGCTTGCGCCGGGGCACGGCAGGCTCCGAAGAGGCCGGGGGCTCGCCCCGCTCGGACTGGGCGGGAGTGCCCGTGAACAGCGGCGGAGCGGACTCCTCGAGCTCCCGCAGCAGCTCGGGGCTGGGCTGGAGCGTGGCGAGCCTACGGCTGCCGATGACGATCTGCCGCGTGAGGTTGCGCAGCTGACGGATGTTGCCGGGCCAGGAGTAGCGCACCAGGCGGACCGCCAGAGACGGCGGGAGCCAGGGATCGGCGCTGGGCTCCACCGCCTCCAGGCGGCTGGCCTGTCCCAGCTCCTGCAGCTCCTGACGGGCAAAGTGGAAGAAGAGCGCACCAATGTCCTCGCGGCGCTCGCGCAACGGAGGGACCCGGATCTCGTAGCCGGCCAGCCGGTGCAGCAGCGGTGCCTTGAAGGCCTCCTTGCGGATGCGCTCCTCCAGATTGGCATCCGTGGCGGTGATCAGCCGCACGTCCACGGACACGGGAGTGTGCCCGCCCACGGGGAAGACCTCGCCCGTCTCCAAGACGCGCAGCAACAGCACCTGCACCTCGGGCGGCGCCTCGCCCACCTCGTCCAGGAAGAGCGTGCCTTGATGGGCGGCACGGAAGAAGCCCTCGCGCTCCTGGGTGGAGCCCGTATAGGCCCCCTTGCGCGCGCCAAAGAGCTCCGCGGCGGCCAGCTCCTTGGAGACCGCGCCCAGGTTGAGGCTGATGAATGGCCCCGCCCTGCGCGGACTGAACTCATGGATGGCCCGGGCTACCAGCTCCTTGCCCGAGCCCGTCTCACCCCGGATGAGGACGGGCACCTTCAGATCCGCCACCTGGGAGATGCCATCGCGTACCCGGCAGGCCCCAGCGCTGTAGCCCACCATGCCGTACTCCTCCTCCGTGGAGGGCTCGGTGACGGGAGCCAGGTGGAGCAGCAACACGATGCGCTCGGCGAGCACCAAGGGGATGCCCACCGCCAGCTCCTCGGGACTGAACTCCTGGGCACTCTCCAGCGGCTGGTCCTTCACCTTTACCCGCGTGCCGCCTGGCTCCACGCGCAGCCTCACAGCGCCGCGGGGCGCAGGCTCGAGGACCAGAGGCTTGCGGCTGAGGAAGGGGTCCCCCAGGGGCATGCCCTCGAAGCTCCCGCGTCGCCGGAAGTCTGGGCCTATGCGGGACACCGCCACGCTCTCCCCATCAGCCAACTGCTGCAACCGCACTCGTTCGCCAGCGCGCTGAGGGATGGGGTGGGAGACAACGGTCAGCGCGGGGATGAGCTGGGGCGCCTCCTCGCCGGAGCGGGCGGGCATGACCTTTGTGGAAATGTCTGCGCGCTTCCGACCCTGCATCTCGCTCACTCCGGATGACTACACTTTCACGCCCCGTATACTGGTGAGTGGTTATCCTACGCGCTCCGGCCGAAGACGCGGCGGAAGATGTGGTCCACGTGCCGCGTGTGGTAGCCCGTGGAGAAGCAGTCGTTGATCTCCTCGGGCGTCATCAGCTTCAGCAGGTCCGCGTCCTTCAGCAGCGACTCCCGAAAGCTCACGCCCTCCTCGTACATCTTCATCGCGTTGCGCTGAACGATGACGTAGGCCGCCTGCCGATCCATCCCCTTGCGAGCCAGCTCCAGCAGGATGCGTTGCGAGTTCACCACCCCGCCCAGCAGCTCCAGGTTCTTCGCCATCTGCTCCGGGTAGACGCGCAGGTTCTCCATCAGCCCCGCGAAGCGGTGCAGCATGAAGTCCATCACGATCGTCGCATCCGGCCCGATGACACGCTCCACGGAGGAGTGGGAGATGTCCCGCTCGTGCCACAGCGCCACATCCTCCAACGCGCTCACCGCGTAGCCGCGCAGCAGCCGCGCCAGCCCCGTCAAGTTCTCGGACAGGATGGGATTGCGCTTGTGCGGCATGGCGCTCGAGCCCTTCTGGCCTGGCGTGAAGGGCTCCTCTGCCTCGCGCACCTCCGTGCGCTGCAAGTGGCGGATCTCCACCGCGAACTTCTCGATGCTGGCGCCCAGCAAGGCCAGCGCTCCGAAGTACTCCGCGTGCCTGTCCCGCTGGACGATCTGGCTGGAGGCCGGCGCCGGATGCAGCCCCAGCTTGCGGCACACGTGCTCCTCCACCGCCGGAGGCAGGTGCGCGAACGTGCCCACCGCACCGGAGATCTTCCCCACCGCGATGGTCTCTCGAGCGCGCTCCAACCGGGACTGGCCACGGCTCAGCTCGTCGTACCAGATGGCCAGCTTGTGCCCGAAGGTGATGGGCTCGGCGTGGATGCCGTGGCTGCGCCCCATCATCACCGTGTTCTTGTGCTCGAAGGCGCGCTTCTCCACCGCCGCCATCACCCGCGTCAGGCCCTTGAGGATCAGATCCAGCGCATCCCTCAGCGTGAGCGCCAGCGAGGTGTCCAGCACGTCCGATGACGTCATCCCCAGGTGCAGCCAGCGCGCGCTGGGCCCCACCCGCTCCTCCATGAAGGTCAGGAACGCGATGACGTCATGCTTGGTGGTGCGCTCGATCTCCTCGATGCGCGCGGCGTCCTCGGGCGTGAAGTCCCCAGCCCGGGCCAGGCAGTCCTCCAGTGCATCCCGGGGCGCCAGCCCCGCCTCCACCATCCCCTCCAGTGCGGCGAGCTCCACGTCGCGCCACCGTCGCAGACGGGCCACGTCGGACCAGAGTGCGCTCATCTCCTGCCGGCTGTATCGAGGGATCACTCGTAGACCTTCACGGGAAAGTCCCGCTTCGCCGCGTAGCGGAGCACCTCCATCGCGGCGTCACAGGAAGAGCCCAGCTTCCTCGCGGTGGTGAGGTTGATGCCCAGATCCATGCCCTCCGGCTGCGCCACCGCCAGCGCGCCGGGGTTCACCTTCTCATGGATGATGCGGTTGACCAGCCGCCCCGCCTGCTGGCCAATGGAGGTGGAGCTCGGCGCGATCGAGAGCGTGGCCCCCTCCTTCACCTGGCTGGGGGTGAGCGCCACCAGCGGGATCTTCTGCTCGGCGGTGAAGGCGATCAGCGCCTGGACGACCGCGGCGTTGCCCACCGTCTTGTCCGCGACCATCAGCATCGCATCCACCTTGCCCGCGGCGCCTGTCAGCATCTTCTCCACCCGCCCCTGCGAGTCCACCTCCAGCGGGACAATGGTCAGCCCGGCCTCGCTGGCGGCCCCCTGCGCCGTCTGCACCTGCTTCGCGGAGAAGCGCGGATCATGGAGGATGCCCACCCGCTTCGCCTTGGGGGCAATGGCCTTGAGGGCGCCCAGCTCCGGCTTGAAGTCGCTCGTCAGCGCGATGCCGGTGACGTTGGGCCCCTCCAGCCCGTACTTCTCGAAGTAGGGCACCATGACGAAGAGGACGGGGATCTCCTCGCTCAGCGAGCGGCGCGCGGCGTTGGCCGCCAGCGGGCCAATGGCCAGCACCAGGGCGGGCTTCTGCGCCGCCACCGCCTTGAAGACCCGCTCGGTGGCCGCGGGGCTCTCCTCGAGCAGCACCTCCTGCACGTCGGCATCCACCTCCGCGCGGAAGCCCGCGATCACGGACGCGTACGGCGCGAGCGAGGCGGACTTCACCGCCACCACCTTCGGGCGTGCCAGGGCCGCCGCGATCCCCGGCAGCAGCACCGCGAGCAGGAGTGTGAGCCGGGCGCCTCTCATTGCTGGACATCCGCGCAGCACCGGAAGCCCACGGTCTGCTTGCGCTCTGTGGGGGCGGCGGCCATCCGCGCCGAGCAGCGCACCGCCTGAACGGCACGGTCGAAGCCCCCACCCTTCTGGATCTTGCTCGCGGAGCCATCCCCGGAGTCCGAGGACGTCCACTCGCTCACGTTCCCGGAGAGATCCGCCACCTGATAGGCCGAGCGGCACTGCGAGAAGCGGCCGGCCTCGGCCAGGGTCCGATCGCGGCCCTGCGGATCCTTGGTGTTGCAGAGGTTCGCATCGAAGTCGTTCCCGTAGGGGAAGCGGGCATTGCCCGGGCCTTTGCATGCCTTCTCCCATTCCTCCTCCGTGCATAGCCGCTTGCCCTCGTTGGCGCAGGCCTGCTGCGCATCTTCCCAGCTCACGTTGGTGCGCGGCATCACGCCCGGCTGATTGGGATACTCGTACTCGTCGATACAGAACGAGCCCACCTGCACGCTCTCCAGCGAGCGCTCATCCGGCCCCCTGTCCTTCTCCTCTGGGGCCGAGCCGCGCTTGAAGGTCCCCCCCGACACCCGCTTCATGTTCCGGGGGCACTTGCCCGCGGGAGCCATGGCATCGGCTCCGGGGTCCGAGGGCGCCGTCGGCACAACCGCGCGAGGATCCTGCGCCGGCGCAGGCGTCTGCTCGGGGCCCGATCCCGTTCCTCCCTGGCTCGGCCCCAGGCGCTTGAGCAGCAGGAAGCCCGCGCCCGCGCCAATGGCCAGCCCCGCGATGGCCAGCAGCACCAGCCAGAGGACCGACAGGGCCCGCTTCTCCACACGCTTCACGGGGCGAGGAGCAGGCACGGGCTTGGGCGCACGCTGAGGTGGCGGAGGCGAAGACGGAGCCGTCGCTGTCTGCGTCGGGGCAGTGACCATCTCTGACGCCGAGATGGGAGTCGCCGAGGAAATCGGGCCCGAGTTGCCGCCAAGGCCTCGGGTGGATCGGGAGTCGGGCGCAGGCCGGGACTCGGCTGCGGGCCGGGACTCGGCCGCGGGCTTGGACTCTGGAGGCTTCTCGGGCGCCGAGGCCTTCCCCGCCGGGTTCTTCGCAAAGGCCGAAGGGGGCGAGGCCATGATGACGGCCAGCATCTCCGCGTCCATCGGCTGGGTGGCGTCGACGGGGATCTCCTCCTTCGTTATCGCCCTTCCCGGCGACGGGGGCGACACGCTGCCGATCGGGAGCTCATCGGTGGGCACCGGCGGCGGCGGCTTCTCCGCGCTGCGCGCCGTGGTGGCCAGGGCCGAGCTCCCCAGGGGAGGCCCCTGCCGCGGAGACTTGCTCAGCCCGCCCGGCCCCTTCGCCACGATGGCGGTGAACTCCGAGGCGAACTCGCCCGCGGTCTTCGGCCGGACGGTGGGGTTGGTGTTGAGCGCGCGCCGGTAGAGGGCCTCGAAGGCAGTCGGCAGATCCGGATTCTTCATCAGGATCTCGGGGATGCCGTCCTCGCCCGGCATGAGCCCGGTGAGCATCTCGCCCACGATGACCGAGAGCGAGTAGATGTCCATGCGTACATCGATCTCGGCGCCCGAGACGTACTCGGGGGCGATGTAGCTCTCCGCGCGGTAGCCCTTCTGGGCCTGGACGAACGGCAGCCGGGGGATGCCCAGAGCCAGCCCGTAGTCCGTCACCTTGAGCACGTCCGGCAGGACGATGATGTTCTCGGGCTTGAGATCCGAGTGGGGTCCATACCGGTGGGCGGCGTCCAGCGCGGCAGCGATCTGGGTCAGCAGCGGCTCCACCTCCCGGAGGGTGAAGGGCTGTCCCTTGGCCGCGCGCATCTCCATCATCCTGCGCAGCGTCATCCCCTCGATGAGCTGCGCGGTGAAGAAGGGCCGATCCTGATCGAAGCCCTCGTCGTACACGCGCGACAGGTACGGGTGGTTGAGCTTCTTGCCTACTTTCAGCACCAACGCAAACTGGGTCCGCTCCTCGGGCTCCTGGAGCAGCCGGGAGTTGATGACCTTGAGGGCGACCTCGACGTCTTGCGCCTGATCCAAGGCCCGGAACACGTAGCCCACGGGCCCAGCGCCCAGCAGCTCGCGGATGGCATAGCGCTTGGCGACGGTGTCCCCCGCCTTGTAGGGCGCGCCCTCAATGCTCCCCCGCTTGCGCGTGGACACACCTGCCGCCTGCCGGGCCGCCGCGTCGTACTTCTGACCGCAGGTCGGACAGGTATCGCTCGTATCAGGGACGTGGCTGCCGCAGCGGTAGCAGAGCACGGAGGATGGGCTCCAGGTCCTTCTCGGGCCTCTGACTGATGGCCCATACCCTCCTTATCCTGCCCTCTGGCGCGCCAGCAAGGAACGAACCCGTCATCTCCCGGTGGAGCCGAACCCCCCCTCCCCTCGCGGGGTAGCGTCCAGGAGGGGAACCTCCTGGATCTCCACGGCCGTCACGGGGGCCACGACCAGTTGGGCCACCCGGTCGCCCCGACGCAGGGTGAAGGGCTCCTGAGAGAGGTTCACCAGGATGACCTGGACCTCGCCCCGGTAGTCCGCGTCGATGGTGCCCGGCGCGTTGAGTAGGGTGATGCCGTGCTTGAGCGCCAGCCCGGACCGGGAGCGCACCTGGCCCTCGTAGCCAGGGGGGAGCGCGATGGCCAGGCCCGTGGGGACAGCCAGGCGTTCCAGCGGGCGCAGCGTCCGCTCTCCCTCGATGTCCGCCCGCAAATCCATCCCGGCAGCCAGGGCCGTCTCATACCGTGGGAGGGGGAGTGGATCCGGCTGGTCGGGCCGCACACGGCGGACCTGGAGGGTCAGGCGAGAGGACATGGCCGCCCGAGTAGCATGGGCGCCAGCGGCCGTCAGCAGGGTTGCGGCAGCCCAGGCCGCTCAGGGCTTCGAGCCGCTGGCCACGGGGCGCATCCCGGCGCGGAAGCGCAGCGGGTCCACGGGCTGCGCGGCAAGCTCGAGCTGATAGTGGAGGTGGGGCCCGGTGGAGCGGCCCGTGTTGCCCGAGAGCGAGATGAGCTCCCCGCGCTTCACGCGCTGGCCCACCTTCACCAGCAGCTCCGAGTTGTGACAGTAGGCCGTCGTCACGCCCTGGCCATGATCGATGATGAGGACCCTGCCGTTCACTGCATCCTCGCTCGCGCGGCGCACGGTGCCCTCCTCCACGACGTGCACCTGCGTGCCCTGGGGGACGCTGAGATCCACGCCTGTGTGCAGCTTGCGGATGCCCAACGTGGGGTGGACCCGGTAGCCGAAGGGGCTGGCGATGCGCGTGGACTCCGGCACAGGCCACGCCAGCCCAAATGCGGTGGTGAGCGCGAGCGCCTGGTTGGCGGCCACCGTCGCATCCTCGAACCCGGGTGGAAGCTGCCGCGCAATCCGCTCCAACGTGGGGGTGCCCCCTTCCGCCGACACGCGATCCAGCGCGTACCGCGCGGGGATCCGGCCGGCGAACACGGCGGTGAGGCGAGCCTCCTCGTTCGGGAACTCTCCGGCCAGCGTCTCCAGGAGCTTGCCCGTGGCAACGGGTCCCTGTGCGTCATCCAGCAGGGCCTCGGAGGAGATGCCGAGCTCGGTGGCCAGCGCCAGCGCGGGCTTTCGCGCCTTCGGCTGCAGGCCCTTCAGCGCGAGGTGTGTTCCATAGGCGAGCGCTGCGGACTCGGAGAGCGGCTGCACGGGCGGCGCCTCGGGGACGAGCGCGGAGGTGGTCACCCCGGAGCTGCTCACACCGTCGTAATAGGCGAGCAACGGGCGGGCGGTGCTCCGGGAGTTGAAGGCCCAGGCCCCTGCCCGTCGTGCCAGCGCGCCCGCGGGCGTGTGGTGGTACGCCGTCCAGAGACAGAGGGCGGCCATCAAGAAGTCGAGCAGCCCTCGTGTGTTGCGAGAGAACACGGGGCCACCTCAGCGCAGGAAGGAGAGGACAGGAGAGGCATCCAGCGCTGCGGCGAGCGCCAACGGCACCGCCACCATCGAGCCCACGAGCCCGTACGAGAGGGCCTGCCACCGGCTGCGGACGTTCTGCTCCGAGGCCGTGTCCGCGTGCTGAAGGTTGCGCAGCACCGCGCGCCACCCCAGCGTCACGAGGATGCCCGCGAGAGCCCCGAGCGCCAGCCCTCGCGCCGCCGCATCCGCCGCGCCGTCCCCCAGCAGCTCGCGCCAGGAGAGGTACACCGAGCCCTGAACGAGCCGGGCCACCGCGCACGCCCCAGCGAGCACCACGGCGGCCGTGGCCAGCGGCCGCGTCCAGCGCAGCACGGTGGGCTTGCGCAGGGAGCGCGACAAGAGCTGGCGCCAGGTGGGGCGCGTGTCCTGCTGGAGGTACTTGCGCCAGGGCTCCTCCTCCCGCGCCTTGGACTCGCGGTAGCCGAGCGCGGGCAGGGCCAGCACCAAGTCCGCGGAGAGCTCCCACGCCAGGGCCAGGGCCCGGGCGATGACGGTGCGCTGCTCCAGCGTGATGAGATCCACCCACCCCTCAGTGAGGGTGGAGGCCCCCACGAGCCGATCAAAGGCGGCGTCCATCAGGTCCACCAGCGACAGGAGCCGGTCATCGAGCGTGTCCGCCGCAGCGTGAACTCCCACCGCAATGAGTGCCAGCAACCCCACCGGCATGAAGGCCCAGCGGAAGCTCCCGAGAAAGCGCGAGAGCCCCGAGAGGGGACCGGACGGCTTGGCGGGTGGCGTTATCGGGTGCAGAGACACGGAGGCTCCAGGAAGGGCTCGGGCCTTCAACGTACAGCCCGCGAGAACGATCTTTGCCACTCTGACGCCTATTCAACAAATCCCCCTCCCTGGTGGACCATCCAGTGGTCCACATGTCCATTCGTACAATGGAAGCCATGGGAGACACGACAAGCACGCCCGTGGTCAAGGTCGCCGGCCCGCCGCTCCTGCCGAGAGAAGAGCGCGCAGCGTGGAAGCCCGGCCCCGGTACTCTTGCCGGTGAATACGTGCTGCAGTCGGTCGTGGGCCTGGGAGGCCATGGCGCCGTTTATCGCGCGGAGCACCGCATCCTCGGCCGACGCGCCGCGGTAAAGGTGTTGCACTCCTACCTGAGCGACAAGGGAGAGATGCTGCAGCGCTTCGTGCGCGAGGCTCAGGTCATCAACAAGATCCGCCATCCCAATATTGTCGACATCCACGACTTCGGCCTGCTGCAGGATGGCAGCCCATACTATGTGATGGAGCTGCTGCCCGCGAGGACGCTGACCCACCTGCTGTTGGAGCGCGGCAGGCTCCCTCCTGGACGAGTGCTGGAGTTCCTCGAGCCTGTCTGTGATGCGCTGGAGGCAGCCCATCGGGCGGGCGTCGTGCACCGGGATCTCAAGGCCAGCAATGTGGCGGTGGTGTCTGACGGAGAGCCCCCTCGGGTGAAGCTGTTGGACTTCGGCATCGCCAAGATCATCCATCCCGAGCCTGATCAGCCCAGCCTGACGACGGACGGGCAGCGGCTGGGCAGCCCCAACACCATGGCTCCTGAGCAGATCCGCGGTGGCTCCATCGGGCCCGCCACGGACATCTACGCGCTTGGGGTGTTGCTGTACCGGATGCTGACGGGCGAGTACCCCTTCCAGTCCCAGGACCGCGTGGAGGTGGAGCGAATGCACCTGGAGACCCCTCCGCCGCGGCCCAGCACGCGCGCGCCTGTCTCCGCCGCTGTGGACGCGGTGGTACTGCGCTGCCTCGAGAAGGATGCCCAGCGGCGCTACCCGACCGTCACGGCCCTGCTCACCGCCCTCCGGGAAGCCGTGGCTCCCCCCATCTCCGCGCAGCCCGGCGCTGGCAACCGGAACTCCCGCGCCTTTGTGATCCACGCGGAGGGAGTCATCGCGGACGGGGAGGAGAGCGATGCGGCCTATACCGCCGCCGCCACCGTGCTCGATGCGCTGGAGCAGGAGCTGCGCGACCTGGGCTTCATCCTTGCCGAGCAGATGGGGCTGACGCTGTTGGGGGTCTGGCTGCTCGATGAGTCCCCGTCCATGAAGCCACTGGCGTTACTGGCGGTAGCCCGCGAGCTCCACCAGCGCACCCAGGCGCGCACCGCCGGCTCAAACGTGAACGTCCACCTCTGTGTCCACGTCGGCCAGGTAGAGACACGTCAGGGTCCTGACGGCGTCGAGATCACAGGCGGGCCGCTGGCGGATACCGGTGGCTGGGTCGTACGCAATGCCTCGGGCCTGGCCGTGACACAGGAAGCCCTTCGCACCTGCTCCACCTGAAACAACACTTGTATCAACTCAATACAAACCCTTGAACAAGCCCAACCGGGGCCGCGAATCCCTTACACAAACACCGCCCAGCAATGCTCAAATCTTGAGAAACTAAAACTTTTAAACATCACTTCTCATTTGAAATCTCGTGCTCATCATTGTCTTGCCCAGGGGTTTCACCCCCTTGCCCCTGGCGCAAATCCCCCGGAGATGAAACATGGCGAGACATTGCGCACGTGCCCATTGGCTGCGGTATGGCTGGAACTCCTGTCTGGGTTTGCCCCCCGGACTGTTGATGCTGCTCCTGGTGAGCGGCTGCGGCCTTCCTACCGAGCAGGAGCTGGCAGAAAATCCGGAACTGGTGAGCGAATCCTCCCTGTCGCGGACCCGTGCTCCACTCCTTCGCAGCTCGGCCCTTCATGGCAGGAACAACCCTGGTAGGAACAACGACGATGGAAACCCCGGTGGCTCGGAATCCAACTGCGCGGGCAACAACGGCCTGGGCACCAATGGTCTAGGCACCAACGGCCTGGGCACCAATGGCTTGGGCACCAATGGCCTGGGCACCAACGGCTTGAGCCTCAATGCCATGAGCACCACCGAGTTTGTCACATGGTTCAACCAGGATCCGGAGCTTGCGGACATGGTCATGAGATACGTTGTGACATGCGCGGTTGCCCATGGCTCGAACCGTACCTGGACGAACCCGGCCACGGGCGTCCAGTACACGTGGCCTGGAAGCCAGGGCCTGACACCCGCGTGGGCAAATGGCTCTCCCTCCACCGAAATCGAGCAACAGGTCATCACCGCGTGCCTCGCGGCCCACGCCAACAAGTATAGCCTCCACGTCCCCTTCTCCCTCCAGGGGCTGGATGCCACTGGCACCCCGATTCCTGTCGAGCCGCAGGAGTTCATCACCTTCTCCAATAGAGAGGCTTGCTTCTTCGGCAATGTTTTCCAAGGTGAGGGGATCTTCGCGGGAAGTGACGGCATCCTGCCCATCTGGGCGAGCAGCGTGCGGGCCTGCGGGCTGGACTCGGAGTCCAGCACCGACGAGTGCGCGCCCATCCAGCGTGTGGCCAGCTGCCAGACGCACTGCGTCCCGGACCCGCTGAACAACTACTATCTGTCGTGCACCTATAACGGAAAGACTTATAGGGCGATCACCACGCGGATCCGCCCGCTGGACATCTTTGTGTGTGGAGATGGTGTCTGCCAGATTAGTGAGTCTTGCGGTACGGGACTCACTCCTGGCAACTGCAGGGATTGCGGTCCCTGCCAGTAGCACAGCCCCGGCGCGGGGCAGGCAAGGTGTAGCAATGATGGGGATACAGCGGTCCACGGCCCGTGGACTGTCTCTGGCTTCAGGAGGGACAGCGTGCCCCGGTGCTTGAGCTGCGGGCAGCGCTGGGAGGGAAGCCATCTCCTCTGCCCCCACGGCGCTTCTCCCTCCAGCGAGCCTTCCGCCACCTCCCTGCCGCCGCTGCCGCGCCTGGCCTTCCCGGGCTACGAGTTGGAGCGTGCGGTGGCCCAGGGAGGCTTCGGCACGATCCTGGCGGCCAGGCGCCAGCGCAATGGCCAGCGAGTGGCCATCAAGGTCTTCCACCGCATCCGCTCCGCTGATGCAGAGGGGCCAGGGCTGGAGGCCGAGGCACTGCGCGCCATCGGCCCTCCCACGGTGCCCCAGGTGTACGAGACGGGTCAGCTCGCCGAGGGCCAGGCCTTCATCGTCATGCAGTTCATCGATCGCCCGCTGCTTGCCGAGCGGCTGGCACGGCGGCAGGGCCCGAAGCCCGAGGCGGTCCGCTACGCGCTGGAGCTGGCTGAGGCGCTCGAGATCGTCCACGGCAACGGCTTCATCCACTGCGACCTCAAGCCGGAGAACATCTTCATCAACGAGGGAGATGGGACCGTGGGGCTCTTCGACTTCGGCCTGGCGAGGCCAGTGCCCCTCGGCACGGCCCAGAGAAGCTCCCGTCCCACGCTCGCCGGCGCCGGCACCGCCGAGTACATGGCGCCCGAGCAATGCGCGGATCAGGAGGATCTGGACGAGCGCACGGATGTGTACGCCGCGGGCGTCATCCTCTACGAGTTGCTCACGGGCCGCCCTCCCTTCTTTGGTCCCGCTGCGGACGTGCTCCAGGCCCACCTCTCCCGCCGTCCGCCCCGCCCCTCCGATCTGGCCGCGGTGTCCGCCGCCCTCGAGGAGGTGGCCTTGCGCTGCCTGGCCAAGGAACGCTCCCGCCGGTACTCGTCCGCGAGAGAGCTGGCCGCAGCCCTGCGCATGGCGCTAGAGCGCCCCTCCCCGGTGGCTCACCCCTCTCCCCCACCACTGCCGGAGTCCGCACCCGTCCAGCATCGCTCCATGCCCCTGCTCTTCCTGCGCTCGGGTGCCAATCCCCAGGCGGTGCAGAAGTCCCTGGCCCAGGATGGTGGGCTGGCCGTCTTCCGCGAGGGGACGCGCTTCGCCGCTGTGTTCGACCCGGAGACCCTGACGAACCCTCTACAGCGCGCCCGCCAATGCGCCGAGCGCCTGTATGCCGAGGGGACGACCACCCATGCCCTGGTGGACGTCGCCATGGTGAGGGTGCAGCGCCGCCCCCATGGCCCACCGCGTTACCTGTCGCCGCTCTTCTCCCGCCTGCAGAGCTACCCCACCGAGGAGGACCCTCCCACGCTGCTGCTGACAGCCGCGGCGGTGGAGGGCATGCCGGACCTGACATGCGTGCCCATCCCAGAGCGTCAGCACCTCTTCCGCCGGGTACGGCCCGAGGAGGTTCGTGACGACACCGGAGGAGTGCAACCGGACCATCTCGCGCCGATAGCCCGCAAGGCCGAGCTGGCCGAGCTGGTGCGCAGCGCTCGCATGGCGGCACGGGAGCGCGCCCCAACCCTCGTCTCGGTGTTGGGAGATCGGGGCCAGGGCAAGAGCCACCTGAGGGCCGTCCTCGTCCAGTTCCTGCAGGCGCAGGTGCCCTCGGCCAAGGTGGCCTCGATACGCGCCCGGGAGCCCGTCCAGGGCGATCCGGAGCGGACCTTGCGCCTGCTGCTGCGCGAGGTGCTGGGCACGCGCGCCGTCCCGCCGGAGGGGAGTGAGACGGCCTGCCGCGAGCGATGCGAAGAGCTGCTCGGAAAGCCCCTCTCCCACGAGCTGTGGTCCGCGGTGGCCTTTGCTCTGGGGTGGACGGCGCACGCCGACCTGCGAAGCCTGGCCGCCGCGCCCGGTGCCCTGCGCTCGCTGACAGTGCGTGCCACAGGAGAGCTGCTGGCCGCCACCGCCCGCACCCGTCCACTGCTGCTGCTGCTGGATGACGCCCACTTCGCCGAGGACGTAGCCCTGGATGCGCTCGAGTACGCCACCCGCGCCGAGTCCGCGCTGCCGATCTGGGTGTGCACGCTGGCCCGTCCCGGCTTCGAGCGGACCCGGCCCCACTGGGCCGCGCGCGCCGCCAAACGCGCTACCCTCCAACTGGAGCCCTTGCCGCTGCAAGAGGCCATGGAGCTGTGCCGGGTCGGGCTACGCCCCGCGGAGAATGTGCCCGCCGAAGCCCTGGAACAACTGGCCACGCGGGCCCGGTGCACTCCCCTCTTCATCGTCGAGCTGATGCGCGGCCTCAAGCGCCAGGGTCTCGTGCGTCAGCGCCCCGGCGGAAGCTGCTACCTGGCCACCGATGAGCTGGACCGGATGCCGAAGCTCCGGCTGGTGGAGTGGCTGGCCCACCACGAGTTGGGGGCCTTGCCAGCGGAGCTCACCGCTCACGCTCGGCTCTGCGCTGTGCTGGGCAGCGACTTCACCCTGGACGAGGTGGAGGGGGTGGTGAACGCGCTGGAGCGGGCGGATGGAGCGGCCGACTTCCCCCTGGACGCGCGCCATGCAACCCGCCGGCTGGTGGAGCTGGAGTTCCTGGTGGCCCAGCGCCAGGAGGGAGGGTTGCGCTTCCGCAACGAGCTGATGCGCCTGGAGGTAGCCCGCACGCTGTCCGAGACGCAGCGCTGGCGCCTCCACCACGCCGCCCACCTCTTCTACACGCAGGCCAGTGCCCAGGAGCCGCAGTGGCTGCCCCGGCTCGCCTTTCACGCCGCCGCCGCCGGCATGCACGTGGAGGCCGCAGCCCTCTACATCGATCTGGCCGAGTCGGCCCGCAACCGCCACGCCTACCTGGAGGCCGAGACGACCTACAGCCGCGTGCTGCAGTTGCTGCCAGACATGGCCGACCCGCGCCGCCTCACCGCGCTCCGGGGGCGTGGGCTGATGCGCTACCGCATGGGGCGCTCCGAGGACTCTCTGGCCGACCTGGCCCGCGCCCGGGAGATGACGCGGCAGCTCGGCGATGCCCACGAGGAGGTGGAGGTGCTGCTGGACGAGGCGACTGCCTTCGACTGGAGCAACAACTATGAGCGCTCCGAGGAGCGGGTGCTCGAGGCAATGGCGGTGGCCACCAGCGCCCTGCTGGACTCGCCCCTGCTGCAGGTGCGGCTGTTGCTGGGGATGGGCCGGGCGCAATGGCGTCAGGGCCAGTGGGAGCAGGCCCGCGGCCTGCTGGAGGATGCCCGGAAGCTGGCCCGCGACCTGGGTGATGCCGGCTACGAGTCGCACGTCATCTCCCTGCTGCTGCTGGGCTTCATCCTCCCCAACCTCAGCCGCATCGATGAAGCAGAGCGCGTGCTGGAGGAGTGCATCACCCTGTGCACCGAGCGTGGGGACAGGCTGCACCTGGGCAGCGCCATCAACAACCGCCGCAACCTCTGGGTGGCGCGCAACGATCTGCCGCGAGCGCTGGAGGACCAGCAGCGCTTCAAGAAGCTGGGGCGCGAGCTGGGCATGGTCGGCTGGGAGTACTTCGCCGAGCACAACCTGGGAGAGCTGTATTACCAGGCGGGAGACACCCTGACGGCCGCGCCCCATGTGGCCCGCGAGATGGAGCTGGAGCGAGAGCACCCAGAGGTGGCCTCGCGCCCCTGGGGGCTGCTGCTGCACGCGCGGATGCTGGCCTACGAGGGCAAGCAGGAGGCCGCGCGCCAGGCCCTGCACACCATCCAGCAGGTGATGGCGGAGCGGCCGGGAGTGCAGTTCAGCGCCTCCGAGTCCGTGCTCCTCTCGCTGGTGGAGCTGGCCACACGCCCGGCGAGCGCCGAGGAGTGGCAGGCGCTGCAGTCCCGCTCGGACGTGTGCTCGGTGGAGCAGGAGGTGCTGGAGGTGCTGGAGGTGCAGGCGCTCGCCCGGCTGAGGCAGGGTGAGCGCCATGAGGCCATCCGGTTACTGGAGGAGGCACTCCGGCGCGCGGAGGGCCTCCCCAACATCATGCGCCCGCGGCTGCAGAACAGCCTGATGCGGGCGCTCTACGCGTGAGGCTCAGGCCTTCGCGTCCGGCTGCGTGGGCGACGGAGCGCCGTCACCCGGCGGGGGCGTGGAGGCCTGCTGCTGAGCGGCGGCGCGCTCGGCCATGGCCTCCTTGCGCGACAGGCGGATCTTGCCCGTCTTGTCGATGCTGACGACCTTCACCAGCACCTCGTCACCCTCCTTCAGCACATCCGACACGCTCTTCACGCGCTTGTCGGACAGCTCGGAGATGTGGATGAGGCCGTCGGTTCCCGGGAACAGCTCCACGAAGGCGCCGAACTCGGCGATCTTCCGCACCGTGCCCGTGTAGATCTTCCCGATCTCCGCCTCGCGCGTGAGCGCCTGGATCATCGCGATGGCCGCCTTCACCGCGTCCGCGTTGGCGCTGGCGATGTCCACCCGACCCGAGTCCTCGATGTTAATCGAGGCGCCCGTGCGCGCGATGATGTCCTTGATGACCTTGCCGCCCGGCCCGATGACGTTCTTGATGTACTCGGGACGGATCTGGATGGTGGTGATGCGCGGCGCGTACTGGCTGATCTCCTTGCGCGCCTCGGGCATGGCCTTGAGCATCTCGCCCAGGATGTGGATGCGGCCCTGGCGCGCCTGCTCCAGCGCGCGGCTCATGATCTCCGTGGTGAGACCGGTGATCTTGATGTCCATCTGGATGGACGTGATGCCCTTGCTGGTGCCGCACACCTTGAAGTCCATGTCGCCCAGGTGGTCCTCGTCACCGAGGATGTCCGAGAGGATGGCGAGCTTCTCACCCTCCTTCACCAGGCCCATGGCGATGCCCGCCACCGGCGCCTTGATGGGTACGCCCGCATCCATCAGCGCCAACGTGCCGCCGCACACCGAGGCCATGGACGAGGAGCCATTGGACTCGAGGATGTCGGACACCAGGCGGATGGTGTACGGGAAGCTCTCGCTCTTGGGCGTCATGTTGCGCAGCGCCCGCTCGGCGAGCGCGCCGTGACCGACCTCGCGGCGCCCCGGGCCGCGCAGCGGCTTGGTCTCATTCACGCTGAACGGCGGGAAGTTGTAGTGCAGCATGAAGCGCTTGAAGGCCATGCCGCCGAGCAGCTCCAGCCGCTGCTCGTCATCGCTGGTGCCCAGCGTGGTGACGACCAGGGCCTGAGTCTCGCCGCGGGTGAACACCGCGCTGCCGTGGGTGCGCGGGAGCACGCCCACCTCGCAGGTGATCGGGCGAACCCCGTTGTGAGGCCGGCCGCCGATGCGGCCTCCATCCACGGTGATCTGACGCATGTGCTCGTACTTCAGATCCTCCACCACCTGCTTGGCGTGCTTCTCCAAGGTGGGGGTGAAGGCCTCACCCATCTGCTCCTTGAGCTTGGCGATCGTCTCCTTCTTCGCCTTGCCCAGCGCCTCGTAGCGCGCCGCCTTCTCCTTGATGGTGTATCCCTGGACGATGCCGTTCCACGCCAGCTCGCGCACCTTGGCCTTGAGCCCCTCATCCACCGCGGGCAGCTTCTCGTAGGCGCGCACCGTCTTGTTCAGCTCGCGGCGCAGCTCGTCCTGAAGGTCCAGCGCGGGCTGCACGGCCTGCTTGCCGAACTCGAGCGCGGCCACCATGTCCGCCTCGCTGACCTCCTCCGCACCGCCCTCCACCATCACGATGGCCTCGCGGCTCACCGCCATGACGAGGTCGATGTCGCTCTGCTCGCGCTGCTTGTGCGTGGGGTTGGCCACGAACTTCCCGTCCACGCGGCCCACGCGGATGCCGGCGATGGGACCGTTGAACGGGATGTCCGAGACCCACAGGGCCGCCGAGGCGCCGGTGATGCCGTGGATGTCACCCTCGTTCTCCGGATCCGCGGAGATGACGCTGGCGATGATCTGCGTCTCGTACGCATAGCCGTCGGGGAACAGCGGACGGCAGGAGCGGTCCACCAGACGGCTGGCCAGCGTCTCCTTCTCCGTCAGCCGGCCCTCGCGCTTGAAGTAGCTGCCGGGGATGCGGCCCGCCGAGTACAGCTTCTCCTGGTACTCCACGGTCAGCGGGAGGAAGTCGACATCCTTCTTCTCTCGCGCGCTCACCGCCGTGACGAGCAGCATCGTGTCGCCGTAGCGCACCACCACCGCGCCATCGGCCTGCTTGGCCAGGCGGCCCACCTCGATGCTCAGCTCACTGTCACCAATCTTGACGCTCTTCTTCAGCATGTCCTTGCCTTTGCTTCCTGAAAGCCCCTGCCGTGCGCGTCCCGCCTCGCCTGTCGAGGGTGGGTCCGCGCCCCGGAGGGCTTCGGGTGATGAGCGGCTGCCGGGCCTAGGGACAGGCGGAATCGGGCAACCGCGGTCTGACTGCACTGTGGATGGGGCGCCTGGGAGCGCCAGAGGGATCCCGCGGAATTTTGATCCCTGATCGCGGGGGCCGACAGCCGTCAGCCCCTCCGAACGGAAACCAAAACCTCCGCCAGTCCCCCGCCTTTGCTCCTTCCTCACCCCTCCTCTTCTGCTCACAACGGCACAACAAATGCGCGGGGCGCTGGTGATTGCCAGCGCCCCGGGTACGACAGGCCTACTTGCGGATGCCCAGGCCCTCGATGAGCTTGCGGTAGCGAGCCGTGTCCTTGGACTTGAGGTAGTCCAGGAGCCGGCGGCGCTGACCCACCAGCTTCAGGAGGCCCCGCCGCGAGTGGTGATCCTTCTTATGGGTCTTGAAGTGCTCGGTGAGCATGTTGATGCGCTCGGACAGCAGCGCCACCTGCACCTCGGGGGATCCGGTATCGGACTCATGGGTCCGGAACTTCGTCACGAGCTCTGCTTTGCGTTCCTGATGCAGCGACATGGTTCTCTCTTCTTTCGACACCCGCTCCGGTGGAACTCACTGCTGCCCGCGGTCCGCGGAGGGGTACAGACCGGGCCTTTCCCTACTAACGATCCGGGGGCTTATAAGCTTCGCCAACACAAGCGGTCAACCTTCCAGGCCTGTTTGCTTGCCTGCTACTGGACGGGACAGGGCGAAGACGAAGACTTTGTGCCCGGCAGCCATCCCGGCGCGGCCCCTGGCCGGCTCCTGGATGGACGGAGCATCCAGCACCAGGTGCATGTAGCGCCCGCCTGCTGGGCCTCGGTCGCCCGCCAGCAGGCTCCGGGTCCGCGGGTAGAGCCTCAGCAAGGTCTCCACCACCTCCCCCACATCGGCCGTGGCAGGCAGCCCCAGGCTGACCAGGGAGCGCCCCTCGAAAGCGCTCCGGAGCGGGGGGGCGACGACGACGGTGATGTCGAGGGCTCGGGCCACAAACCACTCTCAGGCGAGCACACGCAGGTAGCTCAGCCGCCCTTTCAAGACTTCAGCCACGGCCAGCAGCGTCCCGTCCGGCCCGAGCACCCGGATCCGGCCCGGCATCGCAGGGGCCTCCAGCGGCACGCCGTGGGTGACACGGGCCGCATCCGCCGCGCTGACCCGCAGCGAGGGCAGGTGGGACAGCGCCTCGGACAGCGACAGCAGCTTGCGAGCCACCGTCGCCCGGTCTTGCGCAAGCCCCGGCAGCTCCGCCAGCGGCAGCGCCTGAGCCAGCGTGAAGGGGCCGCTCATGGTGCGGCGCAGCATCTCCAGGTGGGCTCCACAGCCCAGCGCCCGGCCGATGTCATAGGCCAGCGTCCGGACGAAGAAGCCCTTGGAGCAGCGCACCGAGAGCCGCAGCCTGTCCGAGGAGAAGTCCCGCAGCGTCAGCTCGTAGACAGTCACCTGCCTGCCTGCTCGCTCCACCTCCTCGCCCGCGCGGGCCAGCTCGTACAGGCGCTTCCCGGCCACCTTCACCGCCGAGTACATGGGAGGCACCTGCTCGAAGGTGCCCCGGAATGGCGCGAGCGTCGCGTCGAGCATGGGAGCCGTCAGGGGCGGTACGGCCGACTCGGCCGTCACCTTGCCCTGGGCATCCTGGGTGTCCGTCTCCACGCCCAGGCGCACGGTTGCCTCGTAGGCCTTGTCTCCCTCGGTGATGAAGCCGGCCACCTTGGTGGCCTCCCCGAGGCAGATCGGCAGCACTCCCGTCGCCATGGGATCGAGGGTGCCGGTGTGCCCCGCCTTCTTCACCTTCAGCAACGCGCGCACCTGCCGCACCACGTCGAAGGAGGTGGGACCCGAGGGCTTGTCTATGACGAGGACACCGTCCATGAACGCCTTACATCATGGATGCCGCGAGCCGCGGTTACCAGCCTTCCTTCTCGCGAACCTCGCGCAGCAGCCGGTCAATCTTGTCTCCCTCGCCCACGGACTCATCGAAGGTGAAGAAGATCTCCGGGGAAACGCGCAGGTTTACAGCCGCCGTCACCTCACGGCGCACGTAGCCCTTGGCGGCGTCCAACCCCTTCTGCGTCTCCTGGCGCTCCTTGTCGGAGCCAATCATCGAATAGAAGACGCGGGCCACGCGCAGGTCCGGCGACACCTTGACGCCGGTGATGGTGATGAAGCCGATGCGTGGATCGCGCAGCTCGCCCCGGGAGAGGATTTGGCCAATGGCAGCCTGGATCTCCTGGCCCACGCGCTCTGGTCGAGAATGCGTCGTCATTTCTTCTCCCAGTCCCGGGGGTTGCGCAGGTTGCGCGCGCGCGCCCGGGCTTCGTCCAGCGTCAAAGCGCCCCCACTCGAGGGTGCAGGCTTGCCAACGCTCTCCCTACTCTCGTGCCGCCGCTCCCACTCCGCCATCCCCTCGGCCTCGGCCATGGAGCGCTCCCCGCGGTTCAAGCTGGCAATCAGCTCCTCGGGGCTCAAGCCCTGGGGCTCGCCGTCCGTCTCCTCCTCGTCATCTGCCTTCTCTGCCTTGGAGGGGGAAGCCCGCGCCACCTCATGGTTGAAGAGCTGATCCCCGAAGGCGAGGATCTCCGTCTCGCGGGAGATGAGCGGAGCGATGTACATCTCCTCTACAAAGTGGATGATCTTCTCCATCTGCTCATCCACGTGGCGGCGCTCGTTGCCCACCACCGCCAGCGCGATGGAGGCCTTCTGCCAGAGGTCCTGGTCATCCACCTCGGCCACGGCGACGTTGAAGCGAGCCTTCACCCGCTCTGTCACCCGGCGGAGGACCTGGCGCTTGGCCTTGAGCGAGCCGCTGTCGGGAATCTGCAGGGTGAGGCGTGCGACACAGACAAACATGGCGAACCCCCTGCCCGGCGGCGGCACTCAAGGCCTGCCGCCGGGAGCAGTGGTGAACGACGCCAGAGAGGACGAGAAACCTACGTCAGGCTCTGACGCGTCTCTTCGATCTCGTAGGCCTCGATGATGTCGCCCGGCTTGAGATCGTTGTAGTTCTCAATGCCGATACCGCACTCGAAGCCCTGCGCCACTTCCTTGACGTCGTCCTTGAAGCGCTTGAGCGACGCCATCTTCCCGGCGAAGAGCTGCTTGTTCTCGCGCATGAGCCGCACGAAGGCGCCGCGCTTGATGACACCGTCCAGCACCGCCGCACCGGCGATGGTGCCCAGCTTCGGCACGTTGAAGGTGTTGCGGACCTCGGCGCGCCCCAGCTTGCGCTCGGTGCGGATGGGCTCGAGCAGCTCCTCCATGGCCGTACGGACACCATCGATGAGCTCGTAGATGATGCTGTACGTCTGCAGCGTCACCTGCTGAGCCTTGGCCGCGGCCTCGGCGCCCGACTCGGGCTTCACGTTGAAGCCCACCACCAGGCCCTTGGAGGCTGCCGCGCGCATGACGTCCGACTCGGTGATGGCACCGACACCGGTGTCGATGACCTCCACCCTCACCTTGGGGCCTGTCAGCTTCGTCACCGCCTGCTTCACGGCCTCGGCCGAGCCCTGCACGTCCGCCTTGATGACGACGCGCAGCTCCTTGGGACCGCCACCCGCCTTCGTCTTGGCGAAGAGCTGATCCAGCGTCTCGCGGCTGACCTTGCTGAGCTCGGTCTGACGCTCCTTCATGGCGCGGTGCTCGGCGATCTGCTTGGCCGCCTTCTCATCCGCCACCACGTTGATGGTGTCACCCGCGGTAGGCACACCCGACAGGCCGATGACCTCGGCACAGTAGCCGGGCAGCACTTCCTTCACCTGCTCGCCGCGGCTGTTGTTCATGGCGCGCACGCGGCCGTAGTGCGTGCCGGTGACGATGGCGTCGCCCAGCTTGAGCGTGCCCTCCTGCACCAGCACGGTGGCCACGGGGCCGCGGCCGCGATCCAGCTTGGCCTCAATGATGGCGCCCACCGCCGGACGGCTGGGGTTGGACGTCAGCTCGAGCACCTCTGCCTGGAGGACGACGTTCTCCAGCAGCAGGTCCAGGCCCATCTTCTGCTTGGCGGACACGGGCACCATGATGGTGTCGCCGCCCCACTCCTCGGGCACCAGCTCATGGTTGGCCAGATCCTTCTTCACGCGGTCCGGGTTGGCGCCCGGCACGTCCATCTTGTTGATGGCGACGACGATGGGCACCTCGGCGGCCTTGGCGTGCTTGATGGCCTCGATCGTCTGAGGCATCACGCCGTCATCCGCGGCCACCACCAGGATGACCACGTCCGTCACGTTGGCGCCGCGGGCGCGCATGGACGTGAAGGCCTCGTGGCCCGGCGTGTCCAGGAACGTGATGTCCCCGCGCGCGGTGGTGACGCTGTAGGCGCCGATGTGCTGGGTGATGCCGCCGGCCTCGCCCGAGGCCACGCTGGCGGAGCGGATGGCATCCAGCAGGCTCGTCTTGCCGTGGTCGACGTGGCCCATGACGGTGACGACCGGCGGGCGGGTGCGCTCGTCCTCGGGCTTCGCCTCCACCTCGGGCAGGTAGTCCTCCACCTCGAAGCCCACCCTGTCCACCTTCCAGCCGTACTCGGTGGCGATGAGCTCCGCCGTATCGGCGTCGACCATCTGGTTGGCGGTAGCCATCTTGCCCAGGCCCATCAGCTTCTTGATGATCTCGGCGGTGCGCACACCCATGCGCTGGCCCAGGTCGGACACCGAGATGCCCTCCTGGAGCTTGATGACCTTCTTCTCCTCGGCCATCTGGGTGATCTGCGTCTTGGCGCCCTTCTTCGTGGGCTTCTTCTTCTTGCCCCGGATGGGGATGTTGACGCGGCCCCAGACGAAGTCCGACAGCTCCTGCTTGGAGACCGCGGTCTCCGCGGCCCCGCCACGCTTGCGCGGCGCCTTATCCTTGTTCTTGGAGACGTCGACGAGCTCACGGCCCCGCCCCGCGTGATCCGGGACGACCTTGAACTCGCGCACCTCGCCAATGGCCTTCTTGCCCGGCGCCATCGGGTACTGCTTCTGCTGGCCAGCCGTGGGCGTGACGCGGCGCACCTGGATCAGCGGACGCGAGATGACGACGGCCTGCGTGGCCGTGGGCCGAAGCTGACGCTGCTCCTGGCCCGGAGCGTTGGGCCCACCGGCGGACATGGAGACGTTCTGCCCCGGCTGTCCCATGGCCCCTGCGCCGGGCGAGGTGGGACGCACGGGCCCCTGCCCCGGACCACCCGAGCGGCCGCCGTGTCCTCCCGGACCCCCAGGACGGCCGCCGTGTCCTCCCGGACCTCCAGGACGGCCACCTGGACCGCCCGGACCCCCGGGACGGCCGCCGTGTCCTCCCGGACCTCCAGGACGGCCACCCTGCGGACCTCCAGGACGGCCAGACATGCCCGCCCCCTGCTGCGGACGAGAGATGACGGTGGCCTGTGTCCGGATGGTCGGAGCCACCGGCGTGCGCGGCGGGGTGGAGGGCATAGACCTGTCCTGAGTCGGGAAACGCTGCGGAGCCGCCGGCGGCTGGGCGGCCTGAGGAGCTGCGGGTGCCTCGGGCCGCGCGGCGGACTGCGGAGCCTCGGCGGCGGGAGCAGGCGGAGCGGCCTTGGGAGCCTCAGCGGCAGGTGCCTCGGGCTGGGCGGCGACCTGTGGGGCCTCCGGAGCAGCGGCGGGCTCAGGCTGAGCGGCCTTCGGTGGCTCGCCAGCGGGCTGCTCGGGCTGCGCGGCCTTCAGAGGCTCCGCGGCAGCAGCGGTCTCAGGCTGCGCGGTCTGGAGAGCCTCAGCGGCAGGTGCCTCGGGCTGAGCAGCCCTGGGAGCCTCGCCGACAGGCGGCTCGACGAGCGCCTGAGTGATACCCGAGACCTCGGGCGCATGCTGGCCCTCGGGGCTCCCATCCCCGGGCGTACCCGAGGGCACGCCGACCTTGCGGCGCACCACGAAGCCCTTGGCTGCTACCGGTGGCGCGGCCTGCTTCGGCTTGCGCTTCTCCAGGATCTTCTGGACCGCAGCCGTGGCTTGATCGTCATCAAGCGAAGACGAGTGGCTCTTGACGTCGTACCCGAGCGCCGCGAGCTCGGTGACGACCTCTTTGTTGTCGAGCTCAATGCCGTGGCCCTTGAGCTCTTTCGCGATTTCGTGAACGCGCTTCTTCGACATACGTTGCTTGGCCTTCTGCTCCGCCGACTCCGAGGGCGCAGCACCCTAATCCAAAAATGTCCGCGAGTGGTCCTTAACACCCACTCACCCACTCGACCGCTCAAGACCCCTGGCCAGGCTCCCACGCCTGCCCGAGCTTCACTGGGTCAACCCTGCCCGCCTTCCCTCGAAAGGCCCGCCCGAAGGCCTTCCGCTTGAGCGCCGCCGTCAGACATCCGGCACCGCAGAGGTAGGCGCCCCGGCCGGGCAGCCTCCTCTCCCTGTCCACTACTACTTCACCCTCTGGGTCCAGAGCGACCCGCGTCAGCTCTCGCTGAGGTTTCTTCGTACCGCAGCCTACACAGCTGCGGACGGGCCCTTCGAGGAGAGGGCCCTGGGGTGAGCCGGAATGGGTCTTCGGGCGCATTGCCTACCCCCCCCGGCAGTGCAGCTTACGGCGACTTGGTGACTTCCGCGCCCCCGGACGCGGAGGGAGGAGGCATTCCGCGCTCGGCATTGAGCTCGGCCCGGAGCTTGGCCTCCTCCACCAGGTAGTTCTCGGCCGCGCTCTTGAGCTGGCGGGCCTTCTTGATCCCCACGCCCGGCACGTCGCCGAGCTTCTGGAGGTCCTTCTCGTTGGCGATGTCCTCCACGGTCTTGTAGCCGCTGGACATGAGCGCCTCGATGGTCTTCTCACCCAGGCCCCTCACGCGTGCCATGCGCTCGGCCTGACTGAGCTCGTCCGGGTGGCGGCGGGCCTCGGCCAGGCGGGCCTGCTCGCGCTCGCGATCCATGCGCGACAGCTCGGCCGCGTCGTCCACCATCTGCTTGCGCGCCGCCTCCTGCATGGCGGGGATGCGCGAGGGATCCAGGCCCGGGATCTGCGCGAGCACCTCGGGGCTGGCCTCGGCGACGTCCTTCGCCTGGCGGAAGCCGTGGGCGTAGAGCGTCTCGATGAGCATCTCGTTGACGCCCGGCAGCGCGCCCAGCGAGCGGTTGGCGAACTCGCGCAGCTCACGCACGCGGCTCTCGCTGTTGATGTCCAGCTTCCAGCCCGTGAGCTGGGCCGCCAAGCGGACGTTCTGACCGCGCCGGCCAATGGCCAGGGAGAGCTGGTCGTCCGGGACGATCATCTCCATGGCGTGGTTGGCCTCGTCGATGATGACGCGGCTGACCTCCGCGGGAGCCAGCGCCGCGCACACGAAGCGGGCCGGATCCTCGTCGTAGGGGACGATGTCGATCTTCTCGCCGCGCAGCTCCTGCACCACCGCCTGCACGCGGCTGCCCTTCATGCCCACGCATGCGCCCACCGGATCCACGTCCGAGTCGCGGCTGCTGACGGCGATCTTCGCGCGGCCGCCCGGCTCACGCGCCGCCGCCTCAATGACGACGATGCCCTCGGCGATCTCGGGCACCTCCATCTCGAACAGCTTGGTGAGCAGGTTGACCGAGGCGCGGCTCAGGACGATCTGAGGCCCCTTGGACTCGCGCAGCACGTCCAGCACGTAGGCCTGGACGCGGTCGCCCGGGCGGTATGTCTCGCGGGGGACCTGCTCGCGCACCGGCAGCACGGCCTCGGCGCGGCCCAGGTCCACGATGATGTTGCCGCGCTCGAACCGGCGGGCAATGCCGGTGACGATCTCGTTCTTGCGGTCCTTGTACTCGTTGTAGACGTTCTCGCGCTCCGCGTCCCGGGTGCGCTGCAGAATCACTTGCTTGGCCGTCTGGGCGGCGATGCGGCCGAACCCGCGGCGGAACGTCTTCAGCCGGAGGATGTCGCCGTACTGATCGTCCTGCGCCTTGGCCTCGGCGGCGTCCTCGTCTCGGTAGAAGATCTGGAACACCAGCTCGTCGCCCGCCTCTACCTCCATGCCCTTCTTCCGGGCCTCGGCGAGGGTGATCTGGTTCACCGCCTGGATGGGATCGGTGATCTCGTCCACGACGACGATGGCCTGGAACAGCTCCACCACGCCCTTCTCCGGGTCATACTTCGCCTCGAGGTTGCGGTCCTGGCCGAAGTGCTTCTTGGCCGCGGTCTTCATCGCGTCCTCGAGGGTCGCGATCAGCACACCCCGCTCGATGCCCTTGTCCTTGGCCACCTGGTCGAGGACGAGGTTCAGATTGATGTTGGGGTTGGCTTGTGTAGGCATGGTCTTCTCCGAAAGGGTCCACGGGCCCGCCCCTCCAAAGGGCGTACCCTGTATGTCGACGGCTAGAACTCGAACTCCAGATTGGCCTTGGCGATGTCCTTGAAGGGGATGCGGAAGCGTCCCGCCCCCTCCACCTCGACCGCGATCTCCTCGCCCGACACCTCAGCAAGCATGCCGGTGAAGTTCTTGCGGGGCGGGTCGCCGATGGGGCCGTAGGTCTTCACCTTGACCTTCTGCCCCTTCACCCGCTCGTAATGAGACTGCTTCTTCAACGGCCGGTTCACCCCTGGGCTGGAGACCTCGAGGTTGTACTCATGGGGGATGATGTCCTCCACATCCAGCGCCGGATCCACCGCGCGAGACACCTGGCTGCACTCCTCCAGGCCCACCCGGCCTCCCGGCTTGTCGATGAAGAGACGGAGCACCCAGCCTTCACGCTCGCGGACGAACTCGAGGTCGACGAGCTCGAGGCCTTCGCCCGCAACGATGGGCTCGAGCAGGCCCATGGCCTTCTCCTCCACCGTCTGCTTGAAGTTGCTCTCCGCCATACGAACGAAACCTTGACTCCAAAAAAAGAAAAGCGGGCGCGGTGGCCCACTTTTCGAGGAACTACCTTCGAAAAATGTCGGGCAGGCCCCCTACCACACGGCCAGACGGGGTGTAAAGGATGACGCACCCGGCCCGGGGGTGGAACAGAGCGCCCAAGGACAATGATTCCCGAGGGTTCCGAGAGCCTTCCATCATCGTTATAACCCCCCCATGCACCTGATCGCCGCCGCCCAGATGGTGTCCACCGAGGACAAGGCCTACAACCTGGATGCCGCCACCCGGCTCGTCCGGCAGGCGGCCGGGCTGGGCGCCCGGCTGGTAGGCCTGCCAGAAAACTTCTCGTGGATGGGCCCCGAGGCCGAGCGTCCGAGCGCCGCCGAGACGCTGGACGGGCCCACGCTCGCTCGCATGGCCCAGCTGGCGCGCGAGCTGCGCGTCACCCTCCTGGCGGGCTCCATCCTGGAGGCCGGCGCCCCGGGGGGCCGCCTCTACAACACCAGTGTCCTCTTCGGGCCGCTGGGCGAGCGCCTGGCCGTCTACCGGAAGATGCACCTGTTCGATGTGGATGTGGGGGACGGTGCCACCTACCACGAGTCCGCAGCTGTAGCGCCTGGGCTGGAGGTGGTAACAGCGCCCACCGAGGTGGGCTGGCTGGGGATGTCCGTCTGCTACGACTTGCGCTTCCCCGAGCTGTACCGGCGCCACTCCAAGGAGGGGGCCACGCTGCTGGCCGTCCCTGCGGCCTTCACGCTGATGACGGGCAAGGACCACTGGGAGGTGCTCCTGCGCGCCCGCGCCATTGAGAACCAGTGCTACCTCTTTGCTCCCGCACAAGGTGGGCGCCACACCGACAAACGGATGACGTATGGGCACGCGATGGTGGTGGATCCGTGGGGGCTGGTGATCGCCCGGGCCTCAGAGGGCGAGGGGCTGGCCGTGGGGCCGATGGATCCGGAGCTGCTGGCACGGATCCGGCGCAATCTGCCCTGTCTCCAACACCGGCGACTGGACTGACGAGCGCCCCTGAGGGGGCTCGTGCGAGCGCGACCGATTCCTGGGTAGACTGCGCAGTCTGGAAACCTTCGTGAACGGACGCCGGATCTTCATGCTGCTCGCCCTTGCGCTCCCGGTTCTTCCCATCGGCTGCACCGCCGATGAGAAGCCGCCAGCGCCTCCTCCCCCTCCCGCCGCGCGAATGCCGGAGCCGCGCGCTCACCTCAAGGAGGTGCGCGGGGACGTGAAGCTCAAGCGAGCCACCGGAGACGAGTGGCTGGCGGCGCGCGAGGGGCTCCCGCTCTTCGAGAATGACAAGGTGCGCACTGCCGCGGGCGCGAGCGCGCGCGTCACGTTCGCCAACGGCAGCACGGTGAACCTGGGAGAGGATGCGCTGATCGGCATCGCCGAGACGAGGCCACGGCCCGGCAGGGAGCGCACCGATCTCACCGTGCTCAAGGGGCGGGTGGATGCGGCGCTGGACGCTCCGACGACTCAGTCCCTGTCAGTCACCACCCCTTCAACCACCGTCCAGGCCGGAAGGGAGATCGTGTTCCGATGAGAAGCGCCCTCTTCCTCCTCGCCTGGCTCGCAGCCACCCCCGCGGAGCGTGAAGTCGTCGTGAAGGAGCGCGAGTCGCTGGCCCAGGTCGCCGAGCGCACGCTCGGAGATCCCAAGGGCGCCAGCGAGCTGAAGGCGCTCAACAGGCTCACGTCCGATGCGGTGCCCGCGGGCACCACCCTCAAGCTGCCGTCCCTGGAGGATCGAAGCCGCGTCAAGAGCGCGCTGGAGGCAGCCCGCAACGCGGTGGCGCAGGCAGACCGCAATGCCGCTCGGCGCGAGGAGGCCTCCGCCAAGCTTCGAGAGGCCGAGGCGCAGTTCCAGTCCGCCGAGTACATGGCCGCCGCGAAGACGATCGACAGCGCATGGGCGCTGCTGTCCCCGGGCGCCGGCCAGCCGTCCACCTTCAGCGTGAACGTGGAGGAGAGCGGTGACACCACCGTCACCGTGCAGACGGGCCCGCCGGTGCGGGTGCGCGCGGAGGACAAGACCCAGCCAGTGAATTCCGGCCAGGTGGTGCGCGTGGAGAAGGGCAAGCCGCCGCCAGCGCCCGAGGCGGTCCTCTCAGCGCCGCAGCCGCGCATGCCTGCGGACAAGGCCCCCCTCAAGTTCGCGCCCGTCAAGGGTCTGCTGGGTCCGGTGACGCTGACGTGGAGCGCCGTGCCAGGCGCCAAGGGCTACGAGGTGGAGGTGCTGCCCCCGCAAGGCGAGCCGCTGCGCAGCAGCACCCTCACCGCGACAAAGTGGCTGTTGCCGTCGCTGCCCGCCGGCCGCTATCGATGGACGGTGCGGGCCGTGGGAGAGAGCCATAAGTCCAACGCATCCGCTGAGCGATTCTTCGAGCTCACCGAAGACAAGGTGAGGATCGAGGTAGGGAAGCCCGACTGGCAGTAGTCCCTGGGGACGAACACCGTGCGCCTGTTCAAAGCCATCCTCCTGCTAATGCTCGTGGCCAGCATCATCCCCACGGTGATGGTGGGGTGGCTCTCCGTGTCGCATACCCGCGAGCTGCTGGTGCGTGATGCCCAGGAGTTGGCCCAGGAGCGCGTGAAGCAGCTGCGGCTGAAGCTGGGCGAGCTGCTCGCCGAGCCCACCCGAGCGGTGTTCGGCCTGGCGAACACCACCTTCTTCACGCGCGACTATGTGGAGCAGAAGGCTTTGCTGGGCTCGGTGCTGATCCAACGCCGCGAGGTGCTGGCCATCACCATCTTCACTCCGGAGAAGCAGCGGATGACGGGCCTGCAGGCCTTCGCCGTGAATGACATCCCTCCCACTGCGGTGGCCGAGCACGAGGCGCGAGCCCAGGCGATGCTCGAGGACCTCACGGATGTGCGCTACTCCGAGGTGGTGCGCCAGGGTCCCCAGGGCCTGCCCGTGCTGACCATGGCCTTCCCCGTGGGAGATCCCCTCAGGGGCTACGTCACCGCGGACATCTCGCTGATGGCGATCCAGAAGCTGATCGAGAACGAGCGGCTGGGCTCCAACGGCTTCTTCTACGTGGCGGATCGCCACGGCCACGTGGTGGCGGGAGGGACCGCGCTCAATGGCACGGCGGACGTGTCCAAGCGTGGCCCGGTGGCGCACCTGCTCCAGCAGGTCGCCCAGTCGCAGAGCCCCGACACGGAGCACTTCCACGTGGGCAACTTTGGCACGGGCAAGGAGGCCGTCGTCGCCGCCTATACCCTGGTGCCCGAGGTGGACTGGGGCATCGTCTCCGAGCAGCCCGTGGTGCAGGCCTACCGTCAGGTGGAGGCCATGGAGCAGCGCATCCTCCTGGGGCTGGGCGGCGCCATCCTCGTGGCGTGCATCCTGGCGGCCACCTTCTCGCGCAACCTCACCCGCCCGCTGAAGAACTTCACCTCCAAGGCGCTGGAGCTGGCCAATGGCAAGTTCGGCGCGGAGGTGGACATCCGCCAGAAGAACGAGCTGGGCGAGCTGGCGCAGACGTTCAACTACATGAGCAAGCAGCTCATGGCGTACGACCAGGAGAACCGCCGGCTCTACGAGAGCCTGGAGCAGGGCTACCTGGAGACGATCGTCGCCCTGGCCAACTCCATCGACTCGAAGGACGCGTACACCCGCGGCCACAGCCAGCGCGTGGGAGACGTGGCGGTGGAGATCGGCCGGGAGCTGAACCTGCCCGAGCGCCAGCTCAAGCAGCTGCAGTACGGCGGCATCCTCCACGACATTGGGAAGATCGGCATCGTGGAGTCCATCCTCTGCAAGCAGTCGCGGCTGACGGACGCGGAGATGGCCATCATGCGTGAGCACCCGGCCATCGGGGACTCCATCATCGGGCCGGTGAGCTTCCTGGCCGGAGTGCGAACCTGCGTGCGCAGCCACCACGAGCGGTGGGACGGCACCGGCTACCCGGACAAGATCAAGGGCGAGGACATCCCCCTGCTGGCCCGTATCGTCGCGTGCGCGGACACCTTCGACGCGTGCACCTCCACCCGGCCCTACCAGAAGGCCATGCCGCTGGAGCAGGCCATGCAGATCCTGGACAAGCTCAGCGGCGCGCAGCTGGATCCCAAGGTGGTGGTGGCGCTGAGGGGCGTGCTCCAGAAGAAGGGCGTCCGCCTGGAGGGCCACCGTCAGCCGGTGAAGCTCGCCTCCTGAGAGGTGAGTCCTGCTCCCCCCGAGGCCCTGGTGGATGCTAAGCACCACGCAACGCTGTTCTGGCTTCGGAAGGTGAACCGTTGAGCTTCTGGGATCGAATCAAGCCCGCCCCCAGGCCCATCGCGGCCACGGACGTCCAGCTTGCGCCGGACGCCTCGCAGCTGAGCCTGACTTGGGAGGATGGGGCGCGCACCTCCGCCACCGCCCAGGTGCTGCGCCAGCAGTGCCCGTGCGCCGCCTGCGTGGACGAGTGGACGAACCGGCGCACCCTGGACCCGGCCCGCGTCCCCGCGGATCTGCGCATCCAGTCCCTGCAGCCAGTGGGCAACTACGCGCTCACCCTCGGCTTCAGCGACGGGCACAGCACTGGAATCTACCCGTGGCCCCTCCTGCGAGAGATCACCCAGCCCCAGAGCTGAGCAGACCGGGAGGGATGCCGTGAATGAACGCTACCGGCTCGTGCGGCCGCTGACCTCGGGAGGCATGGCGGAGCTCTTCCTGGGCATTGCCCGGGGCGCCGAGGGCTTCGAGAAGCCCGTGGCGATCAAGCGCGTCCTCCCATACCTGGCCAAGGAAGAGGGCATCGTGCGCATGTTCCTCGATGAGGCGAGGTTGGCCACGCACCTGCAGCACCAGAACCTCGTCAGCGTGTACGACGTGGGGACTGACTCCAGCGGCCTGTTCCTGGTGATGGAGCTGGTGAACGGGTGGGATCTCAACGTGCTGATCCGCCACGCGAAGCGGCGCGGCATGCGCTTCCCGCCCCACCTGGTGGCCTTCATTGGAGCGCAGGCACTCGCCGGCATGGTCCACGCATACCGGCGCACGCACAACGGGCGCCCAGTGCTCACGGCCCACCGAGACATCTCCTCCGCCAACATCCTCGTGTCGCGCGAGGGCGAGGTGAAGCTCACCGACTTCGGCATCGCCAAGCTGGAGGGCGCCGCCCGGAACACCGCGCCCGGCGTCTTCAAGGGCAAGCCCGCCTATGCAGCGCCCGAGGTGATCACCGGCGCACCCGCCACCGCCGCCAGCGACCAGTTCTCACTCGGCATCGTCCTGTACGAGATGCTCACCGGCGAGCACCCCTTCAGCAGCTCGTCAGAGCCCATCGTCGTCGCCATGGCCATCACCAGTGGCGCACCCCCTCTGCTCACTGGCGTGCCTCCCCCCCTGGCCAGGGTGGTGACGCGTGCGCTCGAGAAGAAGCCCGACGCGCGCTTCCCCAGGCCCGAGGACATGGCCGAGGCGCTCGCGCTCTACCTCGCAAGCTCTGGCGAGCCTGCCTCCTCTCACACGCTGGCCTCCTTCCTCGCGAGCCTGGAGCCACCGCGGACCCTGCTCGAGCAGGCCCAGGCGAAGGCGGACCCCGCTCCGCTCCCCTCGGCGGCCGCAGCGCCCGCTGCCGCTCAGGAGAAGCCACCTGCTCCCGCCGCGAAGCCTGTCGAGCCCTCCTCCGAGTGGGATCGGATCCCCGGTGGGCCGGAGCTAAGCATGAGCGGACGGCTCATCCCCGCGGTTCCTACCGATGGCCTCTCCAAGACCCAGACGGATACGCGCCAACCAGCTCCACTGGCACCCCAACCACCGCCCCAGACCTCCTTCCGTTGCGCGCGCTGTGAGGCGCCCCTCCC
>Ga0247825_10000130_pt1 | contig 42497 bp, 42 predicted proteins | sample 13C_Vanillin_Day_FD_194413 | JGI IMG/M metagenome (GOLD analysis project Ga0247825, IMG submission 194413) | Soil microbial communities from agricultural site in Penn Yan, New York, United States - 13C_Vanillin_Day48 | ecosystem: Environmental > Terrestrial > Soil > Agricultural land | place...
AGCCGCTGGGCGTTGTGGTTGAGGATGAGATCGATGTCCTCCGGCGGGAGCGTGGACTCGCGAATGTAGTCGAACGTCCGGCGATAGGTCTCGAAGGGCAGAAGCACTGGGTAGTCGCTGCCCGTGACGAGGTGGTCCGCCCCGAAGGCCATGTAGGCACACATCAGGGCGGCCTGCGAGCCGTGGCCTACGGTGTCGTAGTAGAAGCGCCTCGCTGTGACGCTGGGCGGCTCCGGCAGGTCCGGGTGTTGCGACGGCGCCTGGTTGTCGAGGCGCTGGAGCTGCATTGGGATGAGGCCGCCGAGGTGGGGGATCACGTAGCGGATGTTGGGGTAGCGGTGCGGGATGCGCTTCGCGATCAGGTGCAGGGCGATCGCCGTGTCTTCGAGCGATGCGCCAACAGCGACCGTGTAGCCGTAGTCGTTGATCATGGGCGAACAGATGCCGTTCTGGATCGGGTGATAGAACAGCACAGCGCCACGGCGGTTGAGCTCCGCGTAGATAGGCTCGAACTCGTCCTCGGCGGTGGAGCGGTCGAAGACACTGCAGTTCATCGTGACGCCGAGCATGCCCAGATCGTCGAGACCTCGCTGGATCTCCCCTAGGGACGCGTCGACGTGCGGCAGGGGAAGCGACACGAAAGCGGCGAGCTTGTCAGGGTACTTCGCGGCGACGTCGGCGTAGGCGTCATTCAGCAGCCGGGCCGCTTCGACCGCGTCTTCTTCCTTTTCGGCGTACGGAGGGCTGCCGGCCGGCGAAAGCACCTGCATCTGCACGTCGGCGCCTGCCATGCGCTCAAAGCGCTCGTCCATGGCGCCGGGCTCATCCATGCGCAGGGGCCGGTTCGTCAGGGCGCGTGCCGACTCGGGCAGCGTGGCGCCACCGATGCGCATCAGCGTCTCGACGTAAGGGCGGGGCGAGTAGTGGGCGTGCAGGTCGATGATCATCGGAGCCTCCTTGGGTATGCGGCGGATTCTAGCGCAGTTCCGGCTGACGCCTGATACGTGAACTGGTCGACTCTCGCAGTGTCGGCTGTTTCATGCAGGCAGGCGATGGCACCTGTCTAGAGTCAGCGCTGGATAGGCGAACAGAGCCGCAGTTTCGGGCTCAGACCAATCATGCGGTCGATAAGTTCTCTGGAGGCAGCGATGGCCAGGTCAATCTACGGTGGCGAGGAGGCAACATTTACTCGCCGGTTCTTTGGTGACGACATGCTAGAAAGTGTGCTGCAGGTCTGTACTCTCGGCATCGGCTGGCTGATCTGGCTGGCCATTGTCGCGCCAAAGGGTCAGACGCCTGCCAAGCAGTTGCTAAACATCCGCATTCACGACTACCGGACTGGAGAGATTGCCTCCGCAGGTCAGGTCTGGATCCGCGAGGTTGGCGTGAAGCTGGTGCTGCCGTTAGCGATCTATCTGACCCTTTGGGCCGCTATTTCGGAAGGCACAGGGAACGGTATTTCCAGTCTCTACGGTCTGGTGGTGGGAATCGCTCTGATCGCGAACGACGAGCGCAGGGCGCTCTGGGACTACATCGCTGGCACCATCGTCCGCTATCACCCTGGCGGCAAAGTCGGTCGTGTGGATGCCGGGCTACAGGCGACAACCGAGGCCGGATACCGTGAACGGCGGCTGCAGGAACTGGAGCTTCTACATCGGCGCGGCATCTTGAACGACGACGAGTACAGGGTGCGTCGTGCTCAGATCATCGCCGAGGTCTGAGGACCTGAACTACTGCTTCTCGCTCCCCTCTGGTACGAAACGCATGGACAGCGAGTTTACGCAGTGGCGCGTGTTCTTGGCTGTGATGTGCTCGCCGAGGAAGACGTGCCCGAGGTGACCGCCGCAGTTGGCGCACTCGATTTCGATGCGCATGCCGTCGGGGTCGGGCAGGCGCTTCACGGCCCCGGGGATTTCGTCGTCGAAGGCGGGCCAGCCGCAGTGGGCGTCGAACTTGTCGGTGCTGCGGTAAAGGGGTGCGTTGCAGCGGCGGCAGATGTAGGTGCCGGCCTCGTAGAAGTCGTCGTACTCGCCGGTGAAGGGGTATTCGGTCCCCTTGTGCTCGATGATGCGGGCTTCTTCGGGGGTTAGCTGGTTGTACTGGGTGCGTTCCATATCAGGGCCTCGATTCACTAAAAGTGATGTTTCAAGTCTACCGTGTGGGCAGTTCATCATCGCGAAATCGGCCCCAGCCGGCTCGCGGATCTGATGGCCCGTCGTACCAGAGTTCAACAAAGAGTCCTGCAGCAGAATCGGGCGCCATGTACTGGAAGCCGTGTCCGCTTCGATGGAGCGCGAACAGCAAGTCGATATTCGGATCCCAACTGTCCCGGGTGCATGACCATTCGCACACACCATCCTGCAGCAGAACATGGTCCATAGTCCCGGCAATCAACGTGATGGAATCAAGGCCACTGAACGTTGCCCCGAGCTCGCCCAGGCCGACTTGATCCACCTTACCTTCGGCGAGGAGAGTCAGTGCCTCGACCATCGACACAAGGCCGTCTTCCGTTTGGATGAGAACCTGAATCGCATCCTCGCCTTCGTGACCAGAAGGATATTGGACTTGCAACGCCTTATTGCCCGGCAAGTTCTGCGACTACTGGCGCGAAGACGTCCATGACAGGGCCGATGACCATGATGTAAGAGACGTCGTGGTCTTCGCGCAGTTGCTGGAGTCGGTCGACGATCTGGTCGCGGGAGCCGACGAGGTTTGGTTGGCGGGGCTGGGCAGCGACGCCTTCGGATGGTTGCCCGTCGACTTGGACGTTGAAGTAGAGCTGGGTGAACTCGATCTGGTCGTAGCGGTCGCCGGCGGATTCGCGCACAACCGACATCTTGGCTGCGAGGTCCGGGCCGGCGTCGTTGGCCATGACGCCGATGATGTCGGCCTCGCGGGCGGCCAGGCGCAACATGCGGTCGCCGCGCGCGCCGAGCATGATGGGCAGCGGCTTCTGGACGGGCTTGGGGTAGGCCTCGAGGTCTGAGACCTGGTAGTGCTTGCCGGGGTAGTCGACGCGCTCGGCGTCGCTGAAGTGTGCTCTGAGGATGTCGATGGTCTCGGTGAGGCGCTCGACCTTCTTGCCGGCGGGATCCTCGGGAATACCGGACATAACGTTGTCGCGCGGCTGAGAGCCCGTGCCGAGGCCGAGCTCGAAGCGGCCGTCAGAGAGCACATCGAGGGTGGCAGCTTCCTTCGCAAGCATGACGGGGTGGCGGAAGTCGTTGCACATCATCGTCGTTGCGAAGCGGATGGTGGAGGTGGCCTGGGCAGCAACGCCGAGGGCGATGAGCGGCGCGAACTGGTGCGCGAAGTGGTCGGGAAGGTCCAGGGAGGCGTAGCCGAGGTCCTCGGCCTTGCGCGCGAAGTCCCGCCACTGCTGCAGGGTCTCGCCCCGTCCGCTGATGCCGAACCGGAATGGTCGCTTCGTCACGTTGTACGCCTCCACCGTGCATCGTTCTGGGGAGGCTATCGTAGCGCAGGTCTGACGACACATGGGGCGCCGGACTGAGCTGAAGCTTCGTCCCTACATAGGTTCTTGCGTTGCTCGAAGGGCGACCGCCTTCTGGCGGCTTCCTTGACGGGCTCCGCGTCTGTACCGATGATGGCGGCGTCTTTGAAGGATGGATTTGGGGGAGGTTGCCGGCATGGCGCTGCAGGTGCGACGCGTAGTCACGGGGCACGACACCGAGGGCAAGGCGATCGTCAGCATCGATGACATTTCGAAGAACCGGCCGCCGCGCGATCCCAGCAACACCGTGAACGAGACCACTGTTGTTTGGACCACCGAGGGCTTCCCGGTCGACAACACGACGCCGGAGGACGGCGGTCAGCGCGAAACCGGCATCACGCTGCCTGGCGGCACGGTATTCCGGGTCGTCTCTTTCGGGCCCGGCAACCCCGACATGAACCACCGGACCGACAGCGTCGATTACGCCGTCGTCATGTCGGGCGAGATCGACATGGAGCTCGACGACGGTGCCTCGGTGCACCTGAAAGCGGGCGATGTCCTCGTGCAGCGAGGGACGATCCACAACTGGAAGAACCGTGGCACTGAGCCGTGCTTGATCGCGTTCATCCTGATCTCGGCGAAGCCGGTTGAGGTTGGTGGAAAGACCTTGCCGGCGACGATGCACTAGGTAGTGACGACTAACAAGAGGGTCAAGGGGCTAGGGTTAGAGATGGGATTGGAAGTTCGACGTGTGGTGACGGGGCACGATGCCGAAGGAAAGGCGGTTGTCCTGTACGACGGAGTATCGCCGGCGCGACCGTCCATGCGTCCGGGCACCGAGAACACCGTCATCTGGACGACGCAGGGCTTCCCGGTCGATAACACCGGTGACGACGACCTCGGCCGCCGCAAGACCGGCACCACTCTGAGCGGCGGCACGGTGTTCCGTGTCCTGCGCCTGGAGCCGAACAATACCCAACGCGTGCATCGTACCGACAGCATCGATTACGCCATCGTCATGTCGGGTGAGATCGAGATGGAGCTTGAGCCCGGCGAGGAGACGACGCACCTCAAGGCGGGCGACGTCATCGTCCAGCGGGGTACCATCCACAACTGGATCAACCGCGGCACGGAGCCGTGCCAGATCGCCTTCGTCCTGATCGACGCAAAGCCGGTCGAGGTCAACGGCAAGGTGCTCGAGGCGAAGGGTTAGAGTTCAGGGATGAAGTTCAGCACGTTCCACCTGTTCTCGCTGCCGCCGTGGATGACGGGCGCTGAGATGCTGCACGGCGAGCTGGAGCAGGCGGAGTGGCTGGAGGACTTCGGCTTCGAAGAGGCGTGGCTGGCGGAGCACAACGCCCGCGTCTACGGCGTCGTCGGGTCGCTGCAGATCATGGCGGCGGCCCTGGCCGCGAAGACGAAGCGCATCCGCATCGGCGCCGCCGTGACGCGGCTGCCGCTGCACCACCCGCTGCACACCGCCGAAGACCTGGCGCTGATAGACGTGCTGAGCGACGGCCGCTTCGACCTCGGCTTCGGCAAGGGCTACGACCCGCTAGAGTTCGAGACTTACGGCGTGCCCTTCGACGAGCGGGAGTCGCGCTGGGAAGAAGCGCTCGACATCGTCCTGCGCATCTGGCGCGACGGGCGCATCCAGCACGAGGGCAAGCACTGGACGATCCCGGAGACGGAGCTGCTGCCGAAGCCGGTGCAGAAACCCCATCCGCCGGTGTACCTGATGGTCACGCAGTCTGACGAGTCGGTGGTGTACGCGGCGAAGCGGCTGTTCCCGATCATCATGGGCCAGGGTCCTGACTGGGATAACGCCCGCGACAAGGTGCAGCTGTACAAGCGCACCGCGATCGAGGCGGGCCACGGGCTAGGGGAGATAGAAGAGGTGCTGCCACTCTTCGCGCAGCTGAAGCAGGTGCACGTTTCGGATTCGAAGCAGAAGGCGCGGGACGAGTACGAGAAGGGACTGATGTGGTACTTCGCCACCTCGGCGAACCGGGGCATGTTCGGCTTCAACAAGGAGCCGCAGCCTTACGACTACTACTTGCAGCACCGGTCTGTCATGCTGGGCACGCCGGAGGAGGTCGCCGACCAGATCGCGGAGTACCGTGAGTACACCGGCGTGAATAACATCGTCTGCTGGTTCAACTGCGGCGGGCAGCCCCACGAGCAGGTGCGCCGCTCGATGAAGACGTTCTCCGACAAGGTCATGCCGCGCTTCAAGTGAGGAGTCGATGAACTACGACACCGACTTTCCGTGTATCAAGGACCAGGTCAGCGAAGCCGAGTGGGCGGCGCGCGTCGAGCTGGCGGCGTGCTACCGGCTGGTTGATCGGTTCGAGATGACGGACCTGATTTACAACCACATCACCTCGCGGATCCCGGGCGATGAGCACCACCTGCTGATCAACCTGTACGGCCTCATGTACAAGGAGGTCACGGCTTCGAGCCTGGTGAAGATTGACCTCGAAGGCAACATCGTCTGGAAGCCGGAGACGGACTACGGCTACAACTACTCCGGCTATGTGATCCACGGCGCCATCCACAAGGCACGTGAAGACGTATCCTGCGTGTTGCACACGCACACGCGCGCCGGCATGGCGGTCTCGTGCATGGAAGAGGGCGTGCTGCCGATCACCCAGACCTCGATGCGCTTCCACGGCCACATCGGCTACCACGACTACGAGGGCCCGGCGATCGACCTCGATGAGCAAAAGCGCCTGGTGGTCGACCTTGGGCCCCACAATGCCCTGGTCCTCCGAAACCACGGCCTGCTTACCTGTGGTCCGAGCGTGCCGGAGGCGTTTAACCTTATGTACCAGTTGGAGATGTCGTGCCGGGCTCAGGTGGACGTGATGACGGCGCACGCAAGCATGATCGTCCCGGACGACGACGTCATGGCCCACACGGCGAACCTCTATAAGCCTGAGACGCGACGCCCCTACGGCATCCTCGAATGGCCCGCGATGGTGCGTCTGCTTCGTTACGAAGCAGACCCGCGCATTCCGGCATTCGATTCCTGAGTCAGGGAACAAGGAACAGAGGGAACAAGGAACAGGAATGAGCAAGACAGAAGCAGTCAACGCCTACGTCCGGGCCTTCTGTGGCTACGGTCAGGAGGCTTCCGACGAGGCAGAGCGTTACATCGCCGAGGATGTCGACCTCGTCAGTCCGCCGCTGCACGTCTACGGTCGGGCGGGCATCATGGAGCGCATCTCCGGTCACTGGCCGGGCATGGGGATGTACAAGTCCGCTTCGTGGTCTGAGCCTCAGGAGAACGGCAAGAGCGCATCGGTGACGGCGACGATGGCGCCGGGCATGCCGACGAAGTCGCTGACGATCTCGTTTGAGTTCAACGACGCCGGCCTGATTCAGCACGTCGAGACGAAGGCCGAGCGCAACGGACCGATGCCACCATCAGAGATGAAGCTGACGGACGAGATTATCGCGCTCGTCAATGGCTCGCTCGACAACAACGCGCCGATGGTCCTGGGCTACGTCGATGCCGCCGGCAAGCCCAGCCTGTCGTTGCGGGGCAGCATGGTCGCGATCAGCGACACGCAGCTGGCGTTCTGGTCGCGCAACCCCGACGGCGGCGCTGTTAAGGCGACGGGAACGAATCCGGCAATGACGGTGCTGTATCGAGATACGCCGAACCGGATCAACCTGCTGTTCCAGGGCAAGGGCCGGGTGGCGACAGACGAAGCGACGCGCAATCTGACGTTCGAGCTGATGCCCCAGATCGAGAAGGACCACGACGAGCCGCGTCGCGGCGCTTGCATCGTCATCGACCTCGAATCCGTGAACGGCGCGACGTTTGCCGGGCCGGTGCGGATGGCTCGCGTCGGTAGCTAAGCGCTACAGGCCGCTAACGGTTAGCTTCGACATGCGGAAGCTCGGGGCGGCGCTGTTGCCGCGCCACAGCAGGTCGTTGCCCACGGCGTCGATGCTGATGAGCATGTCTTTGAGGTTGCCGGACAGGTTTATCTCCGTGACCGGGAACGATGGCTTGCCCTTTTCGATCCAGAAGCCCTGGGCGCCGCGCGAGAAGTCGCCGGTGGTCATATTGACGCCGAAGCCCATGAGGTCCGTCAGCAGCAAGCCCTCCTCGATGCCTTCGCACAGGGAGTCCATCGTCTGGTCGCCCGCGGTCATGACGAAGTTGCTGCTGCCTGGCGCTGGCGCGGAGGTGACGCCGCGATGCGCGGCTCCCGTGCTGCGACGTCCGAGCCTGCGGGCGTTGTATGTGTCGAAGAGGAAGTTGCGGAAGATGCCGTCCTCGAAGATCGGCAGGCTGCGTGAACGCACGCCTTCGCCATCGAACGGCCGTGAGCCCAGCCGGCCGTCCAGCAGCGGGTCATCTGTGAGCGAAAACAGGCCCGACGCCACCTGCTGACCTTCGAACTCGGCCAGGAAGGTGGAGCGGCGGTAGAGGGCTTCGCCGGAGACGGCCTCGGCGAGGATATGCAGGAGGGCGTGAGCGACCGTCGACTCCCACACGACCGGCACGGCGGTGGTTGCGACCTTGCGGGCGCCGATCTTGGCGACGGCGCGCTCTGCCGCTTTGCGACCGACGTCTTCGGGTGATTCGAGACGTCGAAGGGTACGTTCGGCGCTGAACCAGTAGTCGTTGCGCTTCTTGCCGTCGGCGTCGTCGCAGATCGCCTCGATGCTGAGGGCTGCTTGCGTGCCGATGTAGCTGCCGCCGAAACCGAGGCTGTTCGCTAGCGCCACCTGACCGCGAGTGACACCCATCTCCGCGCCGTCGGAGTTGGTGACGCGCTTGTCGTGGTCGAACATCGACGCTTCCATGCGCAGGGCGAGGTCGCGCATCTCCTCGGTGGTCAACGCCTCGATCTGCTCGTCGTACATACCCAGACCGGGGTGGTTTCCAAATGCGAGGTCGTCGCGCTCGGGCAGGCCGGCGTACTCGTCGGGCTCGGAGATACTGGCCATCTCGACCGCGTCGCGCACCAACTGCTCGATCGCTTGCGGGGTAAGGTCGGCGGTACTGCAGATCGCGGTGCGCTTGTCCTTGATCACGCGAATGCCGACCGCGTGCGAGCCCGCATCAACGATGCGCTCGACGACCCCGCGCCGCACCTGCACGGAGGACTCCGTGGAGGAGACGACGTAGGCGTCGACCTCATCGGCGCCAAGACGGCGCGCCTTATCGACGATGTCGGAGGCGAGAGAGAGGGGATTCTCGTTCATGGGGTAAGAGTAACAAGTAACCGGTAACAAGTAACAAGAGGGAGATCTGCCTCGCAGCGCTGGCTACCCTCTGTTGTTCCTTGCTCTACCGCCTTTTATAGTGCCCTTGAGATGACGAGCTACTGGGGCGCTGTTCCGCAGACTGAGGCCGTCGCTGAAGTGCGCAGCCTGCTTGAAGGGCTGCAGCCGGGCGAAGGCGACCTCCTCGAGGCCCTCCACCGTATCCAGCACCACTTCGGTTGGGTTCCCAAGGAAGCGATTCCCGGCGTCGCCCAGCACTTGCGCTTGCCGCCGGCGCGTGTTTATGGCGCCATAACGTATTACTCTGAGTTCCGTGAGACGCCGCCGCCGGAGACGCTGGTCTCCTGGTGCAGCGGCCCTTCGTGCTTTCTGAAGGGTGGTCTTCACATCCGCGAGGTGCTGGAGCGCATGACCGGCTGCGCGCTCGGCGAGAACTCCCCCGACAACAAGCTGGGTCTGCACCTCGGTCAGTGCAATGGCACCTGCGACAACGCTCCCCAGGTCTGGGTGGACGGCAAGGTCGTCGGGCCGCTGACCGCCGCCGACACGGTGGACCTCGTGAAGAAACTGAAGGAGGGCAGGCAGCCCGAGGGCTGATAGTCATGCCCACCTACGCCGAACTCAGTGCCCAGGTCGAACCCAACCGCCGCCGCCTCGCCGCCCAGGACCGGCCGCGCATTGCCGTTTGCGTCGATACATCGAGTATCGCCGTAGGCGCCCTTGCGACACTGGCGAATATCCGAAGCGCGGTGCAGTCCGCCGGCCTCGACGTCGATGTCGACCAGGTGGGCGGTAACGGCATGTCCTTCGCCAATCCGGTGGTCGAGGTGTCGGCGCCCGGTGGCCAGCGCATCCTCTACCAGCACGTAAAGCCCGAGGACGCCGCCGAGTTCGTGCAGGCGGTGCTTGTGCGGCGCGAGGCGGCGAACCAGTGGGCGCTGGGCGCCGTCGAGGGCTCTGCAGACGGCGTGCCGCCTATGATCGACCAGCCCTGGTATGCCTTGCAAGACCGCCGGCTGATGGCCGAGATGGGCCTCGCCGACCCTGAGAATGTCGATGACTACGTCGCCCGGGGCGCTTACTCCGGCCTTGCGCGCGCTTTGAGCATGACGCAGGAAGAGGTCATCGCCGAGGTCTCCGGCTCGAAGGTCGGCGGCCGTGGTGGCTCGTTCTTCCCCGTGGGGCGCAAGTGGGACTTCCTGCGCACGTCGCCGACGAACCCCAAGGCGATCGTCTGCAACGCTGACGAAGGCGACGGCGGCGCCTGGGTCAACCGCATGACCATCGAGAACGACCCCCATGCGCTCATCGAGGGCATGGCGATCGCCGGCTACGCAGCAGGCGCCGTGAGGGGCTACATCTACATCCGCGAGGAGTATCCGCTCGCCTTCGAGCGCATTTCGAAGGCCGTTGAGCAGGCGGACGCGCGCGGCATCATCGGGCCCAGCGTCCTCGGGACCGAGACGGCGTTTGACCTCAAGGTCGTGCGCGGCGCCGGCAGCTACGTTTGCGGCGAGGAGTCCGGCCTGATCGCGTCGATTGAGGATGGACGCGGGATGCCGAAGATCCGCCCGCCGTTCCCGGCGGCGTCCGGTGTGTTTGGCCAGGGCAGCAACGTCAACAACGTCCAGAGCTACCACACGGCCGGATGGGTGATGCGTCACGGCGTCGAGAAGTACGTTGAGGTCGGTACAGAGCGCAACCCGGGCACGATGATGTTCACGATTTCAGGCAGCGTCTCGCGCGTCGGCTGCTTCGAGCTGCCGATGGGCACGACTGTGCGGCAGCTGTACGAGGTGTGCGGCGGAGGCGCCCCAGATGGTCACGCGTTCAAGGCGCTGCAGCCGGGCGGACCGCTCCTGGGCGTCATGCCGGACTGGTCCCTCGACCTGGGGATGGAGCCGGAGAACTTCCGCGAAAAGGGCATGGGATCGCTCGGTGGCGGCGGATTCGTCATGCTCGACGACCACGACTGCATCGTCGACCTCTGCGCGCAGTACGAGTGGTTCCTGGAGGACGAGTCGTGCGGCCGTTGCACCACCTGTCACGGCGGCACACAGCGCGCGACAGAGATTCTGCGGCGCATCCAACGCGGCGGCGGCCGTGAGTCGGACATCGGCAAGATCCGGTTGTTGTCGGCGACCCTGCGCTACTCGAACTGCTTCCACGGCCAATTCGCCACGACCGTCATAGCAAACGCGCTCGACTGGTTCGCGGATGAAGTGAACGAGCACATCCACCAGCGCCGCTGCCGCGCCCAGAAGTGTGCCGGCCTGATCAAGTACGAGGCAAACCGCGCCGCAGCCTCGCAGCCGGAGCACGCCGATGGGCTGGCGCGAGCGAACGAGGTCTGTATCAACGCCGTGACCGGCGCGTCAGACGGCGCCTGCCTCGACTGCTTCGTCTGCCACGAACTGCTGCCGGATGTCGTGACCATCCACGACCGCTTCGAGCCCAACGTCGGCCCGGCGCCGGAGCTAATCTCGGTGCAGCCGGCAGAGCGCTGAGCTCGATTTCGCGGACCCGCAGCCGCGCACTCCGTAGTGCCGCAGCATGCTGCGGACGGCGCTTCTATGACACATGGTCATATGACTAAGCGTCCAAGCCGTGGGCTTGGCCGGGCGCAGCATGCTGCGCAACTACAGGGCGTCGAAGCCCTCCGGCGGTTCGATGGTCTCGATCGTTGCGTTGTCGCCTTCGAGGCGGATACGGTACCAGCCGCCGAAGCCCCAGAGAGGGGATGGCGGGTCGAGGCCGTGGAGACCGGCGAGCGATGCAACGATGAGGGGGATGGTGTCGCCGTGGCTGCACGCGACGATGCGCCCTCCGTCCGGATAGGCCTCGCGCACCGTGTTCACGAAGGCCAGGCCGCGGCCAGTCCAGAACGCCGGACCCATCGGGTTGCTGCTGTCCTTGCGGTCGATGCCGAAGTTGAAGCCTGCCCAGCCGGCGGGTTCGGGGTAGCCGCCCGTCTCGGCGAGCAGCGGCTCGATCTGGACTTCGATACCGAGGCGCTCGGCCACAGGTCTGATGGTCGTGCGGCATCGCAAGGCAGGGCTGCTGTAGATGGCAACGATCGCGTCACCTTCGAGCAGGGCAGCGGCGTGGAAGGCTGCCTGACGTAGCCCCAGCTTGCTCAGAGGGCGCTCGTCCTGGGACGAGGTCCATTTGCTGCGGTTCTTTGCCTTCATGTGGCGCACGAGGTCGATGGTCAGCATGGTGAGAGGGTCAAGGGTCAAGGTGCAAGGGTCAAGTAGCTACGCCGGGCCGCAGACGCTCACCCCGGCCCTCTCCCTGGGGGAGAGGGGGTTATTCCTAGGCGATGTCGCGGGCGAGGGAGTCGGTTTCGCGGGCGACGGCGAAGACGCCATGGACGCCCTCGATCTTGGCGAAGAGACGGGAGAGCTGCTCGACGCCGGTGGTCTCCAGGGTGACTAGGACGACAGTCGTGCGGTCCTGCTGTTCGTCGATGCGGATGCTGTTGATGTTGACCTTCTCGTCCGCTACGACGGTACTGATGTCACGCAGGAGACCGACGCGATCCCAGGCTTCGACCTTGATTGCTACCGGGAACATGCGTCCGCGTTCGCCCCACTCAACGTCGACGAAGCGCTCCTTCTCGGTACTGTGCGCGACGTTGACGCAGTCGTTGCGGTGGATGGTGACACCACGGGCTCGCGTTACATAACCGATGATCGTGTCGCCCGGCACCGGCGTGCAACAGCGCGCGATCTGGGTGAGCACGTCGCCCGTACCCAGGACGCGGATGGCGTGACCGCTGTACTCCCGCTGCGGCGCCGTGGTTGTGCCGTGAAACTGCTCCGGCTCGTTCTCGTGCTCAACCTTGTGCTGGTGCAGAGAGATGCGGCCGGTGATCTGGCTGATGCTGATGCCGCCATAGCCAACCTGGGCAAAGAAGTCATCAGCGTTGTCGCAGCGGAACCACTTCAGCAAGTCGGGTAGCAACTCGTTGAGGTTGAGCCCGAGGCGCTTTAACTCGCGCTCGGCCGTCTCCTTGCCTCGGAGCACGTTCTCGTCGCGCTCCTGGCGCTTGAACCACTGGCGGATCTTGGAGCGTGCGTTGCCGGTCTTCACGTACCCGAGGTTGGCGTTGAGCCAATCCCGCGACGGGCCTCGTGACGAGCGGCTGGTGACGATCTCGACGACGTCGCCATTCTGAAGGGCATGAGTCAGCGGCACGAGGCGTCCATTGACGCGCGCGCCGACGCAGTGGAAGCCGATGTCAGAGTGGATGCGGAAGGCGAAGTCGATCGGTGTTGAACCCGCGGGCAGGTCCTTGACCTCGCCCTTGGGCGAGAAGACGAAGACCTGGTCGCGGAAGAGGTCGGTCTTGATATATTCGACGAACTCTTCGGCCTCGGCGGTCTCGCGCTGCCACTCCAGGAGTTGACGCAGCCACGTGATGCGCTCTTCGAAGGCGCGATCACGCGGGCCACCCTCCTTGTAGCGCCAGTGGGCGGCCACTCCGTACTCGGCGGTCTTGTGCATGTCGTAGGTACGGATCTGCACCTCGAGCGGACGGGCGCCCGGTCCCATCACCGTTGTGTGTAGCGACTGGTAGACGCCTTCGCGCGGATTGGCGATGTAGTCGTCGAAGAGGCCGGGCAGTGGCCGCCACAGGCCGTGGACGATGCCGAGGGCGTGATAGCAGTCGGCCAGCGTGTGCACCAGGAGCCGGATGGCGATGAGGTCGTAGATGTCGTTGAACGACTTCCCCATCTCGGCGTACTTGTGCATCTTCTGATTGATGCTGAAGGTGTGCTTGGCGCGTCCGGAGAGCTCGGCAATGATTCCCTGGCGCTCCAACTCGTATCGAAGCTGCTTCTCGACCTGCGCAACGTAGCGCTCGCGGCTCTCGAGGCTCGCCTCGACGAGGCCGCTGATGCGCTCGTGCGCTTCCGGCTCGAGGTACTCGAAAGCGCGGTCTTCCAGCTCGTGCGCAATCTGGCCGAGGCCGAGGCGCTGAGCGAGCGGGGCGTAAATCTCCATGGTCTCGCGGGCCACGCGCTGCTGCTTTTGGGGGGGAAGGCCGTGCAGGGTGCGCATGTTATGCAGGCGGTCGGCGAGCTTGATCACGACGACGCGGATATCCTCTGCCATCGCCAGGAACATCTTGCGCAGGTTGTCCGACTGGACCTCTTCGTCCCATATCACGTCGTCGGGGCGCAGGAGGTTGAGGCGGCTCAGCTTGGTGACGCCCTCCACGAGACGGGCGACGTCGGCGCCGAAGCGCTCGCCGATTTCGTCGTTGGTGACGCCGCAGTCCTCGACCACGTCGTGCAGGAGGGCAGCTGCAATGGCGGCGCCGTCGAGGTTGAGGTCGGCGACGGTCATCGCGGCGTCGATGGGATGGACGATGTAGGGCTCGCCCGTCTTGCGGCTTTGGCCCTCGTGGGCGTTGAGCGCGAAGGTATACGCCTCTTCGATGAGCTTCGCGCGTTCAGGAGAGATGCTCTCACCAGCACGCGAGACGATGTCAGCGGCTGTGGGCATGAGGGTTCCAGTCATGGTCGTATCTAGAACTTTATCACTTTCGTACAGGCTGGCGGGCGAAGGCAGTTGTCTGCTTTACGTAACGCTGCGTACGCGATAGCATCGGGGAATCCCCGCGGATTCTGTATGCACACTGGCGAAATACGACGGTCGCGGCCGCGTTGTAAGAGACGAAGAGGCAAGGAGCGTCTCCCATGTACCACGTCATCCTGATTGCAATGGTCCTCACTCTGTCGCTGGGTATCTGGAATCTGGTCCACGCGGCGCCACGGTCGGTGAGCCTGTTGGTGACCCCATTTGTCGCCTACGCGGTGGGCGGCTTCTTTCTCTGCTTCGGTATCTTCTTCGCGTACCTCAGCGCCTATCCCTTGCAGAATGGACCGGCAATGCTTGCCTTCTTCGTGAAGGCATACGTTGGCGTCTGGTTCCTCCTCATGCAGTGCCGGGGAGATGAGCGCACGGTACGGCAGGTCTTCATGATGGTCGGCACGCTGATGCTGACGATAGTGGCGATTTACTATGTGCAGGATCATCGTGCGGTCGCCTTGCTCACGTTGATGATGGTCGCATTCGGGTACTGGCTCACAACCACGTACATGCGCTTCCTGGACGGAGGACGTTGAAAGGGTCAATGGTCAAGGGTCACGGGTAAAAGGTAGAATCTCATTCATCATCTCCATGGACCTTGTCTCTCCCCTTGACCCTCCTGGTTTCCTGTTCCTTGTTGCTTGGTGCTTGCTTTGCGTTGACATTTCTTTAATACGCGTGCTATTTCCATAGTGGCTCGCACCCCTGCTGGCCGGTCAATCCTGTACTGGAAGGGGAAAGGACCAACTCTCTGGCCTCCGAGACACGACCACTAGTAGATGAAAGCGTTCCAGAGTCCGTCAACATCGACGCGCTGTCGCCGGATATTTACGACGACCCGAATAGCCGTGATGTTTTTCAGAAGGCATTCAACTTCCCCCTCGTAAAGGCGGCGAAGGCCTTCGGTTTCTACCCGTTTTACAAAGCCCTTGACAGCAATGAGGGACCCGAGGCGATCATCGATGGCAAGCGCGTCATCATGCTCGGCTCGAACAACTACCTTGGCCTGACCCGGCACCCTCGCGTTGTCCAGGCAACGCGCGACGCCGTCGAGCGCTACGGCACGTCTATGACGGGGTCGCGACTGCTCAACGGATCGACGAAGCTGCATGAACGCCTCGAGGAGCTGCTGGCCCACTTCTTCGGGAGCGAGGCCTGTCTCACGTTCACCACGGGCTATCAGGCGAACCTCGGCGCCATCTCTGCGCTGGCGAACCGCCGCGTTGCCGTGCTCATCGACAAGGCAGACCACGCCAGCATCTACGACGGTTGCAAGCTGTCCGAAGGCGAGATGGTGCGCTTCCTGCACAACGACTTCGAGCAGCTCGATGCGCTGCTCGCCAAGATCACCCAGGACAAGGCGGCGATGGTCGTCGTGGACGGCGTGTTCAGCATGGGCGGTGATGTTGCACCCCTGCCGGAGCTCGTCGAGGTATGCAAGCGTCACGGCGCTCGCCTGCTCGTCGACGACGCCCACGGCGTCGGCACGATGGGTCCGGGAGGCCGCGGAACGGCCCACCACTACGGGCTCGAGAAGGAAGTCGACCTGATTATTGGAACGTTCTCGAAGTCGCTTGCCTCCATCGGCGGTTTTGTTGCGGGTCCCGCCGACGTCATCGAGTGGATCCGGCATTTTGGCCGCCCCGGCGTATTCAGCGCCAGCCTGCCACCGGCCTCAGTTGTCGCGGCGACCACGGCGCTCGAAGTGCTGATGGAGGAGCCGGAGCTGGTGGACAAGGTCAACTCCAACGCGAAGATATTGCGTGACGGCCTGCGCGAAGCCGGGTTCAACATTGGTGACACGACGACGCCAATCGTGCCCATCCTTATCGGCGACGAGCGCCTGATGGTCGGCTTCTGGAAGGAGCTGGTGGCGAATGGCGTTTACACCAATGCCGTGATCATGCCGGCGGTCCCTCGCGGCGCCTCTGTCTTGCGTACGAGCTGCATGGCGACGCATGAACCGGAACAAATCCGTCACGCGGTGGCACTGATGGCGGAGCTGGGCCGCCGCCACAAGCTGATCGCCTGATTCTCCTCGGACGGTCGACAGCACGAAGCCGGTTCGGATGACAGGCATGTATCGATGAGCGTGCAGGTGGTGCCCGTCACGACCAAAGCGCAGCGCGAGGAATGGTTGCGCCTGCCCTGGCGCCTCTACGCCGGACGCAAGAACTGGGTACCGAACCTGCTCATGCTCCAGCGGGAAGTCATCGACCGGAAGAAAAACCCCTTCTTCGAGCACGGGGAGGCGGAGCTGTTTCTGGCCATGCGGGATGAAGAACCCGTCGGGCGCATCAGCACCTCGATTGACCACGACCACAATCGGGACCATCACGAACGCACGGGATTCTTCGGCTTCTTCGAGACCGAAGACGATCCGGAAGTCGCGCAGGCCCTTCTGACGATGGCCGAACATTGGCTGCGCGAGAAGGGCATGGACACCGTCCGTGGTCCGTTCAGCTTTAGCATCAACGAAGAGCTGGGCCTGATGGTCGAAGGCTTCGATGAGCCCGCGATGATCGCGACACCACAGGCGCTGCCGTACTACGGCGAGCTTGTCGAGGCGCAGGGCTATGAGAAGGCCGAGGACCTGCTGGGCTATCGCTGGGACGTCCAGAAGCTGCCGGAGCGTATAAACGAGGCGATCGAGCGTACGCGCGCCGTCCCGGGGCTCAAAGTGCGTAACGCCAACCCCTGGCGGCTGCGCCGTGAGGTCGACATCCTGCTCGACATTTATAACGACGCCTGGCAGGAAAACTGGGGCTACGTACAGGTCACACAGAAGGAAGCCGCCAAGCTCGCGGCCGACCTGCGCCTGATCGTGGACAAGCGCGTGGTGCTCATCGCCGAGGTGGACGGTGAGCCTGCGGGAACCGTCGTTGGTCTGCCCAACCTCTACGAGGCGATCCATGACTTCAAAGGCTTCCTGGACCCCATCAAGGCGATAAAGCTGGTCTGGCGCCTCAAGATCCGAGGCCCTAAGCAGGGCCGGGTGTTCCTCTTCGGCGTAAAGAAGAAGTTCCAGCGCACGCGCGATCTCTACGGCCTGCCGTTCTTGCTCCTGGCGGAGCTGTACGAGGGCGCAAAGAAGGGCCGGTACGAGTGGTGCGAGGAGAGCTGGGTGCTGGAGAGCAACAGCCGTCTGAACACGCTCATGCCCTACTGGGGCGCCTACGTCTACAAGCGATGGCGCATCTACGAGAAGAGCCTGGTGCCCCACGTGCTCGTCGAGGCCGCCGAGGTCGTCGAAGCGGTTGAGCCCGTAGAGCCCGAGGCCGAAGCAGACGATGTGGACGACGTTGAGGACGTTGCCGTCTCGTGAGGATCCTTGTCACCGGCGCCAACGGATTCGTAGGCTCTCACGTTGCAGAGCGCCTCGTGGCTCAGGGTATCGATCTGCGCGTGATGCTCCGCCGTACGAGCCGCCTGGACTTTCTCCAAGGCGTGGAATACGAGCGCGTCGAAGGCGACGTGCGCGACCCCGCTTCGCTGATCCAGGCCGTCGAGGGCGTCGACGCTATCGTCCACCTGGCGGTGCTGACGACTGCGATCAGCGAGCGCCTGTTCCACGAAGTCAATGCCACCGGGACTGCCAACCTCGTGTCGGCGGCGCGGCACGCAGGCGTCGAGCGCTTTGTGTATGTTTCCAGCCTTGCCGCCCAGGGCCCGAATCCCGACCGCGAAACGCTGGTAGTTGACCCGCCACGGCCGGTCAGCGCGTACGGGCGCTCGAAGCTGGCGGGGGAGCATCCCGTGATCGCGGCGCAGCAGGACATGTCTGTCGCGGTCGTGCGCCCAGCTGCCGTGTACGGCCAGCGCGACCGTGCATTGGTGCCGCTGTATCGCATGGGTAAACTGGGAGTCGTCCCCGTCTACGGCGACGGCAAGAACCTGCTGAGCTGGATTCACGTCCACGATGCGGCGGATGCAATCGTCGCCGCAACGCTGACTGACGGGCCGACCGGCGCGCTGTACTTCATCTCCGACGGTGGCTTCTACACCTGGCTCGACCTCGTCGACGCCTTCGGCCGGGCCTGGGGCAGGCGCCCACGCGTTCTGCGGGGGCCGGGGCAGCTGTTCGCCGCGGCGGGCTACGCGGGCGGCGTTGTCCAGGTGGTCAGCAGGCGCGCGCTGACCCTGACGCCCGACCAGATACGGCACATGCGCGCGCGATTTTGGATCTGCGACAACACTGCGATCACCGCGGACCTGGGCTGGAAGCCCAAGATCGCATTGGACGAAGGCTTCGCCAGCACGCTGGCCTGGTACCGAGGGCAGCGCTGGCTTTAGGCGAATCGCGTAGTCTGTAAGCCAGGCGTCCTGCGGGTACACCTTTGTCCGCAGACACTGAACTGCCGAAAGAGGTTGTCATGCTAAGCCTTAAGGACAACGAGACACTCTGCCGGGTGGGCAGAGGCACGCCCATGGGCGAGTTGATGCGCCAGTACTGGATCCCCGCAGTCAGGTCGGACGAGCTGCCGGCGCCCGACTGCCCGCCGATGCGACTGCGGTTGCTGGGCGAGAATCTCATCGCCTTTAGAGCAACGTCCGGCGCCGTCGGTATTGTCGACAACGCCTGCCCTCATCGGGGGGCGTCGTTGTTCTTCGGACGCAACGAGGAGGAAGGTCTGCGCTGTGTCTACCACGGCTGGAAGTTCGACGTGACCGGGGCATGCGTCGATATGCCGTCGGAGCCGGCCGAGAGCAATTTTAGGACCAAGGTGCGCGTTGGCGCTTATCCCTGTATCGAACGCAGTGGCATCGTCTGGACGTACCTCGGTGCGCGCAAAGTGCCGCCACCCTTGCCGGACCTCGAAGCGAACATGCTACCTGAGGGCGAGGCTATGGTGGGCAAGACCCTGCGCCACTGCAACTGGTTCCAGGCGCTCGAGGGCGACATCGATACCGGGCACGCCGGGTTCCTGCACTACGGCCTCGCCGATCCAGAAATCCTGCCCAAGGGCACTTTTGACTACTACGCCGTTAGAGACCGCGACCCGAAGTTCGTGGTCGAGTCGACGGACTTTGGCACGTCGTACGGTGCCTACCGTCCGGCGGAGGACGGCTATTACTACTGGCGCATCGCCCATTTCCTCTTCCCCTTCTACACGATGATCCCGACCGGATTCCTGGGTGAGGAAGTGCGCTTCGGCGCATGGGTGCCGGTGGACGACGAGCACGTCATGTCGTGGCGCGTGTCGTCGCGCCGGCCGATGCGTCCGGGTGCGGGCGCGCCAAGCCGGTCCGGCATCCCCGGCGCGCAGGCGAGCGGCGGGATGCTTCCCGACACGACGGACTGGCTGGGCAAGTTCCGCCTCGCCGCTCGTGCCGAGAACGACTACCTCATCGACCGCGAAGAGCAGCGCAACGCCAGTTTCACGGGCATCAAGGGTATCTTCACGCAAGATCAGGCCGTGACCGAGAGCATGGGGCCGATTTATCGCCGCGAGCACGAACACCTGGGCACATCCGACGCCATGGTGATCCGGACACGGCGCCGGATGATCCAGGCTGCGAATGCTCTGGCCTCGGAGGACGTGACCCCGCCTGGCGTCGAAGACCCCACCCTTTACCGGCGGCGGTCCGGCGGGATCATCTTCCCGCGCGACGTTGACGCGATGGCGGTCACGCGAGACCGGGAGCAGAAGGGCATCGTGCCGGCTCAACCGGTGAACTAGGGGGAAGGATCGCCACGCACCTGCAAGGTACTCGGGCGGAAAGGCGTGATGCTTCTCACGTCACGCGCCGGCATCTGATGGCACAATCTACGCAGCGTTCACCTGAAGAGGAGGATTTCGTCCATGCCCAACAACACTTACAAAGTCATTGAACTGGTTGGAACGTCCAATGTGGGCGTCACCGAAGCAATCAAGACAGCCGTGGACAAGGCCGCTGAAACCCTGAAGGGACTCGACTGGTTCGAAGTCCAGCAGATTCGCGGCCACATCGACAACCAGCAAATCCAGTGGTTCCAGGTCGATCTTAAGATTGGTTTCCGGGTAATGTCAGGAGACGAACTTAAGGGTTAATCCCGCAGCTCGTCCCTACTAACACCGAACCGGCGCGCGCCGGTAAGAACCCACCTGCGATGGAGGCCGGTAACTTATGAGCGAAGCGACATACGACGTAACGGCGATCGGCAACGCAATCGTCGACGTGCTGGCCCAGGCCGAGGATAGCTTCCTCCATGAGCAGAAGCTGTCCAAGGGGGCCATGTCGCTCATCGACTCTGACCAGGCAACGGCGCTCTACGGGCTTATGGGTCCCGGCGTCGAGGCATCGGGAGGTTCTGCCGGCAACACTGCAGCGGGGATTGCGGCTCTCGGTGGCAAGGTGGCCTACATCGGCAAGGTAGCGGACGACCAGCTGGGTGAGGTGTTCGGGCACGACATCCGGGCGATCGGCGTGACGTTCAACACGCCACCCCTGCGGAACAGCCTGCCGACCGCGCGCTGTCTGATCTTCGTAACGCCGGATGCCCAGCGCACGATGCAAACCTTCCTCGGCGCCTGCACCCAGCTAGGTCCTGAGGACATCGATATCCAGCTCGTACAGGACTCGAAGGTCGTGTTCATCGAGGGCTACCTCTGGGACCTGCCCGAGGCTATCGAAGGCATCCTCAAGGCGGCAAAGGCGGCGAGGGAAGCCGGGCGCAAGGTTGCGTTCACCACTTCAGACGCGTTCTGCGTCGGTCGGTTCCGCGAGCAGTTTTTCGAGTTCATCACCAACGACGTCGATATCCTCTTTGCCAACGAGTCGGAGATACTTTCGCTCTTCGAGGTAGAAGATTTCGATACTGCGCTGGAGAAGGCGCGGGGCCTGGCGGAGATTGTCGCCGTGACGCGCAGCGAGAAGGGTTCGGTCGTTGTATCCGGCGACCAAACGGATGTGATCCCCGGGCAGAAGGTCGATGTCGTGGACACCACCGGTGCGGGCGATGCCTACGCTGCAGGCTTCCTCTACGCCTATACGCAGGGCAAGCCGCTCGACGTTTGCGGCAAGCTGGGAGGACTCGTGGCTTCGGAAGCGATCAGCCATTACGGCGCCCGTGCCGAGGCGGACCTGAAGGCTCTGGCCGCCGGACTCTAGCGCCAGCCAATCTCAAGATGCCGCCCGACGCCCTGCCAGAGCCGATACAGGCGCTGCGACGCCGTGCTGCCTTTCCCGGCAGGGGCGGCAAGGTTGAGCTGATCCAGACGCATCTCTCGTATGTCTTCCTGGTCGGTGCGGACGTGTACAAGATCAAGAAGCCCATCGACCTGGGGTTCGCCAACTTCACGACGCTAGGCAAACGCAAGCAGGCGTGCGAGGACGAGGTGCGCCTCAACCGCCGTGGCTGCGAGGGCGGGACGTACGTCGGCGTCGAGACACTGAACCAGGACGGCGACACTTACCGCCTTGGCGGAGCCGGCAAGGTGGTCGACTACGTCGTGCATATGAAACGCCTGCCGTCCGACGGCATGATGGACAGGCTCCTGGAGCGCGGCGCCGTCGACTTCGACATGATTGGCCGTGTCGCCGCGCGTCTCACCGCCCTCCACGACGAAGCCGAACGCGGCGATCGCATCACCCGCCTGGGCGGCCGCGCTGCGCTGCGCAAGAACTGGCGCGAAAACTTCGACCAGCTCGCGCGCTACGTCGGCCGCACGCTCAGCCGCGCGCGCTTCGAGCGCATCGAGCGATTCGCTACTGAGTTCATGGATCGAGAGGCCGAACTTCTGATGTCGCGCGACCACGAGGGGTGGATCCGTGATTGCCACGGCGACCTGCGCAGCGACTCTGTCGTATTCGATGACAGCCTGCCGGGCGGTATCTGCATTTACGACTGCATCGAGTTCAACGACCGCTTTCGCTACATCGACACGGCGCTCGACGCCGCTTTCCTCGCCATGGACCTCGACTACCGCGGCCACAGCGACCTTTCCGACCTTTTCGTGGGGTTGTTCACGGCGGCGTCGGGCGACAAGCGCCTGCCGCTACTGCTGGACTTCTACAAGTGCTACCGCGCGGTGGTCCGAGGGAAGGTCGAGAGCCTGCTGGGATCGGATGCCGGCGTTCCGGCCGCGAAACGCGCCGCGGCTCGCCGTCGGGCGCGTGCCTACTTTGTTCTGGCAGAGTCCTATGCGCGCAAGAAGCCTCGAGCCGGCATCGTCCTGGTCACGGGTCCCAGTGGTAGCGGCAAGAGCGTGCTCGCCGGCGTCCTGTCTGCACACTTCAACGCCATCTTGCTTTCAACCGACATGGTCCGGATCGAGCTCTACGGCCGGCCAGAAGTGAAGGGCCGCGCCGGCCTGAACGAGGAGCGGTACAGCGCGGAATCGCGCGAGCGTGTCTACGAGGAGATTGCGAGGCAGTCCGAGGCGCTGGTCCTGGCGGGCAGGCCGGTTGTGGTAGACGGCACCTACATCGAGCGCAGCCGACGCGAGCCCATCATCGAAGTCGCGACACGGACGCAGACGCGACTCCTGGCCGTCGCGTGCAATGCGCCGGACGAGGTCGTGCGGGAACGTCAGACGCACCGCGAGGGCGAAGCGTGGACGACGTCTGAAGGCCGCTGGGAGGTCTACCTTGAGCAGAAGGCGCGCATCGAACCTGCGACGGAGCTGCCCGCGCCGCAGCGCCTCGAAGTGGACACAACGCAGCCGCTGACGGTTCAAGTCGAGGCGGTGGTCGCGAAGCTATCCCGCCTGTAGGGGGTCCAGCCTGCTGGAACCCTGCAGGCGTTCCTCTGCCTGGTAGGCGCGGTCGAGAAGCTCGACGACGTGTACGACCTCCTGAGCGTCGCCGTGCAGGCGGACGCCAAGATCTAGCTGAAGCATGCAGCCGGGGTTGGCGGTCGAGATCACGTCGCACGACGTCGAGAGCGCGTCCTGCATCTTGTCCGCGAGGAGGACACGCGACATCTCGGTCTGGGTGAGGTTGTAGATCCCGGCGCTGCCGCAACAGCGGTCGGGCGTGTTCATCTCGACGAATTCGAGGCCCGGGATGGCGTTGAGCAGGTTGCGCGGCGCCTGCCGCACCCGCTGGGCGTGGACGAGATGACAGGAGTCCTGGTAGGTCACCCTTTCCTCCACCCGGCCAGTTGGGGGCACGATGCCCGTCTCGTCTAGAAGCTCGAGGATGTCGCGGCACTTCGAGACGAATGTCGCGGCCTTCGCGGCATAGACGGGGTCGCCGGCGAAGAGCTCGGTGTACTCCTTCATCGTGCTGCCACAGCCTGCAGCATTGACGACGATGTAGTCTGCGCCGCTGCGCAGGAAGGCGTCGATGTTGCGCCTGGCCAGCGGGCGGGCAGCTTCGGGATCGCCGTTGTGGACATGCAGGGCGCCGCAGCAGCCCTGGTCGCGTGGGACGAGGACGCGGAAGCCGTTACGGGCCAGGACACGAACGCTCGCCTCGTGCGTACGGGGGTGGGTCATCGCCATGATGCAGCCGCTGAGCAGCGCCACGGTGCCCCTGATCGCCCCGGCGGGGTTCGCGGCCACGGTGGGCGGGTTGAAGCGATGATCTGGCAGCTTCGGCGCCATCTCTTCCATCTGTCGCAGGCGGTGCGGCAGGAAGCGGCGTACCTTCGGGGCGATGGGCGACCGCTGCCAGAACCGCAGGCCGGAGAAGGCCAGTCGCAAGCGCCAGGGCGAAGCGAACAATACGCGCAGGATGAACTGCCTGACGCGCCAGGACTTCGGGCGGTCCGGGCTCTGCTGCACGAGGCTGCGGGCACCCTCGATGATCCGGCCATAGGGCACGCCGGACGGGCACGCTGTCTCGCAGGCCCGGCACTGCAAGCAAAGGTCGAAGTGCGCGACTACGTTGGCAGTCGGCAAGATGTCGCCCTGGGACAGCGCTTTCGCCAGCGCGATGCGGCCCCGCGGCGACTCCGTCTCGAGGCTCGTGACCACGTATGTGGGGCAAGCCTGGAGGCAGAAGCCACAGTGCACGCACCGCGCCAGATCCTCCTCTCGGGGGCCTGCGTCGAATACGTGCACGTGGTCGTCGTGGGCGACAGTCATCGCCCGCAGCGTATCACGAGGCCTGCGGGTAGTGACTTTTCGGCTTAACAAGCCGGCTAGGCGCCGCGGGTTACGCCAAGGGTTGCCTTGTCGCCAGCCCCTTCGGAGCGCGTGGCCTGGACAAGGTTGCCGTGAGACAGGACGCCGACGAGTTTGCCACTGCGAGTAACGGCGAGGCGGCGGATTTCGTTCTCGTTCATGATGCTCGCGGCTTCCTCGATGTCGGCGTCAGCTTCCACAGTGCTGACCGACTTCGACATGCAGTCCTGAGCACGCACGCCCGTGAGGTCATCTCTCTCGGCGATGCAGCGAATGACGATGTCTCGGTCCGTAACTACGCCGACGAGACGATCGCCGTCGGTTATAGGCATGAACCCCGCGTCTTCCTGCTTCATGAGCTGCGCAACACGTTTGATCGAGTCGTCTGGCCGGGCCGTGCTGATCGTTTTGGCCATGGCGTCTTCAACCTTCATGAGAGCCTCCTGTGTCCGGATGCTCTCAGCATGGTCCGCCGTCGATTGCAGACACCTCATGCAAATGAGCCTGCAAGTTACGACGAAGAAACGCCGGGCTAAATTCCGCCGATGAACCGGCCGGGGTTGAGCACACGGTTGGGGTCGAACTCATGCTTCAGGCGCTGCATCAGCGCGAAGTCGCCTCTGGTCGCGCCCCACACACCGGCCTCGCGCTTCAGCTCGACGGGCGCGCGTTCCAGGATGAGTGCACCGCCGACGGCGTTGCAGTGCGTGCGCAGGGCGGCGAGCGTCTTAGCGTCCGGCGTCGACGCCCAGGCAGCGGTGGCTACGCCGATGCCGGGGAGGGCGCAGATTTCTCCGTTAGCCGTCTTGATTTCGTCAGCTAACTCTCGAAGTTGTGTTGTCGAGGCGGTAACTCTTGCGACTACTTCGCCAGACAGGTGTGTGGCGAGTCGCCAGACACTGGCCGTGATCGGCGCATCTGTTAGGCCGGCGGCTACAGCGAGCCGGCCGATCTCGTGTTGCGAGCGTTCTACTGCCGCTTCTCCGCCGCCGGTGCGCACAGCCAGCGTCCAGTCCGCAGCGGAAGCCTGCTTCGTGAGCACGAGGCCGAGCAAAGGCAGTCGCGCTTCTATGACGTCTGCCGCCAATGTGGTTAATTTCTCCAGCTCGCCATCGATTGCGACGAAGGACTCGTCCACAGGCAGTGGGGCGACCTTGAACGACGCCTGCGTGATGACGCCCAGCGTGCCGAGGGCGCCGATATGCAGCTTGGCCATGTCGTAGCCGGCGACGTTCTTGACGACACGCCCACCGGACTTCACGAGGTCGCCGTTCGCCAGCGCTACGGTCATGCCGATTACGAGGTCGCGCGCGCTGCCGTAGCGGATCCGTGCCGGCCCCGAGGCGTTGGCTGCCAGGATGCCGCCGATGGTTGCTTCGTCGGGCAAAGACGGGTCTAGAGGAAGCCACTGGCCGTGCGCGCCGAGGCGTCGCTGCAGCTCGGACAACCGCATGCCGGCTTCGACGGTCACCGTGAGGTCGGCGGGCTCGTTTTCGACGAGCGCGTCGAGGCCGGTGAGGTCTAGGGCGATGTCGTATCGCTCCGGCGCACCTCCGAGGGCTGTCTGTGTTCCACCGCCCCGGGGAGCGACCGCGGCTCCTGCCTCGCTTGCGATGCCCAGGACTGCCGCAACGTCGGTCTGCGATGACGGGCTAACGATGAGTGCAGGCTGGAGCCCGTCGATGGCGTGTTCGGGTGTACCGTCTCGTACGTCGAGGCTTGGGATGCGGTCCTGCAAGGCGCGTGAGAGTGCGGCAGCATCGAGAGTCGTGGTCATCGGGGTAAGGATACGAGATACAGGATCAAAGGACCTGGCACCTAGACGTACGCGTCCGGCCCGAGGGCCGCCATCGCCGCCTTTGTGTGGACCTCGCCGCAACCCTTCGAGGTAGGGAAGGCTTTGCAGGGGTTGAAGTGCTCGCCGGCGCCGAATGCTGCCTTGAGTTTCGACATCGCTGCCATGTCCGCGTCCGTGAAGATCCAGGGCATAAAGTCGCGCTTCTCGAGGCCGATGCCGTGCTCACCGGTGACGGAGCCGCCGGCGTCGACGCAGAGGCGCATGATCGCCTCGCCGGCGTCAAGCACGCGCTCCGTCTCGCCGGGACGGCGCTCGTCGAACAAGATGCAGGGGTGGAGGTTGCCGTCGCCGGCGTGGAAGACGTTGGCGATGGGGAAGCCGTACTCTTCGCCTACGCGCACGACACCCTGCATGACCTCTGGTAGTCGCGTGCGGGGCACAACGCCGTCGAGGATGTAGTAGTTGGGCGCAAGCTGACCCAACGCGCTGATGGCGCCTTTGCGCCCGGCCCACAGCTTCTCCCGGTCTACCGGGTGGGTGGCCTCGCGGATCTCGCGAGCGCCCGCGGCTATGCAGACGGCGCGCACGCGGGCGGCGTCTTCCTCCGTCGCTTCGGCCAGCCCTTCGATCTCGATCAGGAGCACCGCGCCGGCGTCCAGGGGGTAACCCACGTGCAGGGCAGGTTCGACGGCTTTGATCGTCTCGCGGTCGAGCATCTCCATCGCGGCGGGCACGAGGCCCTCGCCGATCACGTTGGAGACGGTGGCCGTTGCCTGGTCGATGCTGTCGAAGATGGCCAGCAGCGTGCGCGTCGACTCCGGTGTACGCATGAGGCGTACGAGCGCCTTCGTGACGATGCAGAGCGTGCCTTCGGAGCCGACGATGATGCCGGGCAGGTCGTAGCCGGGCAGGTCACGCGCGCCGCCGCCGACCCAGACGATCTCGCCGTCCGCCAGCACAACCTCGAGGCCAATTACATGGTTGGTCGTGACGCCGTAAGCGAGACAGTGGGGGCCGCCGGCGTTCTCCGCCACGTTGCCGCCGATGGTGCAGGCGCGCTGGCTGGAGGGGTCGGGCGCGTAGTAGAGCCCGTGCTTCGCCACTGCCTGGCTGAGGTGCAGGTTGACGACGCCCGGCTCGACCATGGCGGTGCGGTTGGCGACATCGACCTCGAGAATCTCATGCATTCGCGTCATGGCGATGAGGACGCCACCCACAGCCGCGACGGCGCCGCCGCTGAGACCCGTGCCTGCGCCCCGGGGGACGATCGGCAGATCGAAGCGGCGGGCGATTTTGACGGCGGCAGACACTTCTGCGGCGGTGTCGGGGAACACGACCACCTGCGGCGAGCCCCGCTCGATTGTCCCGTCGTACTCGAAGACCAGCAGGTCTTCCGGCGTGTGGAGTACGCGCTTCTTACCGAAGACGGCGGTGAGGGCGTCGATAGCGGCTGGAGGGATGGGGTTGGTCATTACGCCCAACGTTAACGGTTTGTAAGGCGGATCGCCAATTGAAGGTAGACCGGGAACGCTCGGTTAGAATCCGAGTCTGGAGTGGCAATTGGCTAGGGTTTCCTTCGTCGTCCCTGATCTTCCCGGCGCGGAGCGTTTTGTGCGCTCGCAGCCGGCCTACGCCTCCTTGCGCTTCGTCGCGTTGGAGAGCGCGGCGTGGCGGGATACGTACCTCGATACGGAGGCGTGGGCGGTATGGCGGGGTGGGTTCTCGCTGGCGATGCGGCACCGGGCGGACGGAGCGGCGGTGGCGTTGGAGGCGCTGGCAGGGCGCGATCGCGAGGCGGGCACACAGGAGCTTCTGGCGTACTCGAACGACGAGGCGGAGCCGGGCAGTGTATCCGGCCGAGTGCGGCTGCTGACGGGCGGCGCGGCACTACACACCGTGCTCGAGATGGAGACGCGCCGTACGTCGTTCTCGGTGGTGCGCGATGCCGAGGAGACCGCCCGCCTCCATCTCGACGCGACGTCGGTCGTCACAGGCGAGGATGAAAAGTCGGCGCTGAACCGGGTTGAGGTCGAGGAGACGGTTCCTGGCGGGCTCGCGCACCTGGGTCCGTTTCTGCAGGCGATGGAGGCGTCGTGCGCCTTGACGAAGGTCGATGACTCGCGCTTCGAGGCCGCCCTCGCCTTGCGCGGGGCCGACCCCGAGGCGACGCTCGACTTTGGCTACGCCGAACTGACGCCGGACGCGACCACGGGCGAGTACGCATATGCCATCCTGCGCCGGTACTTCGCCGGCTTCCTGCGCCATGAGCCCGGCACGCGGCTGGGCGAGGACCCTGAGGAGCTTCACGACATGCGGGTCGCCACGCGGCGCATGCGGGCGGCGATGAGCATCTTCAAGCCGGCACTGCCGCCGCGATTCCTCACCCTGCGCGACGAGCTGAAGTGGATCGCCGGCAAACTGGGTACAGTGCGCGACCTCGATGTGCAGATGGAGTGGCTCGCGAGCCTGCGCGAAGACACCGACTGGCGGGATAGCACGGCGGCCGGGCCGCTGGTCGAGGACATCTCCGAGGTGCGGATGGCGGCGCGTAACGAGCTCCTGGATGCGATGGCAAGCGAGCGATATGCGGACCTGAACGACAGCATGATGACCGCGCTGCGTCTGGGGGACGAAGGCCTTGGCGACGCGGCGATTCCCGTCCGAAATCACGCCGTGGCAGTGCTGCGGAAGCGCCACCGGAAGTTCCGGAAACCGGCGTCGAAGCTCAAGCGCGTCTCACCGGCTCAGGAATATCATGCCGTCCGCATCGCCGCGAAGCGCCTGCGGTACAGCCTCGATGCGTTCTTACCGGCGCTGCCGCGACGTCAGCGCGCCATCCGCATGGTCGATGCCATGAAAGAAGTGCAGGACTTGCTGGGACAGCACCAGGACTGCGCCGTGGCAATCGAGCGCCTGAGAGGGCTGGTCGACGCGAAAGGTGCATCGCTGCCGCCGGCGACCCTGTTTCGAATGGGTGAGCTGGTGGAGCAGTGCCGCGCGCGAATGGCGGAAATTCGCGACGACTGGCGCGATGCCTTCGACGAGGTCGAGGACGCATGGGGCCGTCTAAAGACAACCTTCGATGATGTTGACGGCGTTGACGCGGCCGACGAGCCCGAGGTAGTTGAAGAGCAGGCGCGGCCACCCGTACAACGGTCGTTTGGCCTGCTGCAACGATTCTTCACGAGACGGGACGAAGTGTAGAGCGGGTCTAGCCTGTCTCGTTGGCCTTCCAGAACGACATGTTGACCTTGTCGAAACTGCGGCCGTGGTAGACCATCGCTCCGGTGTCGTCGTAGACCGCGATTTCGGCCCTCGTGTCTTGGCGGTCGGAGTGGTGCATTTCGCAGGTCCAGTCCTTCAGGTCAGCGGCTTTGAGGTTGTTGAACTGGGCAAGCAACTGCTTCGTGACCTGCTTGGGCAGGGGACTGCGATCCAGGTAGATGCCGTCCTTGGGTTTTCGGGAAAAGAGTTTGTCGAGCAAGAGTCCTCCGCAGCGAATTTGAACTCATCATCCAACTCTACAGATAGAAAGTCTATCTATATCTACGATAAGCATTATCAATTATTCTCACGGCCGAGAAGTGAGCTTATTCGATATATCGATTCAGGATAAAGTCAAAACCGAGGCGTATGCGACAAGGAAGAAGTCGCCAGGCACGCATGCCTGGCGACTTCGAGAGTGGAGCGCGGCGCTTCCCCCGAAGTTATGGCTTCCAGAAGCTGATCGTACCCTTGTCGAAGGAGCGACCGAGGTAAATCACGTTGCCGGCGCTGTCGAAGAGCTTGAGGTCCTCCCGCGCACCCTGACGGTCTGAGCGGCGCTTTTCGCAGGTCCAATTAGATATCTGGTCTGCGGTGAGGAACGTGAACTGGCCCAGGAGCGACTTCACGACGTTGCCGGGCAGAGAAGTACGCTCGACGACGTCGTTTTCATGCGTCGCGGCCGGGCCCCTGGAAAAGATGGATAGCTTGCTGAGCATCTGGACCTCCAAATCTGTGCGAATCCGTTTGCTGGAATCATCGATTCGCTGGTCGATGGTGTCCATCTATACACGAACAAAATTTCATCGATTGTTTAGTAGGTGTTCTTTACGAGCAATCAGTGTGGTCTATTTGAGAAGTTAATATTTTGATTGCCGCAAATAGTTCATGCTTGCAACACGAAGCGGAGTTACTCGGAAAAAAGATGCAACGGCAGCGCAAGGTGAAGAATTGTTATTTGGCGTTCTGCATATACCACCCTTGCGTTGATAGTATTAATCTCTAGACCCCCGCCACCCGAATCGATGGTTAAAGAGCTAGACGTTATCCGCGCAGAACAGCTGCTCCGCCAAGCCGAGACGGCCAGCGGAGCTTTCCTTGATGCCCTCACCGACGAGATCGCCATTCTCGATAGCGCGGGCACGATTATCGCAGTCAACGAGGCGTGGAAACGCTTTGCCCGCAATGAGAATCCGGCGGTTGAAGGTCCCGGCGTTGGGCTTAACTACCTCGATGTCTGCGAGAGAGCAGTCGCGGACGGTGTTGAGGACTCCCGGAAGGTGCTGGACGGTCTGCGGAGTGTACTTCGCAAGGCCACCAGCCAGTTCGTGATGGAATACGAGTTCGTCACGCCCTCAGAGCGACGGTGGTTCCATCTGACTGCGACCGGCCTGTCTCAGATGCCCGGGGCGCTCGTAGCGCACCGCGACATAACGGGAGCGCGAAAGGTCGAGGAAGCTTTGCGGCTTGGTGGCCAATTCGACGTGACTGGTCAAGTGTTCGAGTCTTTCTTGCCTGCGCTGGTGAAGAACCTGGCCGCGGCCCTGAATGTGAAAATTGCCTTCCTGTCAGAGCTTGTAGACCTGCCGAACCGTCGGGCCCGCATGATTGCGACCTGGGAGGGCACAGGGTTTGGCGATACCCGAGAGTACAGGCTCGAAGGAAAGCCTGCCGAGCAAATCCTGGCGGGAAAGACCTGTGTCTTCGCCAGTGGTGTCCGAAAGCTTTTCCCCGACGATCAGGTTCTGGCCAGGGTCGAGGGCGAGAGCTACATGGCGGTACCCCTTCTCGATTCTTCCGGCCAGGTGCTCGGGCATCTCGGCATCGTCGATACGAAGCCGATCGAAGATGTCTCTTTCGCAGAGACCACGCTGCGCGTGTTCGCCGCGCCGGTTGTTCCAGAGCTGGAAAGGCGGCGGATTGAACGGCGCCTTGCTGAGCAGTCGCGGCTCATTTACAGCGCTCCCGATGCCATCGTAGGGACAGACGATCACTTCACGATCACTTACTGGAACAGAGCAGCGGAGAATACCTATGGCTGGCGGGGGGAGGAGGTCCTGGGACGCGACATTCGCGAGGTGCTGCGTACCGAGTTCACGGATGAAGACCGGAGGCAAGCGGTTCAGACGGTGATGGAGGCCGGCGAATATCGTGGCGAGGTAGTGCAATATCGCAAGGATGGTACAGCAATCAACATCGGGGCGACGACGATGCCTATCCGCAACGGGGCGGGCGGACTCATCGGCCTCGTTAGTATCAACCGCGACATATCCGAGCGTGTGCTTGCGGAACAAAGGCTACGTGATGCTGAAGCCAAGACCAGGGCGATCGTGGAAGCGATCCCGGACATGCTCTTCACCGTCGATGCGCGGGGCAAGTTTCTGAGTTTCACGCCGTCCAAGGACCTCAGGCCGTTCGTGCCGCCTTCAGAGTTCCTCGGCAAGACGGTGGAAGAGATTATGCCGCCTGATGTCGCCGCGTTAGTGATGCGCGGCATCGGCACTTGCCTGCGTTCGGGGCTGACGGAAACGGTCGAATATCAATTGCCCCTGGATGGCGAGATAAGGGAATTCGAGGCCAGGATCGTGGCGCTGGGGGGCGACGAGGTACTGGCTATCGTAAGAGACAGCACGGCAGAGAAGCGCCAAGCGAGAGCGTCGCAGGGGCGCCAAACCGGGCCGGCTGTTACACGAAGCGGCGAGAAGCCGTGCGTCCTGGCCGTGGAGCGCGATATACGGGCACTACGACTTGTCCGGCGAGTGCTGGAGAACGCGGGCAAGAACGTGTTGATGACGAGCGACGTGGATGAGGCCCTGGACTTCGTGGAGATGGAGCGGCCGGATGTGGTGCTTCTCGACCTCGCGGTCTTCGAGGATGAGGAGGCGAACGTGTTTAGTGAGCTGCGTCGCCTGTCCGATGCGCCCGTCTTGGTACTCGGGGCGGGCGAGGTGGAGGGGGGCGTCCGCGCGCTGAGGGCCGGCGCAGATGACTACATTACGAGACCGTTTTCTGCCGCGGAGCTGGATGCCAGGGTGGAGTTGGCGCTTCGCCACCATCGCTCTGGGAGGCTGGTCTCTGCTACCCCGATGGAGTTCGGGGAACTGGTCATCAATCCCGCGGACCGGATGGTGACGGTGTCCGGCGAGCGCGTGGCACTGACGCTGACGGAGTACAAGCTGCTGTTGGAACTTGCCGATGCGGCAGGCCGGGTGATGACGCATGATGAGATCCTGGATCGCGTGTGGGGGCCGGGGTACGCCGGTCAGTACGAAGTGCTACGCACGTTCGTCCGCACGCTGCGCCAGAAACTGGGGGATGACGCGCGTCAGCCGCGGTTCTTGCTCTCAGAGCGCGGCGTCGGTTACCGAATGGGCAAAGGTTGATCCCTGACTTCCGGTTACTCACAGAGTCTTCACAATTCCGTTGCCCGAGTTGACAGCCGCCTCACTTGCGACTTCCACACTAAGGACGTAAGGAGGTGTCATATGACGACACAGCGACGACCACGCGTCGTCACGCCAGTAACGGCTACCAGAATTAGTGAAGCTTCGCCCTACGGGCTTGACCAGGGAGAAATGAGTGTCCTGTTCCTGCTGAGGGAAGGGTTGTTTGTCCCTCAGATCGCTGAGGAGCTTGCGATTCCGCAGGCGGCGGTAGAGGCGCATGTAGAACAGCTCCTGAAGAAGATGAATGCTCACTCGAAGACCGAGGCGGCCGTGATCGCGATTCGGCAGGGTATTTTCAGCGGGGGTTAGACTTTCCCGTCACTGTTTGAAGTAAAAGGAGCCTCTCGGGCAGACCGAGAGGCTCCTTTGTAGATGTGCCAGGACCAGCCTCGCTCACTCGACCCCGGCGGGAAGGGCCTCCGGCTCGACGTTGTCGACGCGGATCGTTGGCAGGCGGTCGACCAGCCATTGTGGCGCCCACCAGTTCCAGCGACCCATGAGTTCCATTGCCGATGGCACAAGGATGAGCCGCACTAGCGTGGCGTCGATGGCGATCGCGGCTGCCAGCGTGAAGCCGACCATTTTGATCGATCGGTCATCACCCAGGATGAAGGCGCCGAACACGCAGACCATGATCAGGGCCGCGGCCGAAATCACCCGGCCCGTGGCCGCCAGGCCATCGGCAACAGCTCGGCCGTTATCGCCGCCGTTGCGGTCGTACTCCTCGCGGACTCGCGTTAGCAGGAACACTTCGTAGTCCATCGAGAGGCCGAAGACGATGGCGAAGATGAACATCGGCCCCCACGCCTCGATGGGGCCTTCCTTGCCCACCCCGAGGAGGCTATCGCCGAAGCCCCATTGGAAGACGATGATCGTCGCCCCGAAGGCCGCGCCGATGGAGAGCAGGTTCATGATCACTGCCTTAATCGGTACCACTACGCTGTGGAATACGACCAGGAGAAGGATGAACGACAGCAGAAGCACAGCGCCGATGAAGAGCGGTAAACGTTCGGCCGTGTAGTCGGAAAAGTCGACCACTGCCGGTGGCAGGCCGGTGGTGAGGATGGTCAGGCCGGACTCGCTTCGGACCGGTGGCAGGGTGTCGTTGCGGAGGCGGTGCACAAGGTCGGTGGTGGCTTCGTCCTGCGGCGAAGTCGTGGGGAAGACGTTGATGAGCGCCAGGTTGGAGTCCTCGAGCTCGATCGCCGGTGAGACCTGAGCAACACCCTCGGTGCTTTCCAGGGCGCTGCCCAACTCGTCGAGGTCTGCGGACGGCGGTGGAGAATCACCGCCGTCGACCAGGACGATCACCGGTCCATTGAACCCAGGACCAAAAGCCTGCTCGAGGAGGTCGTAGGCGCGCCTCGTTGTGTCGGTGGTCTGGCGGTTGCCGGCGTCGGAGAACCCGAGGCGCATGGAGAACACCGGTATGGCGAGGGCAATGAGGATGCCCGCGCTGATAATCAGAGCCGGCCACGGCTTGTCCTGGATAACGCGGCTCCACTTGTACCAGAAGGACTGCCGGTAGTCCTCGACCTTCGCTTCTTCGGTCTCTGAGCCGGCGCGGCCGAATGCCTTTTTCACCAGGAAGATGACGCCGGCAATGATGAACACCCAGAAGAACACGACGGTTACGACGAGGGCGATCCCTCGCTGCAGGATGCTGAAGCCCGGCTTGAACACACGGGCGGGGAAGCCGATGAGATTACGCAGGGACGGCTTGTCGATGTTCTGGCCCACGAATCCGAGGAAAGCCGGCAGCAGCGTAATTGAGGCAGCCATCGTGAACAGGACGGCCGCCACGGCTGCCACGGCGACCGAGCGCATAAAGTCCAGGTTCATCAGGAACATGCCCATTAGTGAGATCATCACGGTGATGCCGGCAAACACCACGGCGCGGCCAGAAGTGTCCACCGCCAGAGCGATCGATTCGCGCGGGTTCAGGCCGTCGTGCAAGCCCTGGCGATATCGGGTGACGATCAGCAGGGCGTAGTCGATGCCGACACCGATACCAATGAGGGTGGCGATCAGCGGCGTAAACTCCGGCACCGCGAGCACATTGGTCAGGAACCCGATGACGGCCGCCCCACACCCGACGCCGAACAGCGCTGTAGCAATCGGCAGACCCATGGCCAGGAGTGACCGGAAGGCGATGAGCAGGATGATGGCCGCGGCGATCAGGCCGAACGCCTCGCTGTTGGGCTCGGAGAAGGTGGCGAATATGTCGCCGCCGAGTTCGACCTGGAGGCCTTCGACGTCGATTTCTTCGTGCATCTCCAGGATGCGCTCGCCGTCCTCGACGTACTCTTCCTGTTCGCGGTCGCCGAGGTTCAGCTCGGCGTAGGCGATCTTGCCGTCCTCGCCAACCTGGAAGTCATTGGCGGGGTCGAAGGGGCTGGAGATGCTAACGCCTTCGATTTCGTCCTGGATCTGCGCGTAGAACTGCTCCATACGCGCCTTGACTGCCGGCGCATCGAATCCGTCCTCGCTGCGGTGCACTATCTGCGTGCTGATCCCGGTGCGGTCGGCGACGCCGCGTTCTTCCAGCAGGTCGAGCGCCTCCTGGCTTTCGGATCCGGGCAATTCGAAGTCGGTACGGTACTTGCCGGCGACCGCCATCGAGATGAACGTCAGACCAACGAGCAACACGACCCAGGCGCCAAGGACGAACCAGCGCCTGTCGTAGCAAAGGTGTGCGAGCTTTTTCACGGGGAATTTCCTCCAGCGTCCATTAAACCGTTATCAGTCGTCTCGCAAAACCGGTCCCAGGTTAATCCTGGCTTAACTCCTGACAATTACTGTCACCTGCAATTCACGCGGACGGCGAAGCCTGATAGAATCTAGGCTGGTAGCCTGCATTGTGCAGTAAGTGCACGATGCAGAGATTAACTGCGGCGGTGCAGGCATGTCAAGCACTGACGAATCCGGCGACCTGGTCATGCAGGTCACGCGCGAGATGCGTTTGATGAGCTCGTTCGACGCGCTCCTCAGTCAGGCGATCGCGGACCGCGTCGGTATGCACAGTACCGACATCGAGACACTCGATCTGCTCAATGTGCTCGGCCCAATGACAGCCGGGCGGCTCGCAGAGTTGGCGGGACTCTCGACGGGTGCGACAACGCGTTTGGTTGATCGCCTTGTCCGTGCGGGATACGTCGAACGCCGCGCCGACCCCGGCGACCGGCGTCGCGTAATCATCGAGCCGATCTACGAGAACCTCGAAGCGGTAGGACAGCTGTACACGCCATTGACCGAGAAGCTGACGGCACTGTGGACCACCTTTACACCGGAGGAATTGAGCGTCATCCTGCGCTTCGTTCAAGGAAGCAACGCGGCCGTGTCCGAGGTCAATGCCGCCATCCGGGCTGAACTCAACCCCTGACACTATCCGACCTGCTGCAGTATTCGCTCAACGTTCGCCAGGCGCTGATTCACGCTCGCTAGGTCGTTGCTAAGGCGGTGCTGCTGCTCGAGGATGGAGCGCTGAGATTCGCCACCGGCCTCGGCGAACTGCCGGTAAGCTTCTCACGGGCGATCGACATCTTCGCTCGCCAGGAGAGGAAGACTTGCCAGACAACGACAACGATCGTGACCATCGCTATGCCGCCGACGGCGATCATGGCCTGCGGCCAGTCGAGGTTATCGTTGTTTGTTGCAGTAGTAGGAGTGTCATGGCGCCTCCTGTTTGGCCTCGTGCTTGGAAAGGGTGAGTGTGTCCATTGCTATGACGATCCGTTCGGGGGTAAGTGTGACGCTGAACGGGATCACCTCGAAGTACTTCATCGCCTTGCCATCGTCCGAAAGCTCCAGGGTGCCCCGGACGAGGCCTGCGGCCTCCAACCGCTGGAGGTGCAGATAGAGCAGTGGCCGGCTCATTTGCAGGTCGCGCGCCAGCTGGCTGACGTAATTGCGGCCCGAGGCCAGCGCTGCAACGATTCGCAGTCGCTGGGGGTTAGAGAGCCCATCGATGAGCGCCAGGAACTCATCGCCATTCAGTGAGTCAGTGTTAGATGTCACCTGTCAGGAAATTATTACATATTGGCACAGGCCTCAAGCACATTGGCATGGACTTACGATGGCGGGGTGAACCAGGGCATCACCGCAGTGCGAATAAAGGGCATGGGCAAGTTTGGTGTCTCGATCCTATGCGCTGCCGCCGTTAGTCTTGCAGCCGCGTGCAGCGGATCAGGCGCCTCGGCGCCACTGGCAACGGTGGCTCCCACCTCGCCCACGGCCGCCGAATCGCCGGCCGAGCGCCTCACTGCAGTGCTTTCTGTCATGCCGGCGCTGGATCCGACTCTGGCGCCCGCCGTCGTCGAGCCGGATTTGCCACCGACTACGACTCAGGTACCGCCGGCCCAGCCGGCGCCGGTGCAGCTTGCGGTGGCGACCGCAGTAATTCCAGCTCGGTCGCCGCCGACGGAAGTACCAACGGCGGTGCCCGAGCCGCCAGCGCGCCCGGCGCCCATCACGATCTCGATGACCCTGAACCTGGCCGACCGCTCATTCTCGCCGCACCAGGTGCACGGCAATTCCGGCGACACGGTCGCGCTCACGTTCATTGGCGGCACGGAGCAGCACACTTTCACGGTGTCGTCGCTTAACATCGACGTGACGATTGGCGCCCGCGAGACGATGCAATTCTCGTTCGTCATGCCCGTAGATGGCGAGGTGCCGTTCTTCTGTCGCCTGCACGGCACGCCGTCCTCCGGCATGCACGGGCTGCTGATCTTCCACTAGCGGCGCCGTTCGGACGGGCGGTCAGTCGCTGATAAAGCTCAGGAGGACGTGACGCTCCGGGTTGTCAACGTTGAGGTCGACGAGCACGATGCTCTGCCAGGTGCCTAACGCAGGCTGTCCGTCGATCACGGGCAGGGTCAGGGAAGGGCTAATCAGGGCCGGAATCAGATGATCTGCGCCGTGTCCGGTGGCGCCGTGTGCATGACTGTAGAACGAATCGTCTCGGGGCAGGATGCGTCCCAGCGCAGCCTCAAGATCTGTGTCCGACCCGGAACCAAGCTCGAGGATGGCGAGGCCAACGGTCGAGTGCGGCGCGAACACGCTCAGCAAGCCATCACCCTGGCCCTCGACGAAGCCCTTGATCTCAGGTGTGAGGTCGACGCACTTGCGCGTGGACGTGTCAACGGTGACAAGCAGCTTGTCCATAGTTATGCCTCCGCGGCTTTGAGCAGGATGGCCGCCGTTTGCTCTGGTTCGGTGACCATCATGTCGTGTACCGCCTGCATGCGCACGAATCGCCAGCGCGGATCGGCCTCGTACTTCGCGGCGTTGTCGGCGAACCAGGCGCCGAGGGGCTCCAGCTCGGCGAGGACATAGGTGCGCAAGATGGGCAAGTCCTCGAGGGGCGTGGGTAAGGACACCTTCTGGCGCATCGAACGCGTCGGATGCGGCGTCATGTTTGCCTTGACCCAGGCCAGGTCTGCCTCGTCCTTGACACCGAAAGTCCCGGGCGGGTCGACCCACTGCTCCGTCTCGTAGCCGGGCCGGGTGAAGCCCAGGAGGTCGATAACCGACTGCCCGTCGGCAGGCACGTGGGCGTCGAGGTAGACGACGTGGGCCAGGCGGTGAGGCACGCGCCCGGCGACGCCGGTGGCCACCATGCCGCCATAGCTGTGGCCGACGAGCACGACATGGTCCAGGTCCTCGTACTCGAGAACGTTGATGATGTCCTGGACGTGCGTGTCGAGACCAACCTCAGGGCCGCGCAGATGGACGCGCTCGCCGAGACCGGTCATCGTGGGCGTGAAAATGTCGTGTCCGGCACGACGCACGATGGGCGCTACTTTCCTCCAGCACCAACCGCCGTGCCAGGCGCCGTGGACAAGGACGAAAGTCGACATAACACCTCGATTTTGGGGGCATGATGCCCAACTGCGGTGAAGTGGCGACATTCTGCCACAGACCCTGCAATGGCTGCGCAATCCTGACTCGCGCTACCATGAGTCGGTAAAAGGACTGACCGACAGCGACGCGAGGACATGTCATGAACCAACCCATCATCTGGATCGGCGCCGCCCTGGTACTCGGGCTGGCCATTATGAAAATGCGGCGTCAGAAGAAACCCAAGAGCAGGATCGCGCGCATCCGCCAAGGCATCGAAGGCGTGCTCGACGAGGCGGAGGACCGCACGACTGACCTGCGCAAGCGCGCGGATAAGATGCGCGGCGATGCCAAGAAGCGCCTTCACGAAGAGGCCCAGGCGCTGGAGTCCCGCGAGAAGGAACTGCGTGCCAGGCTCGAAGAGCTCAAGACCGAAGCGACCAAGCTTTTCGAGCGGGAGAAATCGAAGGCCAGCTAGCCCTTCCACCTGGGTCCTGCGTTATACGGGCTCTCCTATGTGCTAACGACACGCGGGGCGAGGTCCGTGCCCGAAGGCGAGATTCTTCGCGCTGCTTTGACAATCCTGGCTCCTGAGGACGGCTTAGCTACCCAGCCGGCCCGGTGAGTGTGCCAAGCGCGGGCCCTGCCTGTGGCGTCACCGGTGCGATCGTGGTGATGCAGTTGCGACGGAAGAAGTCACGTTCTGCTTCTGAGCGGTACTCGGTGCCTCGAATCTCGTCGCAGGTGGTGCGGTCGGGAAGGGCTGTCGGCGTTACGGTGGTCTGAGGCGCGACCGTGGCGGTCGCAACAGCGATGGGCAGGTCGTCTTCGGTGGGCAGTCCTTCATCGTCGAGCACCGACAAGGCGACGCAGCCATGCAGGAACACGCCGAAGACAAAGGCGATGATGCCGATGGTCTTCAGGGAGACTTCCCCACCGCTTTGCCCTCGCACAGCCCTGGGTTGACGCGGCGGCGGCGGACCGGAGGACGCTTCATCGCGCTGATTGCGGCCCAGGCGGCCCTTCCCCGGCCGATCGTCTCGAAGCGGCTGACCGCGCAAGGGCTGCTGCTCCCGGCCGCTTTTTTCTGCGACGCGGTCCGATTCACGGCGAGGCTGGGACCGCCTCGACTGGAGCAGCGAAGGCTGCTGCGATTCGTCTTGCTCGGACGGCTGAGGTGGTTCGTTCATGGTGAGGTCCCCGCGGCGTCAGGCCTGCGTGAGCTAAGGGCATGAAACCATAAATTGCCCCCAAGAGTCGCGTTTGCTACCCGCCGAGCAGCTCTCGGGCCGTCGATCGCTCATCCCATGGGACGAGCCCGTCCGCAAAGATCATCGTCGTCTCGGTGCCCTTGCCCGCCAGGAGGACGGTGTCGCCCGGCGCGGCGTGCTCGAAGGCATAGGCGATGGCCTCGCGGCGGTCCGGGCGCCGCACAAAGTCCTCGCCCTCACGCCTGGAGCCAGAACGCAGGCCGTCTGCGATCGCCTCGATGATCGCGTCGGGGTCCTCGTGACGGGGGTCCTCGTTGGTGATCACACAACGGTCGGCCAGGCGTGCCGCGACTTCGCCCAGGCCGCTTCGCCGGGCAGGGTCGCGTCCGCCGGCGGCGCCGAACACGACCCAGAGCTTGCCGCCCGTCGCAGGCCGGAGGGCGGTGAGCACGTTCTCAAGCGCCGCGCCAGTAGAGGCAATGTCGACGAAGACAGCGAAGGGTTGGCCTGCATCGATGCGCTCCATGCGGCCGGGAACGCCGAGGAAGCTCGAGAGAGCGCCGACAGCATCCTCGAGGGGGATGCCCTGCGAGCACGCGACCGCGACGGCTACCAGCGAGTTGTAGGCGTTGAATCGACCGATCAGGGGTACATTCGCCTCGACCGTCTCCCCTGCGTGTTCGAGGTCAAAGCGAAGGCTGAATCCGTCCACTGTTACGTCACGGGTGAGAAAGTCCGCGCCATTGGTGATGCCATAGGTGAGCACCGACGCGCCAGACAGCGTTTTCAGATATTCGGACGCAGGATCGTCGGCGTTGACGATGGCGGTGCGGGGGAAGGGCTTCGCCGTGGGCTGGTCCAGCTTGCGGAAGAGCAAGCCCTTCGCTTCCAGATAGCGCTCCATCGTGCCGTGGAAGTCGAGGTGGTCTTGTGTCAGGTTGGTGAAGACGGCGACGTCGATCTCGCAGCCGTTAAGACGTCCCTGAGCCAGGCCTTCGGAGGACGCTTCGAGGACCATCGACTGCCTGCCCGCAGACAGTGCGTCGGCCAGCATTGACTGGATCGACGTGGCTTCGAGTGTCGTCATATGGAAGGCGTTAAGCTCAAAACCCTCGCCGCGGTCGAAGCCGACACTGCTGAGGTAGCCGCACGCTAGACCGCACTGGTCGAGGACGTGCGCTATCAAGTGTGTCGATGTTGTCTTGCCGTCGGTGCCTGTCACCCCGATGGTGCGCAGCCTGCTTGAAGGAGCGCCGTGTACGGCGGCTGACAGATCGCCGAGGGCCTCGCGAACGTCTGGAACGACGACCAAGGGCACGCGGTCCCGGTGCGGCGCCCATATTTCTTCGTGGTCCGCCTGGACGACGCAGGCGCCGGTCCCGGCCTCGACAGCGCGCGCGATGAAGGTGTGGCCATCGGCTTCGCGGCCGGGGATTGCCGCAAAACCCCATCCCGCCTGGACGAGCCTGGAGTCATGCGTGAGGTTGCGAATGTCAGGGATTTCCCCAATAGCTCGCGAGCCGGGCAGCCGCCACCATTCCATTTGTTCATCTTAAAGCCGTGTGGGTGCCGGACGGGCATTCGCTAAAGATTTCACGAAGGGTGTCGATAGTGATCCTGATGGGTCAGCCGGAACGCGGACTGACCCTCTCCTTTTATGACGAATCTGCTGAGGAACCTTCTCAAGCGTCGCCATAAAGGCATCGCGGCACCCTCCCCGAGGCAAGCTGCACCCAGCGTCGTCAAGCGAAGTCGCATGGCGATCAGGCGCTACTTCATCTACAGCAGCGGCCTCGCATCCATCGCCCTCGGATTTGCCATTCTCGTCACGGTCATCGCGGTCAACTACGCGACCGAGCACGACGCAACGATCGCCCTCGCAAACGCGGATGAGACGAAGCGGCCACTGGTCGTTCAGTACGCTCAGGTCTCTTCCCGGCAAACAGAGCTGGACACGATGATGTTCGAGCCCAGCCCGCTGCCGCTGCCACCGACGCCGGAGCCAGTGCCAACTAAGAATCCGGCGCCTGCACGCGCGCCCCTGCCACCGGCCAGCGTTCGTGTAAACAGCGTTATCAGCAACGTCAACGTCACCTTTTACGACTGCCTGGCCGGCGGATTTTGTGGCCGTATGTACAACGGTGAGCCGGTGTACGAGGGCGCTGCTGCGTGTAGCTGGAACATGGCTATCGGGACAGCGTTCTACATCGTCGGCGACCCCACGGGCCGCGTTTACGTGTGCAAGGACCGCGGGCTGCTCGCCGATACGTGGGTGGACATCTTCTGGCACGACCCGAAGGACGGCTACGTGTGGCAGTCGAACGTCGGCCGTTACGGGACGATAGCGATCGTATCCGTTCCGTAGGGCAGGCCTGGATCAATGCAAAGAGGCGCCCTCCGGAGAAGACGCCTCTTTGGCCAGCAAGACTATAAGCCGGGTTCTGTATCCCTTCCCGTTTGGGGAAGGGCGACGGCCATCCATCTAGGGTCCCAATTGCTCAGGACCTCGTGCGACCAACCCGAGGGCGGACCGGGCGTCCATTGCCCTCCTACATGGTCTTGCTCCGAGTGGGGTTTGCCCGGCCG